>Ga0247815_10000200_pt1 | contig 47210 bp, 54 predicted proteins | sample UWRJL194509B1_FD_181014 | JGI IMG/M metagenome (GOLD analysis project Ga0247815, IMG submission 181014) | Plant litter microbial communities from Arlington Agricultural Research Station in Wisconsin, United States - UWRJ-L194-509B-1 | ecosystem: Environmental > Terrestrial > Plant litter >... | reverse complement strand
GACAATGTCGCAACTCCATATTAAATTTGGTGATAGATTAAAAGCCTTCGGCGACTTCTTCCTAGGTGGAGGCTGATCGCCTCCACCTAGGAAGAAGTGGTGTTGACACAGTTCACTTTACACTCCCCCAGTCACGGATTAATCTTAAATTGTCCAGTTATTCATAACAACAATATTCGATTATCATTGGCATTCTAAATAAATTACATTCAGCTAGGATTAATCATCCTGGCTTCACATCACATTGCTAGTATCCTCTATCTGTATGGTTTGACAGCTATCGCACTTCATCTATTCGTGTAAATATATAGTCAAAGTCATGCGGGCACTTCTCCATTGATACCTTCGTTCAGTTCGCGTTAGGGTAAGCTAATCAAATTTATCATTTATTGTATTTAGAAACTTGCCTATCGGAGTAAAAAACTACGACATGCGTCCACAAAATCCCAACATCATAAATGCTTTGGGACTGGATACATCGTATTCCATTAGCAAGTAAGCTGATTTATCTGTATTTGAATAAATTGCTTTCAAAATCTAAAATCTTATATTACTTTTAAAGCAAACAGAGATATATGGACATTAAAGAATTCATTGGCACGTTCAAAAACCACCCAGTTTTATTTATAGGCACGGGAATTAGCCTGCGTTATTTGGAGAACTCGTTTACATGGGACGGATTATTATCCAAAATTGCTTTTGAATTGAAAGGCAATATCGAATACTACCTTGACATAAAGTCACAATGCCAAAAGGACGGAAAATACCAATTTGACGTAATTGCTAGCAAATTAGAACAAGAGTTTAATTCTACTCTAATGGGGGATCGGAATGGTAAGTTTAAAGAAATAAATGATTTATTTTACAGTTTCATGGCTGGAAATATAAATATGTCGAGGTTTAAAATCTACATAGCGACCTTGTTTAAAGGTTTAAAAATACGCCCTGAGATGGAGGAAGAACTAGCAGTCTTCAAAAAGGTAAGAAAAAATATAGGCTCCATTATAACTACAAATTATGATACTCTTATTGAATCAACCTTTGAGTTTAATAAGCTAATCGGGAACGACATCCTTTTAAGTAATCCATACGGTTCTGTATATAAGATTCATGGATGTTCATCTGATGCTGGTAAGATGATAATTACTAGCGATGATTATATTAAATTCCAGGATCGCTATGAACTGATAAGGGCGCAACTGCTATCGCTATTTATACATAATCCGATTATCTTTATGGGATATGGAATAGGGGATGAAAATATTAAAAGTCTACTTAAAACCATTTTTACATACATTGAACCCAATTCAGAGCAAGCAAAAATTATCAGAGGAAACTTTCTACTTGTGGAATATGAACCAGGGCTAACTACTACATCAATAGCTGAACACGACATTGATATGGAAGGATTTGCTACAATTAGAATTAACAAGATCAAAACTGATAATTTTAGAGCTATATACGAAGCTTTGTCGGATTTACATCTTCCGATATCTGCTCAAGACGTTCGTAAGGTACAATCCATAGTTAAGGATATTTATTCAGGTGGAAGTATTTCAGTAAAAATCACTGAAGATCTAGATTCCATAAAGAATTCTGATAAAATTTTGGCAATCGGTAGTAGCAAAACAATCACTTATCAATATCTAACTTCATCTGAAACAATTTCTAATTATTTTAAGATTGTTGATGAATCTAATTCGCAGGCGGTTTCTTTCATTGATAAGTACAGCATTCCACGAAATCAGTATTTTCCTATATGGGCCTTCTCAAATATAAATCCAAATATAAATTGTACTGATAAATTAAAGAAACAACAGGAACGACTGGTTAATTTCACATTCAACACAATACCTCCTGCCTGCCATAGAAACCATAGGGCGTTAAGCGATATCTTAGCTGACCATAGCTTAATAGCCGGATCCAAAGATAATTGTGTTTATTGGTCTGCAATAAAAGGATATATTACACTAGATGATATGGAGAAATATCTACGTAATTATCCAGATAAGAAACATGTCATGTATAAAAAACTATTGTGCGCATATGATTATTTAAAATACCAGATTGCGGGAAGTTAGAGTTAACTTCATCCGAAATCTACGGGTTATACTAGTTCGCAGGCAGACGTCAGGTGTAATCAATTATTTTATGGAAAAACTGTTTGATTCCTGTAGTAAGCATTTAAAAGGGCAATCTGATTTTGCTTAAACTTATAATGATTACTTAAATGACATTAAATATTCCTGGAATCAGACAACAAGATATCGGTCTTTGTACAGTATTGCTGAAAACATTGGATTAAGTTCTTATATTTGAGTACTAAAAATAATAGCAATTATTCTATGGGATCAACGATTGAATGGACAGAGCTTACATGGAACCCTGTAACGGGTTGTAATAAGCTAAGCCCAGGATGCAAATTCTGTTATGCAGAAGTTATGTCTAAGAGGCTGAATTCTATGGGTCTTCCTAAGTATAGTGAGGGATTCAAAGTGAAAATTCATCCCAGCACCTTAAACATACCTTTTGGTTGGAAAAAATCAAAGGTGGTTTTTGTCAATTCAATGAGTGATTTATTTCATGATGATGTACCCCTTGAGTTTATTAAGGCCGTATTTAGTGTTATGAACTCAACACCACAGCACACATACCAAGTGCTAACAAAAAGAGCCGAAAGGTTGCTTGAAGTATCAGGTGAAGTTAAATGGACACCAAATATCTGGATGGGAGTATCAATCGAGAACCAAGATTATGCATATCGTGCCAATTATCTTGCTAAAACACCAGCAAGCATAAAATTTTTGTCAATAGAGCCCTTTATAGGTAAAATTGATAATTTAGAAATTAATAACTTAAATTGGGTTATAGTTGGTGGTGAGTCAGGCCATAAAGCAAGGCCTATGAATTTAGATTGGGTATTAAACATCAAAACACTTTGTGAATCCGAAGCAGTACCATTCTTCTTTAAACAGTGGGGTAAATCAAAGTTTAACAATAACCCGCTGGATCCAACAATTAATAAAGACCATCCTCAGCATGCTAAAGGCGGTTGCGAATTGAATGGTGAAGTATTTAGAGCAATGCCTGTCAGTAATACTATTTGATTGGAGAATATTGATTGACAATGCTATTTGCTATTTTAATAGCTGCGGTATTATTTGATGCGCAAAAGAAGTGGTACATAACAGAGTTATTCCTATTCACGATCACATATGGCTCTGAGGTGTACTTGAATACTTTCAATGCTTTCTGTTTATAAAGATCAAATAACTTAGTATTAGCCTTGGTAATCTTCCTCAAATATGTTCTTTGCCCAAAGAGATCAGTTTCTTCCACTTCTTCATAAAAACTACCCTTGATGATCTCTTTATCGACCCCAAAGAAGTTCTCTAATTTTTTCCACCAGCCTATAGGTATTGCTTGTATTTGTTTCTTAAGCCCCCTGCCGGCTCCAATACCTGTAGGTGATAAGATCCAAACATCAATACCTTTCCCTTCGAGGGCTTCTACTGATTTCCAGTCCAGATTCATACCAAAAGGATCTAAAAATGCAAGAGCTCGATGTCTAGGATTGACAGCAAGGTAGTCTGCTAAAGCTTTCAATTTAACATTACAATCATCGTTCACAACATGCACTCCGAACGGACGGATTTGATGCAACTCATTTTCTAAGTTGTAACGCTTATCTTTATCTAATTCGACAAAATAATAGATATCGAATGACATCGGATTTGTAATGCCTACAATTTCCTTAGCAGCACCTTTAATAATTCTATATTCTTCCTCATTCCCGATCATGATATCACCGCTTCCAGCAAATCCATCAAAGTAGATTAATTTAAATTTTTGCTTGTTCATGATCGTTAAATATGCCTTTGTATACTTAACTAATATTTCAATTTTAGTCTCAGTCCAGGAGCCGCCGAATTCGTTTTGCATAGAGAGTGTGTTAGATATGTGAATTTAACAAATACTTACTACCTGATAATAACTTTCTTCAAAATATTTGAGAAAACTCATCTCCTACCATTCAAACTTACAAGTATTAATGGAAAATTACCATTTGGTAATGTTAAGTAAATCCATTTCTACATTTGCTGAGACGGCAAATGGGATATGGCGGAGGTGAAAAAGTGTACGATTGACCATTACAAACACCTTTTGTAACATAGCTCCTAAAAAACCGCCAGCTAATATAGTATCTATATTCATTTAATCTGGTTAGAGGTTATGCGGTGTAATATACAATGTACACTGCAACTCCTACCATGACAATAGGTTTAGGGATACTAGAGATGCTATTAATTACTACACAAAGTTAAGCTTCTTCAACTCTACACGTTTCAAGAAATTCCGGCATAAACGCTCGAAATGCCCTGTACGCTCATTCCCATTTATTCCGTTGCTTCTTGACTTAGTTGAGTTGAAAGCTTGGTTAGGTTACCATAATTAATATAAATCAATATGGTAATACAATCAGAATTATTAATGGTCGCAGAGGTTAAGATCACATACAGACCAAAGTTTAAGGTTTCGGAGAGACCGCAAATAAGCAAATCTAAAGACGCTTATGATATTTTAATACAGCAGTGGGATAAGGGAAAGATTGCCCTACTAGAAGAGTTTAAAATCCTGCTATTAAACAGGAGGAACAGGGTGTTGGGAATTGTACATATTTCTTCCGGTGGATTAAGTGGTACAGTTGCAGACCCTAAAGTAATATTTACAGCAGCATTAAAGGCTTGCGCAAGTGGAATTATGGTTTGCCACAATCATCCGAGTGGTGAACTTGATCCTAGTAATGAAGATCTATCTTTAACAAGAAGATTAGTCGATGCAGGAAAGATGCTTGATCTTAAAATACTGGATCATCTTATTATATGTGAGGATAACTATTACAGTTTCGGAGATGATGGAATTTTATAGACCACTATAATATTATACCTTAGCAACTAATTAATCAAATTTATCACCTGGTTAGTTGCTGTTATATTTAAACGGATTTGAGGTAAAGCGACAACCAAACCGACAACCGAGGTAAATGAGAGACAGCTTAAAGTGTTAAAAGGTCCCGTAGTTCAACGGATAGAATAGAAGTTTCCTAAACTTTAGATATGAGTTCGATTCTCGTCGGGACCACCCCATAATACAGCATCTGAAAATCAGGTGCTGTATCTTTTTTTAAGTCCACTAACCAATTGTTAATTAGATATATTATGTGGGCAATTGAACTTGTCCTGGGAGTTTGATGTTGTGCTCCGTCAAAATCGATTTTTTCAGGGAAAAGTGAACTCAAGATATGCCGTTGTTTTTTTAATGGTGCTTTCTCAAATACTTTATCCAGGTTGCAAAACGTAGTGACTATCTTATCCATTAGTTTATTAATATCTAATCGGATCATTTTCGTTTCAGATGTCTCTTGTAATTTTACTTCTAAACGTGCGCTTACAGCGTCACAATCAGCTTTTATCTCTATATAATCGGAAGGCTCAATTTCTTCGTCTAAAAGTAACTGCCTCCCTCTTGCAATTTTTTCATATGTTTTATAGTGTCATTCATCACAAGTGCTTTCGCATTGAACAAACATTTTGAGAAATATGGTTTACCTGAAAATGGTGAACCGATTGATCCAAGAGATATAGGAGGCCGATATGATTTTAGGATATGCACAAGTTCACGCTACCTATTTATTGAGGTTAAACGTGTTTTTGAAGAAGTGGGAGGTATATTGTTTACAAGTAAGGAATGAGATGTTGCTAGCTTATATAATCAAAATACATACCACCATCGCAGCAGTTGCTTGGCTATTCTAATAGATGATTTGACTTTGTCTATGTGCTTGGCAAATTGAGGCAGTTCGGTATCCATCCACTTTAAAATGTTGCTAATAGCACAGTAGACTCCCAGAGCATCGGAGAAGTCAAGGTCATTTTGACTGTTGAAACATATAGGCTCATTGTGATTGATCCTATTTCTAAACTTTCGAATTGTGTTCAGATCTTGAGAGACCTCTTTCCTCCCATAAGTTGACGGCAGGCCGGTAAATGCTTGGATTGGTGTTCCTAATAATACTCTGTAATATTTTGTTTCAAAAAATTCAGTCCAGAAACCAAAGCTTTGTTCCGCAATTATTTTACCAACGGTAATGGGTGTTTGTAATGTAGTTAGCCTAGTTTTAGCTTTTAATACTTCTTTTTTCAACCAGTGATCTGGCACCTGGCTTTTTACTTTCTTGTCATATTTAGTAATCGAAGGGTCAGCCATGAAGCCATTGACCTCTGTTAAGATCCAATTCGGATTGCCAAAATGTATAGATAGTGCACTATCTATTTTATTGCGCAACGTAATTTCGAGTAAACCGAGTAAAGGATGAAATGCTTGAGCTACACGAAGATTGGCTAAGTATAGTTTCTGTGCTTTTCTCTGATTCCCACCCGTTGCTGCCAGATAACGGCTTACGCGGGACTGTGAAATTAAGACTTCGAATTTTTGAAAATTCATTGTTAATTATCATAAATTATGTACATTTGATGCGTGACGCTTAGTCAAGCCTCTTGCATTGCAACGTAACTAAGTATAAGAATAAAGAAGCCGCTTTGAAAAAAGTGGCTTTTGTTTTTTTAAGGTACAAATGTACTTATAACAGTTCATCCGGTCAACTTGTAAAGATAAAATTATTCTTGATATGTAAATCTTGTAATTTACGCTACGAAAAAGCATTAAGTTTTATTTTGCCCAGTCATTATGTTTATCGAGTAATGTTAAATTAGTATTTCTATAAAAATGCGATTTATGCATTTCAGATTTGTAATACATAGATATCTATAATTAATTCACCCTGCCCTTTTCTTATTTTTTTCCAAATAATAAACCGTAACCATTCTCTCGCCAAATTCGCCATTTTTCTTTTTAATCGGGCGTTTCTCACTATCTAATTTGTTCTTTACGGCGAGATACTCCGCTATATGTGCAATTCGTTTACTAGACAGATTTCTGCCAAGAGCAATACAGGCCTCTCTAACTTCCCATATATAAACAGGTTTATCAAATATACCTGTGGGGATTAATTCGTGCTCAAAAAAATATGAATCTTTCCTTTCTGAAATAGTTTCTTTAAAGTAATCGGTTGCTTCTTCATGATCGGCATAAAATTTATTCAATGATGTTGATTTTATGGCCTCGGTAATTTTGAAGTCTGGGTTAAGAATGTTCCATCCATTCAGTTTAAAACCAATAGCGATTTTGTTTGCTGTTTGTGCGGTTAGGCTTTTTCTGCCATTCAGAATTGCATATAGGTGGCTAACAGATACTTTTGTGAATTCAGAAAATCCAGCTACTTCTAATCCTGAAATCTCCATAATCAGCTTTAAACGTTCTCTAATTACAATACTATAGGTAGATGGCTCGTTATTTTCCATTATCAAATGGAATAAATAATTAGTCCTAAAAATTATTCAAAATACTTTGTGATTGCCTTTTTATATGTTACCTTTACTATATAAACTTAATTAAAGCGATATATGAAACACATGAAGTAAGCAAAGCGATTTTATTAAATACTTGTAGGAAGGTATTCAATCAAGAGTCTCGTACACAACTCTGACAGTAAACACCAACGAGACGATAGATGAACGCCCTAGTTATTTTTGTGCTATCTTTGTGCAACCATAGCCAGGGCTCTATCGTAATGTCGGTTGGTGGGGGTCAGAGCCTGTGTATCGACTGGTAGAGCTCAAACTATGGCTTCTTTCAGTAAAGGACTCGTATAATTTTAAATTATATCAAAGAGTTTTTACCAATTCAAATTTGTTTTAGTATTGTGGCTTTTAGTGGATGGTACATCCATTTTACTATTACCATATCATTCAATTTGAATATCCAAGTAAGTATAATATTGGCGGATCACACATAAACAAAACTGCCGGAATTTTATTTCAATTTTTAAAGATCCTAATAATTATATCCGTTTTCAAACGACCTTTTAATCGTAATGGCTATGTTTTGCCTCAGATTTTGCAAATCATTAGTTCTGGAAATTTCATCAATACAAGATCAAACTTCGCAACATGAAAAAGAATCAACTAACTAACCAGTACAAAACCACTCCTAGTGGTCAACTCGTAATTGTGTTAAGCAACACAAAATACACCTATGCTAATTTCACAGAATTCCATGAAGTAGTCTTAAATGTACTAGATGAGAATGATCTGTCTCATCTCACTAAACTTCAAAGGGAGCACACTTTATTCTTCATCAATATGGTGCTGGGTCTATTAGAATCACCAAAGAAACCGGCAGCACTGCAAGCGGTAAAATCGGGATATCAAAAGTTACCTGCACAACATCTCTCTGCACCTGAAAATCAAACATCTTCCGTTACCAGTAATTTTCCGCTTAACCACGATCCAGCTTCAAAAGAAAATCTCCAAAAGCTATTAAATTGGATAGACCGCATCGTCTTGCTCAAACGTATCACCGTCGAAAAATTGCTCGATGAGTTTTACAGCTTAGGTATAGTTGAGCTAAAAATGTCATAAGAGAGTTCTGGTAAATTCTATATAGTAAATGCTGATTGTGGGTACTGGATCCGAGGCCGGTGCCCGCTTTCTAAAATTGATCTTCATGAATCCACATATAGTTCATAATAATAATCAATTAATTAAGCCGCCAGATTGATGGTTAGGCAATGCGGCCGAAATTTAGGTTGGTTCGATTGTTCCGGCCGCTTTGTTTTTTTTAATCTTTAGACCTTAACCAAACCATTTATAAACCAATCAAATACAGTTTTATTTCCAAAAAATGAAAGCCAAATAAAGCTTAAGGGAATAGGTATGCCCAAATATTAACCAACCTAACCCTTTTTATTTTTCAAATCAACTAACCAAACAACCATGAATAAAACGATACTAATCATCGTAATGGCCACGCTTTGCCTGTTTTTAAGGGTAACAGCGCAATATACGATGCCAAGAATGAAAGTAAATCCTCCGATAAAACCGCTGCATATTGGCCAGCGAATGCCAGAGGTAATGTTAACCAATCTGCATAATTATAAAACGACCAGCATCAATCTCGCAGATTTTGAAGCCAAGTTGATCATCATTGATTTCTGGGCTACATGGTGCAGCCCATGTGTATCCATGATCCCAAAAATTGATAGCCTGCAAAAGGAGTTTAAACATGATGTTCAATTCATATCAGTCAGCTATCAGACAGCGCAGGAGGTAACCAGCTTTATGGAAAAGCTGGAGAAACAAAATGATGTTCACTATACTATTCCCTACAGTACGGATGACAATTTGCTGCGATTCATGTTCCCGCACAAGACTTTGCCTCATTATGTATGGATCAGTGCCAATGGAACGGTAAAAGCAATCACAGGGCTAGAGGAGGTAACAGCTGATAATATTAATAAAATGCTGGGCAGTGACTCCTATACGCTAGCAGAAAAGAAAGATGTCCAATTACCTTATAATTTCAATAAACCATTCCTGGTAAACGGTAATGGGGGCGATGGTAAGGAATTGATATACCACAGTGTGTTGTCTGGCTATGTACCAGGCTTATCATCCACAATGAAAGCAGAAAGAGGCGACAGTGTTCATGTAAACAGGCTGGTGCTCACTAACTGCCCCTTGCTTTGGCTGTATAAACACGCTTACGGTAATGGTTATACCACTTATTTCCAGCAAAACCGGATCGTATTGGAAGTGGACACGCCAGAGGAACTAAACAGCATGCTAACGGGTAAAGCTTTCCGGAATTGGCTCTCCATGCCTAACCATGGTGTTTGCTACGAACTGCAACTGCCAACCAAGCTATCTGCTCAATTTTACCCGGTAATGCAGCAGAACCTTGCCTTGCTATTTCCTCAATATACTGCCCGGATAGAAAAGCGTAAGGTGAAGTATATGGCGCTGATCCGTTTGCCTGGGGCAGACAAGATTAAAAGCAGTCACCTGAATGGAAAGGTAATCGAAATCTTTGATCCCTTTGGTTTTAAGGTTCAAAATAGCACCATACAATCAATTGTGAGTAGAATGCAGTTGCAATATCAGCAGTTTTCAGCATTTCCTTTTATGGATGAAACTGGATATCAAGGCAGGGTTGATCTAGAGATTACTGCAAACCTATCTAGTGTGACTGATATGAACAAAGCATTGATGCCATATAATCTGGCATGGCAAGAGCGACTGGCAGATCAGGACATGCTTGTAATCACAGATACCAAAAAGATCAATTAAACCATAGAAAAGAATTTAAAGATGAAAGTATTATACATGGTGATCTGCTTGCTGTTTGTAGCAGGCAAGATCAAAGCACAGCAGCTGCTAAGTGGTATAGTGGTGTCAAAACTCACCAGTACACCGATTGCTGGGGTAACGATAGGAGTGGATGGGACTAGCAAACAACAGGTCTCGAATATGATAGGGCAATTCAACCTGTCGTTACCTGCGGGAAAATATACGCTTAATGTTTTTTGTGTTGGTTACGAAAGCCAGATGGTGCAAATTGTGCTCCCGCAAAAGGAGGTATTAACAATTGCACTTAATCCATCTTCTACACAGCTAAAAGAGGTGGCGATAATGAGCGATGGCTATCAGCGTTTGGCTAAGGGAAAAACAACAGGTTCTTATGTACAGCTGGACAGTGCAATATTAAACAGGAGGGTAAGCCCTGATATTTTAAGCAGGCTTGCCGATGTAACTCCCGGATTAATTTTTAACAAAGGCGAGGGGATAGGAGAGAATGATATCAGCATCAGGGGCCGAAGTACTTTGTTTGCTAACGACCAGCCGCTGATTGTATTGGATAACTTTCCTTATGAAGGTGATGTCAACGCAATTAATCCCAATGATGTGGAAAGTATTACGGTGTTAAAGGATGCTGCGGCTGCGTCTATCTGGGGTGCCCGATCAGGAAACGGTGTAATTGTGATCACTACCCGGTCAGGGAGTTATAGTCAGCAAACCAAGGCTTCTTTTAATACCAATTTCACCTATGGTGCCAAACCAGATCTGTTTTATAATTCCCGGATGTCTTCTTCGGATTTCATCGATATCGAAAAAAGGTTGTTCGCCACGGGTTTTTATAATACCAAAGAACTGTCTGGTGATCATGATCCGCTAAGCCCGGTGGTAGAATTGCTGATTGCTGCAAGAGATTCGAAAATTACAGCGCAAGAAGCAAATGACAGGATCGAAAGGTTAAAAAGTTACGATGTGAGGAATGACTATACTAAATACTTGTATAGAAATTCGCAGGCACAGCAGTATGCCTTGCAACTTTCTGGCGGCACTACAAGACAAAAGTTTTTGATTTCTGCGGGTTATGATAAAGGATTATCGTCTTTAGCTGGCAACGATAATAACCGTTTGAGTCTGCGGGGCAGTAATACTTTTACTTTTAACAGAGGTAAAGGAGAGCTAAGTACAGAAGCTTATTTTATTCAGAGCCGTTCGCAGACTAACAATACCGGCACAAACAGAATGACAATGGATAATGCAGCAATCTATCCGTATGCCAGGTTAGTTGATGATAACGGTAATCCTGTGTCCATCACACATGACTATCGCTTAGCTTATCTGGAGGGTATTAAAAATAAAGGATTACTGGATTGGGGCTTTAATCCGCTACAGGAAATCCAGGTTGCAGATCAGCATAGTCAGACCTCTGATTTAAGATTAAATACACGGTTCAAGTACCTGCTGTTGCCGGGCTTGAATGCTGAAATTTTATACCAGTATACTAGGAGCAATGCATCGGCTAAGAACCTGCAGGGCACAGCTAGTTATTATACGCGTAACCTGATTAACCAATATACCCAGGTTAATGCAGATGGTTCTTTAAATAGAGTAATACCACTTGGGGCGATACAGGATTTAAGCACCGGATTATCTACTGGAAACAGCTTAAGGACTCAGTTAAATTACCTGAGAAAGATTGGTTTGGATCATGAACTCAGCGCATTGGGCGGTTATGAGATCAGAAGCCAGGAGACCATGGTAAACGGAGGGCGTTTGTATGGTTTTGATCCTTCGAATGGTACAAACCTTCCTGTAGATTATATTGGTACGTATAAAAATTATGCGTTGAGTTCAGGATTGGCATTGCGGGTTCCTTTTGTAGATGAAGAAACAGCGATGAGTGACCGAAACATTTCATGGTACGGTACCACTGCTTACACTTTTAAACAGCGGTATACTTTTAATGCAAGTGCACGGCTGGATAGGAGCAACATTTTTGGGGTAAGGACTAACCAGAAAGGGGTGCCCCTTTATTCCGCTGGTTTAAGCTGGAATATCTCGAATGAAGGCTTTTACAAGTTTAGCTGGCTTCCTTCGCTTAAACTGAGAACTACCTTCGGTTATAATGGAAATGTAGATAAAACATTGTCTGCGGTAATGACTGCCACTTATCAGGGTGGGGCTGGAACTGTAAGTGGTCTACCTTATGCTTCTATATCCAGCCCGCCCAATCCAGATCTAAGATGGGAGCGGGTAAGGATTTTCAATGTCGGGCTGGATTTTAGTTCAAAAAATAATTGGCTAAGCGGTAGTGTAGACGTCTATCAAAAGAAAGGGATAGATCTGATAGGAAGCACTGATATGCCAGCATCATCAGGTCTGTTTACTTTTAGGGGAAACACAGCCAGTACAAAAGGTACTGGGGCTGATCTGGTTTTAACTACTGGGCAACAATTTGGCGCTGTGAAATGGAATAGTAGCTTCCTGTTTAGTTACGTGAAGGATAAAGTAGTAAAGTACGGTTTAGTGGCCACTGCTGCAAATTACTTGCAGGAAGGTAGCTTTGGTACGTATCCTAATGAGGGCAAACCAATTGCCGCCCTGTATAGTTACTCTTGGGCTGGTCTGGATCCGGCAACTGGAGATCCTCAGGGTTATCTGAAAGGGAACATCAGTAAGGATTATAACCAGATCGTTCAGTCTACTTTAGTAAACGAGTTAGTTTATCATGGTCCGGCAAGGCCTCCAGTGTTTGGCGCATTCAGGAATACACTGGAGTATAAGAATGTTTCAGTCTCCATCAATATCAGTTATCGGCTGGGGTATTTCTTTAGACGGCCGTCCATCTCTTATGAAAGTGTATTGACCGGATTCGGTGGCCATGGAGATTACAGCTTGAGATGGCAGAAACCTGGAGACGAGTTAATTACCCAGGTGCCATCGATGCCAGGCGCACGTAATGTGAACCGCGATCAGTTTTATCGGTATTCTGCTGCATTAGTGGAGAAGGGTGACCATATCCGTTTACAGGATATCAATATCAGTTATGCAATAAGCCGTAAAGAAAATAGCAGATTGCCATTTTCTGTTTTGCGCGTATACCTGTATGGAAACAATCTAGGTCTGTTATGGACGCAAAATAAAAAGGGACTGGATCCGGATTACCTGCTATCGAAATTAAACAGAACCATTAGCATTGGTTTAAAAGCAGATTTTTAATCAAATCAATACTTCTTCAATCAATTATTTATTCAAATACAAACGAATATGTTTTATTCTCACAAAACAGTAAGCATTGGCTTAATGGCGTTGATAGTAGGCGTCACCTTATTTTTTACCAGCTGTCAGAAAGAGTTTTTAGAAAAAAAACCAACCCTCTCTAGTCTGGTTCCCCATAGTATTGCCGATTATCAGGCCTTGTTAGATAACAATACTTTATTTCTTAGTGCTCCTGGTTTACAGGAAACCACAGCTGATGATTTCGAGATTTCAGATGCGGGCTTCCAGGCGCTGATCGCTATTCAGATGAATGCCTATAAATGGACAGACAACATGTTTGTCGGTCTGATTTCTGTGAGCGACTGGGGTGTACAGTACCAGCAGGTTTTTTATTGCAATACCATTTTAGAAGGAATTGAAGAGTTGGATGGTCAATTAGTAAATACGCCGGAGTATAATCAGGTTAAAGGAACTGCACTTTTTAACCGTGCATTTGCTTATTATAACATGGCACAGCTTTTTGCTGCCCCGTATGCGGCAAATACTGCTGGCAGCATGCCGGGTATCCCAATTCGGTTAGTATCAGATGTAAATGCGAGATACCCAAGGGGAACAGTACAGAAAACTTATGATCAGATATTAAAAGATCTAGAGGCATCATTAATACTGCTTCCCGAAAATGTAATGTATAAAACCCGGCCATGCAAGGCTGCTGCTCTTGCCCTGCTGGCCAGAGTACACCTTACTATGGGACATTATCAGCGCGCTGGTGAATTAGCAGGGCAAACTTTAAGCTTAAGGCCAGATTTGTTAGATTATAATCAAATAAAAGGGAGTGCTACTGAACGTCTTTTTCCTTCTGCACTGCCAAATGGAAATGCGGAGGTGATCTACTTCAAAAGTGCAGTAAACTATGCTTTTCCAGCTACGTCTGCACTGGCCAATGTGGTTGTTCCGCTGTATAATTCTTATACTGCAGACGACCTGCGTAAAACATTGTTTTATAGGAACAGGGGTAATGGCGTATTTACTTTCCGAGGGAACTACGGGGGGACAATTAATACACAAATGTTTACGGGTCTTGCTACTGATGAGATGTATCTGATCCGTGCGGAGTGTGCAGTTAGAACGGGAAATATTGCTGTCGCATTGGCTGATTTAAATAAGCTTTTACTGCACAGGTTTACAAAGGATAAATACCTGCCCTATGTACTCACAGATCAGGAAGAAATATTAAAACTGATTCTTGCAGAACGAAGGAAGGAATTAGTGTGCCGGGGATTACGTTGGACGGATTTAAGACGTTTAAACCAGGACAGCAGGTTTGCTGTTGAATTATCCAGGACGATAGGGGGGCAGGTGTATAAGTTATTGCCAAATTCAAAGAGGTATACTTTCCCTATTCCCGATGATGAAATACAAGTTGGAGATATGGAGCAGAACCCTTAGTCAATTTGTGGGATGCGGTGATGTTCTGCAATAATTATTTAAGGTACAGCCCATAACAGGGCTGTACCTTTGTTTAATCTGAAAATACGTAACTGCCTAGATCGGATTCATCGTTGTTGATCGGAGTTCCTAATGCTGGGCTTGTTACTGGGTTATTGGATGGAGGACTGTCAAATCGGTATTTACATATATTAGTACTTTCATCGCAATTGTAACCAGGTGTACCATCAGCAACCCATGGCTCGGTTGGATTTGAAGGATCGTACCCATAAACAACAGTTGTTTTGTTATCATCTATGGCCGGCTTAAAAGCACTTTGGGTAAATACTAAACCTCCGGCTAGTAAAATACCCATCAATCCGAATGTATTTACATTCTTAAATAATCTGTTCATAATTTTATGTTATATGGGCATGCGTATCAATAACGTAAACCCTATTGCCATTAAGAACCCTCGAAGCTTCGTTCTCTCTGGCTAATTGATCGTTTAAAGATTTGCCGGGTAAGCTTAATCCCGGCTGTTGGTTTATCCAATTTTTGGCTGTTCTCCTTTCTTTTTTAAGTTTAACCATTTATGATTGATCCAACGTTGGTCTGTTTTAATGCCGATGATGGCCAGGATGATAAAGCATAAATTGAAAAGCAGGTGTGTGGTATAGCTCATCTGCTTTAAAATCCCGCCGCAGCTACATGGGATCCTCCCAAATATGCCTGTCATCGTTATGGAAATATAGATCGTAAAAGAAACCATCAACACTAGCGCAGCATATAACGCTTTCAGCATCGTACTTTTAATAACTAATGCTACAGCGATCACTAATTCTGTTACCGGCACAAGCCAGGTTAAATGCAATGCAATCGCCTCCGGAAACACCTGGTTTAGCATTTGCTCTCTGCTTGTTTGATAGTTTGTCAATTTAATTAGTGCAGCGTAACATAACATTACTGCTATGCACGCCGCACAGGTGTGTTGAAGGTTTAAACTCTTGTTCACGATCCGGAGCTCGGTTTTCATCAGCCTTTTAATTTAATGTCTGCTATTAAAGTTCAGGATTTTGAATGCTGGATCAGATTTTTTACGTCGCTATTTGCGGTGCCAAATGGCATTATTTAATGATTCTTTAAACGCATTAACTGGCGTTTTGAGATGTTCAGATATGCCGCGAGCTGTTCAGAATTGTAATGCATAAACAGACTTCGGTAGTTTTTAAACAAAAAATTATATCGTTCTTCCGTTTTCATCCTCAAGAACAATTCCCGTTGATGCGACTTGTTCATCTCTTCATCAATTATCCCTATAAAAAGGTCAAATGCTTCGGGAAAGATGTCTAATGCAGATTTGGCCTCCCATAGCCTGAGGCCTAATACTTTTGCCGGAGCGTGACAAGCAAGGCTGTCAATAAATTGATCTTTTACTGAGGTTAATGCCGGAAAGATAAAATCGCCCGGGCCATAATGAACTATCGGCAGTACCGTGTTCCGTGGTTTGATCATCCCGCTTAAAGATCCGCTGGTTACAAAGAAGATTATCTCATGGCTATAAAGCTGGTAAGGGACCTCTTCCGAAAGGCCAAACTGGAATCCTGAACAATGTTCTTCCAGATAGGTTTGCATCTCTGGTGATACAGGTTTTATGGTGTTCAATTTTTTTAATAGCAATTCCATTTATTTCCTTGTTTTATTTGAGTACAAGTAAAGCGGAATTATTAAAATTTGTAAGTGTCTCGGAGTGCCAAGGTTTGCTGCTGTAAAAGCTGAAATAGCTTTTACAGCAAACATAGAAGCAGAATTCAGCGTGCCAGAAAATAATGAATATTCTTTCGGCTGCATACATGAGAATAATCAGCAATTTCGAAACTACCAGAAAAAAATGCGTTTTCACTATTCAGAAAAAGTAAAAAATTTTTGATTTATACTACCAATTACCTCATTTTACTCTAAAATATTGACTTTTATAGCCTACGATAGAGGCTATAAGGAAAAATTTTTACTATTAATATAATCATGTAAGTAATTGATTGTCTTTACATAGTGTATTAAATGTTCTGCGGAGAAATATGAATATTAAAAAGATTACCTTATTGTGAAAAAAATACTAACGTATGTAACCGTTTCAATGATGAATCAAATTTATTTTTGTACAGACGAAATGAGAGCATGAAAAAGAAACATGATAGGGAAGCCAAAAAAAGAAAAGACAGGATCGAAACCGAGAACGTTCTGCTGGAAACTGTAGGTTTTATTATGGAAACTGAAGGGGTGCCAGGCTTGTACATCAATAATGTATGGCGACGTTCTGGCGTTGCTAAGACAGCTTTGTACAGGTACTTTAAGAGCTTCGACGGCCTGGTTCTGGCATATTACAGATCACTAAATTTTATTCTTGAAGATCTGATATTCAACATCCAGAATATGACGAAAGATCAATTGATAGATATGATTATGGCCGCGATAGAAAAAACTTATAATCTGATCGCCCAAAAAAAAGCTATCAGACGGTTTATGCTCTGGGAGGTTACAGAAAGAAACGAACTTTTTATTGATATGGTAAAAGAAAGGGAAGCAGCGCATGTTGCTTTTTTAAATAAGATTAAACCATTATTACCAGACAATGGAATTAATTTCATAGCTGTCTATTCTACTATTTATTCGGCTATTAATGCTATGCTGATCCGGTCTAAAACTTATCCCGGAACCCGTTATGGCTTATACATTGGAAATGCTGATGGCAGGAAAGAGCTTTTTTCGACCTTTCGGCAGCTCCTCGTTTTTAGCCTGGCATAATACCGTTTTTAGTACCCGGCGATTGTTATGAGCGCCGCTCATTAATCATTCAATAAAATTACCAAATATATGACCATAGAACTAGACGTATTCAAAACGTTGTGGGCGGATTTTGTTTCTGGAACAATAGATCCACGTTTTAACACTAACCAAACCTGGGCTTCGGTCTTCTTCGAAAATGAAGTGACGAGCATAAAGGAGTTTATTACTTTACGTTTTTATGAACATCAGCAAAATGAGAGTAATTCGAGCTATTACATCAGGTTTGTTGAGCGGAACTTGTTAAAGTTAAGTGCCGAAATATTAGCTTCCCCCCATCCTTTTTACCAGCTTAATGGAGCAATTGATGATGTCATAGAATTTTTGATCAATGACTTTTCGCAATATTTTGATTACGAAAGGCCTGCATCCCCCCGCATTAGAAAAGAAGTAATTGAAACAGTAAAAAAGCAATCAAAAGAGATCGGCAAGCTATTACTAAACCCTGATTTAGACCCCCTGTTAGTATCGTCTATCAAAACTTATCTTGATGAGAGTGATAAACACATTAACACTTTTCAAGATCTCTACTACTACAAAATGTTTTGTGAAAAAGTCTGCAGCTGGCTGAAGGTTAGCGCTCATAAAAATTTGAACGTGATCCTTACGCAAAATCTTATCTATATTAATTTCAATTCTTCGGCGTTCTTTGAATATCTGAGGAACAAAATTGCGAAGGAATATCCTGACGCTTTAAGCCTCAGGGACGGCGCCAGCCAATCTGTAAATGATCTTAGAGATGCACAGCAAATTGCAGAGCACAATTTTTATGTTTACAACGGTGAAGCCGAAAGTGCGAAAGCGGTACTGATTAAGTGTATTGCTGCAGAGCTTGAATATATTATTAACCTGACCAAATTAAGTAAGCTTACCGCAGAAGCGGAAGAAGCAGCTGTAAGGGCTAACCAATTTTTATTGGTAGACCTTACTGTAGAACAGATGGCTTTTTTATTTAGGTTATTTGTAGATACCAAAGTGATTATTGTAGATAACAAAAGTGAATTTTTCAACTTTCTTGCCAGCCGCTTCCGAACAAAAAATAAAAGTACCGAGCTCTCTGCTAACAGTATAAAAAATAAATATAACCTGGTTACTGATCAAACAGTTGCTGCCGTAAAAAAAGTGCTAATCAACTTCATAAATCACGTAACCAAAGAATATAAATAATTTATTTCCGCTATTTTTTGACACCCTAAATTCTAGGCCCATAGTATTGCTATGGGCCTTTTTTTATGGTTTTATACAGTTTTTGGCACTCCCTGACACTTGATGTGCATCGAATTCTTGCCTAATCTTATTAAAAAATCGGGACTAGTGTTGTTGTGGTTTGGTAGTCAGTTAGTTGTGTTGGGAGAGATAACATTTAATCTTTTTATATAAAGGGTTATAAGTTAAATCCCTGATGCTCAGGAAAGGTGGTCGGGGAGAAGATGGTTTGTGTTGCTACACTGGTGCAGATTGCCGGGGATTTGATAGGGCTTTGAGCCGTCATTGGGGTAGGGTTGCCGTGGGGTTGGTGTACCCCCCTGGGTACACCAACCCCACGGCAACCCCCTGGCAAGGATAGCGCACAGATGGTCCAATTCCTGACCAACCCGCACCACTGGGCTATCTGTGGTAAATTCGATCTGCTTGTCAGGTCAGCTAGTAAATGGCTAAAGATCAGTGCGGTGGCTTACATAAGGGTTTTTAAAAACAAATTTTAATCATTATTCACATAAATCAATAGTATCATGGCAACAGTAGGAGGAAGTAACCAACCCCAGTACAGAGGAAAGCTGGGCGGAGTAGTTTATTATTTATTAAATGACGTTTTGGTGGCCAGGACCATCGGCGTTAACAACAATCCACCATCCCCGATGCAGCGTGCAGGCTGGATGGCAACAAAAATTGTTTCGGTGTTTTTAAAACCGTTAAAATCTTTTATCAATATCGGTTATGAGCTGATAGCAAAAAAGCGGAAAACCAACCAGTACAATGAAGTTTACACCTACCTGCGGAAGAATGCGGTGAAAGGAACTTATCCCGATTTGGAAATTGATTACGAAAAAGTGTTGCTGACAAGCGGTAAAATGCCCTTGCCGCCAAATCCAATGGTAGTGGTTACCGAAAGCGGGCTGTCTTTTACCTGGGACCAGGAAGGGGAAGTACGGGGTGCACACTGGACAGATCAGGTGATGCTGGTAGCTTATTTCCCAGTGCTTAATCAGGCAATATATCTGACAGCGGGTGCACGCAGAAACCAGGGAGCAGAACAACTGCCCTTAACCGGGATAGCGCATGGATACGAGGTGCACACGTATTTCTCGTTTATTGCGGACGATCGCATGCGCATTGCCACCAGCATTTACACTGGCAAATTGCTATGGTAAACAAATTCAATATTTATAATGGTCTCATTTTAATCTTTTAATTATGGAAACAATTGGAATTAATAAAATTTTACTGGAAATACTTTATGCACTAAGAAGTTTAAACGACAATGTAAAGTCTCTGTGCGAAACACTGCTGGCTAATCAAACCAATCAGTTACAGCAGCTGCCTGCTGAACCTGATGAATGGCTGCTTGAACACGAGGTGATGGAGATTTTCCGTGCCTCGAAGAGAACAATGTATAACTGGAGAAAAAACAATGCTGTGCGCTCTGAAAAATTTGGCAGGTATGTATACTATCTGAAATCTGAAGTATACAAAAAACGTGATTTGGAATTGAAAAAATTGCCATGATTTTGATGCGGCGGTTTGTTCCAACGGCTGCGTCCAGAACAAGGTGTACGATGTTTTCAATAGAATGTGAAATAGCTGAAGTGCATTTGATCGGCAATAATAAGCAATGTATAGCAACGTAAGGCAGCAAGGCTTTGAAAATTAGGTAGTTATAAATATCTGTTCTACATTTGTTCAACGAGTTCAAAGCTACCGGTGGCCAGACAACTCGAATTAACAAATTTATAAACAATTTAAAAATTAAAAAATTATGGGAACTTTTAAACCCGGCCCGATGGGGGTCGTAAGAGGATTAATCGACACAATTGTAGCTTCCAAATGGAAAGAAACATATGTGATTAAAGGCAGGCCGACACGGTCTAACAAACCAGCCAGTTTACAACAGGCAGATCAGCGCATGAGGTTTGGGCTGGTCACCACGCTACTGAAGCGGATTGGGGCTGTGATTGCCCTGGGGTACAAAAACTCTGGTAAAAACAAGACACCAATGAACGCAGCTTCTAAGTATCACCTGGAAAATGCGATTACCGGGGTCTATCCAAACTACAAGATAGATTTCACAAAGCTGGTGATCAGTAATGGCGACGAGAGTTCGCTGGACGTTGCATGGCAGGCAAAAGTTGCTGCAAGTGCAGGGGCACTGGTAACAGTTTCGTGGGAGCTGAGCAAGTACCCGGGTAAAACATCATCAGTGAGTGATGTGATGACCATCTTATTTTACAATGTAGAAAAAGACAGGTTTATTGCCCTGGAAGGTGCTGCCCTGCGCAGTGAGCTGTCAAGGGCAGAAGAACTGCCCGAAGTTTATGTAGGGGACAGCCTGCATTGCTGGATCATACTGGTTTCTCCGGATGGAAAACGCGTATCAATCAGCCAGTATTTAGGCCTGGTAAAACTAATTGCCTAATGTTGAAGATATCCCGGCAGTGTTTATGAGACCCTGCCGGGGTTCTTTAACCAACTAAAATCAATTTATTCTTTAAAAATAATTACTATGAATAATCTATCATTTAGGTTGCCTGGGTATACTATGCCCATCGTACAGGTAAACCCTACGTTTTATCAACTGGTTCAGGCCAGGATCAAATCATTATTGAAAAGCTTACCAATTTTTGCCGTGTTCCTGCTGCTACTGGTTACCTGGTTTTTTGCCCCGGGATGGTTAAGGCATATCGACGGCACGGCAGGCAGTATAGACCAAAGCATCTGGTTGCTGGTAGTGCTGAGCCTGATCTCTTTTATGCTGATTACCGCCTTATGCTGGTGGTTGTTACAGCGCTTCTGGCTGATGTCGGGTTTGCCGCCGGTAGAAAAGATGGTTTTACATTTTAACACATTGGAAACATGGCAGCAAATTGGTTTGTACTGGCTTTCGTTTGTTTCGCTGTTACTGGCAGCAATGGGCAGCCTGGTGGCTATCTGTTAAGTCACGAATCACTTAACAGGGAAAAAATTATCAAAATTGCCCAGGGGCAGGCAGGGGTGAGGGAGTTAACTGGTCATAACGACGGGCAGGCTGTAGAAAGCTACCTTGCCGTTACCGGGCTGGGAAAGGGCTATGCCTGGTGCGCTGCTTTTGTAAGCTGGACTTACCGCATGGCAGGTTTTGCAAAGCCAACCTCGGCCTGGTCGCCAGATCTGTTCCCTCAATCGAGGATTACCAAATCGTATTTGCCTGGTAATGTTCTGGGCATCTACTTCCCGGAATTAAAGCGGATAGCACACGCAGGCATCGTCATTAAACAGGATGGCGACTGGTGTATTTCGGTAGAAGGGAATACCAATGTTTCGGGCAGCAGGGAAGGAGATGGGGTGTATATTAAACGCAGGCACATCCGCACTATTTACCGGTTGGCTGACTGGGTGAAGGAAGGGGGGAGGCGATTATGAAAAATTTCAAAGTCATCTCAAGCTGTGTGCTCATCCTCTGTTTGATCAGCTGCGGTTTGCTGCAACGCAATTCTACTAGTAACAGCAACGAAGAAGAGTTTTCAAGCGCCTCCAATATGTCTCTTGCAGAAACTGAACAAGTGTTACTGGAAGCCCAGTCACTTACTTTTTTTACGGATTCTACCAGCCACGATTACCAGGTACAGCTATGGCCAAAAGGGCCATTTAAATACTCCGCATCAACTGGTTTTGAAGGGGAGGCAGAAAAGGTGCTGATCAATGGCGATATGAAAGGGCTAAAAAAAGAAAGTGCCTCTTCATTATTAAAAACAAAAGCAACCAATGATTCACAATTAGAATCGAACATTTCTGAAAAAGATCATACAGAACGGACCGCAGTGACTAAAAAAGCGACACCAGCCATATGGTTTGTATTATGCGGTTTGGTGTTGCTTGCCACAATCTTACTATTTTTTTTACGACTTAAATTTTAAAATTATGTCGATTTATAATTGGAGTATCGAATTGGAAAAAAGGATTTTGCTGCCCTTAGTTTATGCACTACAGACGCATTATCAGACCGATTACCATGGCTTGCTGCTGGCCCGGGGCAGATAGATGTTTCTTGATTTTCGCGCTGTCCTTAATTATTATAATAATCAAAAACACTATCTAAAATTTAGATGGATGAAACCATAAGGATACCGCATACAAACAGCAATGAATACTTATAATAGCTTCATAACCGCTTACGATAATTATATTCAAATGAAAACATTAGAAAACGTACTACTAAAAAAAGTATCAGCCAAAGACCAGTTTGATTTAAAACTTTTTATAAGGGGCCTGGTCCGTCAAATGACCGAACTGAATTCCAATATTTATGAATTTGCCTATTATTTCACTTTCAAAAGAGCCAGAAAAGCATTTTCCCGTGAATACTATGATCCTTACGATATGTTTATAGAGGAGATGCAGTTTTTTAAAGACACCAATGATTTAGTTGTAATAAATACCTGCAGCGTCAGAGAGAAAATCATTGCATTTAAGGTGGAACTGATGAAAAGATATTTGATTGATGAAATGGAAAATTCAATAGACCCAACGGCTATTGAACAATCCCAGCGATTTGCGCCTTATCGAATGGTATTTAAAAAATCTAAAAGTTATAAAAAGCTGAAGGTGTATTATGAAAGATCCATTCTGGAATATATTGAATATCTGTACAAAGCGGCATGTGTACTCACGGCTTCAAACTACAGGATCCCGCTGGTTTTGAAAAAACAGTTCTTGAAGGAAGAAGCACTTTCGCTCAGACTACTCGATACAGATAATGACGTTGTAGTATTACTGCAGGAATTTATTACCGGGCTGAGGAAGGATCTTGCTGAGCTGAGGTCGATTCAAGATGTAACAAAACATAGGTTTACTCCTCGCAAACTTAGCGTAATAGAAAAAATGGATATGGAAAGACGTCGGCTGAGAGAACTAAAAGATAATTATTTAAATGAACATGTCTTTAAAGGTCTCACATCCCACGCTGACGAACTTTTTTTTCCCGATATCCCTTACTTCGACGAAAAAGAGTTCGAGATCGTACTCCAACGCATACAGGCTTTAGGTCTTGGTATTTATGGTATAGAAACGTGGCTAAATCGCGAATTGTACGACGTTGAAAGTTGCTGGCAAGAACCTGATGATCCAAACTGGTATTTTACTGGTTTTAAGCGGTTCAAAGATTTAAAGCTTCCGTTTAGATATTTAGCAACTTATTATGTTCCTGAAAGTTACTACATTGTGAAATAAGTTAGTTTTATTGAGAAGGGCGCCAGATTGTGATTCAATCACAGGGGTGCCCTAATTCATTTATTTTTTCAGCCTCCAACCTTAAAGTCGAATTGTCGGAATCATCCATTACTGACATATGCACACCCAGCCCTTCTTTGTAAAGTTGATCAACAGCAATTTGAACCCCTGATTTATTCGCGGGATCCATGCTATACTTTATAGCCAAGTTTTGCCAGCGCTTTAACGCTGGCAAAACCGATTCTTTCATTTGGCCCGGTAACTAAGGCTGTTTTTACGTTGCTCATTCCTGAAGGTTTTTTGAACTCTGTCCGTCTGGTCTTGCATGGTGAGTATAATCGCCTAAAAGGCTAATGACCAAATTACGCTCTTTGAACCACCATATGCCATTAACACGGGCAAAGGTGTCTTCATACCGGCCGATAATGATCGGCTGAAGAGGAAATTCCCTTTCAAGATCCTGCTGGAATATCGCCATATAAGAACACGCCGTTGCACTCTGGTCATCAGCATCAATTTTCATAACTGTGTTTGTAGTTAAATGCGCAGTATGAGGTGTTCCATTCGGGTATACCTGTAAATTTTCAGTCAGGTGCTGTTCAATATGCGCTGTTCCATCTGCGACTAACCCATCAGAAATAATTCTTCCATACTTAAATAATCCTGCTACCCCGGCGAAGTTAGCTGCGTCTAAATAGTGGGTATACTGTGCGATAAGATTTTCAATTTCTCTTTCGCTGCTGATTTTATAACTTGATTGTTCCATAGCAAAACTTATTTTTAATTGTTGTGATCATTTTTATTTATTTTGTTCCTGATGTTTACACCACTGGTATCGTACCGCCGTCGACTACATAGTTGACGCCTGTGATGTAAGCAGCAGCAGGTGAAACCAGGAAGCCAACAAGTTCAGCAATGTCTTCTAGCTCTCGATCGAGGACCTGAAATAATATAGGCGGGAGGCGAAACCTTCCCATTCTTCCATTGAAGGAACTCCGCTCCTGGAGAAGACAGAAAGGTCATTAAATAATTTTTCCCTATAGGCTGAATTCTCAAGATCAGTCCTTCCTAGTCCAATGATCTGAAAATTCTGCGGCATGCGTCCATCTAGATAAAGGTTGTATAGCGCCGGAATCAGTTTCCTTTTAGCAAGATCACCCGTTCCGCCAAAGATGACAATGACGGCGGGTACGGTTTTTTTTCTTTTTTCCATTTTTTAAAATACTTATGATTGAACCGGGATCAGTCCCAGATACTATGATAGGTACCCGTGCTGTCGGTTCTTTCATAAAGATGGGCACCAAAGTAATCTCGTTGTGCCTGTATTAGGTTGGTTGGGAGCTCTGCACTCCTATAGGCATCAAAATAAGAAAGGGCGGACATAAAGGCCGGAACCGCCACGCCAGCGTCGACGGCTAGCTTAATAGTGGATCTTGCCGACTTCTGTTTGCCGGACAGGTCAGACCCAATCTTGTCATCAAGCAATAGATTTGGCAATCGAGGATCTCTGATGTATGCCTGTCTGAAGTCTTCCAGGCTAACAGAACGGATGATGCAGCCGCCACGCCATATCCTGGAGATATCTTCCAGGTTTAGACCATAGTCATAGTGCTCAGAGGCTACCTGTAACTGGGCCATCCCCTGGGCATACGTATTTATGATAGAAAAGTACAGCGCATCATGCAAAGTATTCAGGATCTCCGTTTGATCATCAGTGAAATGAGCAGTACTTTCCCAGATAAGTTTTGATGAAGCCTGACGCCTCTGGCCCTTGTATTTAGAAAGATCACGGATGTTAACTGCGGCATCTATTGTAGGAACGGGAACCTGAAGATCCATTGCATTCTGTGATGTCCATTTACCCGTACCTTTTGCCCGTGCTACATCTGAAATCACATTGATCAGTCTTACATCACTATCTCCATCAAATTTGTTGAGCACCTTTCCGGTGATCTCGATCAAAAAGGACTTGAGATCTGTATTATTCCAGCTACTGAAAGTCTCCTGGATTAATGAATCCTTTATCCCCAGTACCTTTCTCATCAGGTCATATGTTTCAGCGATCAGCTGCATGATGCCGTATTCAATCCCGTTATGGATCATTTTCACGTAGTTACCGGCAGACCCGTTCCCTAAATACGTTACGCATGGCTCTCCGTCTACTTTAGCGGCAATGGCTTCAAATATCGGCCGCAACCGCTCATAAGCCTTTTTATCACCGCCGGGCATCATGCTGGGTCCAAATCTAGCACCATTTTCCCCACCAGAAACTCCCATTCCGAAAAAATGTATTCCTTTTGCTTGAAGCTCGATAAATCTCCGGTCGGTATCGGTGAAGTATGAATTGCCGCCATCAACTATTATGTCACCCTTTTCTAAATGGGGCAGAAGGCTTTCGATGGTCTCATCTACTGGTTTTCCTGCAGGCACAAGCAGCATTATTGCCCTTGGACTTTTTAGTTGTCGCACAAAAGATGCAGGATCCGTTGTCGCACTTACCTGCATGTGATCTTCTGATTCACTTAACAAGGTCGACGCCTTTTTTGGATCCCTTGCCATGCCTACCACGGAAAAACCGTGATCTGCTATATTTAAGAGCAGATTTCTGCCCATTACTCCCAGGCCTACAATGCCAAAATCGTGGTTGTTCATTATTATTGAATTTTAGGTTTAATATTTGTTCGACTACTTGATAATTTATTTCTGAAGCTTATCATGGTAATATTTGTTCATGCACTAAACCAACGTCAGTCAGTTAAGCCAGGGCATTTCTTCCTAAGACCTGATTTTGTACTATCTATTTTCTTATAGTCAGTGAATGAGATCTGCTTTCGCGAAAGCTATTTTTCCATTTCTGATTTTGAAATCAAAAGTTCCACCGATTTTTCCTTCTGGAAAATCACCGGTAAATTCTACTTCTAAATGAGCATTTTCATCATCGGCGATCGCTAGATTCACTTGGTTCGTGTGCGTATTGTAGCCAATAAAGTAGCTTTCGAAATATTCTCTGACACCTTTATGTCCACTAAATTTTTTTCCCACTGAAGGATCATCTAATACAGCATCGGGCAAATAGAAATCTAGATATTTTTCGGTATCGAAAGCGTTGCTGGCAGCAATCCAATCATTGATGAATTTTTGAACGTTTATATGCTCTAATTTTTTCAAAAACATAGGTTTTGCTTTTAAAACTTCTTGATATATGGGGCACGTTTGTGAATGTGCTCCCGGCAAGTAACCGATACTCATCAAAAACTCGTTCACGATTTCACCTCCGGTAAAACGAAACGTTTTTTTGAAAAGCCTTACCCATTCCTCTTTGCTTTTGGGATGATGGTGTTCCATCCATTCTTCAAAGCTCCCGTATTCTCTTTGAATAGCTAAAATGGTTTTGCATTTTCTATCGCTGCATTTACTTTCAACTTATTACGGATAATCCCAGAATCGTTTAAAAGACGTTCACGGTCCTTATCGGTGTAACTTGCAACTTTTTCTATATTGAAATTATCATAAGCTTGCCTGATGTTTTTTTCTTTTTTTAAGATTATTTCCCAACTCAAGCCTGCCTGATTAATTTCCATAAGCAACCGTCCAAACAATTCATTATCATCGTGAATAGGAAAACCGTAATGTTGGTCGTGATAGCTCTGGTGCAAGCTACGACCAGGCTCTTTCATCGTGGGTATATAGTTACAATAGCTCATTTTTTTAATTTCTTTATATCACTAAGATGATCTGAATGATTAAAGCAGCATTCGTCAAAACGGAACATATTATTGCCGTTTTGACGAAATAGCATTATCTGTTTGTATTGCGCCACAGGACCAATTTTTCTGAAATTCTGTAACGTTTGTCTTAGAATAAGAGCCTAAAAAGTAGTCGGGATGGTTCCCCCATCTATGACATAATTGGCTCCTGTAATATAGGACGCTTTGGGTGAAGCAAGAAAACCTACCAAATTTGCTATTTCTTCGGGCTGAGCCAGTCTGTTCATCGGTACACCTCCTAGGCTGTCCATGACTAATTGAGCTGCTTCGTCCAGGCTTTTCCCTATAGAATTGCCATAGCTTGAAAGAAAGGCTTCCATGGCTGTAGTTTTTACCATTCCAGGTGAAACGGTTATGACCCGGACACCTTTTGATGCAACTTCATTTGCCAGTGCCTTGCTATAATTATTAAGAGCTGCCTTGGTAACTCCATAGGAGAAATTAGAAGCATAAAGCGGCAACTTGCCATTAAGAGAGGAAATATGAATAACCACGCCTGTATTACGCTCGATCATCGAGGGAACAAGTGCTTTGTCCAGCTTAATTGCCGCTAGTAAATTTAATTGCAGATCTTTCTCCCAATCCTCATCAGACAAGACGCCGAAACCGCCTGCTGGAGAAGAGGTTCCTCCAACATTGTTAACCAAAATGTCCAAACCACCATATTGTTCCGTGATTTTTAAGGCCAGATTTTCGTTATCTGAACTTTTTGTTACATCTGCTGCTATAAAATCATGTTTTATATCTTCTGTCGGTTTGCTTCTTGCTGATACAATAACGGTAGCTCCTAATATTGCTAATTGGTCTGCAATTGCTTTTCCAATGCCTTTCGTTCCTCCGGTAACCAATGCTACCTTACCTGTTAATTCTTTTTCTGTACTGTGCATTTCTAGATTGTTTTAACTGAAACGTATGTTTCAAATTTGTTTAAAAAAAATATTTATTATTGAATTGATTTTACTGGGTCCCTTAAAATGGTTTTTAAATGTTCTTGACTTTGTCCTTTTTCAAAATGGATCAAGTGAATTTCATGGTGCATTCCTGATTTGACCAGACTATTTTCAGTAGCGAAGTCTTGAAGAATAGGCAATGTCTCCAATTCCCCTGCAAAAGGGCCTAAGTGCATTAGCTGAACAGATTTTCCTGCAGTATAAGTGAATCGCTCAAATTCAGTGGCAAAAGAAATATCATTACTTTTTACAGCAGTTGTTTTAATGTCTTCATCTGTAACAAAACTCGGAATAAGTACTGCAATTCTGTAATGGAGCAAGTCTAAATCTACTTTAGTATAAAAATCTCCAATATCAACAAATCCTTCTTTGTCGTCAAACCAATAAAAAATCTCGACAATATCATTTCTAAATGATTTCTGCGTTCCTTCATACTGATTTTGAAGTTGAATGACGAATTCAAGTATTGCTTTTTTCTTTTGGTAAAAAATGTTTGTTCCTGGACTTCCGCTTCCAAGAATGGATAAATAGTTGTGTTCTCCAATTTCTACTATTTCTGGTTGTGTTTTGGCGGAGTAATAACCGCTTAATTCGTTTGGAATGTCTATCATATGCATAATAAGAAAGTTTATTTTAGTAAAAAATTATTTTTATTGCCCCATCAGTAACGCTACTGCTTTCTAAATTGTTATCTCTTCCAGATGAATGAATGTATTGTAAAGATACTAAAATATCTGAAACATACATTTCAGAATTATTTATTTTAAGTCATTTTCGAAAATCCGCTTTTTCATTCTGCTCAATGAGGGATTCTTGATTCCCAGAAAGGAAGCGATATGAAAGGACGCTACCCGTTGCACAATATTCGGGTGATCTTTTAGCAGATTGAGGTAACGCTGTTCGTGGGAGAGAAATAATAGATCCTCCGCTCGTCCCTGAGCGTGATTAAAAAAATGTTCGGCAAGAATTCTCCCAAATCGTTCCCAGGCTTTATGGTCCAGGTAGAGATTTTGTAAATCGACGTAGGGAACATATAGAATCTCTGCATCCTCCAAGGCTTCGATATAATAGTTACAGGGATATTGATAAATGAAACTCCGAAAGGAAACGATAAACTGACCTTCTGAAAAAAAGAATATGTTTTTTTCTTCGTCTTTTTCCGGATCATAGTAATAAACACGGAAAATACCTTTGACTACAATTCCGAGGTCTTTACATACAACGTTTTGTTTGTTGTAAAAATTTCCTTTGGGAATTTCCCGTTTCCGCCAAAAGGGGAGACTAACAGAAACATCAGCTTCCGTTAGTCCTGCAAATGGCGTTACAACATCTTGCAAGTAGCTTGCTATATCTATTTTCATATTCAACTGTTTAAATACTCCAACGTTTTATCGACGTGGGCATCGCCGTTTAGAAAACCCCGGTATTTGAAAGCCACTTTTCCCTGTTCGTCTACTACGAAAGTTTCCCGACCTGTAAGGAACAATACATTTTTGATCCCGAAGGACTTCAATACTTTATTATCGGGATCACTTAACAATGTAAAATTCAGGCTATAGTGCTCGGCGAATTGCTTATGGCTATTTACGCTACCAGAATTAATACCGATGACCATCGCACCTTTATCTTCAAAATATTTGTAACTGTCCCGGAAAGCACAGGCCTCTTTGGTGCAAACCCCGCTTTCATCTTTCGGGTAAAAATAAATAACTAACTTGTTACCTCGGTAATCTTGAATGTTAATGTGCTTACCGTCTTGATTTTCTAGTACAAACGCTGGAATTGTATCGCCAACGTCTATTGTTGTTTTTCTTTTTGTGCTCATCGTTTTAATCTTCCGCAATGATTTCAAGGAGGGATGTCAGTTCGGTTGGTTTTGAAATGAATGGACTGTGGCCCGTATTAATAGTGAATGTCATTGTGATACCTGCATCTGCTGCCATTCGCTTTTGAAAAGGATAGCTGATGGCATTGTCTTCTGTGGTAAACACATAGTATTTTTTTCCAGCAGCAGTGTAGTTTTCGGTAGTGTAGTTTAGCGGTGTAGCAAGCGGAATAACAGGTTCGGCTCTGTAACGGTCCAGCACAAATTGCTTTTGTTTGTCTGTGCCGTCCTGAATAAACACTTTTAGGAAATTGATGTCTGGAATAGCAACCCCGGCTAATGTTTGATCTGCATTAAACTCCAATACCGGTCCTAAAAGCGATGCTCTATCCAGACCTGCGTAGTCCAAAACGCTTTTTCCTGTTTGAGGAATAAATCCAGCAACATAAACGAGCTTAGCAATTTTAGCAGGAATTTGAGTAGCCGCTTGTGTAATAACAGCACCTCCTAAACTATGTCCTATTAAGATCACTGGTTCATTAAATGCACCGATGGCAGCTTTTACCTGATCTACGTATCCAGAAAAACTTAGTTCACTAACAGGTGTATTATCATTCCCGTGTCCTTTCAGGTTGACTACTATAACCTGGTAGCCTTGAGCGGTTAAATTGGTTTTTACTTCTTCCCATGCATAAGATGCCTGCCAGGCTCCATGTACCAATACAACTGGTGCCTTTCCACCTTCCATATTTGCATCATCATCTTTGGAGCAGGATGAAAAAACGATTACACTCATTAAGATTAGGCCTATCATTGAGAATAGCCCGATTACATTTCTTGTCTTGTTTTTAACTGTATTCATTGTTTATGTTATTTTAATAAGGATCAAAATTCAGGATAAGTCAGCAGACAGTTTTTCACTTAAGTTAACTTTGTAAAAATTTTATGATTGGTTTGCATCAATCCTCCATATTGTTGTAAAGTAGATAGAAGCAAGACTCTTGATTACTTGCTATTCTATCCAAAACGGGGTCGGATAAGTCATTCTCATTAGTTCAGACAGCTTTTTTTATAGTCAGAAGGAGACAATGACGTTTTACTTTTAAACAGCTTATTGAATGACTGATGATGTTCAAAACCTAACTGATAGGCAACTTCGGCAGTAGTTAATTCATCTTTTGCAAGATATTCTTTAGCTTTTTCGATCACTTTTTCATGGATGAACTGTTGTGTGTTCAAACCAATTAGATTTCTCAACAGATCGCTTAGGTAACGAGGTGTAAATTGTTTTCTCTTCCATTTTGTTAAGTTTTAATTCTTCTGTTTTCGCTTATACAAATGTCTGGCTCAATCTTCCGGACTGATTAGCCGAAATGGTGCATATTGTACCCATAATGGTATTATCAACAGCAACTAATGACATACATCTTATACAACGACCAAGGATTTTGAATGAAGTTCAGGAATGAAGCGGAGCCAGGTAAAACAAATACGTTCTAAATGGTTGTAAGTCTCGCAAACCCTGTTTGCAAAACCTATACGATCATCCTGTAATAGCTCACTATTCAGCAGATTGTCTGTTATGATTAAATATTCATCGCCATTAAGAGAATTCTTTAATAGCCGATGGGCTTCAATAACCGATGTCCCGTATAATTTCGTGAACCTGCCTACGTGGTACTCAATAAGGGGTCCGTAATGAGCGATCATTTTCAGGCTGAGCTTAAGTTCAATGCCAGTCTCACGCGACAATTTGGATAATTCAATGCTAAATCGATGCTGCATTGTGCTGAATTGTGCCAGAACTTCTTCAGAAGATAACCTTTTGCCCAGCTTGTAGAAAAGAATAGCGTCGCCTTCGATTTCTGAAACTTTCAGCCCCAGAATGTTGCAGTCCAGTAATACTGTTAACAATCTGGAGATTACATATTTGCCGGTGCCGATATCGGTGTCGTGTACAAATTTTGTAAATCCACTGATATCAGGAATGAGCAGACTGCCCTGGTTTAAGGTGGCAAAATCAGAAGTTTCATTTCCAGTGCCCGGGGAGTTATTGTATTGCTGGTATTTCATGATGTGCGTATTAAGTAGTATCACTTTCTATTTCCTCTTAAAAGACTAATACAAAGGTGTAATAACGAGGCGTGCCGCTTGTTGCCGGAATGGGGTTATTTGTAACCGAAATGGAGCATCATTGTTATAAATTAGAAACCTTTTTGCAATAAGTACCACCCTTTATCTAAGCGTATTTCCTGGTGAACAAGGGAGGTAATTTGTTTTTACTCTTCGCCTGAAATGTTCTTTTATACGGGTCCAAATGCGATTGCCTGCCCACCGTCAATAGCAATAATTTGCCCGTTTACGTATGAACAGTCTTCGCTTAAAAGAAATGCAACCACTTTCGCAACCTCTTCAGGCTGACCTAATCGTTTAGCAGGGTTCCTTTGTGAGGATTCTATTTCGGCGGCTTTGGGGTTTTCAGGGTTCATTATCAGAAAAGCCTCCTCTACCATTGGCGTGTAAATAAAACCAGGCGCAATGGCATTAGTAATAACCCCATCCTTTGCATATTCAATTGCAGCAACTTTTGTTAATCCTGCCACTGCATGTTTGGTGGCTACATAGGCTGTTCTATCAACTACGCCATGTATTCCGGCCACTGATGATACATTTACAATTCTGCCATAACCCTGCTTCTGCATAACCGGGATCACATAGCGTAATCCGTAATGTATTCCCATCAAATTGACATCAATTACTTTTTTAAACAAGTTAATATCGTAATCAATCAATTTTGTTTGACCACCTTCAATTCCTGCATTGTTGTAAAATCCATCAATTCTGCCGAAAGCGGCAACTGTTACCTGGACATAATTTTTTACCGCTGCTTCATCCGAAACATCCGCAATAATAGTGATCAGTTCTACCCCAGGAAACAATTCAACAATCGCAGCTTTTGCTTCCTGCAAGGCAGCTTCGTTAAGGTCTACCAGTGCAAGGTGTGCTCCTTGTGATGCCGCTTCCTTCGCAGCCGCTAGTCCAAGTCCCATTGCTGCCCCTGTGATCACAATTGTTTTTTCTTTAAGTGTACTCATGGTAATTTTTGTTAGCTAATCTTCTTATATAATTATTTCCAGCCTCCACCCACTGAGCGGTACAATTCAACTGACGCATCTAGCTGCGCACGTTTTAATTCCGCTGATTGCAGCTGGCTTTGCAAAACATTCGATTGTGCGGTAATCACTTCGAGGTAATTGGCCATTCCATTCCTGAAAAGGAGCCCTGCATTTATAGTTGCTTGTTGCAGGGTCTCTGTTCGCTGATCAGCGACAGACCGCTGTTGTGCTAATTTATCAATCCTAACCAATGCATCCGACACTTCTCCAACGGCGGTCAGAACCTGCTGACGGAACATGATTACAGATTTTTCCCGCTCAATTACAGCGAGTTCATATTGAGTTCTTAATCGTCGTTTTTGAAACAATGGCTGAGTAAGATTACCGATGGCATTTCCGAACAGTGATGCAGGGAGCGTAAACCAGTTGCTTGCACGGAAGGAATTAATACCTCCCTGGGCAGTAATAGTCAGTGCAGGGTACATATTGGCCTTATTTAAACCAACCTGTGCATTCGCCCTGTCAATTTCCAGCTCCGCACTTTTAACGTCAGGACGCATATTCAACAGTGCAGCAGGAATTCCCGCACTGATTGAATGTAATGGAAAAAACTGATCGAGTGAAGACGCACGCTGAACCGGTCCTGGTACTTTACCCAGCAAGAGATTGACGGCATTTTCCTGTATAGTTATATCCTGTTCAAAGCGGGGCACCAACTGCACAGCGGTTAAATGCTGTGCCTGTGCTTGTTGGATAGCTAAAGAGGTTACCTGTCCGGCATCATACTGTAACTGTATAATCCGGAGCGTGCTGTCATTAAGGGCAACGTTTTCCTTGGCAATTCTAACCTGAGCATCCAGCATCAGCAGATTATAATAACCCCGAGATATATCTGAAACAAGCTGTGTCTGAATGGCTTTTCTTGCTTCGGTTGTTTGGAGAAAAGCCGCCAGCGCATCCGATTTTTGATTCCGGACTTTACCCCAGATGTCTGCTTCCCAAGTGAGAGCAGCAGCAGCTGTAAAGTCTTCTATATGTTTACTACCTAAAAACTGACTTAGCGTCAAGCCATTTAAACTATTGTCTGAAGGGCGGCTGGTTGTGCCCGTTACTGCCAGGTTAATGGTGGGCAACTGGCCGACCCTTGCCTGCTTCAATAACTTTTGAGCGGCATCGATGTTTCGGATCGCAACCTGGAGATCGTTATTTCTTATTAGCGCGGTATCAATCAGTACTTTAAGATAACTTTCTTGCAAAAATTCTCTTAAGGGTAACGATCCAACTGAAGTCGTATCGTTTGATTGGGAACCGCGATAACTTGCAGGAAGTATATCCGATGGCTTGGGAATATCCCGTGAGACCTTACAGGAACTCACCGCAATCAGAATGCCGGTCAATAAATAGGTAGTTGGCTGTTTTATAAACGCGTTTATTTTCATTTTTCTAAAGATTGGTCTGGTGCATTAAATGTACTTCAGGTGCCGGCAGGTCATATGATGCCTCTTCATCAGGATCCAGGTCTGTAGGGATCCCCGTAAACCGTTCCTGCAATCCCTGGAAAATCACGAATAACACCGGAATAATTAAAAGGCCAAGCAGAACGCCTGCAGTCATGCCGCCGGCAGCGCCGATACTGATCGAGTGGTTACCCTGAGCCGATGGTCCGGATGCAAACATCATCGGAATCAAACCGGCAACAAACGCTGCCGAGGTCATAATAATTGGTCTGATCCTTGCCTTAGCAGCGTCAATTGCAGCATCAAGAATGCTTTCTCCGTTCTTTCGCCGCTGTAAAGCAAACTCTACGATCAAAATTGCGTTTTTAGCGAGCAGGCCAATCAGCATGATCAGCGCTACCTGCACATAAATATTGTTTTCGATGCCCACAAGCCCGATGGTGGCAAAAACACCGAAAATACCAGTGGGGATAGAAAGCATCACCGCAAATGGCAAGATATAACTCTCGTATTGGGCCGAGAGCAGGAAGTAAACGAACACCAGACACAGGACAAAGATAATGGTAGACTGTCCGCCGGAAGCGATTTCCTCCTTAGTGATACCACTAAACGCATAGCTGTATCCGGTTGGAAGTTTGCTTGCGGCGACCTCTTTTACGGCATTAATCGCATCACCGGTGCTAAAGCCGGGTTTTGGCATGGCATTGATCTTCATCGAATTGAACAGGTTATACCTGGAAGCCGTTTCTGTACCGTAAACCCTTTTAAGTTTAACCAGGGTACTTATCGGAACACTTTCACCGGTTTTGTTCTTGACGTATACGCCATTTATGGCTGATTGATCCGTTCTGTCAGCTTTATCAGCCTGTACCATTACTCTGTAATACCGCCCGAAGCGATTAAAGTCGGATGCCTGAGTAGAGCCGAAGTAGGTCTGCATAGTTTGGAGTATATCCTTGGTACTTACGCCAAGCTGATCTGCTTTAACATCATCAACCTCTAGCTCTAATTGCGGATAGTCAGCGCGGAAGGTAGTAAAAGCAAGAGCGATCTCTGGCCGTTTCATCAATTCAGTGATAAACTGGTTACCAACTGTACCAAATTTTGCCAACTGACCACTGCCGGTTTTATCCTGCAAAACAAAATCAAGTCCATCAATATTGCTGAAGCCAGGTACAGTCGGAAAAGTAAATACAAAGCAATCTGCTGTTTTGATGGCTGCAAGCTTACTTTGGATAATGCCCACAATCTCATTAATATCCTTTACTGGTCCACGATCTTTTCGAGGCTTAAGCAGCACGAAGGTAATGTTGGCAGAAGGGCTGCCGGTGAAGGTCAGTAAATCAAAACCACTGGTGGTACTGAGCACCCGCAGGTAGGGTTCATGGAGCAGGATCTTTTCGATCTCTTTAGCGACCTTCACATTTCTATCAAGCGATGCGCCTGGCGGAAGTGATACAGACACTGCGATAAAGCCCTGATCTTCTGAAGGGATAAAACCGGTTTTGGTGCGGTTCATCAGCACACCTGTAGCTAAAATCAATATGGCCAGCCCTGCCAGGCTTATCCATTTATGGCCTATAAGGAACCGCAAACTATTACTATAGCGGTTAGTCATGTTGTCAAAGCTGTTATTAAACCCCTTAAAGAATCTTCCGGCAAAGCCTTTGCGGTGTGAGCCTTCCTCTTCCATGTGGACATTCTTGAGAAATAATGCAGCCAAGGCAGGACTCAGGGTAAGCGCGTTTACAGCCGAAATCACGATAGCGATGGCCATCGTAAAAGCGAATTGCCGGTAAAAGACGCCAGTGGATCCCTTTAAAAATCCCACCGGCAGGAACACCGCTGCCATAATAAGCGTAATGGCTATGATCGCTCCTGAAATTTCATGCATGGCTTTGATGGTAGCTCTCTTTGCAGGAAGATGGTCATGTTCCATTTTTGAATGAACCGCCTCGACGACGACAATCGCATCATCAACTACAATTCCTATAGCCAGCACGAGTGCAAAAAGCGTCAGCAAGTTAACCGTGAAACCGAATAAGTTCATGAAAAAGAAGGTACCAAGTATTGCCACCGGTACTGCAATTGCTGGTATCAGGGTAGAGCGGAAATCCTGAAGGAATAAGTAAACAACAATAAATACCAGAATAAATGCTTCAATCAGTGTATGTTTTACCTGGGTAATAGATTCATCAAGTGCATCTTTTGTGTTGTAAAGAACGATGTATTTAATTCCTTTTGGGAAATCTTTTGCTGCCTTGTCCATGACCTCCAGAATTTTTATTTGAATTTCATTGGAGTTTGAACCGGACAACTGGAAAATGCCAATCATAAATCCGGTCTTACCATTAATGGATGTACTGCTTCCATAGGTATAAGAGCCGAATTCAATCCGTGCTACATCTCTAAGGCGAAGCACTGAACCATCTGCATTTGCTCTGATCACTATATTTTCGTAATCTTCGGGCTTATTTAATTTCCCTTTATATTTGATGATATATTCGAATGCTTCTGAACTGCTTTCTCCGAGTCGTCCTGGTGCTGCCTCTAAATTTTTATCCTGAATGACAGCCATAATCTCTTTAGGTGTCACGTTATAGCTGGCCATTTGCTGAGGCTTTAGCCAAACCCGCATGGAATAATCTTTATTACCTCCCAGCAAAGAAACAGCACCCACGCCCTCAATCCGTTTAATTTCCGGAATGATGTTAATCTGCGCGTAATTGACCAGGAAAGTGTAATCATACTTACTGGTATCGTCTGTGATCAGATCGATTGACATTATATTACTATTCTGCTGCTTTGTGGTGGTAATACCTTGCTGGATAACCTCGGGGGGTAACTGGCTTTGCGCTTGTGATACCCGGTTTTGTACGTTGACTGCTGCCTGGTCGGCATCAGTACCGAGTTTGAAGTAGACGCTGATCACAAGGATACCATCATTACTAGCCGTAGAGTTCATGTACATCATATTCTCCACACCATTAATAGATTCTTCCAGAGATGGCGCTACCGATCTTAATAAGGTTTCTGCATTTGCTCCCGGATAGGTAGCGGTTACCTGAATTGCAGGAGGAGCGATATCAGGGAATTGCTCAAGTGGTAACTGGGTCAACCCCAATATACCTAGGATCACTAGTAGCACGGATATGACCGTTGCGAGCACCGGTCGCTGTATGAATTTTTTAATCATGATAATTTATTTATTGTTTTCGTTAGCGGCTAACGGAATATTCGTTATGCTTTGTGGTTTAATTTGGTCACCTTCTTTCAAATGTTCAATGCCGGAGGCCACGATTTTAGTACCTGCCTTAATTCCGCTGCTGACCAAATATTTATCCCCGCTTTTACCGGTTATAATAATTGGCTGCCTGCTAACCTTATTACTGTCACCTACTGCAAAGACAAATGTTTTATCCTGCAATTCAATCGTAGACTCCTGCGGAATTAAAGTTGTGTTTTCATGGATCAGACTTAGGCGAACTTTTCCTGTATTGCCTGATCGCAGCATCATATCAGGGTTGCCAAAAGTGGCCCTTAAAGTCACGGCACCAGTATTTTTATCGAACTGCCCGTCTACCATATCAATCCGGCCTGGCAGATTATAGACACTGTTGTCGGCAAGAACCAGCCTGGCCGCTGGCAGGTTTTTTAACTTTTCATTTAACGTTGCACCTTTGTACAGCTTTTTAAAGCTAATGAAGTCACTTTCGCTCAGTGAAAAATATACATGGACTTCATGAATATCAGAAAGCAAAGTAAGCGGCGCGAGATCATTCGATGTAACCAGACTACCCATTTTTTGGTTCAGCCTGCCGATATAGCCACTTACTGGTGCCTTTAGCTTCGTATACTCCAGATCTATCTGCGCTGTTCTGACGTTCGCACGGGCCTGTTCTATATTTCCTTCAGCCGTCTCCCTTGCTGAAAACGCTGTTTTTAATTGGTAGCTTGATATGACCTTATTTTGAACAAGCGGGGTAAGTTTATCAATTTCCAGTTTGGCATTGGACAACGCTCCTTCAGATGCATGAAGACTGGCTTTCGCGTTGTTTAATCGTTCTTTGAATGGACGGTCATCAAGTTGAAACAGCAGCTGACCTTTCTGTACATATGTACCTTCATCAACAAAAACCTGCTGAATTTTACCGTCCACCTGTGGGCGTACTTCAACATTTATTAATCCCTCAATAACTGCAGGATATTCCTTAAATGTGGTAACTGTATCGGCCCTGACGGTCGTAACCGGCAGTTCTTTAACAGCGGAGAGCTGAAGTGGTTGGCCATCGCTGCATCCCCCGATTAGGGCAACTAATATCAGGGGAGCGATTCGTTGTTTACCAACTAAAGGAAAAAGGTGTTTATCGAGGTTAGATCTGAAAATTGACATAATTAAGTATTTATTTGTTTAAGTGTTTGCTAGTTGAAAAAGGATTATGCTTCTTCGATGTATGGCTCTTTCGAAAGGTTGTTGCCAGGAGCAATAAGCGTATCGATAATGCCAGAGATGGCTTCGGTTAAGATTTGTTCGCTTATTTTCTGCGGAACATGACGGCCAATCAGGTTGATTGATATAAGGCCATGCACAAATGACCAGCACGCATAATAATATTTTTGAATGATCTCGCCGGCTTTCTCAACCTGCCCTACAAGCAGGCCGATTACCTCGGAGAAAAGTGCAGCGGGAACCTGCGAATCTGTTAGCGGCTCATTGATATCGCAGCATGTAGTTTCTACGCCAAACATAATTTGATATAAGTGTTGCTCTGCAAATGCAAAATCCCAGTAGGCAGCCCACATTAGCAATAGTTGTGCTTTAGGATCATTATCGGAGTTATTCCGTGCCTGATTAATTCTTTCCGAAAGCTGTAGAAAACCCAGCCGCGCTAATTCCTGAAGCAGGGCTTCCTTGCTGTTGAAATACTCATATATGGCGGGAGGGCTATACTCTATAGAATCAGCAATCTTTCGCATGCTTACCGAATTCCAGCCTGATCCTTTCCCTATAGCGAGTGCAGCTCTCAAAATATTACACCTGATATTTTCTTTATGCCTGTTGATTCTCTCTTTGCTTCCCATAGTAATTTACCTGTCAGCATACCACTTAATCGCGATAGCTTTATTAACAGTGTAAAGGTAGGAGGCACTCAGTTCATGAAATAGGGCATAATCAAACGGATATATTGCAATTTCAAACAACTAAGGTTTTACGGAAGGCGCTCGGGGTGGCATGTCCATTTTTCTTAAAAAATTTGAAGAAGTGGGCAAGATCTTCAAACCCTAAGCACCAAGCAATCTCCATAATATTCCAGTCTGTATTTTGAAGCAAAATCCGTGCTTCCTGCATAATTCGGTCAGCAATTAGTTGTGAAGTTGTTTTATTGTTCACTTCTTTTAAAGAACGGTTTAAATGATTGACATGAACTGACAAATTATCTGCAAACTCAACAGGGTGCCGAAGATGCATCCGACTGGATGTATTTAAAATCGGGAATTGTCCTTCTAAAAGTTCATTAAAGCAGGTAGCAATTCGGATGGAACTGCTAGATTCCCTAGGATGAAATTGTGCTGCAGGCTGTAGCTTAAGTGTGTCCAGGATTAATTGTAGTACCTGCGTTCTCAGCACGTCATATTTGTAACTGAAATCCATAGCCATTTCATTTTCCATTTGCTTAAAAACTTTTGCAAACAACTCCATCTGAACAGCAGTAATTTCTATCAGAGGGGAAACGCCTGGTTTAAAGAGTGGATAGTCGCTGATTTTAGCAAATTGGTCAAAAAAGTGTTCCTTAAAAACACAAAAATACCCTGGATATTGCTTACCAATCGGCTCAAAGCGATAAACCATGTCAGGTCTTGAAAAAAGAATAGCGTATTCTTTATATTCAATGACCTTATCAGCATAATACATACGATTATGCCCATGATGAAGACTAATCTTAAAAAGTCCTTTACGGTTATAAGGCTGACAGAGCAGATGTTGATCAACAGGTGCATGGACCACCTTAAAATCACCAGGAAACAATTCTTCATGCAAAACCCACTTATTCTCACAGTCGATATGCTGCTCGGGCACTGAAAGCTGTGTATTCAAAATCTCCATCTTTTTTTGTGTCGTTTGTTTCGAAATTATACCTACTGCTATTGAACATTTTTTATATATTCACTATTTTTTTGTCTCATATATGGTAGAAAACTATTTATTAGTACTAATTCTTAGTTGTAACCTGTGATTAGCATGATAATCAAATCTATACAAAAGTAATTTCTGAAACGATTGTTTCTGATTTCAATTTTTTTAAATTACTTTGCCGAGACAATTAGCCAATGTTAATTCTCAATTTTTAATAAGTTCCTTTAGCAAACTTTTGTTCCATCAAAAAGAAAGGCAGTGGGTAGAATCTGCTTCCTTAGTCCTCGAAATCGCATTATAATAATATAAAAAATATCGCTTTCTCCATTGCCGCATTTGGTTGTCTAATTCCGTCGCATCATATCTGCAGAGTATCAGCATTTAAAATGGCCCGGTTATTTAAAGACTTTCCCGTTCATACATAATGAAAGTTATCGCTGATGGAAATTGTAATTTAAAAATGACATTAATATAAAACAAATGTTTTAAAAATACACTATGTTTGTATGTAATTATGGCAAGGAACGTAGAATTTAACGAGGATGAAGCAATTCAAAAAGCGATGGAGGTTTTTTGGAAAAAAGGCTATAATGGCGCCTCTGTGCGGAATTTGACCGATGCGATGAATATTAACAGCAGTAGTCTTTATAATACAGTTGGGGATAAGCATCAGCTTTTTGTAAAATGTATCCGTAATTATACTCAAGGGAGAATGCGTGATGCTCTTGCCCATGCAGGTAAAATTAAATCGCCTTTGAAGGCTATCCTTAACTTCATTAATGATGCAGTTAACACCATTCTTTATAATAATGATAGCTGTCTAGCCATAAAAACAACCTTTGAAGTGGCTGCATCGGATTCTGATGTACAGGCAGTACTTAAGGAAGATAATGATTTTACCCATAAATTCCTCCTTGATCTGATTAACAGGGCTATACAGGCTAAAGAAATTGATGCTGATACAGACGCTGAGACACTTACTGATTTTATCATTATGATGTTTACTGGCTGGCACGAGTCCTACATCTTGCATAAGGATCCTATAAAAATTAAGAAAATGGCTAAGTATTTAATCAGCCAGATTTCAAAATAAAATTTTTTAACCAATATTGAAACGAATGATTCAAATTTATTTAAATATCAGTGTCGCTTTTATCTAAAACGATTGATTCAGAAAAAAATTATGAAGTAGGCTCCAGTTCATTTAAACTTCAAGTATCCCATTGTAATGCCTACAGCATTAATACTTCGAAATGCCGATGTACCTCTGCTGATAAAGCAGAACACGATACTTACCTCAATAACAGAAACAAGATTTAGCATATCTAAAAAGCTTTTTAATAATAGTATTACAAATTTAAAAAACAAAAAAATGGATAATAAAGAATTGATCTCCACAGAATTAACCGGTAAAATCGCTTTGGTAACTGGTGGCACAAAAGGAATAGGAAAGGCAATCGCAGATAGACTGGCTCAGGCTGGAGCTACAGTAATTATTACTGCAAGAAATGAGCCGGCAGATAATCAATTTGAACATAAGTTCATCAAAGCTGACTTGGCAAAAGCAGAAGAAACGGCACCTGTTATCAATGGAATTCTGAAAGAATTCGGAACAATAGACATTCTGGTTAATAACATGGGTGGATCCAGCAGTCCTTCAGGTGGTTTCAGCACTTTAACGGACGAGCACTGGGAAAACGATTTGCATTTAAATCTGCTGGCTCCAGTGCGTGTGGACAGGGCTATACTCCCAACAATGCTGGAAAAGAAAAGTGGGGTTATTATTCATATATCCTCTCTGAGTGGTGTTATTCCATTGTGGGAATCTCTGGGCGCGTATGCTGTTGCAAAGGCCGCGTTGATTAATTACAGCAAAAGTTTATCAAAGGAAGTTACGCCTAAGGGTGTCCGCGTATTGACCGTATCTCCAGGCATGGTAAAAACCGATACTATGGATGGATACCTGAAATCTTTATCAATCGAAGCAGGGTTAAGCGTTGAAGAAATTACGCAGAGTGTCATGGATAAGCTGGGTGGCATTCCAATGGGCAGGATGGCAAATCCTCAAGATATCGCTGAAATGGTTGGTTACCTAGTTTCACCAAGGGCATCATACCTGTCAGGAGCAAATTATATAATTGATGGCGGCTCAAACCCAACTGTTTAGTATTAAAGCTTTAAAGCTTGAGACATGGATCAGTCAAAATACAAAATCAGTAGTGAAAGAGCTATTGAAAATCTAATCGGGCAATATACTCACCTTCTTGATAAAGGTGACTTTGCCGGAATTGGCACTCTGTTTACTCATGGCAGAATAGGGTCTTTAGGAGCGTTTACGGAAGGTGCAAACATAGAAAAAATGCTAGAATCTAATCTGCAGGTATATCCCGGGGGCACACCCCAAACAGCACATGTAACAACCAATACGGTGATCCGGATAAATGAAGAGGAAACATCCGCTACAGCAGTATCTTACGTGACTATATTTCAACAAGATGTAAATCGGTCTTTCCCATTACAGCCGATTATGGTTGGTCAGTATGATGATACGTTTGATCACCTGGAAGGTGAATGGCATTTCAGGGAACGAAGCTTGTCGCTAATTCTAACAGGTGACCTGTCACACCACGCCCATCCTGATGGACCTTCTGCAACAAAGCTAAAAGAAGATGAATCAAATTAAAACCGCCCTGGTTACCGGGGCAAACAAAGGCATCGGACTAGCCACCGTAGAAGGATTGGCAAAACAAGGGTATAAAGTATGGCTGGGATCTCGGGATTTTTCCCGCGGTCAGTCTACCGTCGAACAACTTCGTGCCAAGGGTCTGGATGTGCATCTCCTTATGCTTGACGTTGCCGAGGATAGCAGTGTGATGAAAGCTGCCAGTGCTCTGGCTGACCAAACCGGGCACCTGGATGTTTTAATTAATAATGCCGGTGTTGCGTTGAACCTGGAAAGCCAACCGAGTCTTGAAAGTTTGGATGTTATCCGAGAAACTTATGAGGTTAATGTTTTTGGACCAATCCGCGTAACGCAGGCTTTACTGCCTTTGCTAAAGGCTGCCGATCATGCAAAAATAGTAATGGTTAGCAGCATTGTAGGCTCTATAAGTCTGAGCTCTGATCCCGACACCATTTATGGACAAGTCAATTTCATGGGCTATTCAAGTTCAAAAACAGCATTAAATGCAGTTACTACTGCATTTGCTAAAGAACTTGGTCCTTCAGGAATAAAAGTTTATGCAGTTGAGCCGGGGCATATAAGGACAGACCTCAACGATAATACAGGAACACTCAGTACCGAGGACGGTGCCGCCGTGCCTTTGCGGTATGCAACAATGAAACTGGATGTTCCAAATGGTGGTTTTTTTGGACCTGAAGGGATATTGCCCTGGTAACCGACTAAGCAAATTGTAGTTTATTGATTTAAAAATATTAAAATACCATATGAGCAAAGCATTGAATCTTAATGATGCGATTTACAGATCTGAAGAGATAAGGAAACTGTACCATCAACTGGAACTTGGCCATCACGGCAGTGAATGGACTGTTGAAGAAGATGCCCTTGCCTTTCTTACTGACGCAGGATTGGTTGGCAGGTTAATCATGTCTCAACAAGGCCGCTGGCCAAAAGAAAATACAGAGGAGGAGCTATCCCATAAACTGGGGGAATGTATCTGGTGGTTGATCATAATTGCTAACCGAACAGGGCTTGATATTAATGGTAGCCTTGATGGTTTTCTTACTAGGACAGAAAAACTTTTAAATAAATAATCTATGAGTAAGGAGACTATTCCCGGTAAACTGCTGATTTATGGAGCAACCGGTTATACCGGTACTATGATCTGCCATGAGGCTGCCCGCAGAGGGATCGATTTTGAGATTGCTGGTAGAAACGCAGAGAAACTTTCCATACTTTCAGCGCAACTCCAAGTTCCTTTTCATGCATTTGAAGTCGACGATATCTCTGGCTGGCAGCAAAGCCTTTATGGCAGATTGCTTTACTTAATATCGCGGGGCCATTTAGCGAAACAGCAGAGATGGCAATGGAAGCCTGTTTGCTCTTTAAAGTGCATTATGTTGATATTACAGCAGAAGTTGATATTTACCGCCTTACGGAATCTAAAGATGAAGCTGCAAAAGCAGCTGGTATCATGATCCTTTCCGGTGCCGGCCTGTTTGCCACCTATGATCCACTGGTATTGCATACTGCTAAAAGAATTACAAATCCTGTTTCCCTGCGTACCGCATTTAAATACTCAGGCGGGTTTACCCCCGGTTCTATAGCTAGCAGTGCTAATATCATTAGTGCAGGGTTACTTATTAGAATAAATGGGGAGATCCAAAAATTAAGTGAGGCTTCGCCTGCATCGTTCGATTTTGGAAGCGGGCCTGAAGAGTGCTTCCCAACCCCACTTGGTGGAATTGTATTAAGTTACAAATCAACAGGCATTCCAAATATCGAAGAGTATTTCCAGATGGCGCTTCCGGCAGAAACATCAGAAGGTGAAACGCTAAAAGTTCAGTAGGGACAGACTGTGGCTAATGCTGAACAAGAAAAGAATAAAATTGTGGCTGAAGTAACCGATGCGGATGGAACAAGAGTCAGGTCTATGATTGAAATGCCGGATGGCTATATGCCCACAGTAACTTTCTCTTTGGAGACCGTATCACGCGCATTACGCGGCTTGTTTAAATTAGGTTTTCAATCCCCGGCATCTGCATATGGTGAGGAATTACTGAATGATCTGATCGATATAAAGCTTATTGACCTTTAAAGCATAGTTGCCATCTCCCTAAAAAGAGATGGCAACATTTGAATTTAGCATGTATAATGCATGTGATTATAACAATGATTATGGCAAGGAATATAGAATTCGACGAAGATATGGCAATTCAAAAAGCCATGGCTGTTTTTTGGAAGAAAGGCTTTAGTGGTACCACCATACGGGATCTTACTGAGGCAATGGATATTAACAGCAGTAGTTTGTACAATACAATAGGAGATAAACACCAGCTATTTGTAAAATGTATCAGTAATTACACTAAGAAGGGGATGGTTGCAGCAGGTGTATATTCTAATTTTGAATCTCCTATACAAGCGGTTATCAGTTTTGTAAATAATTCTGTCAATACAATTATTTCTGGCAATAGCTGTATGGCTATACAAACGACATTTGAACTAGCTTCCAGTGATGCTGAAATTCAAGCTTTAATCATGGAAAGCAGTGACTTCATTCATCAGATGCTATTAAAACTTATTATCCGAGCCCAGGAACTAAAGGAAATAAGTGAAGATATAGAGGCAGAAACTACAACGAATTTTATTATCAGTTCGTTTACCGGATGGCAGGAATCTTATATCCTTCATCGCGACTCTAAAAGAATAAAAAAAATGGCTCAGTTACTTATAGGACAAATCTCAAATAATAAATAATTTCAAAATGGTTTTATTCGTAATTGTCCTCTCAACAATGATTAACACATCAAATGACTTAAAACAAACTCAAATAATTATTTCGCAGTTTAAGAGTGTTAAAGAATGGAGTTGCGATCTAGAAGATGAAGATAGGGTCCTGCGAATTATAAGCACCAGGGATATAAGCAACATAGTACTGAGCTTTACTTCACCACTATTGGCATTTATTATATCATCAATCCCAAACCTCTTTCTGATTGATGGTTATACCAAAGAGATAGAATGACAAATGATATCTTATAAAATTATTATTGAAAGTCTTTTTATAGTACTTTGTTCATAGAGTTTTATAGTGCAATAGACTGGTTTAGTTCAA
>Ga0247815_10000199_pt1 | contig 47239 bp, 52 predicted proteins | sample UWRJL194509B1_FD_181014 | JGI IMG/M metagenome (GOLD analysis project Ga0247815, IMG submission 181014) | Plant litter microbial communities from Arlington Agricultural Research Station in Wisconsin, United States - UWRJ-L194-509B-1 | ecosystem: Environmental > Terrestrial > Plant litter >... | reverse complement strand
ATAGACGGTAAAAAACAATATCGAAAAGAATATGGCCTGAAAAACTATAACATCAGTCTGACTAAAGGCACTCTTAAAGAAAGAGAAGCTAAAGCAAGTGAACTTATAGAAAGGATGACCATACATCTAAAAGAGGGTAGAGACCCTAAGAAAATTTTAGCAAAGAAAAAAGACGAACAGAAAAAAATCAAAGAATTAGAAGAAGCTAAAGCTGATGCTAGAATTTCACTTGATAAAGCCATAGATATTTTGGCAACTGAAAAAGGTTGGGTAGGTGAAATAGCAGAAGGTAAAGAACATTCAGCACGCGGTATCTTATCATTTCTCAAAAATGCATTTAGACGGTACATAGTTAAAATTGGTAAACTTGATGATATACGTCAAGTGACCAAATCAGATATCAAAAATCTCATTGAAGAATATTTCAACCCTGAAGACGGTCACGTCGAATGGAGATATCAAACGTGTAAGGGAAATAGGGGCTACATTTCTATTTTATATGCCACTCTAATTGAAAAAGAATTGGCAACATTTAATCCTGCATCCAATGTCAAATTAAAACATGATAACGAAAAAATTATTAAGATTGAAGATTTAGAAGATAAATACGAACCTTGGACGGATGAAGAATTGAAAATATATTTTAAGTACACTAATGTTCCTGAACATTACAAACTTCATGTTGTCAGTAAAATGATTATGTATACGTTTATCAGACCGTCTGAGATTTTTAGACTGAGGATGTCTATGCTCGACTTAAAAGAAGAAAAATTTGTTATACCTGCAAAACTTACCAAATCTGCAAAAAGACATAAAAAGAATGAAAACATTGAAATAGATATACCCGATGAATTGTTAGTTTCCTTAAAAAAATGGGTAAAGCTTGTATTTCCTGATGGTTATAAACCTGAAGATTATTTAATTGCAAACGACAAGGGCAGACAAATCAAACATAACCACTATACGTTTGATGATATATTTGTAGATGTACGTGAAAAATTACAACGCCAATATAAAGGTAAATTTGAAAAACGCCTATACGCTCTCAAACATAGTGGATTGGCCAAACTATTTTATGCTCTGGTAAACGACCATAGTTTAACGCCCGCAATGGTGATTCATACAATTCAACATCATGCACGTCATGCCTCGTTTTTAGAGACAGAAAACTACCTCAGAGAGCATCAATTACAATTTGCAAGTACTAGGAAGAAAGTAAACTTTAATGTATTAGAGGGGCTTAAATAGCCCCATTTTTATTATAATAATTTCCTAGCTTTCAAGTCCATCTGTTTTTCATATTCTTCCATTTCCATCTGTTTCCGCTTTTTGGCTGAAATACGTTTTACAGGTTCTTTAACTTCTTTTGCGAAAAATGACGTAACTGGTGTCAAACCTATTTTAAGCTGTTCTAACGTTTCTTGCATTTGTTGGAAAGCATTTACATCAACCACTGGTATGGGTGGTGTTAGGCGTGATAAAAACAGGTCAAATGGGGTTGTAAATTTATTATCTTTTATTTGTGATGTTATATACCCATGTTGGAAGAATGCTTTTTCACTATCACTTAAAGCATCCCATCTTTCTTTGGTCATTGGTTTCATTAGAAATCAGTATTTGGTTTGGTAATTATATTTGCATTCAATTGGGCAATCAATGTAGTCATTTTTTCATTTAAGTTATTCAGCATTCCATTGGTTGATTTGATAATCATCTCTTTTATTTTAGCATCAGCTATGCCATTCAGTTTTTCTAACATCTTATCCAAACCTGAACCATCAAATGAAACATTGGAAGTGCCTTGATATTGATTGTTATTTACCGAGTGACCGCCAAAACCGCTGATAGTATATCTGTACTTACCGTCTTTAACTTCCACCTGCACACGATAGTCAAACATGTTACCCTGTGAAGTACTACCTTGGATTTCCATAGGAACAAACACCTGAGACTTTAATGCAATGGTATTGCTAGTTGAGTCATCTAGGATGATAGCATCATTAGCTCCTTTAAACGCATGTGTAAGGTAATATTTAGTATTCTTATATAAATCCTTACCTGATACATTTGGTGTCTCTACAACGCCTGTATACTCTATCCTTCCATCTCTAACTGGAACTGGTAATTGTGCTGATGCTGTTAGGATGCTAATAACAGCAAAGAGGGTTAAAAATATTCTTCTCATTTTTTTAGTTTTTTAAGTTCGGTTTGTAATTGTTTTAATTCGTTTATCTGATTCTCATCTTCCAATTGGGGAATGATTATATCCAGTAGTATATATAAATAGTCAGGTACTGTATTAGTATCCTTTAATAATGACTGCATTAGAGCCTCTGTAATCATATATCATTAAGCAGGATGTCTATTTGTACATCCTGCTGTTTATCTAATAGTAGAGCGCATGTTTCATAGTCTTCATCATTCTCTAATACTCTGATAGAATCAGTAAGAACGGTATTCAATAGGTTAAGTAGTCGTGTGTTCATACACAAAGGTTAGAATTTAAAATGTAATTACCTTATTTATTTGCCTGGACTACTGACAGTTACACTGATTAGTGAATTATTTTTAAATCTAAAAGAAATATCATAAGATAACTTATTGATACTGTTGGACTAAGGAAAATTCAATACTTGGAAATGGTAGATTTTACCCTAGTTTTACCTATTGTCATAGAATTGTAATACTGTAATTGACACAAAAAGACTCCACTACGGGTAACTATATCAATCAAAGTTTATCCTGCGGATGTTGGGATATAGTAGAAATCAATCTGTGATGCAGTTAGAAGAATAATAACATTGGATAAAGAATAATTCATCCATACAACATTCATAAAGGAAAGAAAGATATCATAAACTAATTTTAAAGAGTAACAATAACTTCATTCCAATTCAAAATAAATATTCAAGTTTCCAACTAACAAAAGGATTTCAATAGAATAATTTCAAAAGATATTTTTTTTGTTTCAACTGATTCTATAATTAAAAATGAAATTGAACGTAGTGAAATGAGTTTTTAATTCATTTAAACTATTTGATAAAAAGAATCATTTGGATTTTCTTCTTTAGTAGTGGAGTCTTTTTGTGTTAATCCAGTTTTTAGTATCAAAATCCACACTTTTATTTTCTCCAAATTGTCTGATTTAGGGTAAAAATAGGGTATACCGTGTGGAGTCTTTTTGTGTTATTTTCTGTCAGAAATAGAATATCTAAAAATAAATATCATTTCCACACTTGACTTTTTTGAATGTTGCCCTATCTTAACAATATGAGTAAATAAAAATATTTAATAATAAATCATCACTTTCCAATTCTGGAAGATATTTATTAGAAAGTATATAGATACTTTAATTCATTGTTTGGGAATGGCAACTGTTGCAACGGTTGTCATTTATTACTACCTGCAATGATTGAATAAAACCAAACAACAAATGAAAAAATTATTAAAACTAACAATTGAACTTCCATGTGAAGTAATCAACATCTTAAAAGACAAACCTGAATGCAAGTCAGCGTTCCAATTAAATAAATATTTATTCTTTTTAGCATCCATATATAAGGGTAATAGCATAACACAAGAAGTTAACAGTGTAAACCTATACAAGGTTCTACAACTTTCCAATGGTGAAGGTGCTGACATTAAAGATAACCTTATCAAATGGAACTTTATTACAGTGGCTTATAAGGCTACGTTTATTAAAGATAAACAAGGTCGGATAAAAGCAATTAATGCCACAGGGTATGAAGTCAATTGGGATTATCTATTCAAAGAAAAAACTGCTTACACAATGTACAGCGACAAAGCAAAATTTCTACATAACATTGCAATCTTTGAGTTTACTGATGCTATTGTAACACCTGCTACAGCTAAAGAAATTAAAACGATTACAGAGGCTAAAAAGCGACCGTATAAGAAACGAATTAATAAACCTAAACAATCACCTGCATCTAATACTCCAACACCGTTAGCGGCCTCTATTGCACCTGATGTGAAAGAATTTGATTATGAAGGTAATGTTATCATCATTAGAAATTACAAGTCCATTTACTATATTAGGGACATTGATACTTTCCTTTACTACGTTAGCAGACATAGAGGTGGTATAAATACGTACAAAGAACAAGATAAGACTGTAACGTACTATAAATCAACGGTGTTCGGTTTGGATGCTGATACAATCACGGCAACAATTAATTAAACAACAATATGAAAACAACGCTAGAAGAATTAGCAAGTGCAGTTTGGGTACTGGAAGCTTCCAATGAAACACTACTTAATTATCTTAGACACATTAAACCTATTAATTCCCAAGGAGGTACGGACGAAGAATTAAATGATATATCCAACCATGATAACGAAACTAAGGAAAAGGTGATAAAGCTTATTAGTCGGTCAATTAATGCTTTAGAAAAAATAAAAACAAATTATTCCAGTATTAATAAAATAGATATTAGTGGAACCATCATTGGATAAATATTATGTTAGAAATATGTGAAGCCCTCAAAGGGATGATTATGATTAGGGCATCAGGATTACGTGCTGTCATTGATGATAATCAAAAAACAGATTATGAAATGGCTGTACAAGCCCGTGTAAGGATAGAGTCAATGCAAGCAATGCTTGCTGAAATGAAAGAAGAATGTGATGAATATATAAATAACTATCATGACCAAACTAATAACAATGATGACCAAACTAATAACAATGATGATGTTGAAAATTTTAATTTCTAACCTATCTTAGTATGTAGAAAGGGATTGGTGAAATAGGAAAAGACGCACCCCGTAAGGTTCGCAAATTAATTTAATATTGTCATGTAATAGAGCCTCTATCAAAACGGATAGGGGTTTTTTATTTTATAAGATTTATAAAATTTATTTTTTGATTTATCTTAATAAAAAGAATTAGAAGACTATTTATATGTATATGAATAAAATAAAAAGTACGCTGAAGAAATGGTTTATTACTGAAGGAGAATCAAAACAAAATGAATTTGAAAAATTTTTGGATAAGGTGATTAATTGGAAAACAATGTATCGTATACAAATAGCCTTAGCAGTTTTCAATGTGATTAATGTATGGTGGGGTGTACTTGCCATGGTGTCACTATTAATTCAACATGAAATAGATGAAGATAAAAAAACAATAGACAAATAAAAAAAATGAATAGAGGTACAGCAATGCGATATCTATATATAATGGATGATTATATAGATGACATTATGGACAACGAAGAAATCATATCACAGAAAGATTTAATCTATGAATATTTTTTCCCTGATGGTGATATAATAATTTTCGTAACCAAGCCTTGACTGCTTCAGCAGATGTCTAAGGTGTTAAACATCTATGAAACAAAAGAAGAATATGAGAAGTGCCCACAAGTAGTGAAGCACATTAATAAATTAAAAAAAGTAAGAGAATAAAATAAATAATATGAAAAATAAAAAAGATGTTTTGATTGCAAATTATGCAACAAATAGACAGATGTTAGCAATCACATCAGGCGTACTGGCACGTGGATTAGGTAGTGATGAACCATATTCAATCATTAATAAAATTGTGGTTATACCTTCAATTAAATATGTTGGTGGTGTTAACCATACATTTGAAATTGATTCTCAATTTTTCCTAGAGGATGGTACACCTGCTGATGTGAAAGGTAAAGTTAAATTGACCAATGACTACGCTGTAATGAATATATTACTATCAGCATTTAATAGGAGTTATATTAAAGGTATGGAAGCAGAAGGATATACATTAGAAGTATTAGAATATAAAAAATAAACACAAACACAAAATGAAAAATAAATTAAAAGAAATACAAGAAGAAATCAGGGATTTAAACTTTTTAAGAAATGAAGGTACATATACACTTTTAGAAGCAAATAGAATTATAGAAAATAGTAATCGTGTTACAGACTTATTCAAACAATTAGAAGAAGAAATCACAGAAGCAGAAGCAACATCAGCACAACGATTGGAATCAATGGATTTATTGACTAAGCAGGTAGCGGAGTTGGAAAAGAAACAATCTTATCTACATATTGCTTATGCTGATAGTGCCGATGGTACAATTAACTTCAATAGGGAATCTGGTAAGTACATAGGGGTTTATACAGGAACATCAGTTAAATCATGTCCACATCCAGATACATATAAATGGACTGAGGTTGTACAAGAGCCTGTAAAGAGCATCAGGCAACAAATCAGAGAAGCTGAAGCAGAATTTAGCAAAGCCAATAAAGCCGTATGCAACCATAGAGTGAAACTAAATCAGCTACCTGATGATATAGATTATAACCGTGAAATGGATAGGTTGGAAAATGAATCTGATAAGTTGATTGGTGAATTATTTGAGCTTAAACGTAAACTTCGGAATACTGAAGATAAATAATAATAGTGTCAACACTTAATGTGTTGGAATAAACTGAAAACTGAAAGTTTCATTTTCAAACCCTTACCTTAAACAAGTGAGGGTTTCATATTTTAAAAGATTATTACCTCTATCCCAAGTAGAGCCTTTACTAGTTTTTGTTTCAGTTTAAACACAGGCAAAACCATACCCTTAACATCTTCATGAATAACTTCCCCTGAAGGTAAAGTATAAACGAAATCACATACAAGTTTGCAAACAAGTAGATTGTTTACAATACACTTCAATGGTACTTGTCTTTGGATATCTAGTATCTTTCCAATGGATAACATTACATCCAATTCTTCAGCACGCATAGCTTCTTTTTTAGAGTCGTAAGTAATCCCTTTATATATAGTTTTTTTTGCGTTGTATTTATTTTTAGTCATCATACAATAGTATTGCAGATTTAAAAAAAATCAAGTAATTAATTATAGCATTTACTAAAAATATATTTTCAACTATTTTAATCATAAGTCAAGTAAGAGACTATTTATAGATATGAATAAAGAACAGAATTTAAGATTACAAGAAGCACAAGCTAAATTAAGAGAACAGTTATTACCATTTGTTGGATTAGTATTTTTCAGAACAGAGAATGCAATCATTCCTGCACCACACTACATCAGCATTACTGAATCAGATATTGAAGCAATTGTATTATCAACAAGTAAAAGAGTACAAAATGTATTAGACATTGTGTATGCTGATAACACAGAAAGTGTTGCAGTTTATTTTGATGAAGACCATTATAAAAGTCTAGCGGTAATTCAAACACAAGTAGTACAATTTCCGATTGCCAACGGCACTAATACCAAGCCTGAAGCAGTCACTAATGTCAACATTCAATAACGATTTACAAAAAGCACAAGAAGTAGAAAAGGAGTTTTGTACCCTCTTAAATAATAAAGGATGGGTTGCTACCACTACAGCAGAGCTAGGAAAGTTTTCAGGATATGATGTCACTGCAACAAAGAAAGATGTCACGTACACATTTGAATTAAAAAATGACCTAATCGCTATGGTTAAGACTACGAACGTGGCAATTGAGTTGTTCCGTTACGATAGGGAAGGAATGAAGCAAGACAGTGGATTATCAGCAACTACAGCAGATTACACGGTTTATAAAATACTTGATAAGTTCTACAGTATTCCAACTGAAAAACTAAAAGAAGGTATCAAAGAATTGGAAGATAATAAAGTGCTAAGAACGGTACGCGGTGGAGATGGTAACAATACCACAATGGCATTGGTTGATTTCAGCTACTGGTTTTTAAAGAATACAAAAGAGGTAAAATAATATGGGTAGAAAGAAAACAGAAAAGGTATGACTGTCTAGAGACGAAATCATTCTTAAATACTATAACAGTAAACAACTTTGGAAGAAATTTGATAAGCTTGTTTTTAGGTGTGGTATACCCCGAGGCACACAAGTATTAGACGATTGCATACAAGAAACCTTTATGGAACTATCTAGGATACCACCGTGAAAAATTGAAGCATTATACGTTGAAGAAGGTAAAGGTGATTTTGAGGGGTATGTGTTTATGATGTTTACTAACGTATGTGTAAGAAGAAGTACTAACAACCCTAACGGTTCACTACTTGGAAGGCTTAGACATGCTAGCAGTTTATCTTCCAATGCATCAATAAGTCCAACAGAAATGTTTGTAGATGATATAGGTGAGGACTTTAATTTCATTCCAAGGGATAAACCAGATGATGAATATAGTGAGAATGAATTATTCAACTACATACTACCTAAGCTTACAACTGATGAAGTAAATACTTTGAACCTGCTAATTGACAAGAAAAAAACTAAAGGCCGTTACAAAGCAGATGTGAAGATTAAAGTTGAAGCAATGAAAATAAAGTTAGCTGAATTGGTTAACGAATTTACAGATGAATATAAACATATAAGAAAAGCGAGTGAGTATAAATCAGACAAGGAAATTGATGAAATACTTAACCCTATTACAATAAAGAAAACAAAAAGAAATACACATCAGGCATCAGAGTCTGATGACGAAGAAGAATAAAATAATTATGGAAAATAAAGAAATGACAGCAGAACAAGCACTGCAAATTATATTCACCGCAACAGGTGATTTACAACTTAAAAGAAACGATGCACAAGTGTTGGATAAAGCTATCCAAGTGTTAGCGCAACTATTACCAAAAGAAGGAGAAAAAACAAATGACTAATTATATTTTATTTAATCAGACGCTAAAGTCTGTATCAGGTTTTGAAACTGATGAAGCTATTTTAAAGATTACCAACTATCAGGTGAATAACAACATCGACTTAACACAAGATGAAGTTAAACAGACAAGTACTGTTTCAATCAATTATGTCCTGTATAAAAGCCTAACTGATAAAGACAATGGAGAACAACCATTTCAAGTTAAAAGTTCGTTAGGTGAAGCTAATGCATTCCCTATTAATATTTGGATGTCCTTTAGTACAACGTTAAGTGATTTGGATGATGTGTATCAAATCGCCTTAAATAAATTTGTTGATTTAGGGTATGCCGCTGAATTAAATGAGGTAATATAACATGACAGATAAAGAATTTGTAGATTTAATAGAGGGCTTTAAAGAAAAAGCATATGAATACATTCAGGGTAAACACCGTATGGTAACCAGTGAAGATGTATCATTACTTCAATCGTTCATTAAGGAACGTCTAGCACGCGATTTAAGAAACTATAATGTTTCATGTTGGTCATGCTTTGGAAATGTGGTTGAAGGGGTTATAGCTATGTTATTCATCCCGTATGTGGAAGGGGCTAAGTATAAAGCCTTGTATGATATCATTTATCCAACAGTAGATAATACCACTGCACATCTTAAAATGGTTCCTGATGACATTACTGATGCATTTCCTTATACCCAAATTGATTTAGGTAATGGTACAACTTTGATTAATGTAGATGGTAATCCAACTGATGAACAGTTAAAGGAGATTAAAGAGACCGTTAAAAAAACAGGTAGACCCAAGAAGAAATAAATGTATACACTAGCAGAATTAGCAGAGATGTTTTTAGCTGATGCTAATACACTCGATAAAACATACTTAGCATTTATTCAATGGCTTAGAGATAGTGATTATCAGATTATTGAATCACCATCATCAGCTTCATTAGCCATTGCTCAAGCAGCTATCATCATTAGAAACTTGAAGCAGGGTTAATAATCTGAACGGCTTCACAACCTCTAGCATTAAGTTGTTAGAGGTTTTTTATTTAAATATTCTTTTCTGTTTCCTGTGTTTACTTCCATCTGCATGTTGAACTTCTTCAATTTCTTCACTTAGTAAATTCCCTGGCTTAAATAAGGGCACAATCCATTTGATGAATGCATATATGCTACCTATGATACTCAATACCGCTACTATAATTTCTAATGCACTTTTCATAATATATTGTCCCTTTCACCCTTTTATTGCTGATACATTTATTTCTTACTATTTCTATTAGCAAACTTACCAAATTCATAATTCAGTTCGCCTATCTATTTTTAAACATTGTTGATAACTATTCATTTGTAACAACTTCTTTTCCAAACATATGCGACATATTCGAGATATGTCATGCATATAAAATCGTTGCATTTGCGTGTATTAAAATACGTTTTTATCTAAGTGTTATACTATAACAAAGTTAAGGTTTCTTACTATCCGATTTGTCCAATAATCTTTTTGATGAGTGTAATGTATCCTCTATTTTCTAACCTCATTTGAATGCAAACCAAAACAAATTTTAAGAACTTTCCAAATAAAAATTATTTACATACGCCTAATATTTCCATATATGGAAATAAATTTGTAATCAAACACAAATATTTTTACAATTTTTTTTAAATAATCTTTAATTTATTTTCTAATAAATTGTAAAAACCGCCTTAATCAACTGATTAACAAGGGTGCTGTCAATACCTCTTTAGTTCCAATAAAAAAGTGGAAAGAAAAGTAAAAAATGGCTAAGAAATTAATCAAAAAAGGAGAGGTATTAAATCCAACAGGTAGACCAAAGGGTGCAATCAATAAAAATACTAAGGTAATTCAGGATGCATTAGCAGTAGTTATGAATAAACTAGAGTCAACATTAATGGCTGATATCGATAAGGTAACACCACAACGTAGATTGCAATTATACACTGACTTAATGAATTATGTGAAACCTAAGTTATCTGCAAATAAAAACGAGAATGAGAGTACAGGGAACGTTAAAATAACATTCGAGTATAACAATCCATTGTTTGATAATGATGATGTAGAAGATGTGGAAAGTGAGGATGTATAATGATTGCAAAATTCGATACACCACACGCTAAACAGTTAGAGATAATTAAGAATAAGAGTAAGTATAAAATCATTGTAGCAGGTAGAAGATTTGGTAAGACATTAGTTTCAATGATGAAATTAATGGATGCTATGTTACGTGGTAAACGATGCATGTATCTAACACCTGAATATGATTTAGCTAAAACATTCTTCACTGAATTTAGTGAGAAGTTTGATAAGTCATTAATGGATGGAGAACCAAATAAATCAGAGTTAACAATCAGGTTATTAAATGGTGGTTCAATCAAATTCTTTTCAGGTAACGCAGTAGAGAAAATTAGAGGACGTGAATATGATTTTGCAATCATTGATGAAGCAGGGGATATAGTCAATTTAAGCTATGTTTGGAACGGTGTAATACGTCCTTTGTTACTAGGTGGATGTTGGTTTATCGGTACACCTAAGGGTGCTAATTTTTTCACGCAATTATATAACGATGCAAAAGATGGTAAGCTACAATCAACATCTGCATTCCATTTTACTACTTATGATAATCCACATTATCCAGTAGAGAAGATTGAAGAATCTAGATTGGATATGCCTGATATATTATTCAGACAGGAATTCTTAGCAGAGTTTACAGCGAATGCTTCTAATCCATTTAAGTATGAGGATATCATAAAGAACATTGTACCTATTTCCAATGAAAAATCTTGTGTGTTTGGTATAGATATTTCCAATGGCATAAACGATTACACGGTAGCTGTTGGATTAAATAAACAAGCAGTGATGTCACACTTCACAACATGGAAGATTAAAGATGATTATACGCTACAGGTAGAAGAATTAAACAAACTATCTAAGGGTACATTAAAGGTAATTGATAGTTCAGGTAGCGGTGTAGCAGTAAGTGAGCCATTAAAGAATAAAGGACACTATGTATTGCCATATGGTTTCAATGGTAAGAGTAAACCATATCTGATATATAAGTTCATTCAAGCAGTTGAATCAGGTGCTGTTAAATATACACAAGAAGTGGCTGACGAAATGTTTGTATATGAAATGAAGTATAGTGAAACAGGTCACACAAAATTTGGAAATCAAGCGGGCTTCAATGACGACCGCGTGACAGCATGTGCTTTAGCGTGGCATGGGTACAATGAATATATTAATGTTGGTAGAAGTTGGAAAGGTTTAAGTGCAGTTTAGCAATACTGATATATGAAGTATAAAGAGATACAACCACTACTACCTTCCAAGTGGGAAGACATTACATTAAAACAATATCAATCAATCCTAGGGGCTTTAATTGATACTGAAGATGACTTAACACCAGATGAACAAAGAGCGCAACAAGTAGACAATCTATTAAACATATCATCCAAATTATTAAACATACCACTGGATGAAATATATAAAGACTTTATGCCTATGGATTGGGATAAGTTGATTAATCATTTTTCATTCATTTATGTTGACATGAAACCCATGGATAAGCCACATGTTAAGCAAAAGAAAACAATAGATGTATCATTTGATAACTATATTTTATTCTCAAAATTAAAGCCTGATGTAGTCAGTGTTGCACAGAGTTTACCAGGTATAGTTAAATCATTTACTACTGGTATGACTGATGAAGAGATTGAGAATTTAAACATACGTGAAGCAATGTCTATCTTTTTTTTTGCGGTAAAAGTTATGAAGCAATCGCTATCCAATCTAAGGCTGTATTTACTATGCCGAATGTTGAAACAGATGATGAAGGAAACACTACTAAAATTGGTGGTAACAATGAAAAAGAAGTTATCAATAAGCAAGTAGGATTTCATCTATTAGGTAAACAAGTTGCTGATTGGAGTGGTGAGAAGTTCAGGGATGTATTACAAATGGAAGCATTAGAAGTATTTGGAATTATTTACCTGATGAAACAAGAAGCTAGGTTAAGAGAATTGAATAAATAATATGGCAAGTTTAAAACAAGCATCAGCAAAGAATCTACAAGCTGAAAGATTGGCTATGTTGGATAGTCTAGGTGAAGATGAATCAAATTTTGAGGATTTAAAAACACCAATGGAATTTGCGGCCTCAGCATTTGTATTACGTGTGCAACAAAATATTACAAACTTGGGAATGAGTACAACAGGTAGCTTATCTGATTCATTGAAGGTTAATATCATTGATGATACACATTGTACTATTACTGGTGATGCGGCTTTATTCTTTCAAGATAGAGGTGTAAATCCAAGGAATAAAAATTTATATCCTGAAACAACTTTTACCTACACATCCAAACCACCACCGATACAAGCCATAAAAGAATGGGTAAAACGTAAACAATTAGTATCTCGGAATGCAGAAAAATTTAACGAAGAAGCAAAATTTAAAACCTTAACAGATGATGAGAAACAAACTCAATTTGCTACTGCAATAGCGTATGATATATGGCTGAATAAAGGTATTAAACCTAAGAATTTTATGCGTGTTGAGATTCCTCAGTATGTTAAGGATTTAGTTGAATTAGTACAACAGCAAACAATCAATGGTGTAGCAGGTAAATTAATTCAGAATATGAATGGTACTACTAATAGAGGTGCTACTAGATTAGATACACCATCATCAAGTAATAGAAGTTATAAGGAACCAAATGATTAATAAAGTAATAGATATCGCTGATAGTTGGTTAGCACTTTTAAATCCAACTGATGCTGAAAAGATAGAGGCTAAGAGACGAAAAGAAATATGTAATGCATGTTCACATAAAACCATGTTAGATATCTGTGGGCATTGTGGATGTCCATTAGCATCAAAGGTATATAGTAAGTTATCTTTATGTCCGTTGGGTAAATGGGAGTAACTGTCAATACTTCTCTAAACAAGAGAAATGATAACAGTAATAAAAACACCTGCTTTATTTAACCCTGCATTGAATGTAAATATTTGGCAGATACAAAGTAATAGAACAGATATACAATCCTTTTACGTAACAGTAACCGATGGTGTAAACATCATCAGCAAATTGCAATTATATCCTAATCCTTCCAACAGACAAGGTTCAGCAATTGATTTGCAACAGATACTTAAAAACGTTGTACAAACCACAATAAAAAAGAATGATATCATTGTTCAGGAATTAATAGATGTGTTCTCATACAGGCTAGAAATCACTGAGGTAATATATAATGTCACTAGTAATAGTACGTCACTTGGAGAAAGTTATACTACTCCTTTTTACAATGTATTCAATGGACAACTTCCAAAAATTACCATGTCTGATTATGACTTTGCTACATTGGTTGCAACCTCTGCAAGTACTCCTAAATTCTTAACTAACAAACCTGCATCAGTAACCAAATATTGGACTACTGAATATCTGTACTACTTAAATGATGGTAGGGCAACAGGTGTAGATATTCATTTGAATTATAGTACTGGAACAATAGTAAAACCATTCCCAATTAACCCTTCATTTAAATCAGGTAGAGTTAATATTTCTCCAAGGGGATTAGTAGTTAATGGTGTTTCGTTGGAAAACCTACAATCATTTACAGTGAATCTAGTTGCAGGTAATACAGTAGCATCACAAACTGTAACCAGATACTACAATAACCTATCATCAGACTGTCAGGATGAAGTAGTTAATATGATTTGGAGCAATGATTTAGGTGGAATAGATAGCATGTTGTTTAAAAATCCACAAGAAACAAGGAAAGTAGATAAAGTAACAATCAAAACTAATCCATATTCTACCAATTCAGCAGGTTTTTATACTGCTACAGACGCTAATATCTATCAAAATAATGAGGTAATTATCAGTTCTGATACCACCAGTGAATACACAGTGGTATCAGATTGGTTGAACAATGCAGAATCAGCTTGGATACCATCTATAATGTCTTCCAAAGCAGTGTATGTTGAGCTTACCAATGGTAAATTATTGCCTGTTAAAGTATTGAATGACAGTGCAACAGTATATAATAGCAGATATAATAAAGGTTTAAGTCAGTATACCCTTCAATTCCAAAGTGAATCAGGGTTATTAACATCAATTGTAGATAGGATTAATGACGCTTCACAGGTAGGAATGATAGGTACAACCAATCCTGATATCGTTCTGCAAACAGCAGATTATGAATATGTGATTGGATTAAATGGGGTAGTTAGAGTTTAAAATAAATGGAGATAGTAAGAAAAATATTATTAAAACAGGATGAAGTTTTTATTGCCGCAAATCATGAAGCAGGTAGAACGGGAATCTTAATAGTGGAACAGGATGAAGTTGGTGGACATAGTATCAACTTACCGTTCAATGCAGGTTATAAAGGCGGTATCAATTTAGATAAAACAGCAGGTGCAATAACTGTAATTAATTGGATTGTAGTTGATGATTTTGTATACGTCTATACTCAGGGTTCAGGATTTCAAATAATTCCAGTTAGAGGTGAAGACGGTGTAACCATGTATAATTGGGTTATGTATGCTGATAGTCCAAATACGGGTATTTCTAAAAGTCCGTTAGGTAAAAAATACGTAGGCTATGCATATAACAAATTAACACCTGAACCATCATTAGAATATTCTGAATACCAATGGATTAAGGTTGTTGGTAATAACGGGCAAGATGGACAGAATGGACAGGACGGTGTAGGTATACCTGGATTGCAAGGGGAAAAAGGAATTGATGGATTGAACGGTTCCTTCATCCATTTGGCGTATGCAGATAGTGAAGATGGTAGTTTTAATTTCAATCAAACAGCAGGTACATTTATTGGTACATACACTGATAGAATTGAAGAAGATAGTTCTGATTATCGAATGTATAATTGGAATAGACAAACTGGATTAGATGGTATACCTGTTAAAGGTGAAGATGGTAAATCAAATTTCATTCATATTAAATATTCCGATAATGGTGGGATTACTTTTACTGCTAATAACGGTGAAGTAGTAGGTGATTGGTTTGGTACTCTAGTTGATGAAATAGAAGCTGATTCAAACAACCCTGCATTATATAAATGGAAGTTGATTAAAGGTTCTCAGGGTGCTGTAGGTAGCAACGGTATCAATGGTACTTCAAACTTTTTTCATGTAAAGTATTCTCCAAATGCTAATGGAAATCCTATGTCTGATACACCAGATATTTATATCGGTACTGCTGTAACTGATTCTCCAACTGCACCTAATACTTACACAGCCTATACATGGGTACAACTTAAAGGTTCTCAGGGTGCTAAAGGTGAACAAGGTATAGCAGGTATTGGAGTTGATGGAAAACCGTCTTATTTACACATAAAATATTCCAACGATGGATTCAATTTTACTTCAAATAATGGAGAAGATGTAGGTGATTACATGGGTGTATATGCCGACCAAAATATTAATGATAGTAATAACCCTGCTGACTATAAATTCAGTTTAACACGTGGTAGAACAGGTGCCGATGGTGCAACTGGGAAACCATCATTCATGGATTACAAAGGTTTGTATTCAGGTGCTATAGCTTATCCAATGTATGATGATAGGATAACAGTAGTTCAATTTGGTGCTACCTTTTATAAATCAAGATTTGGTACTGGAACAATCCCCGCAGGAACACCAGTAACAGATACGTCATATTGGACTGCAATGGAAAGCTATACCAACATTGCTACTAATCTATTACTTGCCAACGATGCATATTTAGCTAACCTTCAATCAAAAAACATCTACATTGGTGATGGTCAATATGGATGGGTGTTTACACAGGGTGCAATAAAAAGTATCCAAACAAATGCTAACGGTACAGCACGCACTTCATTAACCAGTGAAGGTAGATTGTTTGCTTCAGATGTTGACTTAACTGGTAACATTAATGCCACAAGTGGTAACATTGGAGGAATCACAATCAATCAAGCTAACGGTATCAGTGCCCCTAATTTTAACATTGATGCACAAGGTAATGCAACATTCACAAATGCAAACATTTCAGGGGTGGTAAATGCAACATCAGGTTCAATTGGTGGCTTTACATTTAACAATAGTAACACTGGATTAGATGGAGCAAAGATTAGGGTTGATGGTAGCTTAGGTGCTATTTGGAAAAACAACGGTATTGCAGATGTAAGGGGTGGACAATTATATATTCCATTGTATAACCCTGAATCTATGCAAGATGGTTCTATGTGGTTAGCTGATGCTGTTAGTGGTGGAGGTATACCTAATCCTGGAGCAGGTGGAGGTTCACTAGCAACATTGGCTGATGTATTATTATCAGCTCCCAACGTTGGACAAGCATTAATTTGGAATGGTGCAAGATGGGTTAATCAAAATATTGTATCTGACTTGTCGGGTTATTTACCGTTATCAGGTGGAAATCTAACGGGTGGATTATCTATGAATAATAATACGTTCTACTTAAATTCCAACAATTATAGCTATGGTATGGCCGCTGATAATAGTGGTAATGACTTTACACAACCTTCTAATATAAGACAACACTTCCATTGGGGTTACCAAATAGAAACCTATGATGGAAGTGTTACAGGTGCGTTTGATTCCCGTGAAGGAAACTGGATTGTTAAGGGAAGTTATTACATGAAACGTGGTGTAAATAATTACCGTGTTTTAAATGAATATGAGAATCCATTTTCTCAGGTAACAAGTGCTAATACATTAGTGCAACGTAATGCATCTAGTCAAATTTTCGCAAGTTATTTTAATACGCAAGCAACTGTAGAAGACTCTTATAGGGTTGATAGAATCTTTGGCGGTTATGATGATGACGGTTACATCAGGGCATTGAATGCAGGTAGTGTACAGAGGTTTATCGGTTTAGGTTCGTTTGCATATCGAAATCAAATACAAGGTAACGAGGTTATCACATCAATTAATAATGCTTCAGCAGATTTGCAAGTAAGTAAATATTTAAGGTGGGCTAACTATGGAACTGACCATGTTATTTTTGATGCATCACAAGGCGTATCTCCAACAGGTAGAGCATTATCAAGTACTAATCCTGAAGTAGCATTTGGTCAAGCAGGTGTATCACATCCCGTTTTAATGGCATGGAATGGAGTTTCATCATATGGTGTTGGAGTTGACAATGCTAAGAAATGGAATGGTACTTCTTATAGTGGGGCTGAAAGAGGGACTACACCTATATTTCTTTTAGGGTATTCAACAGATACCAATGAATGGAGGCCATCATCAGCCGCTACAATCAATGGTTTTCTTGGAATCAATAATGGTTCAGCACTTAATAATTCCGTTACTGGAGGGGCTGATTACGCGCGTATATCGAATACACTTCGAAGTATAGATTTACCAAATAGGAATGCCGCAAGTATTTTACCACAAGATAATCCAAATGTATTAAGACTTGATTTCGTTGGTTCTGCATCCACTTCAACAGGTGGTAATTATGCAGGGGTTATGACCGTTGCACCTTGGAACGGAACAACCGCAAGTACAGGTGACGCTTCTTATCAGCTCGCATTTGGTTCAACAGCCGCTAACAATGGTGGTATACCCATGTTGAATATACGTAAGGGGATTGACTCAACATGGAATCAATGGTATGGTGTAGTTACTGATGGAATGAACAGACATCAACAGTTTAGAAATACAAACGGTGGAACAGGGTTCGATAACGGTACACTAGAATTACTATCTACTGCTTCGCCTGTACTAGGTATGCATTGGGAAGGTGTAGTAGCATCAACAATTGGAATAGAACAATCAGGTAGAATTGTAGTTAGAAATAACCCAGGGAATACATATGAGAATTTCGCCGCCAATTACATTCAATCATATGGTCGGATGACATCAGCACAAGGTAGTGAAGGTGGATTTTCAAATATCAACTATAACGCAGGACACAATAATATTTGGAGACTAGAGTCTGCACCAGAACATGGTATAGGATATTTCCAAGGGGGTATTGATTCAATTGGTTTCCATTTTGGTAATCGTAATGCACCGCTACATAGATTTACTGCTGAAGGTAAATATCTAAATAACTATAGAATTGAAGTTGCTAATGATGGTGCTGTATCAGACCCGTATGGAGCAATAAGTGTAACACGCGGTACACAAGGAAACTATGCATATTACGGTATGACTAGAGCGGGTCAAATAGGTTGGGGTATGGGAATCTCTACTTCCAACAGTTTTATCATAGGTAGAGGTTCATCTAATGGCGGTACATTCTCAGGTATTGATTTAAGTTTAGATGCGGGTGGATTCATGTATGTAGGTAATAGTATAACAGCTACTGTAAATATTACAGCAGGAAATACAATTAGGGCTAATGCTGTTCTGTCTGCACCTGCTATATATGCTGATAATATTTTAGTTATTCCAACGGTGAATACTGGAACTGAAAATTCAATTTGGATATCATAACCAATACTTAAAAAACAAATTTATGGCAGTACCCGCTTCAGCACTATCCAGTAAAAACCTTCAGGTAATGAAGAATGGACAGATAGTGTACCACAATATCGCATTAGGTTTAGGTGAAACTCTAGAAACAATTAAAGCTAGATTTTACCTAGACTACATTCTCAATACATCAGCAGGTTTTATCGGCTGTTGTTACGTTGGTGGCTACAATTATAACTTCCATGCAAGTCATAGAATCGGTGTCATTAACATGTTCAAATCAGGACAACTGAAAGCATATAATGATGCAGGATTAAACACTTTACCTTTTGCTAATATTCCAACTGCACCTGATACTAGATTAGGTACAATTACTTTAAACGCTGTATTAAAATCCAGTTACTATAATGACACAACATCATATGGATTTCAATATTTTTCAGGGGAATGGTTAGAATCTAAAGGTACTGCAACTGATGGTTTTCCATCTAACACTACTATGACTAAAACAGAAGCTTCACATGCTTTTGGAATGGATGAATGGCAAATAAGAGGTGGACAGAATGTTAGTGTTAGAGCATATGTAACCAATTCTGAGGGTACACATTATTCTCAACCGTTTACTTTCACCATTCAAAAGGCGGCTATAGTATTAGGATATGACCCTACTACGGCATCATACGCGGTTACCAGTGCCAATAAAGTAACTGCTGAAGTAGATGTATATCCATTCTTCAGTTTGGGTACACGTATCAGAAATGAGGGTGTTGGTGATTCAATTCTAGATGGTTATTATTACTACCCTGTTACTAATAAATGGATGTATATATCTAAAGACCCGAATGATGGACAATATTCTACAGTTAAAAGTAGCGGAGATGCATCAGCAGGAAATTATCCAACAGGCGATATAGGTAATCCACCACCAGTAGAGGACTTCAATAGGTTTACTTATCATAGATTTGATACTACTTTAGGTAACGCTTGCGGTTTTGCAACTATAACTTCACCTATCAACTATCTATATATGCCTAAAAACGTATCACCAGATAGGTATTATGCTAACACAGGACTTAATCAATTACCTACCAATGGATATTATGTTAGGGTTCTATCAAATGACATCAAACGTTACTACTATATTGTAAATGGTTCACTTGTATCACAAGGGCAATGTGGTACTGGTACAACACCAGACTAAATAAAAAAAGGGGATAACATTTATTTGTTTCCCCTTTCACATTTATTGATGGTGTGTATTAATTTTTTACAGTAACACCCCTTGGTTTTTTAGTTTTAGTTGCAACAGGTGCTTCAGTTTTTGCAGGTGCAAAAGATAAATCTGGTGCCTGATGTACTGATAGGATAGACTCGATAGTTACTCTATTAGTTTCATAATCTGAAGCTACTTTTCTCCAATGTACCAATTCCGCTTGTAAAGCTTCAATGTGTGTTTCTAAGGAATCGATTTTAAAATTAATGGTTTCTTCAACTGTCAGTTGTTTATTTGCTTTAGGACGTGCCATATTTAATATGATTAAGTTTATAATTCCAAATGTAGAATAATTCTTTGAGGTCCCATCAATACCTATAAAAAGAATTAAAAATGTACGAAATATATTTAGACGATAAACCAAATAACCAATACGCCAAACTCGATGTTGACACAGTAGACATGACATCTGTCTTCCAAGTAGCAGACATTAACGATGTTTCCAAAAGAAAAGATTCCTTCACAAAAAATTTATCTTTCAAAGATACTCAAAGGAACAATTCAGCATTTGGATATAGTGGAGTACTAAATAAATATATTGATGAAAGTGCAACAACTAATGGCTTACTTTTTTGGTCATATAATCCGCAAATATTAGTCCCTGTATATATTTATGAAAATGGAATATTAATACTCCAAGGTACTTTGAGGCACCTACAAACTAATAGAAATCCTAACGGGACTAAGAGTTATGATTGTGTTGTTACAGGGCAACTGAAAGATTTCAAAGATATGATTGGTGACAAGGTATTGACTGATTTAGATTTGTCAGAAATGACCCATACCTTCAACATCAATACCATTAAATACAATTGGAACAATGACCCTAAATCAATGGGTTACGTTTACCCATTAATACACAATGGTGTGCCGTTTGCATCGTATAAATCAGCAACTGCAATTAATACTAATCCATTCCAAATATTCAATTTCAGACCTGCTGTATTTGTTTCTACAATTCTAGATAAAATCTTTACTGATTCCAATGTTGTCATTACTGATGATGAAAAGACTAGGATAGGGTTACCCTATAATTGGAAAGTGGAAGGAACAGATGAATTTAAAGAGATGTTCAGTAATCTAATCATTCCAAATAACCAAGCTGTGATTACTGAAACCACCGAATACGATGGAACTGATGTGATATTAGAGCTTAGTCAAGCTACACCAATAACTTTTGGTTTCTTTCCACCAGGGAATTCTACATTTTTCAGCCCGTTTAACCTAGTAACGGACATTGATATACACAATAAACTAGATGCTTTTAACTTATTACAGGTCGGAACATGGTTTGGTGGTGCAAATGTGTCATCAACTAAGCATGATAAGGTGATTTTTAATGTTATGAGAACGTTTAAAAGCACTGCAAACCTATCATATAAGGTATCAACTAACAATATTTATCCTGCAAATCAGCCTTTAACGGGTATTGTATATGTATTTGAACGTGAAACTATTGATGAAAACTATCTAGACGGGTACAATACATGGGATGGATGGGATGTTATAGGTCAAGATACGTTTGCTATACCTGTTGGTACTCTCAATAGAGTAGGTAATGTAATAATCCCTGAAAGGGAGTACGCATTAGGGAGGCAAATTAGGATATGTTTTGCTACCCAATTTGCATACGGTTCTAATTTAAATGGTTTTGAGTCTAGATATCAGTATAGTTTTTCTGATACTCAACTACGTTTTCCAAATGAATTAGGTTCTAAGTTTATAACTAACCTAGGAATAAATAATACAATTACTCCCACACTTCCAACGGGGATTAAGCAGTTAGATTTTTTAAATAGTTTACGTAATTTATTTAATCTGTACATCTATACTGACACTGATTCACGTACAGTAGTTTTTGAAACTTATGATAAATATTATGAACGTACTAAAGGTTTAGAGATTTTTCAACATGCACTTGATTGGAGCGGGAAAATTGATAACACAACAACTAGTACAATAAAAACAAATGTAGATATTCAAAAATCTTATGAGTTTGTATTTAAAAGTGACTCCGATTATATCAATGATTTTTATACTAAAAAATATAATAAAAATTTTGGTAGTCTGACAGTAACAGATAGTAAGGGCATTTCTGATACACCTAAAAAAGTAGAATTAATATTTTCATCTACTCCAACTGTTTTAAGTGCTCCTAACGTGTTTGGACAAGGTGGTTTTTCTTTACCTATACCTTGGATATATAAACTCAATGGAGATAGCGTTGCACCCTTAGATAGCAATATACGAATACTTCATTATAACGGTGTGCAAACATTTCAAAATACATTCGTTACGGTAATTACCGAAAATTGGGATTACGTTAATACTGATTATAATATTGATGGTGAGAAAATTTATGCGGGTGCAATGGCTAGTAATTTTGTAATGGGGATTGATTTCAATCCTACACGTGACTTACATTTTACCAATCCTAATGAAGGATATTGGAAACGTTTTCCATCTATTCCAACATCATATTCATTCTATCAAAATCAGTTCAAAGAATTGCGAAATCCCAACATAGTTTATTTTGAAGGTGAAGCATATCTAAACGAAAATGATATCAATCAATTAGATTTAGCTACTCCCATTTTCATTGATTTTGGTTTAGACGGACACGGTTACTGGAAAGTGTTAAGTGTCAACTATACTAACAGTAGTAGGAGTAGTACCATCAAGTTGCAGAAGGTTATTCTATAACACTTTCAATACCATGTTAAAGAATAAAACATGGCAGAAAATAACGAATTGCAAACTAATATTATCATCAACACAGCGATTGATAATAGTGGTTTAGCTACTGATGTTGCATCAGCAAATACACAGATAAATAAAATTGGCTCAGGCGGTGGACTAAGCGCAGGCACAAAAGCTGTTACATCCTTTAAGGCACAACTAAAATTTGCAAAAGAAGAAGCACTAAGGTTAGCACAAGCAGGTGAACAAGGTACAGCGGCTTACCGAGAGCAACTAAAAGCAATTGCCTCGTTAACAGACCAGATGCAAACTTTAGGTCGTGAGACACAAGCATTCGACCCTGGAAATAAATTCCAAGCTTTAGCAAAAGTTAGTTCATTGGCGGTCAACAGCCTAAGTGCCCTGCAAGGAACATTCACGTTGCTTGGGGTAAATGCAGAAACAGCTAATGAGTCTATTGCTAAACTTCAAAGTTTACAGGCAATCGTAGGTTTATTAGATAATTTTGGAGATAGTATGGATGTACTTAATCCATTCTTAGACAACCTTTTAGCGTCAAATGTAGCCCTAACGGAACAGACTGTTGTAGTAGAAGCAAACACAGTTGCACAAGGCCAAAATCTTGCTGTAACAGAATCACAGATAGTAGCAACTGAAGCACAAGCTGTAGCTACAACGGAAGTAGCGGTTGCCACTGAGGGAGCAACGATAGTAACTAAGTTATTCAATCTTGCTATGCAGAATATTCCATTCATTGCTATAGCTACTGCATTGATTGCTGTTGTTACGGGTTTCATCAAATTCAAAAAACAAATATTCGAAGCTATTCCATTTCTGAAAGATATAGTTGAAGTTACGGGTGCTATCATCGAAAAATTTACAGACTTTGCAGGTATAACATCAGAGGCTAGTAGAGCATCAGAAGCATTTAGTATTTCAATGAAGAAGATGAATGGAGAGTTAGAATTCCAGAATAAACTTTTAGCGGCAAAAGGTGGTAATGAGCGTCAACAATATTTAAATAGCAGAAAAATTTTAGATAATCAATTAGCTGATTTAGCATTAAAAAAGAAAGCTGATGAACTTAGTGCACAAGAATATAAAGAAGGTGCTGATAAGTTGATACAGGATAAAATAGTATTAGATGCAGTTGAGCAAAAACGATTAGATACTATTACCCAAAAACGTGCAGACGAACATAAAAAGAAAGTAGACGAAGCTAATAAGCAAGCTAAAGCATTACGCGATGAGGCAAAGAAAAATGTAGATGAAGCATTAAAAGTAATCGAAAAAGGATACATCACGGAACGTAGCAAAGAAGAATTAGCAATTACCGAAAATTACAAAAGCAAAATTGCAACAACTAAAAAAGCATACGGTGCAAATTCTGCACAAGTCAAAACTTTATTGGATGCACAAGCAACAGAATTAGGTGAAGTAAAATTAAAATATGATGACATCTTAGATAAAGCATTTGAGGAACAAAATGATAAAGCATTATCTAGTTATGATTTGCGTATTAAAGCACTACAATCCAAAGCTAATGAATTAAGAAAAAACAATCCTGAACGTGCTGATGAAATTAACAATAATGTAACCATTGAAACTACTAAAATACGTAGAGAGGAAACATTAAATAATAATATTATTAATGATACTACTGATGTAAACAACGCAATTGACCCTGCACAAAAACGTGCAAATGAAATACAATTGCTAAAAGACCAGTACCAGTTAGAATTGGAAACTAAAGTAATGTCTGATGCTGAAAAATTAACAGCGGAATCTGATTTTCAAGCAAAAATTCGTGCTATACAATTAGAAGGGTATGAAGCAGATAAGGAACTAAAGGCAAGTCAAAAACAAAATGAACAGGACTTACAAGATGCCAAATATAATATTGCTAATCAGGGACTGGATACATTAGGTACTTTGTTTGGAAAGAATAAAGCCCTTGCTGACATGTTGTTTGCTGTCGAGAAAGGTTTAGCTATAGGTCAAATCATAACAAGTACAGCCCGTAGTATAGCTATAGCACAAGCTAACTTAGCCGCGATTCCAAAGTTAATACCCGCTGCTGCATTCATTGGTGTACCAATACCTAACCCTGCTTATGCTATTGCTAGTGCCGCTACTGCTTTAACAATCGGCAAGGCTAAACTAAATGCAGGTGCAGGTATCGCTTCAATCGTTGCCGCCTCTGTAGGTAAGTTCATGAATGGGGGTGGAGCCTCTATATCTGGTGGTAGTCCTGATTCAGGTGCATCAGGTGGTAGTGGGATAAACTACAATCAGGCACCCGTTATAAATCCTAACGGTGGTAGGTCGTCTGATATTCAAAAAGTAGAGATAACCAATATATCCCCACTCAAAGCATACGTTACTCAAAAAGATATTAAAAATTCACGTGATGCTGAAGCTTTTGATGACGCAATTAGTGACGCTTAAATAACCTTCCAATAATTAATTATTCAACCTCTATCATTCATTTGGTAGGGGTTTTTTTATGTCGTTTTCAATACCCATAAAAAGAAAATGACAGACCAAGAAATAATTGATTCATTACCTGTATTCCGCATGGTAATTAACCCTGAAAATGAAGCATTCGTTCATGCCGTTGCACTGACAAATGACCCTGCACATTCATCTATGTATTTAGCATTCAATAATGACCCTGCTGAATTAGTTTTTAGTTCAGATGAATCCAAAAACGAAGTGCTAGGAGCGGCAATAATCCCCAATAAAAAGATACTAAGAAAACCTAATAACGTCTTTAATGGATACCACAATATCGTATTTGAAGCAGATGACATTAGACTAATGTCGAAGGAGTTTTTCAAACAAGGGTTTCATCACAACATCAATATTAATCATACTGATAAAACAGTTGAAGGATACTTTTTCCAATCAATAATTATTGGTGATGAAGTAGGGCAAGGTAGAGTTAATGGACTTGATTTACCTAATGGTTCATGGGTATTAGGATGTCAAATAGAAGACGCTGAAACATTCGAAGCAGTTAAGAAATGGGGTTACTCAGTCGAGGGACTTTTCAACTATATGGGATACGATAGTGCACAGGTTGCAGACATTCAAAGTATCCAATTATCCGATGAACAATTATTGGCTATTGAGCTGATTAAGCTAACTGAATACATGAATAAAGTTAAGCATAACCAATACAATAAAAAACAATAAAAAGACATACATGGATATCATAAAATCACTTTTAAAATTCGCTAAACAGATTAACGAAAACATTGAACAAAAGTTCGAAATGGTTACTACTGAAGACGGCAAAGAAATCAACATTACTTCACGTGAAGTAGGTGCTGAAGTTACTGAAGGAGTTGAAGCTACACCTGTTCCTGATGGTTCATATTCCGTAGACTCAGGTGCATTCAAATTTACCGTTGCTGACGGAGTTATTGCATCAATTGACGAGCAAGTTGAAGTTAAACCTGAAGAAGAAACAGGTGAAGAATTAGCTGATGAAGTACCTACTGAAGAAGCACCGAAAGAAGACGAAGCAAAAGATGAAAAGATTGCTGAATTGGAAGCTAAGATTAAAGAATTGGAAGACAAATTAGCTGAAGCGGGTACATTTTCTACTGAGAATTACGCAACTAAAGTTGACTTAAATACAGTCGATTCAACAATCAAAGAATTATTTAAAGCATTCGAAGCAAAGTTGGAAGTACTAGCTAAAACTCCAATGGAATATTCTAAAGTCGCTCCAACATTCAAGGAGAAAACCCAAAAAGAAATTAACGCAGAAAGATTACGTGAAGCAATGAACGGTAAATAATTAATTCTGAATAACCAATACAATAAAAAACAAGAAAAATATAATATGGCATTTGATAAATCCGCATTAAGCGAAGTAATAAAACAAGTAAACGGTGGTTTTAAAATGGTTGTTAACGGTATCCAAGAAGGAGTAACTGTAAAACTATTAAAGGACTCTAAAAACTATCAAGCAGGAGTAATCACCTCTGCACCAATTTTAAAGATGAACACTGATGTTGTGCTTCAAAAGCAAGGCTGTGGCCGTATTGCTAATGGAGGAGTTGCGTTTGGCGAAACAGAGGTAAGTGTAACGAAATTAGCATCATATCAAGATTGGTGTTTTGACGATTTAGAAGGTACTTATTTGACAGAAGTAACAGCCGCTGCTGAAGGTGTTGAAGACAGAGTATTGTCACAAGAATATGTTAAACAAATCTTAGATACGCAAGTAGCTAAAATGAAATTAAAAGGTGAATTGCTTTTATGGCAAGGTGACACCACTAAAACTACTAATCCAGATTTAAAATGGTTTAACGGTATTGAGAAACAAGTAGCGGCAGGTACTACTGCAATTTCTGTTTCAGGTTCAACATCTATTTCTGATAAATTATATGATTTATATGATGCAGTAGATGAAGACATCTTAGAAGCTGAAGATACTTATATGTTCATGTCTAAAGCAGTACATAGAGCTTATGCAAGAGAATTATATAAAGCCGATAAAACAAATGTTGATACTGATTTAGTCTTTGCTAAGACTGACTTAAAAATCATTGTTGTTCCAGGTCTAAAAGGCTCTAAAAACGTTTACATTTCTAGGTTATCAAACTTCCATATGGCCTTCACTGGTGTACCAGAAACTGAGTCAATTGAAATGTGGTTCTCTAAAGATGACAACATCTACAAATTGAATGCTTACTTCTCTTTAGGTATTAAAGTGATTGACCCTTCACAGGTAGTATTTGCTTCAATCCTGTAATCTCTGAACAATAAATATTAATAAACGAAGGGTAGGTAAAGTTTACTTACCCTTTTTTTTCTAACTCAAAATTTTAAAATATAAAAATATATGGCTACATGTCTATCAATTACCGAATTACTATCAGCACAAAATTGTGGTGAAGATTTAATTGCAGGTATTTCTAAATTATATATGATTGCTTATCAAGATTTGAAAGCGTTAACTGGAACACCATTTCCTTATTCCCAAGCAACAGGTGGTGTTATCTCTGCAATCGGCTTACAAACTGGTAAACATTTCGTTGAAATCGGCTTGTTAAAAGACACAACTGGACTTAATGTTACAGGTGTTTTCAATGAGAACGGTACACGTTACAAAACAGTTGATTTAGCTGTTACCTTGCAAGGTATTACTGCTGAAAATTCAGCATGGGTTGATAATGTATCAGGGCAAGAAATTGCTGTTATTGTCCTAGACAAATCGGGTGTATATTACACAGCAGGATTGCGTGGTAACCTGAAAATGAACGGTTATACTGGTGGTTTAGGTACTGCTCCATCTGATGACAAAGGATTTAAATTAACCTTCCAAAGTAATGATGCGTTTGGTATCAAATTGTTAGCCCAAGATGGTGCTGACGATGCAATTGCTCCAATTGCATAGTAGTAATTCTCTTTTACTATCTAACCTCTATCATTAATTTGATAGGGGTTTTCTTTTGTCCTATCAATACCTATTTATGATTATAGACAAACAATTAAATCAAAATTATTTAATCCTAGAAAAGGTAATTGGGAGTGATAATATTTTAAGATTAACACCACAATCAACTGGTAAATCCTTAGACATTACTTTAGGTAGTGACCTATCATTTTATCCGAGACGAAATTCTTATTTTATTCTTTATTCTGAGTCTTATTCTAACCTTAATACAGGTCTGTATAACTATGAATTATTGTCGAATGATGTTAGTGTTACATCAGGTGTAATAAGAGTATTAGATGCGCTAGAATTCGTTCCTAATGTATATGTTCCTTCCAATGATAATGATGGGTTTAGATATTTACCGTAGGCATTCGCAATACTTAAAAAACAATAAAGAATGTCCGATAAAAATATAAATAATCCTAGAATACAATCACTGGAACTTTCAGCGGTTCATATTCCATTACCGACAGAATCAACAACCAATAGTAACGATAAACCTATTGATTGGGGTACATCAAATGATTATCCATTTTTCATTTTATCCCTCTATTCACGCAGTCCAATCCATGCAAATATTATAAACCAAAAAGCAGTACATATTTGGGGTGATGGGTTATTAAATGTGTCAGATAAAAAGCCATTTAGGAAGAAAGTAAATTCTGATGATACATTCGAACTATTCATCAATAAGTTGATTCTTAGTAACTTGATTTATTCAGCGTTTGCGGTGGAAATTAACTTTAATATGGATGGTACACCTGCTTCTTATATTCATGTTCCAATAGAAAGAATAGGACTATCAAAACAAAAAGATAAAATATTTTACTATGGTGGTGAAAATCGGGATAAAGTGACGTACACCTATGAGCGTTATAATCCATCAGTAATTTATCCCGATAATAAATCTAAGATTTTCTACTACGAAGGTTACATACCCTCTACATCACAGGTGTATCCAAGTCCTGACTATTTCCAACTGATAAAAACAATCCTAACAGATATCGAAATCAGTAATTTCAACTTCAATCAGATATCTAATCATTTTAGTCCTTCAACAGTACTTTCATTATTTAAAGGTGAAGTTGATGAAGATGTTGCAAAGAAAGCTGAAAGTGACATCTTAGGTGCATTTACTGGAACATCAGGTAAAAAGGTGCTAATAGATTGGAATAATCCAGATGCACAACCTATTTCTATTACACCATTAACATCTGGTGATTGGGCTGATGCCTATATAACATTATCAGAAGACGTTGCTAGTAAGATATATAAGGGACACGGTATTACTTCCCCCGCACTGTTCGGTGACAAGACTGAGGGACAATTATCAGCAAGTAGCGAGCTAGAAAACGCTTATGAAATTTGGAATAACTCTTATTTAAGGGTTAAAAGAACAGAATTAGAATCTGCTTTATCAGATTTATTTAATGATAAAATATTCTTCCAAAATAAACCTTTATTCTCTGCTTCATTATCTGATGATGTTAAAAAATCAGTGTTAACAATCAATGAATTTAGGGCTGAAATTGGTATGAAACCACTACCTGATGGAGATAGATTAATAGGTGAGCAATCTGCACCTGCTGTACCTGAAGCTAACAGTTTTTCCAATCATTCTACATGTCAACACTTTTCAAAGGAATTAACTGATGAAGATTTTGAAGCTATCCAAGCACTAGGTGATGATGAAAATGCATATGAAATAGTTGAAGGTGATAAATTTCAAGCACAGCTAAGATTTGATGATGAAGCAGACATTGCTCAATGGATTTTGGATAAAGAAATATCTGGTTTATCGTCTGCTGATTTACGTAAGAAAATTAAGGATGATTTAGGTATTGAAATCACAACAGCAGGACTTAAAAAGTTGATTTCTGACATGGGCAAATCTGGTATTATCCAACAGGAGGTAAAAGATGGAAAATTCATTATAAAAAATCCTACGCCTAACAAGAAAGTAGAAGCAGAACAACGTGAAATCATGACGATGTTCAAATACAGTTTGAGAGAAGATGTTCAAGGTGAGGTTTTATTAGATACATCACGTCCGTTCTGTGTGAAGCTTATCCAATCTGGAAAACTGTATTCACGTGACTCAATCGAACAGATGAGCGCAATTTACGGATATTCAATTATGAAAAATAGTGGAGGGCACTGGAACAATGGGTATGAGACACTTAACCACTGTAGACATTACTTCAAAGCACTTAGCGTAATCAAGAAAAAATAATGAAAAATAAAACCATGCTTATAACTATATCTGAACTTAAAGCGAGTTCAGTTATGGAAGACAATATTGCAGAAAAAGATATTAGTATAATCCTAGCGGGTGTGCAAAATACCGATTTGCGTAAAATATTAGGTAAAGATAGATATCATGCTATTATAGCTGAAGCTGATGCATACTTTGATGCGGAAAATCCAGTACCATTTACACCTGAAACTTGGGATATGATTACTGATTATATCCGTCCGTACCTAATAGCCGCAACAATGGCAAAATTCGTGAAATTGAATAGTATTAAGCTTACTAATAAAGGTTTACAGACACTAAATGCTAACAATGCTAATGCCGTAGAATACAAGGCTAAGATGGATTATCAAGCATATTGGGATAGTGAGGCTGCATCCGCAAAGTTAGAGCTAATAGAGGCAATTAAAACGTCTAATACAGATACATCATGTGGTGGTTCCACCAAAGCAAGTACAACGTTTAATGTCACTGGAATCTATGTCGAAAAATACAATGATTTCAGTGACTATTTCCAACGTACAGGAAGGAATAGGTATCTATAATGACTTTAAAAGAGATACAATTAGAGCTTAAAAACTTCTTTAGGAGTCATCTACAAGTGCAATCTGTAACTAGTTATGACATTAGTGATTTCACAGCTAAACCCGATAAAAAATATCTTATAGCTAATGTTGAATATCAAGATACTAACATCAGTAATAGGGTTCGTAACGACATTTTTGAGATTACATTAGCTGATTTATTGGCACCTGATGGTAGCAATGAGTTGGAGATATTTAGCAGTACACTTGAAATTGCAGAAGACTTTTATGAGTTTTTATATCAATGTCCATTGTGGACATTTAACCGTACTGCAAACAGTCAAAAATTCACTGAATCTGATGGTGACCGTATAGCAGGGATAACTTTTAGAATCACCATTCAGACTATTCGAAGACAAAACACATGTTCAATACCAAATAGAGTAATAGATGGTAACAACTCATCATTACCATACACTTTACCTTTCCAATTAATATAAATAAATGAATATAACTTTTACAAATAAACAAGTTGGTGATAGAGTTTCACCTGCTGACATGAACGAAATTAAGAATGCTGTTAACAGTAAGGCTGATTCAACCGCATTGGAGGTATATCTAACAAAAACGTCTGCATCAGGATTGTATCAACCAAAAGGTGCTTATTTAACTGGTGTTTCTTGGAGTGAAATAACTTCCAAGCCGTCATTGTTTTCAGGTAGCTATGCTGATTTAATAAATAAACCTACAGGACTAGCTACAGAGACTTATGTTAATGCACAAGGTTTTATCAAAGCTATCCCAACAATTGCTTATTCAAGTCTATCAGGATTGCCAACACTTTTTTCTGGTAACTATAATGACTTAACAAATAAACCTGCAACCACTGGTAATGTTGATTTGACACCATATTTAACTAAGGAATTAGCAACTGCTACCTATCAGCTTAAAGGTGCTTATCTAACGGCTGTAACGTGGAATGACATAACTGGTAAACCTACAGGACTAGCTACAGAGACTTATGTTAATGCTCAGGGCTTTTTAAAAGCTATTCCAACAATTTCTTATACAAGTTTATCTAATTTACCAACACTTTTTTCTGGTAACTATAATGACTTAACAAATAAACCATCAATTACTGGTGGTGCAAGTATAAATGATAGTGTAGCATCTGGTACAACTACTTATTCATCTACAAAAATTGAATCTTCATTATCTGGTAAAGCTAGTAAGGTATCAGGTAAAGTACCTCTTTCTGAATTACCAGATATTAACCTGTTGCAATATTTTGACTTAACTCAATTTGCGGTTAAAGATGGATTAATCAGTTATATCGGTGTAGCAAACAGTCCTGCATTACCAACGGCTTCAGCACCTACGAATGGGATAGTGTCCGATTCGAATAATACTTTCGCATTTACACTAAATCCTAACTATCCAAATCTATCAAGTTATGAGTTTGTTGTAGGTAGTGGTAACTTTAATACGGTGACGGTTATGCCTATTCCAGTAGGGGATATTTTGATTCCTGTTGGTGATTTACGGGTTAGAGTAAAAGCAGTTGCAGGTGTATCAAATGCCAGTGATTGGCTTACTAACACTGTTGCCTTTACACCTACTGTAGCGTTATCAACTCCATCAGCACCGTCAAATGCAGTGGTAAATGATACAGCAAATAGTTTTGGTTTTACATTAAATCCAAATTATCCATCATTATCAAGTTATGAATATCAAATAGGTACGGGTACTATTATTCCCGTTAGTGCTAACCCTATATTAGTAGGGGATGTTGCTATTCCTGTATCTGGAATAAGGGTAAGAGTAAAAGCAGTAGCTAATGTTTCCAATGTTTCAGCATGGTTAACTAACACTGTTGCCTTTACTGCAACGGTAGTAGCTGTACCAGATACTTTGACACCATTAACTGCATGGTGGTTAGACCCTGGGCTTACACTTAAAGGTACTAACGGAAATACACTAGCATTTGATGCATCAGTAGCAGGTGGTTACGGTCAAACATGGGCGCAATTTGATGCATTACCTAATGTTCAATTCACTTTACAGATTGACAGTCCACTTACATCAAATGGTGGTATGATAGCTGTTGACCCTACAGATTTGGATGCAAATAATGATGTACTTGTTGGGGTAGGATGGAGTAGAGGTAACTCTAACACCAATGGCCGTTGGTCATTACGTCTTAACGGTATAAGTTATAACGGTACTAATGCAAGTTTTGCCGCAGGTGTAACACCTTTTGCTAGGGTTAGGGGTGATGGTACAAGGTTGTATGTCGAAGAATCGGTTGACGGTGGTAATACATGGGTTGATAAAAATCCTACAGTAATAGTTGCACAACCTGCTTCAATACTTCACATTAAAACCTTCTTTGGTGAATCAAGCGAGATTAATAATATCAGACATACAGGACTGACTCTTTCAAACGATATATAAAATGGCAGAGTTAAAAGTAAAAATAACATTATCCCAATCCAGTAATCCAGTTGCGGTTGTTGCCCCCCAAAAATTTAATAAATATGGGTGGGTGACCCCACAATTCGATGATGGGAGTCCTGGGGCTAACATTGCTAGATTCAATATCTTTAATACAATGACCTATACAGACGGATGTGGTAATAACATCCATTACAGAGGTGATTTAGCATTGAATGGTGCATTCTCAGTTGGATTAGATGGGTATGACCCTACGTATATTACACCTGAAGGTTTACGTGATATGATTGATGCGGGTTGGTCACCAACTAACCACACAAACACACATGGTGGTGCACCTGTAAGGTATGATGACATCAATGATTTAGAGGTAAGAATGCTAAATGCAACGGGTTATAAGTTCAATGATGTTATAATCCCAGGAGCAGATAATGGTTTTGCAAGTGCTTCTAAAGCATATGGTTACAGAGCAATAGTTTCCCAAAATGGTGCTACATTTGATGGGTTGGCAGGTACTCATAAAGTCCTGTTACCCGCTCTTACCACTGATGAATTCTTTTGTTTTGTCCGTGATTTTGATGATAGTTGGTGGATTGGAGAACAGCCTATTGACTACTATAAATCGCAACATGCAATGTTTGCAACTGGTGAACGTAATTTTCACATCTTCGGGACACATGCATATCTAAGTGAGCCTGAAGAACAAGCAGGTTATAGAACAATTATGGCTAATGTTCAGTCAGTTTTAGGTGATACTGTTTTAGTTTGTCCAGTTCGAGAAATTTACGAATACAGGCAAATGAGAAAGATGCCTATGACCCAATCTTTATCAGGTAATGTACTGACTGTTACTATCAATGTAGACAACTTACCAGACCGTACAAGGTGGCGCGACATTAGTTTGAATGTAAGTGGTGGTACTGTTGCATCTGTTGCTGTAGAGGGCTTTAAATCATCTTCATTTAATTCTGCAACTGGATTAGTAAATGCTTTTCTAGAGAAAAATAACTGGAATGAAGTAGTAATTCCAACTGACCCTGAAATACCTGAAAACACTGAAGGTTTGATGATACCGTTTGGACACTGGATTATAGCCTAAATCAATCAATACTCCATAAAGAAATTTATGGAAACTAAAAGTATAGAACGATTAAACCAACTACACCCTGCAATAAGACAAAAAGCATTGGATGCATACGCTGAAGCAGTTGCTAAAACTCCACAAGGTGTGCATCCACTCATTACACAGACATTAAGAACGTTTGCAGAATCAGATGCTTTATACGCACAAGGTAGAACTAAAAAGGGTTCTATTGTTACCAATGCATCAGCAGGACAATCATACCATAATTACGGGTTAGCACTTGACTTTTGTTTAGTTATTGATGGAAAAACTTCATGGGTAATTGATAAAAATTGGTTGCTTGTAATTTCAATATTCAAGAAACATGGTTTTGTATCTGGAAATGATTTTAAAAGCATTAAAGATGCTCCACATTTTGAAATGACTTTTGGTAACCATTGGAAAACGCTCTTAGCTAAGGTAAAATTAAATCAAACCGATACAGACGGATATGTAATTCTGTAAATAACAATAAATACAAATGGAAAATAATTTACCAGTAGCACCAACTGCAACATTTGGTGAGGTTGTTAAAAATCCTGCTACTTGGTTAATGATGGGTGCTTGGACGTTGATACTAGGTTTGATTTGGTATTTCGTTCAGGCAAATACAACATTAAATGAAAGTACCACTGCTGATAAAAACCAACAAATAAAAGAATTGAGAATGGATAACGCTAAAAAGGAAGCAAAAATTGAAAACCTGTATTTATACATCATGACTCTACAGGATGCAAAGGTTAGTGCAACCAAAATAATTAAAGATAGTACACATGACAGTATTAAATAAAATAATTTACTATATCATTCCAATTTTATTGGTTTGTTTATTTGGGTTTTGGGTTTACTCTTATTTAAACCCAAATACAAAACCTCTTACCCAAAAAAAAGTAAGTGAGTTTCAAAAGAATTTGATTGATGTGAAAGCTACCATCAATAAAAGAGTCGTAGATAAGGATGGATATAGCCATGCTGTTGCTGATGCTACAAAACAAATACTTTCAAAAGAACAGTTTATCTCAGGTATTGGTTATGATTCGATTTGGAGAGATTCAATGATTAACGCCCTCAACATAGAGAAATCAAAAGTTATCAGTCTAACCCAAATTGTCCAAACAGTTAGCGGTGAAAAATTACAAGCTGTTGCTGTTATTGATTCTATGAATAAAAGGAAGTTTGAGTATCAGGATAAGAATTTCTATGTCTCTTATTCCCCTTCAACAGATTCAACTAAAGCAGGAATGTTTGCATATAAGTACAATCAAAAGTTGAATATGATAGCGTATAATGACAAGCGTTGGTTCTTAGGTAGAGACAAATATATTATGGATATTTCCACTGATGACCCAAATGCTACAATCAATGGTGTGAATACTATAAGAGTAGCACAGCCTGTTAAATCGTTTGGAGCAGTACTAACAGGTAAAACTGTTTTCTTCCCTCAGAGCGGACGTATTGCGGTTGGAAGTCAAATTAGATTGAGGTATAAAAGTCTAACTCTTACTGGTGCTGAATACTACTTTCCAAGTACAAAAAAATTGATACCTGCCATAGGACTAGAATATGATTTTTTGAATTACTAATTTTTAGTTGTATCTAAGTCTAGTAACCTCTTTCCAATCGTATGATATTTTTCACTCATTTTTTTATGCTCTTCAAAGCAACGGGCAATTTCTATTTTTGCTTCAGGTGTACGTTGCACTAACCAAGCCGTCTCAGCCCACGTTAAATTCGAGTACGTAGTTATACATTGTTCAGCACACTTTTCTAACATTGTCAATAGTTCGCTTTCTTCATTCATTTCCCTGCAACAAACACATTTCATTTTTGTTCTACTAATATTATTAGTATTTTTGATTTATGGAATTAAAACCTGTTTCCTTTATAGCCGCATTTGAACCAGAAAAATATGTTGAGTTAAAGCCTATGATTGGAGGTTACTTTCATATTTATATCGATGCCTTTTATTACGGTACTATCGTTTGCGTAAATTCTCAGTGGGTAGTGCATCCTCAACATTCTCATTATTTCACCACAGATGACATGGATGCTTTACTGGAACAGGCGAGATTAATATAAAAATATTTTATCTTAGAACATAAAATTATTCATATGAGTTATCATTACACATTAGACACACAAGATATAATTATCAATGAACCAGATGTAGAAGGACGTTATGAAGTAATCTGGTCAAAACAACATGTCGGTTACATTTTCGTCAAAGATATTGATGAAGATTTGGGTTTACCTATATGGGGTGGTAGTACTGAATATCTTAACCAACATGCACCAGAAATTGGGAAATTTATTGAATCATCTGATTTGTAAATCCAACATTCCTTATGGAAATAAGGATGAAATAAGGAAAAAATAAGGCTTAAATAGTTCTTTTTTTAATAAAGTTCAAATACTAATCTGCCTCTAAACCTATTTTAAGAGGGTTGTGATTTTTTTTGTACACTATGATAACGTTTGGGCACAAAAACACGGGCATAAAGCTCCGGTAGTTCATGGCCTGCAGGTTTTGGCCTTTACTGCCCCGGGTGCCACCATGTTTCCTCACGTCATCGGTGAGGTATTTATTGCTTTTACGGAGCTCTCATGCAAATTTTTAAAAGAAGTAAACGCTGGTGATACCTTGTATTCCGAACTTGAAATTATTTCCCTTACCCCACAGGGCGATAAAGGCATAGTTGAAACAGCTGCGAGGATACACAACCAGTTAGGTGAACTGGTATTGTCTGGCACACATAAATATCTTTTAAAACTTAAATAATCAGCGTTTAACAGACAAATCATGAATGATACATCGAATAATAACAACACTGATATGCGCTCCGAAAAAAAGAACTTCGTTTTTGTGCATGGTGCCTGGTCGGCACCCTACGCATGGGATATTGTAAAAAGCAAGCTTCAGGAAGCGGGCCATTCCGTAAATTTAATCCAGCTACCTGGTCATGGTGATGATCAAACTGATCACAAAACCCTGCATATGGAAACTTATATCACCTTTGTAAGTGCAGCTATTACCGCCATGGGAGAGAAGGTTGTCCTTGCAGGGCATAGTATGGCCGGAATCATAATTTCCGGTGTAGCAGAGCAGATTCCTGATCTGATTGAGAAGCTGGTCTACATCGCGGCTTACGTTCCAGAAAGCGGACAGTCGGCTTATGCATTATCCTTACTGGACAAACAATCAATATTAGGAGCCTCCTTAATAGTTTCCGAAGATCAGTCTGAATTTGATATTAAACCAGAAGATATCACCAATATCTTTTGTCAGGATGGCTCCGAAGCTGCAAAACAACTTATTCTTGACAACTATAAACCTGAGCCTGCAGCGCCATTTTCGCATCCGGTAACGCTAAGCGATGAAAATTTTGGTTCAGTGGCTAAATATTATATTACAACCCTTCAGGATCACGGTATTGGAAGCAACCTGCAGAAAGAAATGATTGCCGCTGCGGGCATCACCGGCGTTTACGAGTTGAATACAGGCCATACGCCGTCATTATCTGCACCAGAAGAACTGAGCAACATTCTGATTAAAATTGCACAGGTTTAGTCGTTCTCAGGAACTGAAAACCATTCGGTTTCAGATTCTTTAGAGTACAATCTACAAAACAAGATCTGCCCGGTTAAGCCGGGCAGATTTTTAGGTGTTGCCGTATTTTTATTATTTAATACTTCTTAATCCAATAACTCACCCATATGTTTGTAACTGGATTTTACTGTGTCAAGCACTTCCTGAAATTTTCCTCCCAGCATCAGTCGAGTCATTGACAGCGCCATTCCTTTAATCATTTTAAATTCCACTTTCGGCGGCATGGCCAGGGCATTAGGGTCTGTAAATATATTCACAAGTACCGGGCCATCAAAATCAAAAGCTTGCTGTAAACCGCGTTCCAGTTCATCCGGATGGTCAATCGTTATCCCTCTTATCCCCATTGCCTGGGCCACCATGGTAAAATCAGGATTCTCCATATCAGTTTCCGAATCCGGCAATCCGCTAACTTCCATTTCCAATTTTACCATACCTAATGAACGATTGTTGAACACAATTACCTTGATTGGCAATTTGTATTGTTTAATTGTTGCCAGATCACCCAGCATCATCGAAATCCCGCCATCGCCACACATAGCAACCACCTGACGGTCTGGGCAGGCAAAGGCGGCCCCAATTGCATGCGGCATTGCATTTGCCATCGATCCATGTGTGAAAGACCCCAGCATGTGACGCTTACCAGTTGCTTCTATATAACGTGCTCCCCATACACAGCACATCCCAGTATCCACCGTAAAAATTGCGTCGTTGGTGGCCAGTTTGTTGAGGCAAGCTGCAACAGCTTCCGGATGAATGGCGTTTTTACTGCCTTTATTTTCTACATAGATATTAAGATGCTCTTTTACTTTGCTATAAACATGAAGCTGCGCTTTTAAAAAGCTATCGTCATCCTTGCGGTTCAACAGAGGAATCAGTTCCGTCAAAGTGGCTTTTATATCGCCATGCAACCCCAAGTCAAGTTTTGCCCTGCGTCCCAATCGCTCAGGCTGAAGGTCTACCTGAATGATCTTTTTATCAACTGGCATAAATGGTACGTAAGGGAAATCGGTTCCCAAAAGTATTACCAGGTCGCTTTCATGCATACTATGATAGGCTGAAGGAAGTCCGAGTAGGCCCGTCATCCCTACCTCATAAGGGTTATCATATTGGATTCCCATCTTCCCTCTAAAGGAATATCCAACCGGCGCTTTGATCAATCCGGCCAGGTGTACCACTTCGTCATGGGCCCCGGCGGCGCCAATTCCGCAGTAGATACTTATTTTTTGATAGCGGTTTATTAAGTTAGCCATTTCTGCAATGTCCTCATCTGCCGGCCGGATTACCGCTTTCGCGAAGTAATTTTTATTGGAAGATATGTTTTCTACCGCATCCATCGCACTAACATCGCCCGGCAGTCCTAATATCGCTACTCCTCTGCGTTGTACCGCGTGCTGAATCGCGGCCTGTGTCATCCTGGGCAACTGCGCAGGGGTGGCTGCAATCTGGTTGTAATGACTGCAGTCATCAAAAAGCTTAATCACATTTGTTTCCTGGAAATATCCGCTGCCAAATTCTACTGTTGCACAGGTTGAGGCAATAGCCAGTACCGGCACATTTGCGCGATGCGCGTCATATAAGCCATTTATCAAATGAATATGGCCTGGTCCACTGCTTCCAGCGCAACAGGCCAGGCCATTTAACTCTGCTTCCGCGGCAGCGGCATAGGCCCCCGCTTCCTCATGTCTCACGTGGACCCATTGTATCTTGTCATTTCTCCTTACAGCATCATTAAGTTCATTCAGGCTGTCGCCGGTGACAGCGTAAATCCTCTTAATTCCTGCTTCTACCAACATATCTACCAATTGTTCTGCTACCTTTTTTGACATATGCTTTGTTTTAAATTCATACAACATATGCAAATTTAGAGCAAAAAATTAATGTACTGTTATTCAGTAGCTTAATCTGTCTGTCAGCTGAACTGCATAACGATATTTCGTGATTTTGTGAGCAGTTTCATTGAACGGATGATGTGGGCAGTCTAACAACTTCGGCTTAATTATTTCCTCGTGCTTACCCTAATTTCGTCAATATCCACCTGCATTTCTTCACTTCGGATGACTTCATCCGAATATATTTTTTCCTTGCGGATGTGATAAAGTTCCGTGCGTTGTGTGTGATAAATGTCTTTCAGCACGTGTCTGTATACGCGTAATTCTTTCTGGTCTTTCTCAATACATTCCATACACTCCAGCCGGCGGTGAGTATCTTTCAAATGATTTTCAAGTTCCATTTTTAAGTTAATCAACAGATCGTTGCCTGGTATCTCATCCTTATGTTTTTCCTCAAGTCTATGCAACGCTGCGCTGGTTAAACGGAAACGAATTTCTGATTCCTGCTTTTCTTCTGGCATCATCGGATCAATTTCTTCTATTTTAAGAGCTTTAATGATAAAAGGTAAAGTTAAGCCCTGGAAAACCAGTGTAACCAGGATCACTACAAACGTGATAAAAATAATCAGGTTCCTTTCTGGCAGGGGATCGCCGTTATTTAATGTCAAAGGCAATGATAATGCCGCCGCCAAAGAAACAACACCTCTCATACCTGCCCAGCCAATTATAATAGATCCTTTCCAGCCTGGGTGTGGTTCTTTATCGCGCACGCTTTTAAAAAGCCAGCGGGGAATAAACGTACTCGGAAAAATCCAGGTCATCCTGATCAGAATTACCAAAGCGCTTACCAGCAATCCATATTTACAGGCTTCTGCAATCGAGTAACCCTCCAACCCAGCAACAATTGAAGGAAGTTCCAACCCAATTAAGATAAACACCAGCCCGTTGAGTATAATAGAGATTGTTGACCAGACATTTACGGTCTGCAATCTGCTTTGACCATCGGCGAAAATCTCGTGCGACCGATAAGAAAGAAAAAGCCCGCCGCTCACCACCGCCATAACCCCCGAATAATGCAGTTCTTCTGCAGCAAGGTACATCAGATAGGGCGCAATCAACGTAAAGGCAGAATCAATGCTGGCTGTTGTAGGTAGGAAACGGTGTATCAGATAAATCAGATACGCAACCGCCAGCCCAATAATGGTGCCCATTAACGGGACCATAACAAAACTCACCGATGCTTCCTGAAAAGAAAAGGAGCCTGCTACTGTTGCTACCAGGGCGAAGCGGAATACAATCAAACTGGATGCATCATTTACAAGACTCTCACCTTCCAAAATTGTCAGGATCCGCTTAGGAACACGGATTGTTTTCAATACAGACGCAGCCGCGATTGCATCTGGTGGAGAAATAATGCCACCCAGCAGGAAACCAGTTGCCAGGGTAAAACCAGGAATAAAACTCGAAGCCATGTAAGCCACAACGGTGGAAGTAAAGAATACCAGTCCAAAAGCCAGCAGGGAAATGGGGCGTTTCCATTTCCAGAAATCGTTCCAGGAAGTGTACCATGCAGCCTCGTACAACAAGGGCGGCAGAAATATAAGGAATATCAGTTCCGGCTCAATTTTGATCTCTGGCATTCCCGGAATAACACCAATGACAAGACCTGCCAGTACCAGAAAAATAGGATAAGCGATCTTTAGACGGCGTGCAAGTAATATTAATAGGAAAGCCGCGGAGAGCAATAAAAGGAATGTGAGTAACGTGTAATGCATATATGAAGATAAACTTTTCAGTGATGATACGAAGGCATAATTTGCCAATATATCATTACAACTTCAAGACCAATTCTTAAAATGTTTGTTAAGAGCTGGTTGTCTTTGAGATGCTCAAATATTGCTGATGATATTTCGTGGATTCACGTAAAAAAAACGAAATAATTAATGCTATTTTACAATATAACAGAATTTCCATCAGGATTGATTTTGCAGGATCTTGTCGTGAGTAGGCATTGTTAAACGTTAAATAGATTCTAAGGGTACAGTTGCTTTAAGTTGTCTCTGTTGTGATGACGACAAAAACAAAAGTTGTAAGAGTTTTATCTGTTGGGATTTTAGTCTTATTAACTGCTTTGCCTGCATGGGCCCAGCAATTAATAGTAGGACAAGGTTATGCGCATAACGATTATTTGCATGAACGCCCACTATTGGATGCACTTGAAAGTGGCTATATCAATGTTGAGGCTGATATTTTTTTGCAACACGGACAGCTTATAGTAGCGCATTGGTTTCCAATGTTTAAAGAGAATCACACATTGAAGCATCTTTACCTGGATCCACTGTTAAAGTATGTAATCGATTGTGATGCCGGATCTTTAAACTATCATCCGCCAATTACTCTGCATATCGATATCAAATCTTCACCAAAAGAAACTTATCTGGCATTACGGCTTCTGCTGGAAAAGTATAAGCGCATTTTATCTTCATGGGATAATGGGGTGTTCAAACAGGGCCGGGTTAATATCGTCATTACCGGACGTAAGCCAGAAGCGTTAATCCGTGCTGAAAAATGCAGGTTGGTGATGATGGACGAATGTTCGGATTCACCATTAGCCAGCAATTCTGGGGATATGTATGCAATGTCCAGTTGCAGGTATTCCCGAATATCAAGTTGGAGAGGAGACGGCCCCATGCCTGATAAGGATAAGTTCAAACTCCGGAAATTTGCAATGCAAGCCCACAAACAGGGAAAAAAGGCTAGATTGTGGGCCTCGCCTGAAAACGACGAGGTAAGACGATCGTTACTTGCTTGCGGATTCGATTATGTCACTACCGATAGATTAGCGGAATTGAAAAAATTCTTCCTTTCTCAGAGGTGATGAATTTAGGTACACTCCTTATTAAAAAATTTATACCACAATTTAGCTTATTAATGACCATTCGATTCGTTAGCCCGATTGTGAAACATTCCTTTTCAGGTAATCACCATCTTTAATTACAATCCCTCTTTCTAAAGTCAGGTCGATCGCATTGGAAAGTTCTTTCCGAACATCCTCAGTGACACGGTTTATTCCAAATAACCGGGCCACCAGTGGAACTGCAGTTTCCTGTTGAATTGCAATTGCGCTTTCCACTACATTTTTCACTGCAATATCCAGTTCCTCAGGGGCGATCAGGCTTATTTTTCTTGATCCTGGTGCCAACGCACTTCGCTCACGAAGGGTAGGGGCTACCATTTCAGTGTGCCACAGAAAATCCCCCCGTCTGGAAATAATTTTCGAGTTCACTGCGAAGTCCGTTGCAGCATTTAATGTATACCGTATGCGCGATCCGATCTTAGCTGCACCAGACGCCTCTGTAATTCTTCTGGCTACTTCTTCAAAATGCACCGGACTTTCAATGTCCACCACTTTTCTGATCCATTCTGCGAGTTTTCCAAAAGGAACCAAATGCAGCTCCTGTGCTGGCAATCCCGCAGGAAGAACAGCCTGTGTATAACGTTCTACGGTGACAGTTACTTCTTCCTTTTCCTCACGGATCAGCGCATTCACTTCCTGTTCCAACTCTTCCTCCACCTGATCGTCCATCAAAGCCTGTTCTTTTGCCTTTTCAACAGCCGCCACCAGGCGTTGTAGTTCCCTTTCAGGGTTCCTGTACCATTCTACGCTCCAGATTTGATACATGTTCCAGCCGATGGCCTCCAATACCTGTCCACGCAGCCTGTCCCGGTCCCTTGCAGATTTAGCATTGCTATAAGATTCTCCATCACATTCAATACCAATCAGATAACGGCCAGGATGATCTGCATCTACAACAGCCAGGTCAATATAAAATCCCTCAGATCCAACCTTTTTACGCACGATATAGCCGAGCGCAGATAAATGGCCGGATATAAGGTCCTCAAAAGGACGTTTATCCGTCGTGGGCAACTCCTGAACAGATTCAAAAGCGCCGTGTTGCGCAAAATATAAGAAGCTTTTCAAAGCCTTTATTCCAAATTTAGTTGTCGCGGTTGGGTTGATGTCGTCTGATGTGATGTTTGTAAACACTTCACACCTGTATTTTGCCCTCGTAATCAGTACATTCAATCTGCGTTCCCCGCCTTCATTATTCAGTGGGCCGAAACTCATCGGCACTTTGCCGTCTTCGGTTCTTCCATATCCTATACTGATGAATATTACGTCCCGCTCGTCTCCCTGTACGTTTTCCAGGTTTTTCACAAAAAAGGGCTCATGAGGATGACTTCTAAAAAAGGTTTCAGTTTCCGGATTTTGTCTCCTCCTGATCTCGATCGCATTTTGAATTGCCTGCATCTGGGCGGTGCTAAAAGCAACGACACCTAAACTTTGTTTAGGGTTCTTCATCGCATGTTCAAAAACAGCCCTCGCAACCTCGTCGGCCTCTTTAGGGTTGGTACGCGTCTTTCCGCGGTCGTAAATTGCATCCTGTAAATGATGGAATGCCAGTCCCATCCTGTTTTTAGAGCCCGGGCTCGGAAAGATCACCAGTTTATTTTCATAAAATTCCCGGTTAGAGAGGCTGATTAATGACTCGTGCCTGCTGCGGTAATGCCAGCGCAACATCCTTTGTGGTGCTCCCTGACCATCACACATCCCCAGAATGCTTTGCATATCCGCTGTTACGTTTTCTTCATCTTCTGTTTCACCGTTCATCTTGTCAAAGAAGCTCGTTGGCGGCAACTGCTTCGAATCGCCAACCACCACCAATTGTTTTCCTCTCAGGATGGCGCCGAGCGCTTCCACCGGGCGTACCTGACTAGCCTCATCGAATATCACCAGGTCAAACTCAATACTGTCCGGCGAAAGGAAATTTGCAATAGACATCGGACTCATCATCAGCACAGGTTTTATTGTCTGTATTGCTATTCCTGCCTGTTCCATCAACTTCCTGATCGGCATATGGCGGGCACGTTTATTAAATTCGCTACGCAGAATGTTCCACTGACCGCCACCTTCAAGTTTTGGTACCGATTCATAATGTTTAAGCGCAACCCTTGCCCTGTTGTACTGAAGGTTTAAGAGATCCAGCTGCACAAATTTATTGATCACTTCCTCGTGTGTTGTACGTTCAAATCCACGCAGTGGCGGCCTTTCGGTCATCACTTTTGTAATCAGGTACTCATACCATGTTTTTTGCACCGCTACCTTCAGGTACTTTGCCGCATCATTCCAATTATGGGATGCTTCAGTGAGGTATTCGAACCCATCTTTTTTTGCGGTATCGTTCAGGTTGTTCCATTGGACTGCATGCTGAATTTCATTCAAGCGGGCGCCCCATTCCTTTAGCCTGCTTATCTGTTCATCAAATAATAACTGATGCAAGTTTTGTCCTGGGAAAATCAGTTGCTCATCAAAATCCAGTTTTTTCAATACTTCGGCAATACGCTGCTCGTAATCAATGGTCTGTATTTTGACCCGGCTCAACAACTCCTTTATGGCAATCGGGTTTTCATTTCTGCCCAGAAAATCTAAAACTTGTGAGGGGTATTTACCTTCCGCGATGTTCTTGTGTAGACCTGACAAATATGTAGTAACCTCAAGTAGTGAAACCCAGTTTGTCTTTGTCGATCGCCAGCGGTTTCCGAACAGGCGTGTGGCTAGTTGGTTGTTTTCTGTCAGTTCGGTGCTTAATCTTTTTGCCAAAAGGATATCGTCCGTATATTGTATTTTTTCTTCCAAGCTATCTGGCAGCGGGATACTTGCATAAGAAGCCAGCTGTTTTACACTTCTTTTGTAATCGCCAAGCAGGAACTTGTACCATTTATGTCCGTGTTCAATCAGGTTCTGACGAATTTCCAGCACATTCTGGTCCCAGGCTTCCGGATGAAGTATGTTTTCGTACCTGAGCCGTAAATCCGAAAGCTGCCTTCCCGTTTCCAGCAATTCTTTAATGTCTTCGTAATTCAGTATCCAGTCCTGTTCTCTTACAGCAATATCTCTCAAATCGGGAGAAAGGCACAGGAAATCCAGCAGGCTAATTAATTTTTTCAGGTCTGTTAACGAAACAGGGATTGGCGTACCAATAAATGTTGCCGTTTCATCACCTGTTTGACGTATAAGTTCCGTGTCGGCAATGGTATTATTTATAAGATCAGTAGTAATATCCTTTTCATGAGGAAGGAACAATGTTAATCTTGTTCCATAAAAAAGCAGTTGCGATGGAATACCAATGTCTTTCAAGCGCGCCTCAATCAGGTCAGCCAATGCAGAAGCCCTGCGCATCGTATCTGCGTCCCATGATTCAATCTGACGGATTGGGATTAAAGGCAGTTTTATGTCCTGGTTTTGCTCGTTAATGGTTAGCAGGAAGCCTATCACTTTTTGTGCGGAGAGACCACTTTGTTCTATCCCGCGGTTTACCGAATTGCAATAGCCGTTAAGTACACTTTTATAGCTGTCCAGTAAAGCAATTTCCCCCTCCAAATGTGTCAGCGTTGGTTTTCCCAGGTCAAGAACCCTTTTCAGCTCTTCATGAAGGTCGCGTTTGTTGGCTTTATGGCTATGCAGTTCCAGGCAAGCTTCGCCCAGATTGATTGAATCAAGGCGTCGTTTTACAACGTCAAGTGCCGCCATTTTCTCGGCAACGAACAGTACTTTTTTACCCTGACCTACTGCATTCGCAATGATATTGGTAATCGTTTGTGATTTTCCTGTTCCCGGAGGGCCCTGGATCACCATGTTCCGTCCTTCATGTACTGCAAGCATTGCCAAAACCTGCGAGCTGTCGGCATCAACTACATTAAATAGTTCATGTGCTTTTGTTTCTTTATCCAGGTTATGCTCATCGGTGGCTGTTGGTTTTGGCTCATCAAACCCACCCGCGAACAGAGATGTAAGAAGAGGGTGGTCGAATGGCTTGTTGTTATCAGGCCATTTCTCACTGTCCAGGTCATGGTAGATCATGAACTTTCCAAAAGAAAAGAAGCCCAGTTCCAGGGC
>Ga0247815_10000198_pt1 | contig 47246 bp, 42 predicted proteins | sample UWRJL194509B1_FD_181014 | JGI IMG/M metagenome (GOLD analysis project Ga0247815, IMG submission 181014) | Plant litter microbial communities from Arlington Agricultural Research Station in Wisconsin, United States - UWRJ-L194-509B-1 | ecosystem: Environmental > Terrestrial > Plant litter >... | reverse complement strand
GGGAAGCGCCCGGTCACATTCCGAACCCGGAAGCTAAGACTCTCTGCGCCGATGGTACTGCAAGGGGGACCTTGTGGGAGAGTAGGACACCGCCGGACTTAACTTAGAAACACAGAAAAGCCACCCCTCGGGGTGGCTTTTCTGCTTTAACCCCGCCGCTGGTGGAGCTCGTCGAAACCCACCTTCTCCGCTGTCGCCAGCACGGTGCACATGGGGCGATGATCCGAATCGGAGATCTGTTCCCGCCCGCACCAGGCCGCTGCGAGTCTCGAACCTCCAGACCGGACTGTTCTCCGGTGAGGTTGGGTCATCGGTCGGTACGCATCGGCATCGTCCCGACGGCCTCGTCGTTCGCACCGAGACGCCGGAGCTCAACCTGTGGGCGCCGACGAACGGGCGGTTGGAAGTCGAGCTCCCCGTTGATCCTGAGCGGCGACACCGGTGGGAAGTGGAATGGTGTGACGCCGGCGTGCTGATCGGCTGTCAGGGAACGGTGGTTTTCACCTCCGCCCAGGTGCTCGACTACCCGATGTTCCTTACGCTCGACCTGTTCGAGACCAGCGAGCGGTCGGTGCCGCAGGAGTACCCAAAAACGGCGGCAATACATTCGGTCCGCGGTTGGGCCTTCGGTGACGCTAGCGACCCGTAGCGCTGGACGTTAAGCGCTTGACTGCTGGCCTCTTTCGCCTTAGATTGGCTTCATGAACGCACGTATTGAATGGGTCAAGTCCAGCTGCCGTCTCCTGACCTCGATCGGCACCGAGTACGACAGAACTCAGCCATTTGCGGGACTCACGATCGGCACCGGCATCCACCTGGAGCCCAAGACGGCGGCGCTCATCACGACACTGGCGCGCGGTGGTGCTCGCGTTGTCGCCACCGGCAATCTCAACAGCACGCAGCAGGCGACGGTCGACTACCTGCTCGAGCGCGGCATCCACGTCATCGGCGGACCTACAAGCGACCCGATTGTCCACGACGCCAACCTGCGGGCAGTCCTCGCCGAGAAGCCGGACCTGATCCTCGACAACGGCGGCGACCTGTTCGCCCGTTACCTCGAGAACCCGTACCCGGGGATGCTCGGTGGCACAGAAGAGACGACATCCGGTCGCAACCGACTCAACGAGCTGCGCGACCAGGTCGACTTTCCGATTCTCGTCATCAATGACAGCCCGATCAAGCAGTTCGCCGAGAACCGGCACGCGGTCGGCCAGAGCGTTCTCGAGTCGTACCTGCGCATCACCAACCGCTCAACCCAGGGAAAGCGGGTTGTTGTCTTCGGCTATGGAGCGTGCGGCGAAGGAGTCGCGAACAACTTCCGCAACGCGTACGCGCAGGTCACCGTCGTCGACAGTGATCCGGTCAAGCGTCTCGAGGCGCACCTCGACGGTTTCGACGTTTCCGACAAGGCGGATGCGCTGAGGACAGCGGATGTGGTTGTCACGGTCACCGGGTTCCCGTCGATCGTGGTGCAAGGCGACTTCGCTCTGCTCAAGGATGACGTGGTGCTGATGAACGCCGGGCACTTCCCGCTCGAGATCGACGTCCCGGCGCTGAAAGCCCTTCCGTCGCTCAGCGGAATCACCCCGGCCGCACCCGGACTCGACACCTATACCTTCGATGACGGCCGCCGCGTTCACCTCGCGGCCGACGGCCACATGGTCAACCTGGGCGGACCGAGCCCGCTGGGCAATTCCATCGAGTCGATGGACCTGGGATTCGCACTGCAGTCCCGCTGCCTCGAGCTCGTGGCGCGTCGCGGGGTGGGCGCCGAGTCTATTGTCGTTCCGGTGCCCCGCGCGATCGACGAGAGTGTGGCATCCGCTTTTCTCGAAGTAGTTCGCTAGAGCGAGCGCGCGGGTCCGGTCGATTCGCGCACGATGAGCCGGGTGTTGAGCGTTGCGCTCGATCCGCTCGACCGGGTAGTCGGCCGTGCGGAGCCTGAAATCAGTTCGGTGAGTGCTGCGGCCGCCCGCGTTCCAAGCTCGCGAGCCGAGAGATCGACGGTGGTGAGGGCGGGGGAGACGAGGCTCGAGTAGGGCAGGTCGTTGAATCCGAGAACGGAGAGTTCTGACGGGATCGCGATCGCGCGCTCCCGCGCGACCTGCAGGACCCCGTAGGCGAGAAGGTCGTCGCCGCAGACGACGGCGGTGATGCCAGCGGCGTCCCAGTCGTCCCAGACAGCGCTAAAGGCAGCGGCCGCGTCGACAATCGTCGTTCGGCCTACCAGCAGGTCGTCGACCGCGAACGATGCTCCCCGCGTCGAGAGCTGGGTCTCGAGGGCGTCGCGCCTGACGTGCAGTGACGCCTTGTCGCGGTCGATGCCGACGTACGCCAGGCGTCGATGACCGAGGCCGGTGAGGTGCTCTGCGATGTCGACCGCGGCGGCTGAGAGGTCGAGGTCGATGCTCGTCATGCCGTCGCGGGTCTCACCGGAGTCGAGCACAACCATCGGACAGGATGGGTTGACGCCGTCGAGCAGCGTGCGCCCGGGGCTGGCAAGGATGAGGCCGGCCAGGTCGCCGGCGAGGGCCCGTTTGACCGCCGAGGCTTCGTAGTCGTCGCCGACCTTCGGAACAAGAACAGTCAGCGCGAAGTTGTCGTCCAGCTCCGCGAGGATGCCCTCGATGACGACGGAGAAGAACGGCCTCGTCGGATCGGGTGACACGAACGCGACGGTGTCGAGGGCGCCGCGGGCGAGCGCGCTCGCGGTGGTGTTGACGCGGTAATCGAGTTCGCGGATCGCCTGCGCCACGCGCTCCTCGGTTTCGGGCGTCGCGCGGCCGGTCGCTTTGCCATTGGCCACAAGCGAGACCATAGCCACCGAGACGCCGGCACGGTCGGCGACATCCCTTGCCGTCGCCCTGTGTGCCCGCGCTGGATTCATCCTCACATCGTGTCACGGTTGCGGGAATAGTCGGCGCCTCCACGGCGCTGCACCTGACATGAAGAGCATTGGATTCCTGTCTTTCGGCCACTACCAAGATGTACCGGGTTCGCTCGTTCACACCGCGCAGGATTCCCTGCTGCAGACCGTCGAGCTCGCGGTCGCCGCCGAGGAGATCGGCGTTGACGGCGCTTACGTTCGAGTTCACCATTTCGCTCCGCAGTTTGCGTCGCCGTTCCCGCTGCTGTCGGCGATGGCCGCGCGGACTTCGACGATCGAGCTTGGCACCGGCGTGATCGACATGCGGTACGAAAACCCGCTATACATGGCCGAGGAAGCAGCCATCACCGACCTCATCAGCAACCGCCGCCTGCAGCTCGGGCTCAGCCGCGGGTCGCCCGAGTCCGCGCTGCGCGGCTACGAAGCGTTTGGCTACGTTCCCGGCGAGGGAGCGACGGATGCGGACGAGGCTCGTGACCACACCGAGCTGTTCCGTGCGGCGATCGACGGCGCGGGAGTGGTGCAGGCCAACCCGCAGATGGGCGGGCGCGGCTACCTAGCGATCGACCCGCAGTCGCCAGGACTCAGCGAGCGGATCTGGTGGGGTTCCGGCACACGTGCGACCGCGAAGTGGGCGGCCGAGCAGGGGATGAACCTCATGAGTTCGACGCTGCTCACCGAAGACACCGGCGTCCCTTTTGACGAGCTGCAGGCCGAGCAGATCGAAATCTATCGTTCCGCGTGGGCCGAAGCGAAGCATCCGTTCACCCCTCGGGTGTCGGTCAGCCGCAGCATCATCCCGCTCGTGACGGATGCCGACCGGCACTACTTCGGGCTTCTTGCCCAGGTCGAGGGCAAAGACCAGGTCGGCTACCTTGACGGCGGTGCGGCACGATTCGGCAAGAGCTACATCGGCGAGCCGGACAAGCTCGCCGAGCAGCTCGCCGGCGACGCCGCCGTGCAGGCGGCCGACACCGTGCTCATCACGATCCCCAACCAGCTGGGCGTCGATTATTGCACAACGATGCTTGAGTCGATCATGAAGGACGTTGCACCCGCGTTGGGTTGGCGATAACCGTCAGGACGCAGTAGCTGACAGCAGGAGCGTCCTGCAGGGCGAGGATGCGTAGTTGTCGTCGGCGCTAAGGGCGTGCTGTTAGAACGGCGCACAACAGATCGATGATCGGCCGCGCTCAGGTCAGGGGTGGCCAATCACGACCGATGATCGATTCGGGTGACGTTTGGATGGTCTGCCACGAAGCGCGGTCGTCTCCCTCGGGGTAGACGTGGCCAGCAGCGTCCACGTGAAGGACGCGCAACTCGGACTGGTGCTGCTTGCCCGCGACCGTCAACGTGGTCTTCACGTGGCCGCAACCCGACGCTCGCATCTCAACTGCGTCGATGGTGAAGTTTTCGAGCGCGGTATCAGCGAAGCGGCCACGTACCTGTCCTATGTACGCGCCGAGTGAAGGCTTCTTCATTGTCTCGTGGAGGTGGTCAGCGAGCTTGCCGTAGTTGCCCGCTTTCCACGCTTCGAGCATCGCGGCCATGGCCTGCACGACAGGTTCACCCATCACTGCATCCTCGCCGTCCTCCGCCACCGAACTCGCACGCGGCTGCCAATCCTCCATCTGACGACGCATCTCTCGCGTGTCAGCGAGCTTTACGAATGATTCCTTGAGTGTGGGCTCCACCGCTTTTTGCTTTGCAGACTCGATCAGGGCCTCACGCCAGTCCATCAACGTGAACAAGCGATTCCACGCTTTTGAAGCGACGATCACGTTGTCGAAGTTCGTGAAGTTTCCATGCAGGATGCCGTTGCGGTAAAGCTCGTGTAGCGGCTCCTCGTTTAGTGTGTTGAAGCTCTTACGGAAGGATTGCTGTGTTGCGGCGAGGCCCTTGTGGTGGGAAATCATCGAGTTCCAGACCACCAGCTCGTGCTCTTCCCGAGTGTGCAGCCCTCGTCGATTGTCACCGACGGTCGCCACGAACCCATCCAGGATCGGCAGCAGTGTCAGAACCACGGCGTAGTACCGCTCCTCCTGATAATCGCGCCACGCAGCATCCAGTAGCGCGGCGTACGGGCGCAACTCTGGAACAGCTTTCGCGCGCATGAGAGCAAAGCGCATTCGCTCCGCGTCCTGATACTGCTCGATCAGATTCTTCTCAACCTCCTCACCGGAGCCGGTGTCGAGTGCGGTAACGAGACGTTCGAGGTTGAGCGAACCGTGGAACACCCAGTGGCGGTCACCGACCAGCTCGTAAAACCGATCAACAGCACCCACGATCCGATGCATCTCCTTCTTTAAGCCCGACAGTTGCTTCCGAAGCGAAGGACGGAACACAAGCAGGAGCGTCATGGCGCTCATCTGCACCTTCATCTCCTTGAACTGCGGCACATCCCAGGCGCTCGGGTATCCATCCTCGGGCGGCGGATCCAGTTCACCTTGCCCAGGCTTCTTGACACGCGCCATCGGTGTTCCCTTCGTCTTGCCCATCGTCGCAGTAACCGCCGACAGGATCAGTGCGTAAAGCACCGCAGGCAGTCGTAGCGCGCATGATGGGGTCACTTACGCCGCGTTTTTGGGTGGAGGAACCTCGCGGCGAACTAAGCTTCGCTCATGGAATGTGTCACCGCCGGTGACCAACCGCAGACGCTCAAAGAGGAGAACCGCATGCAACTGTCCAACCACGATGAGATCATGGCCGCGATCGAGAATCTGCAAGAGGTGCGTGTCACGTTCCGCTCGAAGGAGGACGGCGGAGCGGTGCTGATCCGGCGATGCGCTCCGATGGACTACGCGCCCGGCAGCCGCGCCCTCGACAAGACACCGCGATACCACTTTTGGGACTGGGAGAGCGACAGCCCTCGTACGCACACGCTGTCGTTGCTCGCGTCGCAGATCCTGTCGGTCGAGGTTCTGGATTCCTCTTTCGATCCGGCCTCGTTCGTCACTTGGACGACGAAGTGGTCCATCCCGCGCAGCACCTGGGGACCGTTCAACTGATCGTAGAAACCTAGGAAAAAAAGAGACAACTCTACGACGTGGGCCGACGGTCAACCACTCACCTCCACCACCGGAGTTAGGTACGAAGTCCAAGAGGGTTTCCAAAACCCTTTTAGTGCCCGTTGCATACTGATACGTCGGTCTGCGCGGCCGGATCGAGGGCAAAGACCAGGTCGGCTACCTCGACGGCGGTGCGGCACGATTCGGCAAGAGCTACATCGGCGAGCCGGACAAACTCGCCGAGCAGCTCGCCGGCGACGCCGCCGTGCAGGCGGCCGACACCGTGCTCATCACGATCCCCAACCAGCTGGGCGTCGACTACAACGCCCAGCTGCTCGAGTCGGTCGTGAAGCTCGTGGCTCCCGGTGCTGGCTGGCGCTAGCGGTTAGACGCCTCGAGGGAGACGTCCTCTTCGGCGACATCCGGCTTCGCCTTCTTCGGAAAGAAGAAGCTCAGCGCGATGAAGGCGATGAGCAGCCCGCCTTGAATCAGCAGCGCATCCCGGTAGGCGCTGAATGGCGATTCGCTCGCGATGGAGTGGAAGAACACCGATCCGAACACCGCGACACCGACCGCCGCGCCGATCGACTGCACCGCAGTGAGCACACCCGAAGCCGTACCGACCTCGTGGTCGTCGACCGCGCCGAGGATGATGCTGAAGAGCGCGGCGACGACGGCACCGGATCCGATTCCCGACAGCACCAATCCGGGCACGATCTGCCAGATCGAGAATGTGCCGCCGGCGCCGAGTTCGAGCCACAACAGCGCAGCCCCCGCGAGCTGGACGATGGGCCCGAATTGAAGGACCACCCGTCCGAGCTTGTCGACGAGGATGGCGCCGCTGACCGCGCCACCGATCGCCGACCCGATCGCGAGGGGAAGGTTGCCGAGCCCCGCTTCTCCTGCGGTGAAGCTTTCGCCGATCTGCAGGAAGAACGTCAGGATCAGCTGCGTGCCGACCAGCCCGGCAAAGAAGAGTGCGATCCCGCTGAGGCCGACGGTGTAGGCCACCTTTCGGAACAGGCTCGGGGTCACCAGTGGCACCCCGCCGCGGGTCGAAATCCGGCGCTGCTGCAGAACGAACAGGCCGAAACCGGCTATGGACGCCGCGATGCTCAGCCAGGTCCAGAGCGGCCATCCCTCGGACTGGCCGTAGTTGAGCGGCAGTACGAGGAGCACCGAGGATGCGGCGACGATCGCTGCACCGACGACGTCGACGGTGATCGTGCGATCACCGTCTCGACGAGGGATGATCCGCCACGAGACGATGAACGCCGCAATGCCGATCGGGACGTTGACCAGGAAGACGGTACGCCAGCCGAGCTCCGCGATATTGGCCTGAATGAGCGCGCCGCCAAGGACCGGCCCGATGATTCCGCCCAGCCCGAAGACGGGACCGAATACGCCGAACGCGGTACCCAGTTCGCGCCCGGACAGGTTTTCCCTCATGAGCCCAAGGCCCTGGGGGAGAAGCAGGGCGCCGGCGAATCCCTGAACCAGGCGGAACGCGATGAGCAGTTCGATGGACGGAGCGATGGCGCAGGCGAGGGAAGCCAGGGTGAAGCTGGCAAGCCCGACCAGGAACATGCGGCGCCGACCGTACCGGTCGCCGAGACGTCCGCCGAGGATGAGGCCCCCTCCAAGCGACAGCGCGTAGCCGCCGATCACCCACTGAAGGCCGATGGATGTCGCGCCGAGCGACTGCTCGAGGGCAGGACCTGCGACGTTGACGATGGTGCCGTCGAGAAGGTCCATAATTTCGGCGGTGAGCATGACCGCAACGACGAGCCACCGCCAGCGATAGCCGCCGGCGGCACCCGTTGAAGCCGTGCTGACGGCATCCGGTGAGGAAAGGGACATGTGGACTCCAAAGTGTGGGGCAGCGCGCCGCGAGCAGAGCTCTGCTGAGAGAGACTGCGACTGGCCCGTCGGTTGACGGGGGCGTACTCCACACCGGGAGGCGAGAAAGAGCGATTGCTCTGACTCTTAAGTCGTTCGAAGCATAACCGCCGAATCATGCGGATGCCGAATTGTGTGTTGCTCTCGGCCGACACGCAGGAACGCGCGGTCGGCGTTACGTGAGCGGCGCGGCCGCTGACTGCGGCGTGGAGCCCGGCTCGCCCGCCGGGATCGGCGTGACGATGACTGCGGTGCCGTAGGCGCACAGCTCGGTCCATGCCTCGCCCATCGGGGATGCGTCAAAACGCATTGCAATCACCGCGTTGGCTCCGCGTGACTTTGCCTGGTCAGCCATCCGCTGCATAACCTGTTGGCGACCTTCGTAGACCATTTGGGTCATCTCCGGCACTTCACCGCCACTGAGGGCGCGGAAACCGGCCCCGAAAGCTGCGGACGCATTCGGCGATCGCACCGAGAGTCCCATCACCTCGCCGAGCACTGCGTCGATTATGTAGCCGGCCACATCGTTCGTCGTCGTAATGAACATGAGTCAAGTATCGGGTACCGAGGCGTACGCAGTCGTTAGCGCTTGACGACGAACTCCGACACGAAGCGGTCGGAGCGCACGTATCCGGTGCTGACTGCGACGATGCTCTCGTCGTGTGAGGTCAACCGCAGGTGCATGAGCATGACGGCCGCCCCCGGTTCCAGGTCGAGGACTTCGGCGACAGCCGGGTCGGCTCCCACGGCTCCGTTGCGCACGTACAGCGACCCGAGCTCGATGCCGGCGTTCTCAAGCCAACGGTAGAAACCCATCGGCATGGGCTCACCGAGAGGGGCTGGCTGAGTCAGGCCCCGTGATGCGGCCAACGACGTCGTCCAGAAGATCACCGGCCCGTCTTCGGAACGGTCGAGTCGCTCGAGTACGACAACCGGATCCCCGGTGTCGATGTGCAGCGCGGCCGCCACCGGAGCCGTAGCGGTTTCGTCGGTCCAGCGCAGCACGAGCTGGGTCATCGGAGTGGCCAACGGGGCCGCGGGGCCGATCGAATCGTCAAGGGCGCCGAGCACATCCGCGTCGAAGACCACGATGGGCTTGCCCGGGCTGGTGCCCGCACCCTGGCGACGCTGCAGCACTCCCTCGTGGACGAGAAGTTGCACTGCCTCGCGCACCACGTTTCGACCCACTCCGAACATCCGGCCGAGTTCGTCGTCCGAGGGAAACGCCCCCTCCGCCCAGGTGCCATCGATCAACGCGGACCGAAGCGAGTCGCGCACAGCCCTCGCCCGGTGGTGGCGTCGCTCCCAGTACTCCACGAATTCCGCCTTCCGGCCACAGCCCACGGCGGATGTTCCCGCCCGATGGCAACCTTACGACCGTTCTGGTGCGTGCAGCACCGCGCGTGCGGCCGGCCGTAGCGCGCGTTTCCCGACGCGGCAAAACGATGGCGAAACCGTATCTCTTTCGCGATAAATGCTGGTCAATGGTTGGATCTTCGGCCGAATTGGTGGCGTAACTTGAGCGCAACACCGGCGAAACTGGGCGGACCCATAGCGCGCCCACAGTGTGCACATCCCGCATCGGCGGATAGCTCATTACGCGGCCAGCACCTCCAGGAGGTCCGGTAGTGGCGAGCCGCCGTTTCACTTGCGCACCACCAAACAGATCAGAATGGATCCGTGTGTCTCTCCTCCCCAAAAAACGCAGCAGGCTATTCCTCGCTGCGACAGCCGTGATGATCGTTGCCGGCACCGCCGGCTGCACCACAGCATCCACCACCAGCGCCTCATCGGACCCGGCTGACGCCGTGCCGACACCCGACGTCACCGTCGCATCCACTCCCGAGAACGTTGTTCTCGGAGGCTTTCCGACGGATGCAGCGCCCGTCACGACCGTCAAGGCGGGCGAGATCGTGCAGATCGACACCCTCACCTCCGCGGGTCTCACTGACCCGAACGTGTCGCCGACCGAGTACTTTGCCCAGTTCGGCGTGACCGAAGACGAGATCCTGCCCGACATGACCGCGTTCTGGGAGACGCTCGACGAGCACCCGTCCTACGGCCCGCACATCGTGACCGGACCGATCAACGTCGAAGGTGCCGAGCCGGGTGACACGCTCATGGTCGAGATCATCGACGTCAAGACCCGCACCAACTACGGAGTCAGCTACACCGGCTCCGACAGCGGAGTGTTCTCGCAGACCTACCCCGGCTACCGCGAGGGCGACGAGGGCCTGGACATTCCGGTCACCTCGGACGAGTCTTTCGCGCACGCGACTCCCGGAGTAGGCCAGCACCTCCTGCGGACGGGCGTCTCTGAGAGCGGCGTCAACAAGGGCAAGGACGTCACGTTCTTCAATGACGGCACCGAGGTTCCGCTTCAGGAATTCTTCGGCGTGATGGCGGTCAAGCCCGCCGACGGCGAATATGTTGGCTTCTTCCCGGGCGCGCCCGCGTTTGAGACCGGCGTTCAGAACTCGGTTCCTCCGGGAAATTACGGTGGAAACCTCGACACGCGCGACTACACCTCCGGCTCGACCCTGTACCTTCCGGTCAACCAGGCCGGTGCCGGATTCTTCATCGGCGACGGTCACTCGGTGCAGGGGGATGGTGAGGTAGCGGGAACCGCCAACGAGCAGTCCCTGACGGGCACGTTCCGCTTCACGATCCTGAAGGGCCGTGCATCCGCCGGGCCGTCCGGTGAAGACGCGAATAACTTCCTCATCCAGGGAATCGACTACGACCTTCAGCGCGCGCTGAAGTTCGCGACGCGCGACACCGTCGCATTCCTCGTCCGCACGAAGGGACTGACCACGGCGGAGGCGTACTCGCTCACGAGCATCTCGGTGAGCTTCACCATCTCGGAAGCGGTGGACGCGACCCAGATCGTCACGGCGCACATTCCGAAGTCGCTCTGGGCTGACACCGGCAAGGCGGAGCAGACGGAACTGGACAAGAAGGCCCTGACGCCCGCCAGCTCGCTCACCGTTCCGGGTGACCCGCTGGAGACCACCGCGGGATAACCCTCGCTGGCTCTACCGAGGGCGGGCGACGACGCTGAACGAGCGTCGTCGCCCGCCTTCCTCATTGCCAAGTTGCGAGGGCGCAACGCGCAGGATCACCGGCAGGGCTGGCTCTGTCAATAGCCCGAGCAAAACGGGTAAGAACGCTAGCCTGACTAGTTACATCACCCGGTGTACTAAGCAGAGACGCCTCATGCCATACAGCGATACGCAGGACTCTCCCGGATACTCGCACCCCACGGTCGAGCGCAATCGAAGCGTGGACGTCCTGAACGCGATGCGGGACTATGGCAGCGCCGAAGGCGACATGCGGCGGAGGATGCGCACGACCATGAACCTCGGAGAGAACGACATTTCCGCCCTGCGATTCCTGCTCGGGGCTAAGCAGGCGGGTCGCAATGTCAGCCCGAGCGATCTGGCCCGATCGCTACACATCACCACGGCATCCACCACCCTGTTGATCGACCGGCTCGTCAGCAGCGGACACGTTGTGCGCTCCGCCCACGCAACCGATCGCCGCGCCCTGGTCATCGTGCCTACCGGCGACAGTTTCGACGAGATGCGCAACGAGCTCGGCGGAATGCACGAAAAGATGATGATCGCCGCGGGCAAGATGTCGGCCAAAGAATCGGCCACCGTTCTAAAGTTCCTTGCCCACATGCAGGAAGCAATGTCCGGTAACTGAGAATTTTTCGGCCCATGCACTTTTGAAGACCAATTGCAAGGGGTCGGGCTAGTTTGCCTAGCTTCTCACCTGCCGTGCTAAACATAGGGCCTGTCACGAGCGCGGTTCGCAGATCACCTTCCTGACCGAAATTGATTTTTTGGTTTCTTTGGAAGGTCTCTCCTATGAAAACGCTCCTGCCGCCCGTCTACACCGGCCCGCGATCCCTCGTCCACACGCTGGTGACGTCGCGACGCACGCTTCCCCCCGCGGTGTTCACCGGACCCGTGCTCTGGACCAATCCCGACAACGATCTCTGGGTCGCAACGAGCAACGATGGGTTTCTCGGGATGGTCGAAAAGATCGGTGAACGCTACCGCTCAACCAACCCGCTCGGCGTAACCATCGGAACGTACGACACCCTGAACCTTGCGCGGGACATCATTGCAACCTCCACCGCTGATCCATCGGCGCTCAGTCTCAGCCGGTCGAGCGTGATCCTCACGGCGTCGATCGCGGCGGCCGCCGCGGTCCTGGTTGCCGTACTTTCCGTTTGGGTGGCGACGCGATGACCGACCTGGCTACGGCGCCCGAGACCGCGCGTCCCGTTTTGTGCGCAACCTGCCATTCACCGGCACAACTTCACAGCGACACCAATCCACTCGGGCTAGAGGGCGAGCAGTGGTACGAGTGTGCTGAGGGACACGAGACCAAGCGGTCGAGTGAGGCCCCTGCAGTGAGGCGTCGTTTGTAGCCTCGCGCCGCGCCCGCCTCGGTCAGTGCTCTGTCCGAGGCTCGCGCTAGCGTGAAGGCATGCGGATCCTGCACACTTCTGACTGGCACATCGGACGGACCTTTCACGGCCATCCGACGCTCGAGCACCTTTCGGTGGTGCTCGATGGCCTGGTCGCGATCGTTGTCGAGAATTCGGTCGACGTCGTGGTCGTTGCCGGTGATGTCTTTGACTCTGCGACTCCGGCGGCCGAGAACTTCGACGTGCTGACGCGGGTTCTTGGACAACTGCGCGACGCGGGCGCAGCCGTCGTGATGACGAGCGGAAACCACGACTCGGCCACTCGGCTCGGGTTCCAGTCCGGCTTTCTCGGCGCCGCCGGCATCCACGTGATCACGCGCCCAGAACAGCACGATGTGCCGGTGACGATCGACGACGAGCACGGTGCAGTGCACTTTTACGGCATCCCGTACCTCGAGCCGTCGATGCTGAGGCACCGGTACCCGGAGTCTGACGTTCGCACCCACGAGCGTGCCCTCGGTTTCGTCATGGACCGCATCCGCGCCGACAAGAGCGAACGTGGCGGGCGTTCCGTCGTCATCTCGCACAGCTTCGTGGTGAACATCGCGCAGGGCGAGGCTGTCGCGCAGGGCGATGTCGAGAGGGACATCACCGCCGGCGGACTCGACCTCGTTCCGATTGGCGTTTTCGACGGAGCTGACTACGTCGCCCTCGGCCACATTCACGGCCGGGCGGCGCTCACCGATCGGGTTCGCTACTCGGGTGCTCCGCTGCACTATTCCTTCTCCGAGGCGAGCAAACCGCGCGGCGGATGGCTCGTCGACCTCGATTCCGAGGGACTCGGCGAGGTGCGGTGGATCGACTTCCCGGTGCCGCGAAGGCTGACCGTACTCACCGGAGAGCTCAAGGATTTACTCGCGGATGCCGCCCACGCCGATTTCGAAAACGACTGGGTGTGCGCCATCCTGACTGACCGCGTCCGTCCGATGGACAGCATGCGCCGACTGCAGGCCAGGTTTCGATTTGCCGCGACTCTCGAACATCGTCCACCGCTCGACGACACGGCCACGGTCACGAGCTACAGCGATCGGGTTGCCGCGAAGTCCGATTCAGAGATCGTCGACGGTTTTCTCGCATTCGTGCGCAACGGGGTAGGTCCGTCCGCCCCCGAACGTGCGCTCGTCGCCGACGTGATCGAAGAGCAGCGCGTGAGAGAGGCGAGCAAGTGAAAATCACCCGCCTCGAACTCGCAGGCTTCGGTCCCTATAAAGACGTGCAGCGCGTCGATTTCGAAGCCTTCGCCGACGACGGCATTTTTCTCATCACCGGAAAGACCGGGGCGGGTAAGTCCAGCATTCTCGACGCGATCTGCTTCGCCCTGTACGACAGCGTGCCCCGCTACGAGCAGACCCAGAAGAACCTGCGGAGCGACTACTGCGCACCCGACGACCCGACCTATGTCGAACTGGAGTTCACCGTCGGCGACGCCGCCTACCGGGTGCGTCGCACGCCGGCATTCGAGCGCCCGAAGAAGCGCGGCGAGGGAATGGCGACGGCACCGGCGACCGCGGAACTCGCGAAGAACGTCGACGGCGAGTGGGAAGTCACCGCAGCTAAGCCGGTCGACGTCGGCAAGGAACTCGCGGTCATTGTCGGGCTGACCAAAGACCAGTTTTTGCAGGTCATCCTGCTCGCGCAGAACCGGTTCCAGGACTTTCTCAAAGCCGGAAACGACGAGCGCCAGGAGGTGCTGCGAACGCTCTTCGGTACCAAACGTTTCGCTGACATCGAGCTCGCGCTCATCGAGCGTCGCAAGGTGATCGAGGCTGAACTCGGTGAAGCGCGAGCGGTCATCGCGCAGCACGCGCGGCAACTCGAGTCACTCATCGAACGGGGTGATCTGCCCGAAACGCCGACCCTCGACTGGTTCGACTCCGGCCTGGCGCTGGCGATCACCGCGCAGGAGCTGGCGCAGTCCGACGCCACAGCCGCGGACGGCCTTTTTCGGGCGGCTGATGCGTCCCATCGGATGCTCGCGCAGACGCGTGCGCTGCAGGACCGGCGCGAACGCGCTCGAGTTGCGCTCGCCCAGTTGGAAGGTGCGGCGCCCGCGGTCGATGCCCAGCGAATCCAGCTCAGCGCCGCGACGCGAGCGGCGGGCGTCTGGTCCTACGTCGTCGCCGATAACGCAGCGCAGAAGTCCCTTCTTGCCGCGCGCGCGGACGAAGCCGGGGCGAGAGCCGAGTACGCCGAACTGTCGAAGACCGATCCTGACCAGAGCGAAGAGTCACTCGCGACGGCCGTCGACGAGCGCACCAGAAGCCTGGGCGCGCTCGCCGGAGCCCTCAACGACGAGGCCGCCATCGACAGATTGGCCCGCGACGTCGAGCGCGCCGAACGTGAGCTGGAACGGCGAACGACAGCCGTCGCATCCGCTCAGAAACTCATCGACGAGATGCCGGCGCTCCTCGCCGACGCATCGGTCGAACTCGCAGCGCTTCGCCTTACCGCCAGCAAAGCGGATGCCGTACGCGAGCGCGAAGGCCGGGTAACGGTCGCGCTCGAATCAGCGGTCGCCGCGGATGCTCTCGAAGCGGATGTCACGAAGGCGAGCAAAGCAGAGGTCACGGCGAGCGGCGCACTGGCTTCGGCGGCCAGCGAACTCCACGAGCTTCTGGAGCAGCGCCTCAACGGGTATGCCGGTGAGCTCGCGGCGGACCTCGTTGAGGGCGAAGCGTGCGCGGTATGCGGATCGACAAGCCACCCGTCTCCGGCATCCGGTGACGCCGAGCCGGTCACCGAAGAGCGGGTCGACGCAGCCAGGGCCCGCGTCGTTTCACGGCAGCTGCTGCTCGATGACGCACAGGGCGCGCGGGAGCGCGTCGTCCTCGCCCTGACTGCGGCTCGAGCGCGAACGAACAACCGGTCTGTCGAGCAGCTGGAGGCCGAACTCGCCGAGGTCACGGCGGAACTCGCGGTCGCGAGCGAGGCGCACGACACCGCGGAGATCATGGAAAGGCAGGCGGCGACACTCCGGGCGAACCTCGAGTCGTCGACTGCCACGCTCGCCGGCATCGTCGCAGAACGCGACGCTGCCGCCCTCGACCTGGCCGCAGTTCGGACCACGCACTCGGCAACGGTAGATCGGGTCGCAAAAGAACGCGCGGGATTCGACTCCGTTGCATTGCGTGCGGAATCTTTGCAGGTCGTCATTGACTCTGCGCGCACTCTTCTCTCCGCCGTGGACGCAACCCGGTTGCAGTCGTCGGCCGCTGACTCCGCGGCCGCCGCTCTCGACGCCCAGCTCGCCGAACATGACTTCGCCGACGTGACCGCCGTTGAACTGGCGCGCACGGATGCCGGCGTTCTCCGCGATCTCGAGTCGGACATCCGCCGCCACGATCAGGCGATCGCCACCGCTACAGCGACGCTGGAAGAAGCGGAGGTCGCTGCGACTCCCGACGCCCTCGTCGACCTGGTGGAGTCGGAGTCGGCGCTGACTCTCGCAAGCGCTGCCCGCGATGAAGCGATGCTCGTACAGAACTCGTGCGACGACCGGGTGAAGCAGGTCACCCGAGTGGTGAAGGACGCCAAGGTAGTCCTCGCTGCAACCGGATCACGCGCCATCGAGTTCGAGACCCTGAGGGAGCTGGCGAACGTCGTCGCCGGCGCGGAACCGAACACCCGGCGCATGCGCCTCGAGACCTACGTACTTGCAGCCCAGCTCGAAGAGATCGTGCTCGCCGCCAACGCGCGACTGAAAACCATGACGAGCGGCCGCTACACGCTGCTGCACGACGACTCGCTCGCGTTCCGCAACGCACGCTCGGGACTCGGCCTCGCGATTCTCGACCAGCACACCGGCCGGTCGAGGGCGACGCACTCCCTCTCGGGAGGCGAGACGTTTCTCGCGTCGCTCGCCCTGGCGCTCGGGCTCGCCGAGGTCGTGACGAACGAGGCCGGTGGAATCACTCTCGACACCCTGTTTATCGACGAGGGCTTCGGCTCTCTCGACGGCGACACCCTCGACATCGCAATGTCGACGCTTGACAGCCTGCGCGCCGGGGGACGAACGATCGGCCTCATCAGCCACGTCGACGCCATGAAGGAGCAGATTCACGCGAACCTGCGGATCGCGGTCGTCGACAACGGCGCGAGCGCGGTCGAGTCGAGGGTCGGGTGATCCCGCTAGCGAAGCTTCGCTCGGGCGGCCTTCGCGAGCTCGTCGCTGGCCGACGACCACGACTCGGGGGCGGCATCCGACGTCAGCCGAGAGAAGAGCAGTTTGTTAGACGAAATGTCCGGAGCCTTACCGGCAAAAGCGAGCAGGCTGTCGGCGGAGTGGAAACGAACGAGATAGTCGGGGTCGCGCACGCCCGCGGCGGCCGCATCGATGAGAGCGGATGTCGCAGCGAATTTTCGAAGTGCCCGTGCGGCCGTGGATCGCACAAACTCGCTCGGATCGCCGGCTAGCACGGCGCACACCGCGGTCGAAGCCCACTGGTCGCCGGTGATCCGCAGGTAAGCGAGCGCAGCACTGACGCAGACATCGCCGGGCTGGGTCTCGAACGCCCGGCGCAATTCCGGCACGAAGCGGACGTCGCCGATCTCGCCCATCGCCTGCGCCGCGACGTTGTCGCCCATCGCGACGCCGGCCGAGAGCTGCGCCGCGACCTCAGCCGGGTCGCTGCGATAGCGGCGCAGAATCGCTGCGAAGTCCGCACCCTCGTGCCAGACGAGATAAGGCTCGCCGAACATCTCCAGCCGAAATTCGCTCCAGTAGTCCATGGGCATGCAGCCAGACTATGTGCGAGGTCGCTACTAACATGGTGCGCACCATGCCGTACCTCTCTGCCGCAACCCACGCCGCGCTCACCCAGCTCGCCAAGGGAGAAGTCGCGGACGAACTGCCCGATCCGCTCACGCGTGTCAGCGACATTCGAATGCTGACCGTCGCGCTCGAAGCGGAACAGGCGATGCTCGTGGCCGTGCGCGAAGCTCTCGCGGCCGGTTCGACCTGGGCGCAGATCTCCGAAGCCGCCGGCCTCGGCCTTGCGGCGGCGAAGTGGCGCTGGCAGGGAACCGACGAAGAGATCAGTGCTCGGCACGAGGCTGGGCGAAAGCGTTCTGCTCGGCCAAGCAGCGTGCCGACCGATCTGCCAGGGATGTCCGTCGCCGAGGCCGCGGAAGCGCTCGGCGTCAGCGCGCAGGCCGTGTACCTTCGGGTCACTCGCGGACAGCTCCGTTCAGAGACCGTCACCCTCGACGACGGACGCTCCTATAAGCGAGTGTTCCCGGACCTCGAGGTCAGGCCGCTGCGAAAACGAGTAGGACGATAAGCGCCAGCTGCCCGGCGAGCCTCGGCCAGAACGGGATGGCGGCCTTGCCGAACTTCTCCGGGTGCTGCGCCGCATAGATGTTCGCCGGAAAGACCGCGATCAGAAAGACGATAAGCGCGACGGCCGCGGCCACCCGAGTCTGCGGTACGAGCAGGCCAATTCCGCCGAGAATCTCGCAGACGCCGGTGAATCGCACCAGGTTCTTCGGGCTCAGGATGCCGCTGCGTCGCATCCGCGGCGGAATCATCGCCGCCATCCCGCGTGCCGGTTTCGGCAGGAAATGGGCAATGCCCATTCCGAGGAACAGCGCCGCGAGCAGGATACGGAGCAGCAGCTGGGCGGTCTCGAGATCGTCAGCGGGCATGTTCGTATTGTTTCAGTCGAGGCTGAGTCTGGCGGGAGCAACTGGCACTGCTAGCGTTCTCACATGTCTGAGCAACAGTCGCGTTCTCGTGCCGAGTTCCTGAAGGCCGACTACGCCGAGACGTTCCGGCTCGCGGGCATCATGGTGGACTGGCGCGCGACATCCGTGTGGGCGCTGCTGACCGGACTCACGGCCCTGGCCGGGGCGATCGCCATTGCCCACCCCGTCGCGTGGGTCGGTTTCGCCGTGGTGATCGGCGCCAGCATCGTGTTCGCTGTCTATCGACGACGGCTTGCCCGGCCAGCGGGGGAGCGGCTAGTGGCGCTTGCGAGCGAGGTTCACCCCGACGCCGAGTGGGACCGCACTGGCATGGGGGACGTTCCCTTCCAGTGCCTGTACCCGGAGGATGTCGCTAGGCCGGCGGACCTCGAGCGCCTGCTTAGGATGCCGCCAGAGGATGCCCGCGCCCAGCGAAAGTCAGACTCGCGTTCGGTGCACCTGGCCGTCTACCTCGACATCGCGTTGATGGCTGTAGCCCTCGTATTCTCGCTGTCGACATTTTCGTCGATATTTTTGATGTTTTCGGATGACTCCGAACGTGCACGATCTTCTGCAGTAGCCATCACTGTCATAGCGACATTGAGCACGGCATCCGCCGCCAGCCTTGAGGTGTTCAGATACGTCGCCTACTCGCGCCGAGTGTCGCAGGCAATCGTCCCATTAGCCGTTGCAGAGCTCCCTCGACTGTGGGCAATCGACAACAGCTTCGACGGACAGGTAGTTCGATTGACTCCCTCCGGTTACGTGCTGGATGTTACGAAGATGTCCGTCCCACCAGCCTTCTCGCCGAACGCACACCCGCACCTGCACTAAACTCGGGTGGTCGCTTGTTGTGCGACGTTCCCCCGAATACCTGAAGGACTCGATTCGTGGCCAAGCCGATCGTGCTGATTGCAGAAGAACTTTCCCCCGCAACGGTCGAAGCCCTCGGGCCCGACTTCGATGTGCGCAACATCGACGGGACCGATCGCCCGGTACTGCTCGAGGCGATCGCCGAAGCGAGTGCGATCCTGATCCGCTCCGCGACGCAGGTCGACGCCGAGGCAATCGCCGCAGCGAAGAACCTCAAGGTCGTCGCGCGCGCCGGTGTCGGACTCGACAACGTCGACATCAAGGCAGCCACCGCAGCCGGCGTCATGGTCGTGAACGCACCGACCTCCAACATCATCTCGGCCGCGGAACTGACGGTCGGCCACATCCTGAGCCTCGCCCGCCACATCCCGCCGGCGCACGCGAGCCTTGCCGCCGGAACCTGGAAGCGTTCGAAGTACACCGGCGTCGAGCTCTATGAAAAGACCGTCGGCATCATCGGCCTCGGCCGGATCGGCGCACTCATCACCGCTCGCCTGCAAGCCTTCGGCATGAACGTCGTCGCGTTCGACCCCTACGTCACGAGCGCTCGCGCGCAGCAGCTCGGCGTCACGCTGCTCACGCTCGATGAGCTGCTCGCGCAGTCCGACTTCATCACCATCCACATGCCCAAGACGCCGGAAACGACCGGCATGATCTCGACCGCGCAGCTCGCGACCATGAAGCCGACGGCATTCATCGTCAACGTCGCCCGCGGTGGACTCATCGACGAGGATGCCCTCTACGCGGCCCTCAAGTCGGGTCGCATCGCCGGTGCCGGGCTCGACGTGTTCGTCAGTGAGCCGCCGCTCGGCTCGCCGTTGCTCGAGCTCGACAACATCATCCTCACCCCGCACCTCGGTGCGTCGACCGACGAGGCACAGGAGAAGGCCGGCGTTTCCGTCGCCCGCTCGGTGCGTCTCGCGCTCGGTGGCGAGCTGGTTCCGGATGCCGTCAACGTTGCCGGGGGAGTCATCGACCCCGCAGTGCGCCCCGGTATCCCGCTCATGGAAAAGCTCGGCCAGGTCTTCTCCGGCCTCGCCGACAGCCCGGTCACGAGCGTCGACGTCGAGGTTCGCGGCGAGATCGCCGAGCTCGACGTCAGCGTGCTCAAGCTCGCTGCCCTCAAGGGCATCTTCTCGAACATCGTCAGCGAGTCGGTCAGCTACGTCAACGCCCCGTTGCTCGCTGAGCAGCGCGGCGTCACCGTCCGCCTGCTCACCGAGGGTCCGAGCGAGGAATACCGCAACCTGCTGACGATCCGCGGCGCCCTGAGCGACGGATCGCAGATCTCGGTCTCGGGAACCCTGACCGGTACGAAGCAGATCGAAAAGATCGTCGAGATCAACGGCTACGACGTCGAGGTTCCGATTCCGAAGCACCTCATCGTCATGGTCTACACCGACCGTCCGGGCATCGTCGCGGTGTACGGCAAGGAGTTCGGCGAGGCATCCATCAACATCGCCGGTATGCAGATTGCCCGCCACGAAGCCGGCGGCCAGGCGCTCAGCGTGCTGACCGTCGACTCGCCCGCACCCGAGGGCCTGCTCGAGAAGGTTCGCGTCGCTATCGACGCCGACCTCCTGCGCGAGATCGACATCACCGAGTAGGACGACAAACGAAAAGGCCCCTCGCACCATGTGCAAGGGGCCTTTCGTCGTTCCGAGAAGTTCTAGACGATTGGGTTGTCGTTGCTCGACGCGGTCGAACGGCTCTGGATGTTCTCACCGCTCGCGGGGTCGACTGCCGAACGGACGGTCGTGGTGGTCTGGCGCTTACGCAGCAGGAAGACCAGGCCGATGACGAAGACGACGAAGCCGGCTGCCATCAGGATGTAGCCGATCAGGTGCAGGTCGATGACACCGCCAGTGTCGATTTGCACGGCGAACGCCAGTACGGCGCCGATGACGAACAGGGCAATTCCAGTTCCAATACTCATGCGCGCAAGCCTAGGGACCTTCAGTCGCCCCGGACGAACTCATGCAGATCACTCCCAGATAACGTCCAGTTACCCGAAATGCGCCATTCGGGGTCCAGATGCGACAGAGTAGTCAGATGACTGATTCTCACGACGCCGCCGAAACGACTCCGATTCAGCCCGCCGCACCCCTCAGGACCGTGCCGTTCGCCGCAGCGGGCAAGGTCTCGCTCGGGCTCGCAATCGCGGTGGCCGCATGGTCGGTGATTGCGAGCGGTTTCTTTTATCTTCCGCTCGAGGGGTACCCGCTCGGCTTCCTCTTCGACATCAACCAGCCGATTGCCCTCCTGCTGGCCGCTGCCGGCCTGACGTTCGGAATCATCGGCCTGACCCAGCGTTCGACCACTCGCCTTGCGGCGGCAGCCGGCGCCGCGGTGTCCGCCTACGTTTTGGTCACGATCGTCGTTGGCGGCCTCTTCGGGGTGCTCGTCCACTTCGCGCTCTAGGGGGTCGATCGCCGAAGAAACGCCCGGTTTCGCGCGGTACTGTAATGGAATGCCCAGAACCATTTCACTCGCAGTAATCGCCGGCGACGGCATCGGTCCGGAGGTCATCGCCGAGGCGGTCAAAGTGCTGGGCGCCGCCGTTCCGGCAGACGTCACGGTCGACACGACCCACTACCCGTTCGGTGCGGGGCACTACCTCGAGACCGGTCGCATCCTCGAAGACGAGGATCTCGATGCGCTCAAGAAGCACGACGCGATCCTGCTCGGCGCTGTCGGGGGAGACCCGCGGGATGCCCGCCTCAAGGGCGGCATCATCGAGCGCGGGCTGTTGCTCAAGCTGCGGTTTGCTCTCGACCACTACGTGAACCTGCGCCCGACGGCGCTCTTCCCCGGAATCGAGTCGCCGCTTCGCGATGCCGGAGCTGTCGATTTCGTCGTCGTTCGCGAGGGAACCGAAGGCCCGTACGTCGGCAACGGCGGCGGCATCCGCGTCGGAACCCCGCACGAGATCGCGAACGAGGTGTCGATCAACACGGCATTCGGCGTCGAACGCCTGGTGCGGTTCGGATTCGTCACGGCGAACGCCCGCCCGGCGAAGAAGCTGACGCTCGTGCACAAGACAAACGTGCTCACCCACGCCGGCGGCCTGTGGCAGCGCACCGTCGATCGCGTCGCGCTCGAATACCCGGATGTCGCGGTCGACTACCTGCACGTGGATGCCGCAACTATCTTCCTCGTCACAAATCCGAGTAGATTTGACACCATCGTCACAGACAACCTCTTTGGCGACATCCTCACCGATCTTGCAGCCGCAATCAGCGGCGGCATCGGACTGGCAGCCTCGGGCAACATCAACCCCGACGGAACCTTCCCCAGCATGTTCGAGCCGGTCCACGGATCCGCGCCGGATATCGCTGGCCAGCAGTTGGCTGACCCCACTGCCGCGATCCTCTCCGTTGCATTGCTGCTCGATCATCTCGAGTTGGCCGAAGCTTCGGCACGGGTCACGGCTGCGGTCACCGCCGATCTCGCTGGTCGTGGGACGACCACGCGGTCAACAGCGCAGGTTGGCGACGCAATCGTCGCCGCGTTGACGCAGAATTAGACAAACCCTTTTGCAGGGCCCTCTCCACTAGGACACACGATGACAATCAAGAATCTCCTCGCACCACAGACGCTCCAGTTCACCCGCACGGACAACCCTGAGGCAGTCGCGCCCGAAGCGCGCGCCGAGATTCTTGCCAACCCCGGCTTCGGAAAGCACTTCACCGACCACATGGTCGACATTTGCTGGTCGGAGTGGGGAGGCTGGCACCGCCCGCGAGTGCAGCCGTACGGACCGATCTCACTCGATCCTGCAGCCGCAGTGCTTCACTACGCGCAGGAGATCTTCGAGGGCCTGAAGGCCTACCGTCATGCCGACGGATCGATCTGGAGCTTCCGTCCCGAGCAGAATGCCGCTCGCCTGCAGCGTTCGGCTGCCCGCATGGCGCTGCCAGAGCTGCCGACCGAGTACTTCCTCGACTCGCTGAAGGAGCTCATCGCGGCCGACGGCGACTGGGTTCCGTCCGCTCCCGACACGAGCCTGTACCTTCGTCCGTTTATGTTCGCCAAGGAGGCATTCCTCGGCGTGCGCCCGGCGAAGAAGGTCAACTACTACGTCATCGCCAGCCCGGCTGGGGCGTACTTCACCGGCGGACTGGCCCCGGTATCCATCTGGCTCTCGACCTCATACTCGCGTGCGGGCAAGGGCGGAACGGGTGCGGCCAAGACCGGCGGCAACTACGCTTCGAGCCTCATCGCCCAGGCCGAGGCCTACGAGAACGGCTGTGACCAGGTGCTCTTCCTCGACTCCGAGGAAGAGAAGTACATCGAAGAGCTCGGCGGAATGAACATCGTGCTCGTCTACAAGGACGGCACGCTCGTGACGCCGCACTCCGACAGCATCCTCGCCGGCATCACCCGCGACTCGATCCTGCAGCTCGCCGAAGACCGCGGCCACAAGGTCGAGCGCCGCAAGGTGAGCATTGACGAGTGGCGCGAGGGCGTCGCATCGGGCGAGATCGTCGAGGCTTTCGCCTGCGGTACCGCCGCGGTCGTTGCGCCGATCGGACTGCTCAAGGCCGGCGACTTCGAGATCGGATCAGCGGATGCTCCGGCTGGCGAGCTGACCATGTCGTTGCGCGACGAGCTCACCGGCATCCAGTACGGCAAGGTCGAAGACCGCCACGGCTGGATGATGCGCCTCGACACCCCCACCGCTTAGCCACGACACCTAACTCAGGCAGAATTCTCGCAGCGAAAGATGAGGCCCCGAAAAGTCGCGGGTCTTGTCTGCGGCAGCGGAATTCTGCCTGAGTTGCGTTCAGGGCTCGGTGCCGGGGAGATGAGCGGATGCCGCGGGTAGGGTTGACCACGTGAAGATCGCACGTTTCAGTACTGACGGAAACCCCCGCTACGGCATCGTTGATGGCGACGACCTGGTGGTTCTCGCCGGGGACCCGATGTTCCAGGGGTTTGAAACCCTCGACATCCGCGTGCCCATCAGCGAAGCCAAACTGCTCGCGCCGGTCATTCCGCGCTCCAAGGTCGTCTGCGTCGGCATGAACTACCCGGAGCACAAGGCCGACATGGGCAACGTCGGCCCGGCCAGTCCGCTGATCTTTCTGAAGCCCAACACCGCGGTCGTCGGCCCCGGCGACGCGATCCAGCTTCCGCCGAACGTCGGCAAGATCGTGCACGAGGGCGAACTCGTCATCGTCATCGGCAAGATCGCGAAGCAGGTCAAGGCCGAGAACTACGCCGACTACGTCTTCGGCTACACCGTCGGTAACGACGTATCCGCTCGCGACCTCATGGTGCTCGATGGCCAGTGGGCAAGGGCTAAGGGGTTCGACACCTTCGCGCCGATCGGCCCGTTCATCGAGACCGACCTCGACCACAGCAACCTCGAGATCACGACCTTCGTCGACGGCGAGAAGCGTCGGCACGGCAACACGGCGAACATGCTGCACAAGGTGCCGGAGATCATCGAGTTCGTCTCCGATGTCTGGACACTGCTTCCCGGCGACATCATCATGACCGGTACGCCCGGTGGCCTGGGCGGCTTCACCGCCGGCCAGACCGTCGACATCACCATCGAGGGCATCGGTACGCTCTCGAACCCCGCGCGCGACCGCTAACTCCCGCCGCATCCGCGTCTAGTGAACGGCGTTTTGCTAGCGGCGTTGCGCTAACTTGTGTCGCAAGGTAGCGTGTAATGCATGACACCGACCTCCTCTGGCGCCGAAGCCCAGCTTCGTAAGGGCGTTGTGGAGTTCGCGATCCTCGCGTTGCTTAAAACCGAGCCGATGTACGGCTGGCAACTGTCGCAGGAACTCATCGAACGCGGTGGCTTCATCGCGAGCATCGGCACCCTGTACCCGGTGTTGTCGAGGCTTCGCGCCAAGGGCTGGGTATCGACGTACGACGAAGCATCGGACGCGGGACCTGCCCGTCGCTATTACCGCCTCACCGCATCCGGAACCGAAAGCCTCGACGACTTCACCGCCCAGTGGGAAGTCTTCTCCGATTCGCTCACCGCCCTCCTGAAAGAGACCTCCAGATGAGCTCCACCGTGACCAACGCCTATCTCGCTGAACTGACGCTCGCGCTGCGGATCCTGCCGGTCGAGGTGCGCCGCGAGATCCACTCGGGTATTGCCGAGGAACTGCGCGGGCTCGACGATGGCGCCGCATCGCAGCGGATCGGTGAACTCGGCGACCCGAAGTACATCGCTGCGGCCGCACTCGATGAGGTGGATGCCGGGACGTTCGTCGTGGTCGAATCCGCGCCTGCGAACGACAAGACCTGGTACACGTTGACGGCGGTGTTCGCCCTGCTCCTTGGCGGCGTCGTTATCCCGTTCATCGGCTGGTTCGGAGGAGTGATTCTGCTCTGGAACTCCAAGACGTGGAAACTCGTGGACAAGATCGTCGGAACACTGGTTCTTCCATTTGGCTTCCTTGCATCGTTGGTTGTGGCGGTCAGGTCCCTCCACGCGCCGGACGACGTTGAGGGTACGTGGGGCGGCCCCGGAGACATGACCGACGAGATTTACTTTCCCGCTCCCACCATTGGTCCACTGGCCACTGCGATCGCGCTGCTTCCATTCGCCACCGCGGTGTATTTACTCATTCGCGCCTGGCACATCAAGAAGAAGGGGGCACAATCATGACCACCACCAGCACCTACCTCGCCGACCTGCGCACCGCGGTCCGCGACCTGCCGACCGCCGTCGGAGATGAGATCGTCGCCGGGATCACCGAAGAGCTGGCCGGGCTCAGCGACACCGACGCAGCCGAACGCATCGCTGAACTCGGCGACCCGGAGTTCATCGCCGCAGCAGCTCGAGACGAAGTGGGGGAGGCGCCGACCAACTCCGCGCGCTCCGATGCCACCTGGTACACGATGGCGACCGCGTTCGCTCTGCTACTCGGCGGCCTCGTCGTGCCATTCGCCGGCTGGATCGTCGGAGCCGGGTTCCTCTGGTTCTCGAAGAGCTGGACACTGCGTGACAAGCTCATCGGGACCCTGGTCACTCCGTTCGGGCTGTTGTTCTCGCTGCTTGCGCTGCACGGTGCGTTCGCAACAACGCTCTGCGCGGGGGATAGCTGCCAGTCGACGCTGTCCATGCCGGCATGGGCAATCGTGCTCCGAATTGTCGTCGCGCTCCTGCCGGTTGCCACCTTCGTCTACCTGCTGGCCCGGGCACGTCGTCATAAGAGCCGGCCGTGACCAGGCCGCCCTGGCTCGCCGGCGTCGCGGTTGCGCTCGCCGCGGCGGGAGTCGCGTGGCTGATCCACCTCGCGCTGCCGGCCATCCCGTGGCTGACGGCCGGGCTCGTGCTCGGCGTCATCGTCGGGTGCATCCCGCCTGCGCGACCCGTGCTCGACGGAGTCCTCAAGCCCGGCCTCGCCATCGCATCCCGCCGCCTGCTGCGGATCGGCATCGTGCTGCTCGGCCTCAAACTCGCCCTCGGCGACATCGCGGCGCTCGGCTGGGTCGCGATCGTCGCGATTGCGGCACTCGTGGTCGTGAGCTTCACCCTGACCTGGTTGATCGCGAAGCTGTTCCGGCTTCCGGGGGATGAGCCGGTACTGCTCGCCGCGGGCTTCTCGATCTGCGGCGTCTCGGCGGTCGGGGCGATGGCGGCGGCCCGGGGCTCGAAGTCCAGCGACACCGGAACCCCCATCGCGCTCGTCACCCTGTTTGGAACCGTCGCTATCGTCGTGCTTCCGGCCCTCGCACCACTCCTTGGGCTCGGCGCGGTCGACTACGGCCGCTGGGTCGGAGCGAGCGTCCACGACGTCGGCCAGGTCGTCGCGGCCGCACAGATCGCCGGCCCCGCGGCGCTCGCCGCGGCTATCGTGATCAAGCTCACCCGGGTGCTGATGCTCGCGCCGATGGTGGCCATCGCCTCCATCTCCGCTCGCCGAAACCTGCCCGATGGTGCACCTCGGCCGGCGATTGTGCCGCTCTTCATCGTCGGTTTCGTCGCGGCCGTGCTCGCGCGGACCTTTCTTCCGATTCCGGATGCCGCACTCCAGATCGCCGACGCACTCCAGTCGATCCTGCTGGCGGCCGCGTTGTTCGCAATCGGGGCATCCCTTCGCCTGGAAAAGCTCGCCCGCTCCGGGCCGCGCGCCCTCGCCGCAGCCTCCCTGTCCTGGGTCGTGATCCTCGGCCTCGCCCTGCTCCTGGTCAAGCTCACCTAGCTCCGACTGCAAAACTCAGGCCGCAGACGAGTCTCATCCCGCCACCGGGGATGAGAGCGGCCGGGAGCCTGAGTTTTGCAGAAGAGAACCGGGGAAGAGGGCTGAGGGGCGCCGCAAGCGGAACGGTAGGATTGCTGGCGATGTCTGCCTCCTTTTCCACCGCATCCGGTGCCGATGTTCGCGTGCGGTTCTGCCCGTCGCCGACCGGCACCCCGCATGTCGGTCTCATTCGTACCGCGCTGTTCAACTGGGCCTACGCCCGTCACACCGGCGGCAAGCTGATCTTCCGGATCGAAGACACCGACGCCGCGCGTGACAGTGAAGAGAGCTACCTGCAGCTGCTCGACGCGCTGCGCTGGCTCAACATCGACTGGGACGAGGGAATCGACGTCGGCGGACCGCACGGACCGTACCGCCAGTCGCAGCGAACCGACATCTACCTTGAGGTCATCGAGAAGCTCAAGGCCAGCGGTCACCTCTACGAGAGCTTCGCCACCGGCGAAGAGATCGAGGCCCGCAACGTCGCGAACGGCCGCGACCCGAAGCAGGGTTACGACAACTTCGAGCGCGACCTCACGGCCGCCGAGATCGCGGCGTTCAAGGCCGAGGGTCGCCAGCCGGCGCTGCGCCTTCGCGTACCGGACTCCGACCTCAGCTTCGACGACCTCGTTCGCGGGGAGATCACTTTTCCGCAGGGTTCGTTCACCGACTTCGTCGTCGTGCGCCCGAACGGCGCTCCCCTCTATACGTTCGTCAACCCGGTCGACGACGCACTCATGGGCATCACCCACGTGCTTCGCGGCGAAGACCTGCTGTCGTCGACACCCCGCCAGATCGCCCTTTACACGGCGCTCATCGAGATCGGACTCACCGAGTTCATCCCGCGCTTCGGCCACCTTCCCTACGTCATGGGTGAGGGCAACAAGAAGCTCTCGAAGCGTGACCCGGAGTCGAACCTGTTCCTGCACCGCGAGCGTGGGTTCATCCCCGAGGGGCTCATCAACTACCTGAGCCTGCTCGGCTGGTCGCTTACCCACGACCGCGACGTCTTCACGATCGCGGAGATGGTCACGGCCTTCGACGTCGTCGACGTCAATCCGAACCCGGCGCGCTTTGACCTCAAGAAGGCCGAATCGCTCAACGGCGACCACATCCGCCTGCTGCCGGTCGAAGAGTTCGCGAACCGGCTGGTTCCGTACCTGGCCGCAGCAGAGACCGGCGCCGGCCAGTTCGACGAGACCAACGCCCAGCACCAGCACCTGCTGCACGCGGTTGCGCCGATCGTGCAGGAGCGTATGCAGCTTCTCGGGGATGCCCCGGCTCTCCTCGCCTTCCTCTTCACTGCGGATGACGAACTCACGATCGACGCGGATGCCGCGCCCGGCGCTGACGCTGCTCCGGTCGTCGACGCATCGCTTGCCGCGCTCGAGACGCTTGACGAGTGGAACCACGACGCGATCGAGGCAGCGCTGCGTGCCGCCCTCATCGACGGCCTCGGCCTCAAGCCCCGCAACGCCTTCGGGCCGCTGCGTACCGGAATCTCGGGCCGCCGCATCAGCCCGCCGCTGTTCGAGTCGATGGAAATCCTCGGTAAGGACTCATCGCTCACGCGCCTGAAAAACCTGCGGGCAACGCTGTGAGCGATCCGGCAGCGAGCTACGACGTTGTCGTTGTCGGCGCAGGTCCCGCCGGGCTGAGCGCCGCGCTGAATCTTGCGCGCGCTCGCCGCACGGTGCTCGTGCTCGACAGCAATCGTCCGCGCAACGCCGCGACGCTCAAGTCACACGGCTACCTCAGTCGCGACGGTATTTCGCCGCTCGAACTGCGCAAGCTCGGCCGCGAAGAGCTCGAGGCGTATCCAGAGGCCAGCTACGAGAAGATCGCCGTGAGCGCGATCGAGCGAGCCGGCGACGGGTTTGCCGTGACCGCCGGAGCGAAGTCTTTTGCGGCATCCGCTGTGCTGATTGCCACGGGCCTCACCGAGGTCATGCCGGTGCTGCCGAGCCTGCGTACGTTCTACGGCACGAGCGTGCACTCGTGCATGGAGTGCGACGCCTACGAATACGCCGACCGGCCGATCGCGTTGATCGGCGAGACCGGCGACCTCGCGTACCGCGCGACGCTGCTCTCGCAGTGGAGCCGCGATCTCATCGTCTTCACCAACGGTGTCGCCGTCATCAGCGAAGCGGATGAGGCCGCTCTCGCCGAACGCGGAGTCACGGTCGACCGCCGGGTCGTCTCCGACGTCGCTGGCGACCGCACGGGACTCACCGGCATCACCCTCGCCGACGGCGAGACGGTGCCGCGCGAGGGCGCGTTTATCCGTCCGGTCTACGCGCCCAAGCTCGACTACGCCGCGTCTCTCGGGCTCGATCTCGATGTGGACGGGTGCCTCGTCGTCGACGCGTTTGGCAGAACGAACCTGGCCGGCGTCTACGCCGCCGGCGACTCGACCTCGCCCGGACCGCAGCAGCTCATCGTTGCCGCCGGCGCGGGCGGCCGTGTTGCCGCGACCATCAACCGCGACCTCCTGGGCCTCTAGTGGTCGACGAGACCGGCCCGCTGCTGTCGCGGGCGAGCGATCGCCCGAGCACGCCGTGGAAGAACGGCGGCGGCTCGACGTCGGAGATCGCGAGCAGCCCGGCCGGCTCCGGGCTCGACGACTTCGACTGGCGCGTGAGCATCGCGACGATCGACGGCGACTCCGAGTTCTCGAGCTTCGAGGGCGTCGACCGCTGGCTCATGCCGCTGACACCCGACGGCCTCACACTCGTCGACAACGGCGAGACCCGTTTGGTCCCCCAGTTCGACGTGCAGGCGTTTGCGGGGGAGTCCCCGGTGTCGGCGGTCGAAGTTTCCGCTGAATCGCGCGACCTGAATCTCATGGTGCGCCGCGGCATCCGCTCGGGCTCGCTCGAGAAGCGCGCCGTGGTTGGCAGCGCCGTGCTGACGACCGACGACGACACCGAGCTCATCGTTGTCGTGCTCGACGGATCGCTCGACCTGCCTGACCGTATGGTCGCGGGCGACGCGCTCGTGCTCGGCCCGGACGACTTTCTGATGCTGTCGGGAACGGCGACCATTGCGGTCGCGACCGTCTCTTGATCTCCCGCCGCGCTTCATCAGCAGCGCCGGGGCGGGTCTCGTAAAGTTGTAATGGTTCATCCAGCTCGTTAGGACAGGCAATGACTGAAGCACCGCTCGGATATTTCCCGGCCGAGATCCTTGAGATGACGCGCGAAGCGGAGCAGGTCGTTTCGCTCACGCTCGCAATTCCCGCCGAACTCGTCGACCAGCCGTGGCGCCCCGGCGCGCACGTCGAGGTGCTGATCGGCGGCGAACACCTTCGTCACTACTCGATCTCTGCATCGCCCCAGTTCCCGGGAACCTGGCGAATCGCGGTACTCGACCTCCCCGAGGGCCGCGGCGGATCCAGCTACATGCACTCGCTCGAGGTCGGCGGATACGTCGATGTCGCTGCCCCACGCAACCACTTCGAGCTCGACCTGTCGAGCGAGAACTACCTGTTCATCGCGGGCGGTATCGGAATCACCCCGATCCTGTCGATGGTCGAGGCCGCCGAAGTTGCTGGCGTCAACTGGCGCCTGCTGTACTTCGGTGGATCACGACCCGCCATGGCGTTCCTCGACGAGCTCTCGCAGTTCGGCGACAAGGTGATTTACCTCGCCAAGTCGGAACTCGGTCCGGTCGACCTCGAGCAAACGCTCGATGCGACCCTCGCCGCGGCAGGCATGCCGCGCATTTACGCGCAGGTCTACGCGTGCGGCCCCGCTCGTCTGCTCGACGCACTCGGCGAACTCGAATTCATGCCGGGCCAGCTCCACACCGAGCGCTTCCTGGCCCTCGAGCTCGAGTACGGCGAAGAAGAGCGCTCGTTTATCGTCGAACTCAAAGACGGCCGTGAAATCGAAGTCGCCGCCGACGAAACGATCATCGACGCGGTCGAAGCCGCCGGTGTGGTCGTGAACAGTTCCTGCCGCGAGGGCGTGTGCGGAACCTGTGAGACGCGAGTCCGGGCCGGAATTCCCGACCATCGAGACGCCGTGCTCAGCGATGAGGAACACGCGTCGAACAAGATCATGACCATCTGCGTCTCGCGCTCGCTCGGCGACCGACTCGTCCTCGACCTGTAAGCGGCATGAACGAGTCGCTCCGCCCGGAACCGCTGAGTGCGGAAGCATCCACTCGTTCCGTTGAGCGGGCACTCGTACTGCTCGAGATCGTGTGCGATCGGGGAGCGATGGGGCTCGTCGACGTGTCGGCGGCAGCCGGCCTCGCGCCGAGCACCGCCACCCGACTGCTCCGCACGCTCGTGGCAAAAGGATTCCTGCGGCGCGACGATGCCGGGCTTTATCACGCCGGATCCCGGATGATGCGGCTCGGAGCCCAGGCGCTCAGCCGTGAGGCGCTTGTTCCCCTGTGCCGACCGGCCATGGAGACTCTCGTCGCCAACACCGGCGAATCCGTCTACCTGAGCATGCGTGCCGGGGGCGAGACCGCCCTCTACATCGCAATCGTCGAAGGAACCCAGTCCGTTCGTCATGCGAACTGGATCGGGCGAGTGGTGTCCCTCGAAAACTCGGCGGCGGGCCACGCCCTGCTTGGACGGGTACCCCGCGGCGGATTCGAGATCATCGAGCACGGCATTGAACCGGATGTCACCGCGATCGCTGCACCCGTCTATTCGGACCGGGCGATCGTGGCTGCCGTGAGTATCGTCGTGCCGAGCTACCGTGTCGATCGCGCGACGATGGAGCGTTACGGCGCGATGCTCGTGGCTGAAACGGCGGGAGTCAGCGCCGCGCTGAGCCACAGCGGTGCCTAGTCCGTTTCCAACTGACGGAAATCGAGCTTAACAAAATGGCAACCTGCGGCTCTGGTTCGCGATAGTCGTGCGAGGCTAGCGTTGGGCTATGACCACAGACCCCGAATCCAACCGCCGCAGCATCCGCGCCGCTCGCGGTAGTGAGATCACGGCCAAGAGCTGGCAGACGGAAGCCGCCATTCGCATGCTGATGAACAACCTCGACGCCGAGGTCGCCGAGCGTCCGGAAGACCTCGTGGTCTACGGCGGAACGGGCAAGGCCGCCCGCAACTGGGAAGCGTACGACGCCATCATCCGCACCCTCGAGACGCTCGAAGACGACGAAACGCTGCTCGTGCAGTCCGGAAAGCCGGTCGGAGTCTTCCGCACCCACGAGTGGTCGCCGCGCGTGCTCATCGCCAACTCGAACCTCGTCGGCGACTGGGCGACCTGGCCGGAGTTCCGTCGCCTCGAAGACGCCGGGCTCACCATGTACGGGCAGATGACGGCCGGATCGTGGATCTACATCGGTACCCAGGGCATCCTGCAGGGAACCTACGAGTGCTTTGCCGCGATCGGCGACAAGCGCTTCGGTGGAAGCCTCACCGGAACGCTCACCCTCACCGGCGGCGCCGGCGGAATGGGTGGAGCGCAGCCGCTCGCCGTCACCATGAACGGTGGTGTGGTGATCATCGTCGACGTCGACGAGACCCGATTGCAGCGCCGCATCGACCACGGTTACCTCGATGAGCTCGCAACCGACCTCGACGACGCACTCGCTCGTGCGCAGGCCGCGAAGGCCAGCGGAACAGCACTGTCGATCGGCGTCGTGGGCAATGCTGCGACAGTCTTCACCGACATCCTCGAGCGCGGGGTCGAGATCGACATCGTGACCGACCAGACCTCCGCCCACGACCCGCTGAGCTACCTTCCCGAGGGAATCACTGTTGCCGAGTGGAAGGCCGCAGCCGAAGCCGACCCCGAGGGTTTCACCGACCGCTCGCGCGCGACGATGGGCAAGCAGGTTGCCGCGATGGTCGGCTTCCAGGACGCCGGTTCCGAGGTCTTCGACTACGGCAACTCCATCCGTCGCGAAGCGGAGCTCGGCGGCTACGACCGTGCCTTCGAGTTTCCGGGCTTCGTTCCGGCGTACATCCGCCCGCAGTTTGCGGAGGGTCGCGGACCGTTCCGCTGGGTTGCGCTCTCCGGTGACCCGGCAGACATCAAGCGAACGGATGAAGAGATCCTGCGCCTGTTCCCGAACGACGAGAAACTGCGTCGGTGGATCACGGCCGCGGGGGAGAAGGTGCACTTCGAGGGCCTTCCCGCGCGCATCTGCTGGCTCGGCTACAAGGAACGCCACCTCGCCGGTCTCGCGTTCAACGAACTCGTGCGCACCGGCCAGGTCAGCGCCCCGATCGTGATCGGTCGTGACCACCTCGACTCCGGCTCCGTTGCCTCGCCGTACCGCGAGACCGAAGCGATGCTCGACGGCTCGGACGCGATCGCCGACTGGCCGATCCTCAACGCGCTGCTGAACACGGCATCCGGCGCAACCTGGGTCTCGTTGCACCACGGTGGTGGTGTCGGCATCGGCCGGTCGATCCATGCTGGCCAGGTGCTCGTCGCCGACGGCACCGAGCTCGCCGCCCAGAAGCTCGAGCGGGTACTGGTCAACGACCCGGGAACCGGCGTCATGCGCCACGTCGACGCGGGCTACGAGCGAGCGGCCGAGGTTGCGCGTGAGCGCGGACTGCGGGTTCCGATGTGGGAAGGGCAGTAGAACCGGTGCTCGCCGAGCGCTCGACTGCCGCGCTGCTGCGACAGGTCGCCGATATCGGTGCGGACGGGGTTCGTGGCGGATACTCCCGCCACGTCTTCGACCCCGCCGAACGGCAGTTGCGCGAGTGGTTCACCGAGCGCGCGACTTCTCTCGGGCTCGACCTCGAGACCGACCGCAACGGCAACATCTGGGCCTGGTGGGGAGCGCCGGGACCGGATGCCGTGGTCACCGGAAGCCACCTCGATTCGGTTCCGGGCGGCGGACCGCTCGACGGCCCGCTCGGGGTTGCGACGTCGCTCGCCGCAATCGCGTCCCTTCAAGCAAGCGGGTTCTCGCCGAGCCGTCCGTTCGCCGTTGTGGTGTTTGCCGAGGAAGAGGGCGCGCGCTTCGGTATCGCCTGCCTCGGCTCGCGACTGCTCACCGGTGCCATCACGCCCGAGCGGGCGCTCGCGCTGACCGATCGATCCGGCGTGACCTTCGCGGAGGCCGCGGCCGGCTTCGGACTCCCTCTCGAGCACCTCGGTGTCGACCGTGAGGCAATCAGTCGCATTGGTCTGTTCGTCGAACTCCACGTCGAACAGGGGATCGGCCTCGTGAACCTCGATGCTCCGATCGGCGTCGCGTCGAGCATCCTCGCCCACGGCCGCTGGCGCGTGCGGGTTCGCGGCCAGGGTAACCACGCCGGAACGACCGCGATCGCCGACCGGCACGACCCGATGGTCGTCTCGGCGCGCGCAATTCTCGCGAGCCGTGAGGTCGCTGCAGCGACAGCCGGAGTGCGGGCAACGGTCGGACGAGTCGAACCGATCCCCGGCGGCACCAATGTCATCGCCTCGCAGGTCACCACCTGGCTCGATGTGCGCGCCGGCTCGGATGCCGAAACGCTCGATGCCGTCGCCGCGATTTCCGAAGCGGCCCGATCTGCCGCGGCTGCCGAGGGCTGCGAGATCGACATCGTCGAGGAGTCCTACGGAGGCGAAGTCATCTTCGACCCGGCGCTGCGCGACCGTCTCAGTGCGGTGCTCGGGGGAGTTCCCGTGCTGCCGACGGGTGCCGGTCACGATGCCGGGATCCTGGCATCCGTTGTGCCGACCGCCATGCTCTTCGTGCGCAACCCGACCGGGATCTCGCACGCGCCAGAAGAAGGCGCGACCGACGAGGACTGCGAGTCCGGTGTCGACGCGCTCGTGCTCGTGCTGAAGGACCTGCTGTGACCTCGCTCTGGTGCGAGCGCGCCCTTATCGACGGGGTTATCGAGCACGGCGTGCGGTTCGAAGCGGATGCCGACGGTCGCGTGCTCTCCCGCACCATTGGCGCGGCCAGCGAACCGGCCGACGCCCTGCTGTCGTTCGGCGTCCCCGGGTTCGCGAACGCGCACTCGCACCTGTTCCACCGCGCGCTACGCGGACGCACCCACGACAACGGCGGCGACTTCTGGTCGTGGCGTACCGAGATGTACGCCGCTGCTGGCGCGCTCGACCCCGATCGTTACCGCGCGCTCGCGACCGCCGTTTTCGGCGAGATGGTCGCGGTCGGTTACACCGCCGTCGGGGAATTCCACTACGTGCACCACCGTCCGTTGGGCGAGCCGTATCCGGATCACGCAATGGAACTCGCGCTCGCGGATGCGGCGGCCACTGTCGGCATCCGGCTCACGCTGCTCGATACCGCGTATCTGGCCGGTGGAATCGGCGCTCCATTGTCTGCCGAGCAGCAGCGCTTTGGAGACGGGGATGCGTCCGGCTGGCTGGCGCGCTGGTTCTCGTTGCGCGAAGCTCTCACCGCGCGCGGTGACGGGCTCGTCACGCTCGGTGCGGCCATCCACTCTGTTCGTGCCGTGCCACCGGAGGCGATCGCCGCGATCATCGCCGGGCTTCCGGGCGACGTGCCGCTGCACATCCACCTGTCCGAGCAGCCGCTCGAGAACTCCGACAGCGTCGCCGCTTACGGCAAGACTCCGACCGAGCTCATCGCCTCGCTCGGGGTGCTGGCCGGCCGCCTGTCGGTTGTGCACGCGACGCACCTGACCGAGGGCGACATCCGCCTGCTCGCTGATGCCGACGTCTCGGTCGTCATGTGCCCGTCGACCGAGGCAGACCTCGGCGACGGAATTGGCCCGGCGCTCGCGCTCGCCGAAGCCGGGGCGAGCATCGCGATCGGCTCCGACCAGAATGCCGTCATCGATCCGCTGCTCGAACTGCGCGGGCTCGAAGCGGGGGAGCGGCTCGCGAGCGGAAAGCGGGGCCGGTTCACCCCCGCCGCGCTGTGGACTGCCGGAACTAACGCCGGCTACGCAGCGCTCGGGCTTGGACCCGCGGCGCTCGCCGTCGGCGACCCACTCGACCTCGTCGACCTCGACACCGCCAGCGCGCGCACCGTCGGCTCGCTGCCACTGCAGCTGCCGCTCACCGCGACCGCCGCCGACGTTATTGCCGTGTTCGTCGGCGGGCGCGAGATCGCGCGCAGGGGAGCGGACGGTACCGTGGCATCCTCGAGCATCGGCTCCATCCAGGCGGCGCTTTCCGGCGCTCTCGCTAACATCACCAAGGACTGACGTGGCAAGCGAACTCATCACCAACATCGGCGAACTGACGACCAACGAGACCGGTCGCCAACGACGAGCGGATGCCGCCCTCGTCATCGACGACGGCCGCATCGTCTGGGTCGGGGACGCGTCTGACGCGCCCGACGCCGACACGGTGACGGATGCCGCCGGGCGGGCCGTGCTTCCCGGGTGGGTCGACTCGCACAGCCACCTGGTCTTCGCGGGCGACCGCACGGCCGAGTTCGAGGTGCGGCTCACCGGTGCGAAGTACTCGGCCGGTGGGATCAACTCGACCGTGGGTGCGACGCGCGCGGCGAGTGACGAGCAGCTCGGTGCGAACCTGCGCCGCCTGCGGGCCGAGGCGCTCGCGCAGGGGACCACCTGGATGGAGACCAAGACCGGGTACGGCCTCGATGTCGAGAACGAGCTGCGGTCGGCGCGAATCGCGGCAGAGGTGGCCGACGACGTGACGTTCCTCGGTGCGCACGTCGTGCCTGCGGGCGCGGATGCCGACTCGTACGTAGACCTTGTGACCGGCCCGATGCTCGAAGCTGTGCTTCCGTACGTGTCCTGGATCGACGTTTTTGCCGAGCGAGGGGCGTTCGACGAAGACCAGTCCCGCGCGGTGCTCGCGGCGGGAGTCGCCGCCGGGCTCGGGGTTCGGGTGCACGGCAACCAGCTCGGTTTCGGTCCGGGAGTGAAGCTCGCAGTCGAGTTCGACGCCGCGAGCGTCGACCACTGCAACCACCTCTCCGACTCCGACATCGAGGCGCTCGCCGGCTCGAGAGTCGTCGCGACGCTGCTGCCGGCGTGTGACCTATGCACCCGCGAGCCGTTTGCTCCGGCCCGGGCCCTGCTCGACGCCGGCGCGACGATCGCGCTCGCGAGCAACTGCAACCCCGGCACCTCGTACACGACATCGATGGCGTACGGAGTGACGACCGCGATCCTGCAGATGGGACTCACCATCGACGAGGCAATCTGGGCCGCGACGAGAGGTGGTGCGACAGCGCTTCGTCGCGCGGAGGGCGAAGGCGCGATCGGAAGCCTCGTTGTCGGCGTGCGAGCCGACCTGCAGTTGCTGGAGGCGCCATCCGTCACCCACTTCGCCTATCGTCCCGGCGTCCCGCTGACGTCCGCGGTCTGGCAGGCCGGCGCCCGCGTCGTCTGACAGTGCGGTGGTTTGTGACCAGTGCGGCCGTTTGAACGCCCGCACCGGTAACAAACCCCCGCACAACTCGCCGTGCGGTGGCTCGGTTTGGGAGTGCCGTCTGAATAGGCTAAAGTTGACCGTCGGCCCCGCTTCGGTGTGGCCCTCTTGGGGTATGGTGTAATTGGCAACACGGGAGATTCTGATTCTCTTGTTCTTGGTTCGAGTCCAGGTACCCCAGCTTTACAACCCCGGTCACGCCGGGGTTTTTTGTTTCTGTTGCGCCTCTGGCTCCGCCAGCGTTCCAAGCTGCGATTCAGCCGCAACGAACGAGTGCTGCGCGAAGCGATCTCGGGCCGAACTGAGCCCGCGACGGCTGCGCACTCGCCATTGGGCCCGATGATCGGATCAGGTCAGGGACGGTGAACAGTCGATTGAACGCGAATTCGTTGACATGGGGAATCGATTCCCGACATAATTGGCCACCTACCACAGGGGAAGTTCGAGCAATGACGCTCGGCCTGCTGCGGTGGGCTCACTAGGAGACCACACGTGACCAATTCATCGGCGAGAGGGTCACGACTGGCCGGGCGTTTTCGTACCGCCCGTCGAGTCGACACTCTCACATTCGGAAATCACCCTCGAACCCAACCGGACAGCTCAAAGTTCGCAGGGGTAGCTAGCAAAGTTGCTGGTGGCCTCGCGCTCGCGTTAATCGGGTCGGCGCTAACAATGGTCCCGGCGCAAGCTGCTCCCGGTGACACAACCGCGTGGAATCCGACAACCCATACGTTCGATGTCGACGTGCCGAATGTCGTCCGTGAGTCCAACATCGTAATGTCGCAACCGAACGTCGACAGCATGAGCGCACTTCCGCTGGGCAACGGTTCGCTAGCGGGAGCAGCCTGGGCGTCCCAGGGTTTTACCGTTCAGCTCAATCGCAGTGACACGCTTCCTAGCCGGCTATCGCCCGGACAGCTGCATTTGCCGGGTCTCACGGCGCTATCTACTGCGCCAGACTTCAGCGCCACCCTCGACCTGTACACGGGAGTCATCACCGAGACCGGTGCGGGTATCACGCTCAAGTCGTGGATCGAGACTGAACGGGATGTTCTCGTAGTCGACGTTTCCGGGCTGGAGCCAGGCTCTGCGCAGTCTGCGGTCCTCGACCTGCAGAGCGGTCGCACCGAAACGAGTGCGGTCGAAGGTGACATCGGAACCCTCTCGCGAACGTGGCAGGACACCGGCGAGACCGGCAGCGGTTTAACATTTGGCTCGCTATCGGGGCTCGCGGCTCAGGGGGACAGCGTCTCCGTTGAGCGGGTCACCGGCACGGGCCCGACAGTACGGGCGACTTTCAACGCGACGGACGAAGGCACCTACCGGGTCGCCGTTGCTTCGCCATCATGGCCCTCGGGTGGAACCACGGATGCCGCCACACGGGTTGCGCAAGAGCTCGGCGACGTGCTGACAGCCGATCAGTCCTCGCTGCTCGACGCCCAGGAGAGCTGGTGGGGAGAGTACTGGGAGGGCACCGATTTGATCCAGGCGAAGTCGAGTGACGGCGTCGCGCAGTACATGGAGAACCTCCGAACGGAGTATTTCTACGCGGAGCGCGCCGCGATGAAGATCGGGTACAACCCCGGCGCCCAGGCTGGACAGGTGAATATGTTCAGCGGCAGTCGCGACGTCATCCACTGGAATGCTTCTTCGTACTGGCTATGGAACCAGCGCACGCAGCTCACCTCGAACATGGCGTCGGGCAACTTCGATCTCAACATCCCCATGTTCGATGTCTACCTCAACTCCATGCCCGGTCAGCGCCAGTGGACCGATCAGCAGATGGAGGGGCTTTCCGGAATCTGCACGCCGGAGACGATGCGATTCAATGGGACCGCTGGCGACGGTGGCCGCACGGCCACAGCGCCCGGTTCTTGCAAGTCCGGTGTGACGCCTAACCGAGTCGAATACTGGAACGCACTGAGCATCGTCTCGGGTCCCGAGGTCGGTCAGTACATCTGGCAGCAGTACAAAATGACCAAGGACACGGCCTTCCTCGCGAAGTACTACCCGTTCATCCGCGAGACGGCGCGATTCCTGCTCGAGTACCACACCGATCCGGACTTCTCGCTTTCGCGCACCGCCCAGAAGAACGACGGTTACCTGCACGCGATCGCGAACGCGAAGGAAACCCAGTGGGCCATCCTTGATCCGATCACGAACATCGTTGCCATGGAGACGGCTTTCCCGACCGTGATTGAAGCCGCTGACATTCTCGGCATCACGGATCCTGACGACCTCGCGCTCATCGATGAGCTCGAGGAAGCGATTCCGAAGATTCCGCCATACCCGCGCACAACCACCACCCAGCCGACTAACTCCATCCTCAATGCCGACTACTCCCCAGCTTCGACGGCTGCGGCTGACGCGCTGCCGAACACTGTGTTTGGAATGGGATATGAGGCAGACAGCATCCGTAACGGCGAGAACGTCAACCTCGAGCCAGTCTGGCCGTGGGGCGTCGTAAATGACACCAGCGGGCCGCTTTGGTCGATCGCGCAGCGAACCTATACCAACCGCGTTTTCCGCGACGGCAACGACTGGGACATGGATGCGGTGCAAGCGGCTCGACTCGGTCAGGCCGACGAATTCCGCAGTCGCGTCACCGCGATTACGCGAAAGACGCAGGTGCACCCAAATGGTTTCGCCGCGCTAAACAACGACGCTTCATACCAGAATCTGCCGTACATCGAGCAGATGGCCGGTGTGACCGCTGCGATGAACGAAGCATTCATTCAGGGACATGACGGCATCATCCGCATCGCTCCGGCATGGCCGTCGAACTGGGAGGGAAGCGGCTCCGCTCACGTCCTGGGTAACACGGTCGTGTCCGCGCAGGTGCGAAATGGCTCGGCCGTGACCGTTGCGATCAAGGCCGGCGAGACAGCCGACCTCACTGTCCGCAACCCGTGGCAAAGCCAGCAGATCCAGGTCATAAATGCGGAAACCGGGGCAGTTGCGCTGGCCTCTACCACGGATTCGCAGGTAAGCTTCCCGGCAAATTCTGGCGAAACTTACCTCGTAGAACGGGTCGCAGAGCCCACCTCGGGCATAACGTACCAGCCAGTCTCGGGAACCCCGGCAACCCAACACAAGGTGCTCGCCGGCACTCCAACCCGCACGATCGGACTGGCAGCAGCCGCCCCAGCTACGGTGACCAGCCTGTCACCGACATCGGGCGTCGCGACCGGAGGCACTGAGGTCACCATCACGGGGACCGGCCTCAGCGGAGCGACGGGCGTGACCTTCGGAGGTGCGGCCGGCGCGGAATTCTCAGTGGTCAATGATACGAGAATCACCGTCACGACCCCCGCTGGAGCAGTTGGCGCGGTCGCGGTAATCGTGGTCGATCCGATCGGTAATTCCGCTCCCGTGGACTTCGAATACACTTCCGCTTCGCCAGATGGCACCGCGGTACTGGGTGCAGTGCTGGGGACCAGCGCCGCCAGCGACACTGACTATGGCGTCAGGGGGCCCGCGACCGTAACAAACGACGGCGGAAGTGCTTTGGCAACCATTGGGGGCTATTCCGCTCGCAGCAGTGCCACTGGAGGTGCTGACTCCACGGTGCTGAACACTCTGTACTTCGCGATCGACGATAAGTACGCACACAACGGCTCGTACGACGGAACATTCAAGTTCTCCTACTACGACGCGGGAACAGGCTCGGTACTGTGCCACTTCGACAGTCCGGCGGACAACTACACGGGTTGTGGATCCATCACACTCGCCAACACCAACACGTGGAAGACCGCGACGCTAAACTTCACCAACGCGAGGTTCAACAACACCGAGAACGGGTCATCTGATTTCCGTCTGATGGGCTACCTGCCCAACGGCGTTCGGATCAGCATCCACAGCGTGGTCGCAACGATCACGGGCAGCGGCGTACCCGATGAAAAGGTGTTCCCGCCCGCAGTCACGATCACGGCACCAATCACAGGCAGCTCTGTCCCGCAGTCGACTGCGCCGTCATTTAGTGGCGCAGCTGAACCAGGCGCATCGGTGACCGTGACGGACGGCGAGGCTACTGCGTGCACGACCGCAGTAGGCAACGACGGAACCTGGACATGTTCACCAGAGAACCCGCTCGCGACCGGTGACCACACGTTTATTGCCACAGCCACGGACCTGACCGAGACTGAGGCGGCACCATCCGCTCCGGTAACGGTGACGGTCAAACTGGCTGGTGCACAGAACAGCGTCCTGCCCGCCATCACCGGAGCCGCGCAAGTCGGCAGCGAGTTGACGGCGAGTGCCGGTCAGTGGGATGTCGAGGGACTGTCTTTCGCCTACCAGTGGCTGTCTGATGGTCAGCCGGTCGACGGTGCAACTGACTCGACCCTGACAGTAACCGCTGCGCTCGCAGGTAAGCCTCTTGTGGTGCGGGTAACAGCGCGAGCGGACGGACGGATGGACGCCACCGCGACGTCGCCGTCCGTCGCCGTGGTGGACAAACGCGCGCTCGTCTCCATCATTGAAGAGGCGTTCGGTCTGGACGAGTCTGACTACACAAAGAGCTCGTGGTCGGAGTCTGGTTTGGCCACCGCGCGTGAAACTGCTTCGTCGGTAGAGGCGGAGACGAATGCGTCGCAGACCGAAATCGACGACGCGACCAATTCTGTGAGGGTAGCTCTCGCGTTGCTGGTGAGGCGCGGCGACCCGGCAGTGCTGGAGGCCCTGATCGATGTCGCCGACAAGTTGTCCGGGAAACTAGGCAGTTTTACTGAGGAATCCGCTCAATCTCTCGAAGTTGCGCTGTCTGCAGCGCACGAGGTCTACGACGACCGGGAAGACAAGACAGCCGCACAGCTGGGTTCTGCTTCGACGGTTCTTCGGCAGGCGCTTGACGGGCTCGTGACCAAGCTGCCCGACGTTGTGAAGACGGTTCTGCGGTACGCGTACGACAGCGCCAAGGGGCTGTCGAACGCGGACGGTGCCTACACCGACGCCACCTGGGCACAGCTGCAGCAGAAAATCGCCAACGCAAAAACAGTGCTCGAGAGCAGCTCTGCGACACAAGTTCAGGTTGATCGAGCGCTGGCGGAGCTCAATGTGGCGTTGACGCAGCTACGGGCCACGGTTAAGAAAGCACTGTTGCAGCACGCTTTTGCGGCCGCCAAGTCTCTGACGAATGCTGACAAACGGTATACGACCGCGTCGTGGTTGAAGCTGAGGAGTGAGCTTTCCGAAGCCGAGAAAGTGCTCGCCGACCGTTCTGCCACGCAGGCACAGGTTGATGCGGCGACGAAAGAAATCAACGCCGCGCTGGTCGGCCTGGTGCCGGCGCGGGGTGCAACGTACGTGGCGAAGGTGAAACTGAACCAGAGCCAGTTGAGGCTGGTCAGAGGCGCAGCCTTCACCATCGAAGAGGGTGTCTACTACACGAGCGGCAACCTCAATCCCTCGTATTCCGGGGAGGTGTCGTGGAGCTCGTCGAACACTAAAGTCGCGACGGTCACCAGCAACGGTGTCATCTCGGCAATCGGCACAGGTTCCGTCACGATCACTGCAACGAGCAGGCAGCTCAGTCGCTCCGGGAAGAAGTTGTCAGCTTCCATCAGGGCTACGGTTGTGTCGAAAAAGCCGGATGCGAAGGTCACTAAGGTTGCCGCGTCCGTGCCAAAGTCGATGAAAAAGGGCAAGACCGTGTACGTCACAGGAACGTATCTCTCATCGCAGGTAGCCGGAGTGCGCGTGACCTACGCCTCCACGAAGCGAGGTGTAGTGACCGTCGACAGGGCCGGCCGACTCGTCGCAAAGTCGAAGGGTACGGCTCGCGTGAAGGTGAGCGCGGGAGGTAAGACGAAGACGTACAAGGTCGTCGTGAAGTAACCCGGTCGGCATTAGAGCCGATCTTCGAGTGGGCGTTCTGGCTGGGTCTTGTGGGACCCAGCCAGTTCGTCCTTTTCAGCATCGGGGCACGGAGGTCTGTTCGCTCGCCCGATCTCCGTGGCAACTGTCGTGCGCGGGAAGCGGCTTTACCTTCATCCACAGCAGTTGATTTCCGCTATCGCGAGATACTGAATCGACTAGGTGGCGAGCGGTAGCATTCACTTGAACCGTGGAGAGGTGCGCAACGTTGATCAAGATCGTCGATGTCGCGCGCGAGGCCGGAGTGGCGCCATCGACCGTGTCTCGAGCGTTGAACAACTACCCGACTGTCGCGCCGGAAATAGTTGAGCGGGTCCGTTCTGCAGCGAGTCGTCTCGGATATCGGCCCAACGGCGTCGCACGAAACTTACGCAGGCAGTCGACGGACGTTATTGCTTTGGTCATTCCGGATGTGGGAAACCACTTCTGCACGGCGGTGACTAGAGGGGCTGAAGACGTCGCTCGCGAAGCGGGACTGTCAGTTCTACTGTGCAACTCGGATGAAGATCCGACCAAAGAAGCCCTCTATCTGGATGTCGTTGAATCCGAGAAGGTTGCCGGGATCCTCATCGCGTCCCATGATCCTAGGTCGAACATTGAGAGGCTCGCGCAGTCGAGTATTCCTGTGGTCGCCATCGACCGACCACTCGATGACAGATTCGACGCAGTGACCACCGATTCGTTCAACGGTTCTCGCGACGCGACCCGGCATCTCATCGATCAAGGGTGGTCACGGCCAGGGTGTTGCGCGGGGCCGATCGGCGTGCAGACTGCAGATCTCCGCTACGCAGGGTATCGCTCCGTTGTTGAAGCCGCGGGACTTGCTGACCGAAGTGCTCACGGATCCTACGACCGTGAGGGAGGGGCGGCAACTGCGGCAAGGCTTCTCGACCAACCTAACCCGCCGGACGCGCTCTTAGTCTCGAACGAACAGATGGCCCTGGGGGTCATGTCCGAACTTCGGCGCCGAGGGCTACAACCCGGTCGAGATATTGGCGTAGTCACCTTTGACGACACTCCATGGGCTCCATTGTTGTCGCCGCCGATGACCGTAGTGGAGCAGCCCGCGTACGAAGTCGGCGCCCGCGCCGTTCGTCTGCTGGTCGACCGCATTCGAGGTGCAACAGTCTGGGAGCCGCAGCAAATAGTGCTGCCTCTTCGACTCCTTGTCCGGGAGAGTTCACTGCGGTCGAGTCAGACAGTCATACCTGTTCCAGTCGATTAATTCGGGTGATGGTCCGAAGCGGTGAAAGGGCTACCCACACGACGGTACCGAGGCAGAGGAACGCTCCGATGGCCATCCCGGCACGAGCGCCGAGCCAATCGCCAACCAGTCCGCCGGCGAGGGCGCCGAGCGGGATGGTGCCGTAGGTAACGGTGCGCATAGTCGCGTTCACGCGACCGAGAATCGCATCCGGGGTCCGTAGTTGACGCACGGTGATCAGCAGCACGTTCGACAGCGCGGTAGCCGCGCCGTTGACCGCCATCACGCTGGCGAGGGTGGCGATCGCGATCGAGCTGTGCCACTGAGGTCCAACGACGGGAAGAAGCAGGAGTGCGGCGCACTCGGCAGCGGCGCACGCAACAAGGATGGCGCCCACCCGGGATCCGCGGGAGGCTCGGCCGCCGAGTGCCGCCCCGACGATTGCCCCGCCCGCCCCGGCCGAGAAAACCAGCCCGATTTGCGCGGGGTCGAGCTCGAGCGTCGTCACCGCGTAGAGTGCCAGCAATATCGTCACCCATTGCGCGAATGGGTTGTACAGCGCGGAGAATCCGACGTTGGCGAGTAAGTAGTGGTCGCGAAGCACGTGCCGTGCCCCATCCCGAAGGTCGACGACGAAACTTCGGTCGCTGACGATGGCCGGTGGTGTCTCAGGCGTGCGGATGAGCCCCAGTGCAAGCGCCGAAACCAGGTGACAACCCGCGTTTACCGCGAGTGTGAGCGGGCTACCCAACAGTTGCAGCAGTAGCCCACCGAGTCCGGGTCCACCGATTTCCCCGGCGGCCACGGTGGCCTGGATGCGCGAGTTCGCGAGCCCCAATTGCTCGCGAGGAACTAAGGCGGGGATGGCTGACTGGTAGCCGACTTCGTAGACGACGGTAAGCGCTCCCAGCACGATCACCGCTGTCAGGAGCGCGGGAAATCCAAGCAGCCCGACCACCGCGATAAGCGACAGAGCGACCATGATGAAGCCTCGGCCGAGTTCTGACCAGAGCAGCAAGCGGCGTCGGCGGCGCCGGTCGATGACCACGCCGAGCGGGAGTGCGAACACCAGGAACGGCAACCATTGCGCGGCTCCGAGAATCCCAAGGTCGGTGGCGGACGCATGAAGGGCGGTGATAGCGATCAGTGGGACCGCGAACTCGCGTATCTGGTCACCGGTGACCGATGCGCCCTGTGCGAGCCAGAAGAAGCGGAAGTCTCGGCGCCCGGTCTGCCTAATGGGAGAAGTATCGATCATGCGTTAAGTCGTACCGCGAGGCTAATGGATAAACAACCCCTTGAGCGTTAGGATTCCGACATGTCCAATCAGGCACAGCGCGAGTTCTTCTCCCGGATCGGCGGACATCCAGCCCTCGATCTGGTCAACACCGTCGAGTGGCGCCTCAGTCCCGCTCGGCGGGTCGATGACGTTGACGGCTACGAGGACATCCTGCGATGGGCTGGCCAACTCGAGTTGATGTCCACTGAAGACGGCGAGGTTCTTCGCCGAACCGCTGCCCGCGCGGGAGCCGCCGCGGCCGAGGAGTTTGAGCGCGTCCGAGCCCTGCGGGAAGACCTCTATGCGACGCTGTTCGACGGCGGCGACCCCGCTGTGGTGATGCTTGAGTACGCGGAAGTTGTCGACGGTGGAAACCTTGCGCGCGTCGGGAAATCGTGGGACTGGGATTTGGGCATCGACCTCACGCTGCCTCGTCGGAGGATCGCGTTAGAGGCGTTCGATCTGCTCACCGCATCGAACCTGTCTTTACTCTCGCAGTGCCAGGACGCTGAATGCGGGTGGGTATTCCTCGATACGTCGCCTCGGCACAACCGGCGTTGGTGCGTGGCGGCCGACTGTGGAAACAGAAATCGAGCGCGGGACTTCTATCGACGGGCTCGATAAGGCTTACTTTGGAAATAACTGCTCTGGCACCATGCCGTAATAGAAGCGTTCCCAGGGGCCGGCCTCCACTCTGTCTGCGACCGCCTCGAATCCGCCGCCTCCCTCTGCGCACAAGAACGTGTGGTGCACAGTCTTGAGCGAGAAAGTATCGTCCGGCCAGCGGATCTCTTCGAAAGTCTCCCAAGGGCCGATGACGTCGCGATTCCAGACTTTGGCTGCCCCTCTGGGCTCGGCCGCAAGATAATAAGGGTTCGGTGGTGGGGGCCATTGAAGTGCGACTTGGTTAGCGGCGGCGAGCACGATGCGCCTGAAAATGGTTTGGTAACCCGGGCCATAACCGTCGAACCGGAGCTCATCTTCGAGAGAGTCGACCCGAAGATAGTGTCCGTCTCGGTTGATGGTGATGTACTCCTGCATCAGTCTGCCTTTCGATTGGGACAGGATCTTTTGCCGGTAAAGCTACCCCCGAGACGGCCATTGGCGGGAGGGGTTGCCGGACTGTACAGCAACGTGACCATGGCCTCACCGAAGAGACGATCACGTCTAATACGGCTGCTGCAACACTCCGTTGATGTAATCGACGGATGTCTGGGCGACACTGCCATGCTGCGCAAGAACCGGGACTACCCGGCGAATGATCTGCGGCGAGCCCGGGTTGTCGACGATCTCCACCCGGTAGTCGTCGCTCGGTAAACCCCGGATCACGTAGTTGCCGTCGGCATCGGTGTAGTCGTGCTCGCTCGAGCGGGTGAGGGCACCTCGGGCACGGACCATGAGGTTTCCGACCGGAACGCCGGACTGATTGACGATGCGTCCGCCGATCGACCCGGCCAGCCGCATCCGCAGTGCAAGCCAGCGATGGCTGTTTGCGACCA
>Ga0247815_10000197_pt1 | contig 47320 bp, 34 predicted proteins | sample UWRJL194509B1_FD_181014 | JGI IMG/M metagenome (GOLD analysis project Ga0247815, IMG submission 181014) | Plant litter microbial communities from Arlington Agricultural Research Station in Wisconsin, United States - UWRJ-L194-509B-1 | ecosystem: Environmental > Terrestrial > Plant litter >... | reverse complement strand
ACATGCGCTTGCGGCCCAGCAGGTCGCCGAAGTGCGCCATGACGATGCCGCCCAGCGGCCGCACCACGTAGCCGGCGGCGAAGATGCCGAAGGTTTGCAGCAGCCGCAGCCAGTCCGGCATCTCCGGGGGGAAGAACAACTGGCCGATGGCGTTGGCGAAGAAGACAAAGATGATGAAATCGTAGAATTCCAGCGCGCCGCCGAGGGCGGCCAGCGACAGCGTTTTATAGTCCTGCCGGGTGAGCGGGCGGGCCGCCGTGATGTCGGTGTTGTGCATGGTTTTTATGGGTTGAAAGCGCAAGGCGCTAGCATACGCACTTCCAACCGTTGAGTAAACGGCACATCCGGTGTTTAGCGCCAGCGCGCGCTGATCGCCTCGATCTCCGCCAGCAGCGCGCAGGCGCCGGGCGACAGGTGCGCGCCGTTGCGGGTGGTGACGCCGATGTCGCGTTCCATGCCGGTCATTTCGAACGGCAGCACCACCAGCTGGCCGGTCCGCACCTCATGGTGCAACTGGTGCGCCGACAGCACGGTCAGCATGTCGCTCGACACCAGCAGCCCGCGCAGCAGCGCCAGGTCGCCGGTTTCGACGGCGGGCGAGGGCGGCGTCGCGCCCTGGCGCTGGAAGAACTGCACCAGCGATTCGCGCAGCGGCGTGCCGCCGCGCGACAGCACCCACGGGTAGCCGGCCAGGTCGGCCAGCGTCAACCGCGTAGGCCTTTTGCGCGCCGCCAGCGGATGGCCGCTGCGCGCCACCAGCGCCGCCTGGTCGGCGAACAGCGGGTGCGATGCGAAGGCGTCGCCGGCGCCGGCGCGCTGGGCGCCGACGATGAAGTCGATGCGCCCGCTCAGCAGGCCGGCGGTCAATTCCTCATATGGGCTTTCCAGCGAGCGGATATGTAGTTGCGGATGGCGCTTCAGCACCGAGGCGATCGCCATCGGCAGCAACTGCGCGCGCGCCAGCGGCAGCGCGCCCACCGTCACCACGCCCAGCACCACGCCGGCCAGCGCGGCGATGTCCTCGGGGATGTGGCGCAGTTCGGCCAGCACCCGTTCGAACGCCTCGTTCCAGCGCCGGCCGGCGTCGGTCGGCACCATGCCGTGCGCGGTGCGCAGGAACAGCGGCTGTCCCAGCATGTCCTCCAGCCGGGAGATAGCTTGGCTCACCGCCGATTGCGACACGCCCATCGCGTGCGCGACGCTGGGCATGTGGCGCGCCTCCGCCAGCAGCGTGGCGGCCTGCAGCCGGCGCTCGTTGAGCAGCGCTTCGATGCCGCCGACCTGGGCGCCGTCGCGCTCGCGCAGGCGCAGCGCGTCCTCGCGCACCGCGTGCAGCTCGGCCTCGATGCGCTCGGCGCGCAGCCGCACCACCTCGCCGGCGGCGGTCAGCAGCATGCCGCGTCCCTTGCGTTCGAACAGCCGCGCCGCCAGGCCGGCCTCCAGCGTGGCGACCGAGCGCGCCACCGCCGACGAGGCGCGGTACAAGCTCTCCGACGAGCGCCGGATGCCGCCGGCGGCGGCGACGGCGTTGAAGGCGTGAAGATGGCGCAGGCTGACCAGGGACATGGCTTGGCGAAAATGGTGTCGATAAGCAGATTAGAACAAATCACCGGCCACAACGCAACCATGCGTCCGGCGCCGGCGCGGATACTGGCGCCATCCACACACCACCTTTGGACCGCCATCATGACCACTTCCGATTTACGCCCCATCCCCTGCATGCTGATGCGCGGCGGCACTTCGCGCGGGCCGTTCTTCCTGGAATCCGACCTGCCTTCCGACACCGCCGCGCGCGACCGCGTGCTGCTGGCGGCGATGGGATCGCCCGATCCGCGCCAGATTGACGGCCTGGGCGGCGCCCATCCGCTGACCAGCAAGGTCGGCATCGTCCGCCGCAGCGCCACGCCGGGCGTCGACCTGGACTTCCTGTTCGCCCAGTTGCAGCCGGACGGCGACGGCGTCGACGTCACGCCCAACTGCGGCAACATGCTGGCCGCCGTGCTGCCGTTCGCGCTGGAGCGCGGCCTGCTGCCCGTCGCCGACGGCGAAACCACGGCGCGCGTGCTGACGCTGAACACCGGCATGCAGTGCGACGTCACGGTGCAAACACCGGGCGGCGAGCTGCGCTACGGCGGCGACGCCCGCATCGACGGCGTGCCCGGCACCGCCGCGCCGATCAGCATCAGCTTCCTCGACACGGCCGGTTCGGTGTGTCCGTCGCTGCTGCCGAGCGGCCGGCCGCTGGACCGCATCGCCGTCGGCGAAGGTGAGGCCGGCTTCGAGATCGACGCCACGCTGATCGACAACGGCATGCCGATGGTGCTGGTGCGGGCGGTCGACTTCGGCCTGACCGGCTACGAGACCGTGGCCCAACTCAACGCCGACGCCGCGCTGCGCGCCAAGCTGGAGGCGCTGCGCCTGACGGTGGGGCCGGCGATGGGCCTGGGCGACGTCGCGACGAAAAATTATCCCAAGATGTGCCTGATCGCCGCGCCGCGCGACGGCGGCAGCCTGGCCACGCGCTGCTTCATCCCGCACCTGTGCCACGAGGCGATCGGCGTGCTGGCCGCCGTCACCGTGGCCACCGCCTGCGTGCTGCCGGGCTCGGTCGCCGACGGCATCGCCGTGGCGCCGGACGGCGCCCGCAAGACGCTCTCCATCGAACACCCGAGCGGCGAATTCAGCGTCGAGCTGACGCTGGACCCGACCAAGCCGCAGCAGGCGGCGCGCGCCGCCTTGCTGCGCACCGCCCGTCCCATCATGCGGGGAGAAGTGCTGATCCCCGCGCACACCTGAAGGATCACCTGATGCGCAAACCCCTGATCATCGATTGCCACGGCCACTACACCACCGCGCCGAAAGCGCTGGAGGAATGGCGCAACCAGCAGATCGCCAACCTGAACACGCCGCAGCTCGGCCCCAAGGTCGCCGACCTGAAAATCAGCGACGACGAGCTGCGCGAGTCGATCGAATCGAACCAGCTGCGGCTGATGAAGGAGCGCGGCTCCGACCTGACCATCTTCTCGCCGCGCGCCAGCTTCATGGCGCACCACGTCGGCGACTTCAACACCAGCGCCACCTGGGCCGCGATCTGCAACGAGTTGTGCGCCCGCGTCGCCGGGCTGTTTCCGGATCATTTCATCGGCGCCGCCATGTTGCCGCAGTCGCCGGGCGTCGATCCGGCCAGCTGCATCCCGGAGCTGGAGAAGTGCGTCAAGGAATACGGCATGGTCGGCATCAACCTCAATCCCGATCCGTCGGGCGGCCACTGGACCTCGCCGCCGCTGTCGGACCGGGCCTGGTATCCGATCTATGAAAAGATGGTGGAACACGGCATCCCGGCGATGATCCACGTCAGCACCAGCTGCAATCCGTGCTTCCACACCACCGGCGCGCACTACCTGAACGCCGACACCACCGCTTTCATGCAATGCCTGACCAGCGATTTGTTCACCGACTTCCCGGACCTGAAGTTCCTGATCCCGCACGGCGGCGGCGCGGTGCCCTACCACTGGGGGCGCTTCCGCGGCCTGGCGCAGGAGATGAAGAAGCCGCTGCTGACCGAGCACCTGCTGAACAACATCTTCTTCGACACCTGCGTCTACCACCAGCCGGGCATCGACCTGCTGACCAAGGTGATCCCGGTGAAGAACGTGCTGTTCGCGTCCGAGATGATAGGCGCGGTGCGCGGCATCGATCCGGAAACCGGCAACTACTACGACGACACCAAGCGCTACATCGAGGCGGCCGACCTGAGCGACGATGAGCGGTTTCAAATTTTCGAAGGCAACGCGCGCAAGGTCTTCCCGCGCCTCGACGCCGCACTGAAGGAAAAATCACAATGAGCACACCACTGATGAATCAACTCGGCGTCGTCAAGCGCAGCATCGTGCGGGCGGAGCGCGAACACGTCGACCACCTGGGCCGGTTCGGCAGCGCCACCGTGCACGAGGCGATGGGCCGCGTCGGCCTGCTGAAGCCTTATATGCGGCCGATCTGGCCGGGCGCGCTGGTGGCCGGCAGCGCCGTCACCGTGCTGCTGCACCCCGGCGACAACTGGATGATGCACGTCGTCGCCGAACAGATCCAGCCCGGCGACATCGTGGTGGCGGCGCTCACGGCGGAATGCGGCGACGGCTATTTCGGCGACCTGCTGGCGACCAGCTTCATGGCGCGCGGCGCCAAGGCGCTGGTGATCGACGCCGGCGTGCGCGACGTGCGCTTTTTGACCGAGATGGGTTTCCCGGTCTGGAGCAAGAACATCAGCGCCAAGGGCACGATCAAGTCGACGCTGGGATCGGTGAACATTCCGGTGCTGTGCGCCGGCGCGCTGGTCAATCCGGGCGACGCCATCATCGCCGACGACGACGGCGTGGTGGTGGTGCCGGCGGCCGACGTGGCGCGCGTGGCCGCCGTGGCGCAACAGCGCGAAGACCTGGAAGGCGAGAAGCGCGCCAAGCTGGCGTTCGGCGTGCTGGGGCTGGACATGTACAACATGCGCGGGCCGCTGGAGCGGGCCGGCCTGCGGTATATCGACTGAACGGCGCGGCCCGCGCGTCGCCGCGTCGTTGTTGCGTTGCTGCGTTGCGACGCCACGCGGCGCGGCCGGCGTGGCGCCGCGCCGCCCATGTTGCAGCGCCATAGACGCCTCCGCCATGGGCGAAAACCGCTTTGTTGACGGCTTGTCTATGTTGCGTTGCAATATGAATTCCGCTTTACAAATTCCCACGGTGCTTTAAAGTCACGCTCAAATGATAACGCTAACTTTGCGTTGCAACGCTAATTTCCCATTTTCAATCTCATGGTGCCGCATCGCCGGGCGCCATTTTTAAGAAAAACGATGTTAGCGCTAACTTGATTTGGAGCGGTGGATGGAGAGTATACGTTGGGTGGTGATGGGCGTCAGCGGCTGCGGCAAGAGCACCGTGGGCCACGCGCTGGCGACCGCGCAGGGCGTGCCTTACATCGAGGGCGACCAGTTCCACCCCGACGCCAACGTCGCCAAGATGTCGGCCGGCATGCCGCTCAACGACGAGGACCGCGCCGGCTGGCTGCTGGCCCTGCAGGCTCAAATCCGCGCCGCGCGGCTGGACGACGCCGGACTGGTGGTGTCGTGCTCGGCGCTGAAGCGGCGCTACCGCGACTTGCTGCGCCAGGGCGACCCGGCGTTGCGTTTCGCCCATCTGAACGGCGCCAAGGAATTGATTTCGGCGCGCATGCAAGCGCGCGTCAACCACTACATGCCGCCGTCGCTGCTCGACAGCCAGTGCCGCGACCTGGAACCGCTGCAGGCGGACGAGGCGGGCATCACGCTGGACATCGGCATCGTTCCGGAACGGCTGGTGGCACAGATTCTCGGTATAGGGGAGGTACAACGCCAGGCTTGACGGGCACGGCAGGCAGTAAAAACCCAGGAAAGCTTTATCGCAGCGGGCCGTCAGCAGTGCCGCGCGGAATCAGAAAATATTTGGAGACTCACATGACTACACTTAACACCCGCAACACCATCATGCGCCTGGCCGTGGCCAGCGCTTGCAGCTGGATCGCTATTTCCGCCCAGGCGCAACAAGCCGCCGAACCAGTCCAGGCCGCCGCCCAGGACGCCGCCGCGCCCGCGGTCGCGCCGGTCGCCGAGGAAGCGGTCGCCGCTCCCGCCGGCAGCGTGGTCACCGTATCCGGTTCGCGCATCGCTTCGCGTGGTTTCACCGCGCCGACGCCGACCACCAGCCTGGGTTCGGAAGACCTGGCCAAGAGCGCCCAGCCCAACCTGTTCAACACCATCGCCGAATTGCCGGCCTTGCAGGGCAGCACCGGCCGCACCACCAGCACCAACAGCACCTCCAGCGGCGTCCAGGGCCTGAGCTCGCTGAGCCTGCGCGGCCTGGGCCCGATCCGCACCCTGACCCTGCTTGACGGCCAGCGCGTGGTCGGCGCCAACGTCACCGGCGTCACCGACGTCAGCCAATTCCCGCAGCTGCTGGTCAAGCGCGTCGACGTGGTCACCGGCGGCGCCTCGGCGTCGTACGGCTCGGACGCCATCGGCGGCGTGGTCAACTTCGTCACCGACAAGAAATTCGAAGGCTTCAAGGCCAACGTCGAGGGCGGCATGACCAAGTACCACGACGACAAGAACGGCACGCTGCAAGCCGCGTGGGGCAAGGCCTTCATGGACGACCGCCTGCACGTCACCGCCAGCGGCGAGTTCGGCCGCGAGAAGGGCATCGACGCGCCGGGCTTCGGCGAAGTCGGTCCGAACGGCCGCACCTGGTATAAAAACACCGCGTACCAAGTCCGCCCGATCGGCCAGACCAACGACGGCAAGCCGCAATACACGGTCATCGACCACGCGCAACAGTTCCAGTACGCCAAATACGGCCTGATCACCAACGGCCCGCTGCAAGGCACCGCCTTCGGACCCGGCGGCGTGCCTTACCCGTTCAACTACGGCTCGAACGGCAAGCCGACCGGCACCGGTTCGGTGACCGGCTGCGTCAATCCGTTCTGCGTCGGCGGCGACTTGAGCGGCAGCGTCGGCGCCGGCACCAACCTGGCGATGGACCTGACGCGCCAGGTGGGCTACACCCGCGTCGGCTTCGACATCAATCCGGATCATGAAATCTACATGACCGCCAACTTCGGCAAGGTCAAGTCCGAGTTCACGCCGAATCCTGGCGCGGCCAAGAACGCCAACCTGACGATCCAGTGCGACAACCCGTTCCTGCCGGCGTCGATCGCCGCCGCGTGCGCCGCCAACAACATCACCAGCTTCCAGTACGGCACCTCCAACGCCGTGTTGCCACGCAACATCAACGTCCATCCGACCCGCGAGATGCAGCGCGTGGTGCTGGGCGGCGACGGCAAATTCCAGCTGGCGGGCAAGGAATGGTCGTATGACGCCTACGCCGAATATGGCCAGAACAAGACCGACATCATCGTCCACGACATCACGTTGAACAGCCGCTACAACGCCGCCATCGACGCGGTGCGCGGCCCGAACGGCAATATCATCTGCCGCAACCCGATCGCCGCCGCGTCCGGCTGCGTGCCGCTCAACATCATCGGCGACAACCCGGCCGATCCGGCCGCGATCGCCTACATCGAGCCGGTCAACGGCCCGCAGCAGCATACCAAGCAAACCCAGCAAGTCGTCAGCTTCAACATCAACGGCGAAGCGTTTGAATCGTGGGCCGGCCCGATCGCGGTCGCCACCGGCGCCGAATACCGTCGCGAGCATTACACCGTGACCGGCGACCCGTACGGCGCAGGCGTGTCCGACATCAGCCCGAACTCGCCGGCCTATCCGGCCGATCCGCTGCTGAATGCGCCGGTGGGCAACAACTGGTACGCCGGCAACTACCACAACGGCGCCGGCACCTACGACGTCAAGGAAGCGTATCTGGAGTTGAACGTTCCGGTGCTGAAATCGGCGACCTGGGGCGAGGCCAACCTGAACGTGGCCGGCCGCGAAACCGTCTACAGCACCTCCGGCAACGCCAAGACCTGGAAGCTCGGCGGCTCCTGGAAGACCGGCGTCGACGGCCTGCGCCTGCGCGCGGTGACCTCGCACGACGTGCGCGCGCCCAATCTGAGCGAGCTGTACGCCGCGCCGGTGGTGGTCAACAACGTCGCCAACTACAACGGCGCCGCCGTGTCGTTCCAGCAACGCACCGTGGGCAACACCAAGCTGCGTCCGGAAGAAGCGCGCAACACCGTGGTCGGCATCGTCATGACGCAGCCGAAATGGGCGCCGGGCTTCAGCGCCTCGGTCGACTACTTCGACATCAAGGTCAACGGCGTGATCTCGGCCTTGACGGCGCAGCAGGAAATCGACCTGTGCTCGGCCGGCAACCAGGAAGTCTGCGGCGCGATGTCGCTCAACAACGCCAACGCGGCCAACAACTTCGTGACGGTGCAGGCGTTCAACCTGGCTTCGCTGCGCAACAAGGGCGTCGACCTGGAAGCGTCGTACCGCATGAACCTGAAGGATTACGGCTTGCCGGGCCGCGTGACGTTCCGCGCGCTGGCGACCCGCACCCTGAGTTTCCTGACCGATCCAGGCGTGGTCGGCACCATCCCGTCCGAAGCCGCCGGCAACAACCTGGGCGGCACGCCGAAGTGGAAGGGCCTGGCGACGCAATCGTGGGATACCGATAAGTACAGCCTGACGCTGAGCGAGCGCTGGATCAGCAAAGGCGTCTACAGCAACGAGTTCATCGAGTGCCAGACCAATTGCCCGGTCTCGACCATCACCCGCGCCACCATCTTCAACAACCAGATGAGCGGTGCGTTCTATGTCGACCTGGGCGGCAGCATGAAGATCGCCGACAAGACCACGGCCTACTTCAAGATCGACAATATCGCCAACCGCGATCCTGTCGCCGCGCCGCAGACCAACATAAGCTTCGCGATCAACCCGACCCTGTACGATGTGCTGGGCCGTGTTTACCGCGCTGGTGTCCGCTACAACTTCTAAGCGCACACTCCGATGAGTATCACCAGTCCTCTGGCGCAGCTCTTCGGAGCTACGCCGGCTGCGTGGGCACTGATCGCCGTCGCCTTGTCGGTCGGCTTGCTGACCTTGTTGATCGCCTGGGGTAAAGTCCAGCCGCTGCTGGCCTTCGTGGCGGCGGCGCTGGCGGCGGCATTGCTGCTCGGCATGCCGCTGGAAAGCATCCCCAAGTCGATCGACAAGGGCATCGGCGACCTGCTTGGGTCGCTGATCGTGATCGTCTGCCTGGGCGCCGTGTTCGGCAAGCTGATCGCCGACAGCGGCGCCGCCCAGCGCATCGCCAGCTACCTGATCGGCGTGTTCGGCTCCGCCAGGATGCCGGTCGCGCTGACCCTGACCGGCTTCGTCGCCGGGATTCCCCTCTATTACAACGTCGGCTTCGTGCTGCTGGTGCCGCTGGTGTTCTCGCTGGTCTACCAGAGCGGACGGCCGGCGGTGGCGCTGGCGATTCCGCTGCTGGCCGGGCTGTCGATCGCGCACGGCTTCCTGCCGCCGCATCCTTCGCCCACCGCGCTGGTGGCGCAATTCCACGCCGACATGGGCCGCACGCTGTTCTACGGCCTGATCGTCGCGGTGCCGACGTTGATCCTGTCCGGTCCGGTGTTCGCGATGACGCTCAAGCGCATCAAGAGCGAGCCGGCGCCGATGTTCCGCACCGGCCTGCGCGACGAGGCCGAGCTGCCAGGCGTGTTCAACAGCTTCGCCACGGCGCTGCTGCCGGTCTGGCTGCTGGCCGCCACCACCGGCCTGACGATGTTGCCGATCGCCGATCCGGGCTTGAAATCGCTGGCGCTGTTCCTCGCCAACCCGATGCTGGTGATGTTGATCGCGCTGGCGGTCGCGGTGGTGACCTTGGGCCTGGCGCGCGGCCAGCGGGTGCAGGTGCTGATGTCCGGCGCGCAGGACGCGATGCGCGACATCGCGCCGATCCTGCTGGTGATCGCCGGGGCCGGCGCGCTGAAGCAGGTGCTGGTCGATTCCGGCGTCAGCGCGCAGCTGGGCACGCAACTGGGCGCCTTGCCGGTGCCGCCGCTGGTGCTGGGCTGGCTGGTGGCGACGCTGATTCGTATCTGCCTCGGCTCGGCCACGGTGGCCGGGTTGACGGCGGCCGGCATCGTCGCGCCGGTGGTGCAAAGCTCCGGCATCGACCCCAGCCTGATGGTGCTGGCGATCGGCGCCGGCAGTTTGATGTGCAGCCATGTGAACGATTCCGGCTTCTGGATGTTCAAGGAATATTTCGGGCTGTCGCTGAAGGATACCTTCCGCTCGTGGACGCTGATGGAGACGCTGGTCGGCGTGTTCGGGCTGATTTTTGTGTTGCTTCTTTCTGTCTTGATTTAACTTCGGGATAACTCAGATGAAATTATTTATAACTCGCGCCATGCTCATGGCCGTGGTGTTGTGCGCGCCGTTTTCCGCAAGTGCAGCGCCGGCCCGTTCCGTGTCCGCCTACCAGAGCATGCCGGACGACCCGCGCGCGGTGACCGTCAAAGCCGTCGGCGACGGCAAAACCGACGACACCGCCGTCATCCAGGCGGCCATCAACAAGGCTTCCAACGGCGGCGAGGGCGGCGTGGTGTTCCTGCCATCCGGTCGTTACCGCATCACTCGGACTATTTTGGTACCGCTAGCAGTGCGGGTTTACGGCGTCGGCGCGACGCGTCCAGTGTTCGTGCTGGCGGCCAACACGCCGGGCTACCAGAAGGGCGTCGCCAACATGGTGGTGTTCACCGGCGGCGACCAGTACACGGTCGGCAAGGTGCCGGTGCCGGTGGCCAGCGCGGTGCCGTTCGACGAGAAGGTGCGCGACGCCAATTCGGCCACCTTCTACTCGGCAATGAGCAATATCGACTTCGAGATCGGCGACGGCAATCCGGCGGCGGCGGCGGTGCGTCTGCGCACGGCGCAGCACTCCTACCTGAGCCATATGGACTTCCATATCGGCTCGGGCCTGGCCGGCGTCTATATGGTCGGCAACGAGAGCTTCGACCTGAAATTCTACGGCGGCCGCTACGGCATCCTGTCGGAGAAGACTTCGCCGGCGTGGCAATTCACGCTGATGGACTCGACCTTCGAGGGCCAGCGCGACGCCGCGATCCGCGAGCATGAGGCCGGCCTGACGCTGGTCAACGTGTCGATCCGCAACACGCCGGTCGGCATCGAGATCGATCGCGGCTACGGCGACTGGTTATGGGGCAAGAACGTGCGCTTCGAGAACGTCTCGAAAGCGGCCGTGGTCATCAGCAACGAGGACAACGTCTACACGCAGGTCGGCTTCGACAACGCGCTGCTGCGCAATGTGCCGACCTTCGCCCGCTTCCGCGACAGCGGCAAGACCATCGCCGGCAGCGGCCCGATCTACCAGGTCAGCGAATTCAACTACGGCCTGATGGTGCCGGGCGTGGGCCAAGTCGGCAAGTTCGGCACCAACATCAAGGCCGCCGCGATCAAAGCCATGCCGGCCGCGCCGGCGCCGGTGCTGCGCGCCTTGCCAGCGACCAAGCAATGGGCCAGCGTGCGCTCCTTCGGCGCGGTCGGCGACGGCCAGACCGACGACACGGCGGCGGTGCAGAAAGCCATCGACAGCAATCGCGTGGTCTACCTGCCGCAGGGCTTCTACATGGTTACCGACTCGATCCGGCTGAAACCGGACACCGTGCTGATCGGCCTGCACCCCGGCGTGACGCAACTGGTGCTGCCGAACGGCACCCCGGCCTATGCCGGCGTCGACGGCCCGAAAGCGCTGCTGGAAAGCGCCAAGGGCGGCGACGCCATCGTCACCGGCTTCGGCCTGGCGACCGGTGAGGTCAATCCGCGCGCCGTGGCGCTGTTGTGGAAGGCGGGCGCCGATTCGCTGGTGGACGACATCCGCATCCAGGGCGGCCACGGCACCCGGCTGTACGACGGCAAGCGCCGCGATCCTTATCAGAAGAGCGGCAACTTCGATCCGACCGCGCATTGGGACCGCCAATACCCGAGCATCTGGGTCACCGACGGCGGCGGCGGCACCTTCATCGCGCTGTGGACGCCGAGCACCTTCGCGCAAGCGGGCTTCTACGTCTCCAACACCAAGACGCCGGGCAAGGTCTACGAACTGTCGGCCGAGCACCATATCCGCGCCGAGATCGTGCTCGACAACGTCGAGAACTGGGAGTTCCTTGCGCCGCAAACCGAGCAGGAAGTGCGCGACGGCATGGACGCCATCTCGCTGGAAATCCGCAACTCGCGCAACATCTTGTTCGCCAACTACCACTCGTACCGCGTGACGCGCTCGATCAAGCCGGCGCTTGCTGCGGTGAAAATCACCAACTCCAGCGACATCCGCTTCCGCAACGTGCACGTCAACGGCGAAAGCGGCTACGCCACTTGCGACGACAACGGCTGCGACACCTTCCTGCGCGCCAGCAAGTTCCCGTTCGAGAATTCGCTGCTGGACGTCACCAACAAGCGGGAAGTACGCGAGCGTGAATTCGCCGTGCTCGACATCGGCGCCGCGCCCGCCGCGCCGCCTGCGGCAAGGCAGCGCGTCGACAAGTTGGAGGAGGGTTTCTACTCGATCGCCGGCGGCGCGGTAGACGCCAAGGGCAAGCTGTACTTCGTCGACCGCCGTTTCAACCGCATCTACAGCTGGTCGAAAGAGCAGGGCCTGGTGGTGGTGCGCGACGCGCCGCTGGACCCGGTCAACCTCGCCTTCGACAAGAGCGGCGCGCTGATGGTGCTGTCGTCGCACGGTTTCGAAGGCTCGGTGTATTCCTTCCATCCGGACCAGCCGGCCGGCGCGGTGACGCTGATCAAGCCGACCCCGGTCAAAGCCAACGCCGGCGCGCGCACCGTGGTGCCGGTCAACTTCTGGCAAAACGGCGAGTTCCGCGACCAGATCAACCCGGCCACCTACGAGTTCACCACGCTGGCCGAAATGTTCGCCCGCGACGTGGCCAAGCCGAAACAGCGCGAATACGTGTCGCCGGACGGCAGCCTGGTGTTGCCGGCCTACCGCGTCTTCAAGCAAGGCCCGAACGACCATCTGGGCTGGCGCTTCTCGGACACGCTCGACACGCACGGACTGGTATCGGCCGGCGCCAACGGCCGCGTGGTGTTCACCAACGGGTCCGAGAACCGCACCTTCAGCGGCGTGATCGGGCAGGGCGGCGGCATCACCGACCTCAAGCTGGCGGCCAATCGCGGCGGCGAAGGCGCGGCGGTCGACGCGGCCGGTAATGTGTATGTCGCCAACGGCCAGGTCTTCGTCTACGCGCCGGACGGCAAGGAAATCGGTCGCATCGACGTGCCGGAGCGTCCGCTGCAACTGGTCTTCGGCGGCGCCGACGGCAACACGCTGTTCGTGCTGAGCCATCATTCGCTGTACGCGACGCGAGGCATCAATGCGAATTAAATCGATCGCCCTATTGCTGCTGGCGCTGGGCGGCGCCCAGGCCGGCGCGCAGCAAATCCCGCTGTGGCCGGAAGGCGCGCCCGGCGCCGAAGCGCGCCGCGCCGAGGCGGAGAAGGTGGAGAACACTTACATCAGCAACATCCACAACCCGTCGCTGACGGTGGTCAAGGCCAACCCGCGCCACGCCAACGGCGCGGCGGTCATTATCGTGCCGGGCGGCGGCCATCGGATGCTGGTGTGGATGAACGAAGGCATGGTCGCGGCAAAGTCGCTGAACCGGGTCGGCGTCACGGCATTCGTGCTGAAGTACCGGCTGGCGCGCGATCCCGGCGGCAGCTACAGCATCGAGAACGACGCCGCCGCCGACCTGCGGCGCGCGGTGCGCTGGGTGCGCGCGCATGCGGCCGAATACGGCATCGACCCGCACCGGCTGGGCGTGATGGGCTTCTCGGCCGGCGGCGAGCTGGTGTCGCTGGTGGCCGACAATCCGGAACCACCGTTGCCGGCCAAACAGGACGCGGTGGACAAGCTGAGCGCGCGGCCGGACTTCCAGGTGCTGGTGTATCCGGGGCCGCTGGGCGTGCCGGCGAAAGCGGTGCAGAGCGCGCCGCCGGCCTTCATCGTCGCCGGTTCGGTGGACAAATGCTGCATGCCGCCGGCGCTGGGCCTGTACCAGCAACTGACCGGAGCCGGCGTCTCGGCCGAGCTGCACCTGTACGCCGACACCGACCACGCCTTCAACATGGGGCAGCGCTCGGAGCGTTTGTCGGATGTGCACTGGCCGGACCGGCTGGCGGACTGGCTCAGCGACAGCGGCTGGCTGATCCCGCACGACGGAAAGGCGCCGCTGGGCGTGCCGTCGCCGGCGCAGTAATCAGTGCTCGAAGCGTCGGCGGATCTCGCCGATGTTGCGGCCGACTTCGCGCATCACCTGGATCAGCTTGGATGGCGGAACGTCGAACTCGCCGGCCCAGTAGCGGACCTGCCGGGCTTGCTGCGGATCGATGGTGCGGAGGCTGCGGAAATCGGGTGTGGTGGTCTGAACTTGCATGATGGTATCTATAAAAATTGCTCGGGACCATCATGCTGCCAGCTTTCGTCATAGTGCACTGTGCACTGGCGCACATGCCGGAAGCTTGATCCATTACGTGGGGCAACGCACGGTGGTGGCTGCTATACAATCGCAGAATGGCGTTTTAAACCCCACTGGCCAGGAGGCCGCGATGTCCACCACTCATACCTTTCGTCCGGACTACATTGGCGCGGAAGTCGTCGAAGCCGGCATAGAAGTCGCCGATCGCAAAGGCGCCGACAGCGCCGCAGCCTACCTCAGCCAGCGCGGCGTGACGGCGGACGTGATACAGCGGGTCGTCTCCGAGCCCGGTCAACGACGCAATCCCGGCCGCCTGCGCAACCGCGACGAGCGCCTGCTCGAAGAAGGCAGCCGCTTCAAATTCAAACTGTAATGTCCTACTCCGGGGTCAGAGCTAAAAACTGGACACGGGCTCTACTGTAGCGACTGCTACGGTAGAGCCCGTGTCCAGTTTTTAGCTCTGACCCCGGAGTTGCACGTAGGACTGGGACCACATGGGCTTATGTTCGCTGCCTACATAAGGCTTGTAGGAGCTCCTATAAGCCAGCGCACATAGCGGGGATATAGTGTTGTTCATCAGGTCGTCGTGACCACAACACTAATAAACAGAGGCCCGCCATGCAACAAGCTAATCGCCAAGTCAACCAGACCGCCGTTTCCTCCAACGTCCTGCGTTCGATGCAACCGGAAGCGGCGCCTGTCATCAGCCTGACCGGCTGCCAGCAGAACGAGTTGCTGCGCGCCTTGTCGCGTGAAGAACTGGTCAGCCTGTTTGTGCACCTGGACCTGGTGCCGCTGGACGCGGGCAAGCATTTGTTCGACTTCGGCGACAAAATGGAATACGCCTACTTCCCGACCAACGCCATCGTCTCGCTGCAGTACATCACCGAAGATGGCGGCGCGGCCGAAATCGCGGTGGTCGGCCGTGAAGGCGTGGTCGGCGTGTCGATGTATGAAACCGAACGCGCCAACTGCTCGGCCGTCGTGCAGAGCGCCGGCTACGGCTACCGCATCAAGGCGTCGGTGCTGCGTGAAGCCTTCTTCAGCGGCGGCGCCCTGGCGCAACAACTGATGCGTCACACCAGCGCCTTGTTCGCCCAACTGGCGCAAACCGTCGCCGGCGTCCGCCACGGCAGCATCGAGCAGCGCCTGTGCCGCTGGTTGCTGGAACGCCTGGACCGTTCGCTGTCCAACGAATTGAAAGTGACGCAAGAGATGATCGCCAACATGCTGGGCGTGCGCCGCGAGAGCATCACCTGCTGCGCCGGCAAGCTGCAGGAAGAGGGCTTGATCGAATACCGTCGCGGCACCGTCACCGTGATCGACCGCGCCGCCATGGTCTTGCGCGCCGGCGGTTGCTACTCGCCAGCCTGAGTTCCAATCAAATCAGTGTAAATACCGCGGCGCATGCTGGAGATCCTCCAGTTTGCGCTGCACCAGCATGTACCAGGCGTGCGCCCACCGCGACGCCCGCTCCGATTCCGCCACCGACGGCGCTGTGATCGTGCGATGCACCGCCGCCATCTGCCTGTGCAGCGCGTAGGCGGCGGGGGTCGGTTTCTTTGGGGTGTGGTATGAGGTATCCATGACTGCATTCTGCTACGCCTCGCTGCACACGGCTGTACGTTGCCACACCTAGGCGACGATACGAAAATCTCATAACCAAGCGTGTTTATATTTGTTTTCCACATCATTACTCATCTGTATACTCGGTTGAAATAGTCGATACAGGGATAACAGATGGGGAAGCATGTTTATGCGCTGGCGGCGTTGTCGGCCGGCGCGATCGCGGTGGGACAGGCGTACGCGCAGCAGCCGGAATCGAATCAGATCGAACGCGTCGAAGTGACCGCCACCCGCTCCGCCGGCGCGGTCGACGTGCAGCAGGTGCCGGCCGCGATCACGGTGCTGAAGCCGGACAGCCTGACCCGTTACGGCCAAGGCAATCTTGCCGATATCGCCAACCTGGTGCCGGCGATGTCGCTGCAGGAGCAGGGCCCTGGCGTCAACAACATCACCATGCGCGGCCTGATCGTGCGCGGCATCGTCCCGTCCGAGGTGCAGGACGCCTCGCTGGTCGCGGTGTACATCGACGATATGCCGGTGACGTTGAAGTCCTCCAATCCCGACCTGAAGGTGCTGGACCTGGAGCGGGTCGAAGTGCTGCAAGGGCCGCAGGGCACCCTGTTCGGCGCCGGCGCCATGGCCGGCGCGGTGCGCCAGATCACGCAGAAGCCCGACCTGACCGATTTGTTCGGCACGGTGGAGGCGGTCGGCTCCAACACCTCCGGCTTCGGCGGCGAGAACCACAACCTGCGCGGCATGGTCAACCTGCCGCTGAAGACCGACGTCCTCGGACTGCGCCTGACCGCCTATTCCGGCAAGGACTCCGGCTACATCCGCAATCAAGTGAACGGCGCCACCACCAACGCGGCGTCGACCAACCAGGCGCGCGCCGCGCTGCGTTTGCGCGCCTCGTCCGATCTGGTGGTGGACGCGAGCATCACCGCGTCCAACATCAAGGCCGGCATCAACGACGCCTACGGCGGCCTGGCGCCGTTCACCACCTTCGCATTGATACCGCAAACCAGCAACGACAAGCTGCAGCTGTTTAACCTGGGCGTCAACTATGACCTCGGCGGCGCGCAGCTGGTGTCGTCGACATCGTATCTGCACCGCGAATCGCTGTACGTGACCTCGGCCCAGTATCCGGCCACCGCCTTTATCTTCGGTGGCCAGAATCCGCTGATGAAGGCCGCCTACGTGATCGGCAACGAGGTGGCGGACTTCGCGCAGGAGTTCCGCCTCAACTCGAAAGGCGACGGGCCGCTGAAGTGGACCGCCGGCGCCTTCTTCGAACGCGGCAAGCGCGAGACGCGCCAGGACGAGCCGACCGAAGGCTTCGACAAGCGCTACGCCGAAACCCGCAACTTCCCCGGCTATAACTCGCAGACCAACGAACTGGCTTTCAATCCCGACGATTTCTTCTCCGGCCAGCAGAACACCAAGTCGCGCCAGGTCGCCTTGTTCGCCGAAGGCACCTACACCGTGCTCGATAAGCTGGACCTGACGGCCGGCGTGCGGCTGTTCCGCGGCACTCAGGATTTCGACCTGCGCTTCGGCGGCTTGTTCGGTAACCTGGCCAACGCCACGCCGGCGTCGCCGGTCGGCGTGCCGACGCTCAGCAACACCAGCGCCACGTCGCACGGCGCCAATCCGCGCGTCGCCGCCGCCTACCGCGTCGATCCGGACCGCATGCTGTACGCGTCGGTGGGCAAGGGCTTCCGCTACGGCGGTAATAATCAGCCGGTGCCGTTCAACTTCTGCGGCATCAACGCGCCGACCACCTTCGCGCCGGACAGCCTGTGGAACTATGAAGTCGGCTCCAAGAACACGCTGTTCGACCGCCGCGTGACGCTGAACGCCAACGTCTATCGCATCGACTGGAAGAACGTCCAGGTGTTCAACCGCCTGCCGTGCACCTACTACTTCACGCAGAACGCCGGCAAGATCCGCAGCGAAGGCTTGGAGCTGGAGACCGCGATCAAGCTGACCCGCCGCGCCTCCATCGGCTTGAGCGGCGCCTACAACCACGCCTACGCCGCGCGCACCGTGGTCACCGGCATCGCCGCGCAAAACATCCCCGAGGGCAGCCGCGCGCCGTACGCGCCGCGCATCGCCGCCACGGCGACCGCCAGCTACAGCATTCCGCTGCGCGGTTCCGATGAATTGGGGCTGTTCGCCAGCTACGCGTATCGCGGCAACGCCTACACCAACTTCGCATCGGCGCAGGGAGGCTACGCGGAGATCCCGTCGTCGAACACGGTCAACGCCACCGCCGTCTATAAGACCGGCGCGTATGAATTCGGGCTGTTCGGCACGAACCTGACCAACGGCGCCAAGATCAGCGACGTCACGCCGAACACCATCGCCATCCAGCCGGGAGACCTGCAGTACATGGTGCGTCCACGCACGGTGGGCTTGCGCGTCAAGGCGCGTTTCTGATCGCGCCGCCATGAGCTCCGAGTACGTCGATCCGCAGCAGCGGACGGAAATCGCCGCCGAGCGCCGACGGCTGCTGTGGCTCGGCGAGTGGCCGACCTGGCTGCTGATCGCGCTGATCCACGGCGGCTGGGTGCTGACGCTGGCCTTCTGGCGCGAGATCGGCCCGGTCGGCGGCACGCTGCTGATGATCTGGTGGTGCGCCTGGTATATGTCGCTGCAACATGAGCTGATACACGGCCATCCGACGCCATGGGCTTGGGTCAACCGCTTGTTCGGCTATGCGCCGCTGGCGGTCTGGTATCCGTATGGCTTGTACCGTGAAAGCCATCTGCGGCATCACAACGACTTCCATCTGACGATGCCGGCGCTCGACACCGAGAGCAACTACGTGTCGCCCGCCGCGTGGGCGGGCATGGGCAAGCCGCTGCGCACGCTCCTCTGGTTCAACAAGACATTCTGGGGCCGGCTGCTGGTCGGCCCCGCGATTTCGATCGTCGGCACCTGGGCCGAAGCGCTGCGCCAGCCCTTGCGCGGCGACTGGCGGCACGTGCCGATGTGGCTCGCGCATATCGCGATGCTGGCGGCGATGCTGTGGTGGGTGCGGTCGGCGTTCGGCATGTCGCCGGTCTATTACCTGCTGGCGATCTCGTATCCGGCGCAGTCGCTGGCGATGGTGCGTTCCTATTACGAGCATCGTCCGGCGTCGGACCACAAGCAGCGCATCGTGCTCAATGAGGCGGGGTTTGTGTTTCGCCTGCTTTTCCTGAATAATAACCTGCATCTGGTGCACCATGATTTGCCGTCCTTGCCGTGGTATCTGCTGCCGCGCGTCTACCAGGCGCGCCGCCAATCGTACAACTCGCGCAGCGGCGGCTTTTATGTTGGAGGTTACGGAGAACTGATGCGCCGCTTCGGTTTCCGCGCCATAGACGCACCGGTACACCCGCATATGCCCGAGTAAATCATGATCTGGAAAGTAGCGCTGCCGATGTATAACCTGTCACCGCGCCTGCAGCAGGCGTGGGAGGGTTTGCTGGGCGCGCTGCTGGACCGGCTGGATCTGCACGCGGAGGTTGAACTGGTGCGCTCGCCGCCGCTGCCGGGGTTCTGGCAACGGCCCGACATGCTTCTTAGCCAAACCTGCGGCTATCCCTACATGACGCTGTTGCGCGACCAGGTCACGCTGGTCGCCACGCCTTCCTTCGACTTTCCCGGCTGCGCGGGCAGCGACTATTCCAGCGTCATCGTGACGCGCGCCGGCGGCGGCATCGCCGTCCTGGCCGATGCGCGCGGCGGCGTCGCGGCGGTCAACGATACGCACTCCAACAGCGGTATGAATGTGCTGCGGCATGCGGTCGCGCCCCTGGCGCGCGACGGCGCATTCTTTGAGCGGGTGACATGGTCGGGTAGCCACGCCGCCAGCCTGCGCCTGGTGCGCGAGGGCGATGCGGATATCGCCGCCATCGACTGCGTCACCTACGGGTACATCAAGGAAGAGGATCCGGCCAGCCTGGAAGGCCTCGCGGTATTGGGATATTCGGCGGCGTCGCCGGGATTGCCGCTGGTCGCCGGCAAGGCGGTGCCGGCGGAACTGCTGGCGCGCTTGCGGGCGGGCTTGATCAAGCCAGCGCCGGAAGTGGCAAGGTATATGCATGACTTGCATATCCTCGCCTTCGAACACCGCGCCGACGCCGACTACCGGCGCATCATTCAAATAGAAGCCGAGGCGTGCGCCGCCGGCTATCCCTTGCTAAGTTAGTTCTTGCGCCACAGCGGTACGGCGGTGGCGTCCAGCTTGCGCGGCAGCAGGCCTTCGGCGAAGAAGGCGTCGGCGATCTTCTGCTGTTCGCCCAGCGCTTCCTTCAGCACCGGCCGCACCTCGTAGCTGCGGCGGCTGTTGGCCAGTTCCACCGTCTTCGCATCCAGTCCCCAGGCCGGCGCCAGCAGCTCGGCCGCTTCCTTCGGCGATTGCTTGACCCATTTGCCGGTCTTGTTCAGCGCTTCGAACACCACCGCCAGCACATCCGGCCGCGCCTTGGCGTAGGCGGTGGAGGCCAGGTAGTAGCGCTGGTAATCGGCGACGTTGCGGCCGTCGGCCAGGATGCGCACCTCGGACTGGCGCTGCACGCCGGCCAGGAACGGATCCCAGGTCACCCAGGCGGCGACGCTGCCGCGTTCAAACGCCGCGCGGCCGTCGGCCGGCGTCAGGTAGGCCGCTTCGATATCCTTGAAGCGCAGGCCGGCCTTTTCCAGCGACGCGATCAGCAGATAGTGGCTGCCGGCCGCCTTGGTCACCGCGATCTTCTTGCCCTTCAAATCCGCCACCGATTTATATGGCGAATCGGTGCGCACCACGATGGCCTGCGCCGACGGCGACGGCGCTTCCTGCGCGAAGTAGGTCAGCTGCGCGCCGGCCGCCTGGGCGAATACCGGCACCGTGTCCGCCACGTCCGCGCTCAGGTCGACGCCGCCGACGTTGAGCGCTTCCAGCAACGGCAGGCCGCTGGAGAATTCGTGCCAGCTGATCTTCACGCCCAGCGGCGCCAGGTCCTGCTCCAGCTGCCCGCGCAGTTTGAGAACGGTCAGCAGCGTGGACGATTTTTGATAGCCGATGCGCAGCGTCGAGCTGGGATTTTGCGCCAGCGCGGTCAACGGCAGCATGGCTAACAGGGCGATCAGGGTACGGCGGCGCAGCTGGGACATGGTTACTCCGGTGGGTGGATATCGGACGATTCTATGCCGCCGCGCCGGCCGCCGGAACGAATGGTTACGCGCTTGCATATAGCGAAATCTGCTATGCGGATCGGCTGCCTGGCGTGATAGCCTAAGGGTTTTGCTCCGGCCAAGCCGCACCGACATGACCAAATTCCCGACCCGAAGCTATCAACAAGTCCGCGACGCGCTGCTGGCCCGCCGCGAGATCGCGCTCTTGGACGTGCGCGAAGAAGATCCGCATGCGCAGGAACATCCGCTGTTCGCCGCCAATTTCCCGTTCGGCCGCATCGAGGCCGACGCCTGGACCAAGCTGCCGCGCCGCGACGTGGCCATCGTGCTGCTCGACGGCGGCGAAGGGCTGGCGCAGGCCTCGGCGGAACGCCTGCGGCGGCTGGGCTACACCGACGTGTCGCTGCTGGACGGCGGCATCGAAGGCTGGCGCGCCGCCGGCGGCGAATTGTTCCGCGACGTGAATGTGCCCAGCAAGGCCTTCGGCGAGCTGGTGGAGGAACAGCGCCACACGCCGTCGCTGTCGGCGCCGGAGGTGCAGGCGCTGATCGACGGCGGCGACGACATCGTCATCCTCGACGCGCGCCGCTACGACGAATACCAGACCATGAGCATCCCCGGCAGCGTCAGCGTGCCGGGGGCGGAATTGGCATTGCGCGCGCGCGAATTGGCGCCCGATCCGGCCACCCGCATCATCGTCAATTGCGCCGGACGCACCCGCAGCATAATCGGCACCCAATCGCTGATCAATGCGGGAATTCCGAACCCTGTCGCGGCGCTTCGCAACGGCACCATCGGCTGGACGCTGGCCCAACAAAAGCTGGAGCACGGCCAGTCGCGCAGCTATCCGCCGGCGTCGGAAACCAACCGTCAAACGGCGGCGTTGGATGCGCGCGCGCTGGCCGATCGCGCCGGCGTCAAGCGCATCGACGGCGCGGCCTTGGATGGGCTGCACGCGGACTCCAGCCGCAGCACTTATTTCTTCGATGTGCGCAGCCCGGAGGAGTTCAACGACGGCCGGCTGCCGCACTTCCGCTCCGCGCCCGGCGGTCAGCTGGTGCAGGAGACGGAGCAGTTCGCGCCGGTGCGTGGCGCGCGCATCGTGCTCGCCGACAGCGATGGCGTACGCGCCAACCTGAGCGCGCACTGGCTGCGCCAGATGAACCACGAGGTGTATGTGGTCGATGGCCTGAAGCCCTCCGATTTCCACGTCGCCGGCGCATGGACCGCCGAGCAACCGGCCCATACGCCGGTTGACGAAATCGATGCCGCGACCTTGTCGGAATGGCTACGTGATAGTACGCAAACGACGGCGGTCTTGGACTTCACCTCCGGCGTGAATTATCAGAAGCGGCATATTCCCGGCGCGTGGTTCGCGCTGCGTTCCGACCTGCGGAACGCGCTGAAACAGCTGCCGCAAGGCGTGCAGCGCTATGTGCTCACCTGCGGCGACGGCCAGCTGGCGCGCTACGCGGCGGCCGACCTGCGCGAGTTGACCGCGCTGCCGGTGACGGTGCTCGGCGGTGGCACGACGGCGTGGTCGGCGGCCGGTCTGCCGGTGGAATCCGGCGCGGCGCGATTGGCATCGCCGTTGATCGATCGCTACCGCCGGCCATACGAAGGAACCGACAATCGCGCCGAAGCGATGCAGGCATATCTGGACTGGGAATTCGGCCTGGTCGCGCAATTGGGACGCGACGGCACGCACGGTTTTAGTGTTGTCTGAATAACTAGTTACATGCATGCGTTGCATTTTAGGTGCGATGCAGCATAAATTTCACGTTTAGTTGTCATGTGGTAACATTCCTCGGCTATACTGGGTTTTTTAGGCTGCATAGATAGCCGGCTCTCCTACCCCTTCTATGAGAAAAGTCACCATGACTATTACGAAGCGTTTGATCTTGACCTTATCGGTGGCGTTGCTGGCGCTGATATTTGTAGGCATCACCGGTCTGACCCAGTTGTCCCGCGCGCAGCAGCGGCTGGACATGGTGCAGACCCGTTTAATCCCGAGCATCGCCGGCCTGAATCTGGCCAAGAACTATATGGACGCCAGCCGCCTCGCCGGCTACCGCCTGTCGGTGTTCTCCAACCTGGAAGACAAGACGGCGCTGGACAAGGCCTACAACGACGCCCACGCCAAGTTCGACGAGGTGCTGGCTGCCTACGAAAAAGAGCGCATCTTCGACGACACCGACCGCAAGATGCTGGAGGCCGACAAGGCCGGCATGGCCGCGTATCGCCAGGCGCTGATTCCCTTCCTGGCCGGCGCGCACGCCGGCGACATGGATGCGGTGCGCGCGACGCTGATGCCGGGCACGCCGCTGGCGCTGACCGCCGGCGCCGTCAAGAAAAGCTTCGACGACCATATCGCCTACAACAATAAGCTGATCAACGATGTCCGCGACGAGAGCATGGCCGCCTACAGCTTCGCCTTCCGCCTGTTGGTGAGCGTGGTGGTGCTGGGCGTGCTGGTCACCGCCGTGCTGGCGTGGCAGCTGTTCGTCACCATCACCGGCAGCCTGGCGTCGATCCGCCGCACGCTGGAGGAAGTCAGCCAGACGCTGGACCTGACGCAGCAGATCAAGGTCGACCGCATGGACGAAATCGGCCACACCGCGACCGCGTTCAACAAACTGCTGGAGCAGATCGCCGGCGTGATCGAAACCGTGCGCACTTCCACCAGCGCGGTCGGCGCGGCGTCGCAGCAGATCGCGGCCGGCACCGGCGACCTGTCGGAGCGCACCTCGACGCAAGCGGCGGCGCTGGAGCAGACCGCCGCCAGCATGGAGCAACTGACGTCGACCGTCGGCCAGAACGCCGACAACGCGCGCCAGGCCAACCAGTTGGCGCGTTCGGCGTCGGACGTGGCGGCGCAGGGCGGTTCGGTGGTGGAGCAGGTGGTCGTGACGATGGGTTCCATCAACGAATCGTCGCGCAAGATCGTGGACATCATTTCGGTCATCGACGGCATCGCCTTCCAGACCAACATCCTGGCCTTGAACGCGGCGGTTGAAGCGGCGCGCGCCGGCGAGCAGGGACGCGGCTTCGCCGTCGTCGCCACCGAGGTGCGCAACCTGGCGCAGCGCTCGGCCGCGGCGGCGAAGGAGATCAAGGCCCTGATCGATGATTCGGTGGACAAGGTCGGCTCGGGCACCAAGCTGGTGGAGCAGGCCGGATCGACGATGCAGGAAGTCGTCTCCAGCATCAAGCAGGTGACCGACATCGTCGGCGAGATCAGCGCCGCGACGCAGGAGCAGAACGACGGCATCTCGCAAGTGCATCGCGCGGTGACGCAGATGGACGAGACCACGCAGCAGAACGCGGCGCTGGTGGAGCAGACCGCCGCCGCCGCCAAGACCATGCGCGAGCAGGCCGACACGCTGGAACGCGCGGTCAGCGCCTTCAAGATCAACGCGTCGCAAGCGGCTTATGCGCCGCCGCCGCGTCCCGTGGTCCGCAGCGCGGCGGTTGTGGCGCTGCCTAAGGCGCGCGCCAAGCCAGCCACCGCCCGTCCAGCCGCCAAGCCGGCGCCACGCAAGGCCAAGGCCGCCGCATCCGCCGACGAGTGGGAAGAGTTCTAAAGGAAGAGTTTAAACTCAGAAGTTCTTGATCAGCGTCGCGCGCAGCGAGCGCGATTCGATGGGGTGGAAGTGGATGTCGTCGACCGGCGCCGCTTCCCCCTTCAGCTGCGAAGCGTAGTAATAATCGATCGCCGAATCGCGGCGGTTGGTGATGTTGAAGGCCTCCAGCTCCAGCGCGAGGCCTTTTTTTATTTTCCAGCCAAAGCGGCCGTTCAGCGTCATGCTGGAGTTGGAGCGCACGCTGTTGTCCTCGATCAGCGGACGCGGACCGAAATAGCGCAGCTTCAGCGAGGCGGAATAAGGGCCGCCGTCATCCACCGTCAGCGCCAGCTGGCCGGTGCCTTCGATGGCGCCGGCGATGTAGCGGCCTTCCTCGACATCGCCGCGCGACCGCGCGCGCGCATAGGCCAGGTCCAGGTCGACCGACAGCCATTTCAAAGGCTTGTAGTAGTTGGACAGCTCCACACCGTAGCGGCGGCTGGTCGGCCCGGCGTTGGTGCTGCCTGCGTCGCCGGCGTAGGTCAGCTCCGAATCGAAATCCAGGCGGTACACAGACAGCGAGGTTTGCAGGCCGGGCAGCCATGCGCCGCGCGCGCCCAGCTCCATGCCGCGCGAACGCACCAGCGGCGTGACCTTGTCGGCCGCGTCGCCGCTCTTTGGATCGATGCTGATGGTGGCGCCGCGCGCATCGTTGCTGTGGAAGCCGTTGCCGATGTTGGCATACAGTTCCGCCGTTTGCCACGGCCCGTAGATCACGCTCAGGCTCGGGCTGGCGAGGGTGTCGCTGGCTTTGCCGCTGTTGGCGGCCATGTCGCTGCGCACGTCGACATGGTAGTTGTCGACGCGTGCGCCAACCACGGTGCGGAAGGCCGGCGTCCAGCGGGTGTTGTTCTCGACGTACAGGCCGGCGCTGGATTCGACGATGTGATCCTCGCGCGTGGTCGACAGGCGCTTGCGCGCCTGCGTGTTGTACAGGCCATTGAAGATATTATCGTTCTGCAGTTGCAGGCCGATGGTGGTCTCGCTGTTGCCGGTGTCGGTGTGATGGTGCCAGCTGTGGCTCGCATTCAGGCCGCTGGTGACGCGCTTGTCCGGCTGCGCGAACTGGTCGCCATGTTCCGGATCGTCCATGAAGTAGGTGAAGTTTGAGTACAGGTCCAGCTGGTTGGCGATGATGTAGGCATTGACCTTGGACGCGCCGTCGTCGCGGGTGCGGCGCCAGGCGCCGGACAGGCTGTAACGGTGCGACTTGCCGCCGTCGCTGGTGTCGATGGCGTCGTTGCGGCCGATGCGGCCGTCCGTCACCGCGCGCAGCGGAATCTGGTCGGTCGAGTTCCAGTCGGCGCGATACGCCATCAGGCTGACATTGAAACCGTTGTTGGCATAGCCTTCGCTGTAGCGCAGCACCGCGTTCAGCTTGCGGTAGTCGTCCGGATTGGTGAACGGGCCGTCGTTGTGCAGCGCCTCCAGCGCGTACAGCAGGCTGCCGCGATCGGTGTCCAGCGAATCCGCCAGCAGCGCGCGGCGGTAGCCGTTCTGTCCCGCCGAGGCGCTGGCCACGCCTTGCAGCAGGCGGTTGGCGTACACCACCGACGCCGTGCCGGCCGAGGCGAAGTCGGCTTCCTCGGCGGAGTAGGGGCCTTTTTTATAATCCAGCCGCACCGCCAATTCCGGGATCATGAAATTCAGGTCGGTCCAGCCCTGGCCGTGCGCGTGGCTGCGCTGGTTGACCGGCATCTCGTCGACGCTGGTGCGCAGGTCGGTGCCGTGATCGAGGTTGAAGCCGCGCAGGTAGAACTGATTCGCCTTGCCTTCGCCGCTATGCTGGCTGACGATCAGGCCCGGCACCGCCTCCAGCAACTCGGCAGGGCGGTAGACGGTGCGGCCGGCCAGTTCCTGCTGCGTGACGCTGCCGGCGCTGGCGGCATCGGCGACGCCCATCTGGTTGGAGCGCGAGCCGTCCACCAGCACCCTTTGCAGGATCTGGTCGTCGGCGTGCGCCGACCCAACGGCAAGCAAGAGATATTTAACGAGTGGTTTGATCGATGCTGCTTTGATCGAAGATGAGAGTCTGGACAGGGCCATCGGTTTGCAGATTAACTGTGTTTTTTTGAGATGGCAGGAAGTCTATCAGCAAGGCGTTGTGGATACGCGTGCCGCTGGCCAGTTTGACATGCTCGATTTCCTGCAGGATGACGACGCTGTCGGCATCCGCCTTGACGCCGACCCAGTTGACGCGCAGGCGCTCGCCATTCGGGCCTTGGACATAAAACTGTTTGTCCACGTAGCGCCGCAGCGGCGCTTCGCTTTCCGGCTGGCCGAGATCGAATTGGCGGCCGTAGAGATTCGTCAGCAGCGTGGCGAGATCGTGCGCCGTGTAGGTGTGCACGATCTCGGTGCCGCCGGTGCGCTCGTTGTAGCTGATGTCGGCTATGCCCATGTGAAAATTATGGGCTTCGGCCGCCGTGCCGGCCAGGGCCAGCAGGGTCGCCACGCAGAGACGCAGGCGTCGCAACATCATTCCGACGCCGCGTCCTTGCTGCCCTTGGCCTTCAGCGGGGTGTTGAAGTCGCGCATCAGGTTGACCTTGTCACGCTCGGTCTTGAACAACTCCACGCGGGACTTGGTGACCTTGCGCGGCCAGGCGTTGTTGCTGGTGTCGATGTCGGCGGTCTCCCAGTACGGGTCCTGCACCAGGCCGACCATCGGCTCGTCGGTGACGATCAACTTGGTGATCTTCTTCGGCGAGTAGCGCCATACTTCGGCCGGAATGCGCTCGACATACTTCTTGCCGCTCTTGAGTTCAATCTCCAGGATCAGCGGCATCACCAGCCCGCCGACGTTGGAGAAGTCCACCAGGTACAGGTGCTTGCCCTGGTCCAGCAGCTTCTTCTCCCACGGCTCCAGCTTGTCGATCGCCTCGGCGTAGGTGTTGCGGTCCTTGTTGGTGACGGTGAACTCGTCATGCTCGTTGTAGAAGTCCTTCAGCTCCGGATGCGCGTCCAGCCGCTTCGGCAGATCCTTGTTGCGCTGCTCGGAAACCGAAATCGGCTGGGCGTCCTTCTGGGCTTTTTTCCAGGCCTTCTCCGTTTCCGGATTCTTGGTGTTCACGCCGTATTCGCTGATGCCGTCGACGCTGATGTCGACCGCGTCGGTGGTGTAGAACCAGCCGCGCCAGAACCAGTCAAGATCGGTGCCGGAAGCGTCTTCCATGGTGCGGAAGAAGTCCGCCGGAGTCGGGCGCTTGAATTTCCAGCGCTGGCCGTATTCGCGGAAGGCGTAGTCGAACAGCTCGCGGCCCAGGATGGTCTCGCGCAGGATGTTGAGCGCGGTGGCCGGCTTGGCGTAGGCGTTGTTCCCGAACTGCAGCAGCGATTCCGAGTTGGTCATGATCGGCACCTGGTTACGGCTGCGCATATAGTCGACGATGTTGCGCGCTTCGCCGCGACGCGACGGGTAGTTCTTCTCCCACGCCTGCTCCGCCAGGTACTGCACGAAGGTGTTCAGGCCCTCGTCCATCCAGGTCCACTGGCGCTCGTCCGAGTTGATGATCATCGGGTAGTAGTTGTGGCCCACTTCGTGGATGATGACGCCGATCAGGCCATACTTGGTCTGCTGCGACCAGGTCAGCGCGCCGGTCTTCTTGTCCTTGGACGGACGCGGACCGTTGAAGGAGATCATCGGGTATTCCATGCCGCCGACCGGGCCGTTGACCGAGATCGCGGTTGGATACGGGTAGTCGAAGCTGTACTTGTTGTACTGGTCGATGGTGTGGATGATGGCCTGGGTGCTGTACTTGCCCCACAGCGGATTGCCTTCCTTCGGATAGTAGGACATCGCCATCACGTCGGTGGCATCCTTCTTGAAGCCTTGCGCGTCCCAGATGAATTTGCGGCTCGACGCCCAGGCGAAATCGCGCACGTTGCCGGCCTTGAAGTGCCAGGTCTTGGAGGCCTTGCTGATGGACTTCTCGGCCGCTTCGGCTTCGGCCTGGGTCACGATGACGACCGGCGCGGCGGCGGTTTTGGCTTTCGCCAGGCGGTCGCGCTGGGCGGCGCTCAGCACGTCGTTCGGATTTTGCAGTTCGCCGGTGGAGGCCACCACGTGGTCGGCCGGGACGGTCAGCTGCACGTCGTAGTCGCCGAATTCCAGCGTGAATTCGCCGGAGCCGAGGAACTGCTTGTGCTGCCAGCCCGCCACGTCGTAGTAGGCCGCCATGCGCGGGAACCACTGGGCGATTTCGAACAGGTCGTTCTTGTCGTCGTCGAAGTGCTCGTAGCCGGAGCGGCCACCCAGCACCTTCTGTTCATTGATGTTGTAGGACCAGTCGATGTTGAAGGCGAAGCTCTGGCCCGGCTTCAGCGGCGCCGGCAGGTCGATGCGCATCATGGTGCGGTTGATGACGTGGTTCAGCGGCTGGCCGCCGGCGGCCACGGTCTTGATCTTGAAGCCGCCGTCGAAATCCCGGCCGGCCAGCACGCCGCGCATGCCTTCGAACTTGTAGCCGTCGTCGGGATTGGCCGGCTTGGCCCACGCTTCGCGCGAAGGCTGGGTGAGCATCAATTGCGCGTCGGAGTCCTTCTTGTAGATGTTCTGGTCCAGCTGCACCCACAGGTAGCTCAGCGTATCGGGCGAGTTGTTGTGGTAGGTGATTTGCTCGCTGCCGGTGATGGCGCGCTTGGCTTCATCCAGCGTGGCGCGGATCTGGTAGTCCGCGCGCTGCTGCCAGTAGGCCGCCCCCGGGGCGCCGGAGGCGGTGCGGTACGGCGTTGCGGTGGGGAGAAGCTCGTCCAGTTGGCGGAACTTGTCGTCGAAGGGTTCCGCCGCGTAAGCGGACACCGTGAGGCAAAGAGCAATGAAGCCGATAGACTTGCGCATAGAGGTTGTATCCTGTGGACCCAAAGAAAGAGGGTAAATTGTATAGCAGGTTTTCCAAGTATTACCTGCCGATACAATAAAATACAAACCTGTGGTAAAGCCGCATCGTCTAGTGTTTGGCCTGGGTCTCCTGGAAGGCGTGGTGCGCGTCGTCGGTGGCGGTCATCGCGGCTGATGGCACGTCGAGCTTCATCAGCTGGGAACCCTTGCCGTTGCTGGCTTTCGGCCATTCCGGCAGGCCCGCGCCGTTGGGATTTCCGGTCTTGATGAAGTTGGCGAAGTAGGCCTGCATCTGCGCCGACAGCGTATGGTCGTCGGCGGTCCACGCATACACTTTGTTACCTGGCAGGTTGCCCAGCGCGTATTCGATCTCCACCGAGTGGCCGGCGCCGGTTTCGGTCGGACGCGGACGCGTGTAGTAGTAGCGGTACACCGGCTTGCCGCTGGTGCGGGCGTGGGTGTCCAGCCATTTCCAGGTGCCGTAGGCGATGAAGCGGTCGCCGGACAGGTCGGTCGCGGCCTGCTTCACGTCGCCGCTGTAGGCTAGTCGCGCGGCGGCGGCCTGGTCGCCGTAGATTTCCTTCAGCGCGGCGGCGAAGTTTTCTTCGGTCGGCTCTTTATCGCCGAGCACCCGTTTCGGGCTGCTCTCCTGCGAATTCCATCCGGCCAGCAGCGGCACGCGCGCCTGCTCGCCGGCGGCGTAGATCGCGGCCGGCGCGCGCGGCAGCACATAGCCGTCCTGCGTGGCGCCGAACCACGGCGAACCCGGCGTCTTGGTCGATTCCAGCAACTGCTGGGCGGGCAGGGCGCGCAGCGCGGCCAGCGTCGGCGCGCCGATCGTGGTGGCGAAGGCGGCGCCGGTTTTTTCGGCTTCGGCCAGCGGCGGCGGGGCGTTCAGGCCGAGCAGCGAGCCGCTCTCGCCGATGGCGCCGGCGATCAGGCCCTTGGACATCGGGTTGATCATCTGCGCGCTGACGGAGAAGGAACCGGCCGATTCGCCGGCGATGGTGACGCGGGCCGGATCACCGCCGAAGGCCGCGATATTCTTCCGCACCCACTGCAGCGCCGCCGCCTGGTCCATCAGGCCGTAGTTGCCGGAGGCGTGGTGCGGCGATTCCTTGCTTAGTTCGGGGTGGGCCAGGAAGCCGAAGACGTTGAGGCGGTAGTTGACGGTCAGCGCGACGATGCCTTTGGCGGCCATGCTCTCGCCGTCGTAGCGCGGTTCCGAGCCGTCGCCGGCGGCGAAACCTCCGCCGTAGAAGTAAACCAGCACCGGCAGTTTTTCCTTCGGCGACTTGGCCGGGGTCCAGACGTTCAGGTACAGGCAGTCTTCGTTGACGCCGTCGGAACGGAAGGTCATGTCGTTAAACAGCGGTAGCTGCATGGCGCGCGGGCCGAAGTGGTCGGCCTTGCGCACGCCCTTCCATTTTTGCGCCGGCTGCGGCGCCTTCCAGCGCAGGTCGCCGACCGGCGGCGCGGCGAAGGGTATGCCCTTATAAGACTTGACGCCCGATGCTTCCACCGTGCCCTCCACCACGCCGGCGGCGGTGGTGGCGCGGGGTGCGTTGGCGGCATGGGTGCTGAAGGTGAACAGACTGGAGGTAATGAGTAGCAGACCGATTTTTTTCATGGCTTGAGCGGATAGGTTGGTCGGGCCGGGTCTCCTCCGGCGCTTGTAATCGTTATCTGATGCTTATGAACGTGGCTTGCCGGCGACCTTGGCCGAGGGGCGCAGTCGCGGCGCCGCGTCGGACTGGCGGCGGATCAGCGCGTGCTCCATCACCAAGTGCTCCTGCGCTTCCGGCGCGCCGTTGCGGCGGGCGCGGATCTGGCGCACCAGGAACTGCACCGCCGCTTCCGCCATCTCGGTGATCGGCTGGCGCACGGTGGTCAGCTCGGGCCAAATGGTGGTGGCCAGCGCGGTATCATCGAAGCCGGCCACGGTCAGGTCGCCCGGCACGTCCAGGCCGAGGCGGTGGGCGATCGCCACCACGGCGGCGGCCATGTCGTCGTTGCTGGCGAAGATCGCGGTCGGGCGCTGCTCCAGTCCCAGCAAGGTCTCCGCCGCGTCCAGGCCGGATCGGTAGGTGAACATGCCCTGCACGATAAGCTCCGGCGACTTCTGCGCGTTCTTCTCCGCGATGGCGGCCTGGAAGCCTGCCAGGCGGCGCGCGCTGGCGCTCTGGTTCGGGTGGCCGATGACGAAGCCTATGCGCTGGTGGCCCAGCGAGATCAGATGGCAGGTCATCGCGTGCGCGGCCAGATAGTCGTCGATACTGACGCCGCTCACGCGTTCATCGGGCTGGCCGCAGGCGACGATGACCGCCGGCGTGCCGGCCGCCGCGATCAGGTCGATAAGGTGCTTGGTATCGCACAGCGGCGGCGGCAGGATGATGCCGTCGACGCCGTTGGCGATCAGGCGGCGGGCCTGTTCGACGCCATGCTCGTCGGCCTCGCACTTCTCGACCACCAGCTGCACGTTGTTCGGGCTGGCCTGGTTCAGCAAGCCGACCAGGAATTCGCTCAGGTAGCCCGCGCTGGGATTGCTATACAAAAAACCGACGCGGATCGGCCGCGAGCCGGCGAGGCGGCGGGCGGCTTGATTGGGCACGTAGTTGAGGGCTGCGACCGCCGCGTCGACGCGGATGCGGGTTTTTTCACGGACGTTGGTGTCGCCGTTCATCACGCGAGACACCGTCATCGGCGACACGCCGGCCAGTTCCGCCACGTCGGACATGGTGGGCGCCTGCGAGCGGACTTCAACCGCCGGCACGGGTTCCGGTTTTACCTTATTTTTCGTCATCTGCCTTGGTAACCTGGAATAAAAATGGAGCTATGTTCAGTATCAAACTTTACCACAATCGCCAGTTAGCCGCGCCCCGGCGCATACGGGTACTGCAGCGCCTTGTATTTTTCCAGCGGCAGCGGCGGCGCTTTCACGCCTGGCGGCAGCGGCAGGCCGGAGACCGATTGGAAGTAGGCGATGCACGCATCGCGCCACAGCACGGCGTTGTCGATCTGGCGCGTCAGCCGCTGTTCCACCTCGGCGTGGCGGCGCGCGTCGATCAGCGGTTTCAACGTCATCCAGCGGGCGTGCAGCTCCCTGGTCTCGGCGACGCCCTTGTCGTAGCGGCCCAGCAGCTCCGCCCACAAGGTGCGGCCGGACGGCATCTGGTAGTCCCATGGCAGATGGTGGAACCACAGCAGCAGCTGTTCCGGCGTGGTGCGCGGATCGGCGTACTGGCGCGCGATCTCCGGCGCGTACTGGGCCAGCGCGTTGCTGCCGCTGGCGGTGCGGTCGAAGCCGATGCCGTCGCGGCCGGCGCGATGATAATAGACCGGATTCCAGTCCGGCCGTTCGAGATTGTCCACCCACGGCGCCGGGCCGTGGTGATGGCTGGTGCCCATCATGTGGTGCAGGCCGAGTGGCGTCATATAGTCGACCACCGTCTCGCGCGACGACATCATCATCTCGACCACCGGCGCGACCACGCGAGGGTCCGGGCTGAAGGTTTGCGCCGCCCATTCGGCGGCCACGGCGCGCGCCGAGGCCTGCGGGTTCCAGGCCATGCGGCCGTAGGCGTACCAGTTGGCCTGGTCGAAGTGCGAGCCGGTCCAGTTACGGTCGCTGCCGATGTTGGAGACGCCAGCGATACCGCTCAAGGTCTGCGTCACGGTGCGGCCTTGCGGCGCGGTCTTGGTGTCGCTTTTCAGCGTCTCTTCAAACATCGTGCCCAGATAGGCCAGATCGGTCGAGAAGCCCAGGTATTCCTTGGTGATCTGGAATTCCATCATCAACGGCGTCTTCGGCATGGCGCCGAACAGCGGATGGAAAGGCTCGCGCGGCTGGAAGTCGATGGCTCCGTTCTTGACCTGCACCAGCACATTCGGGGCAAAGGTTCCGTCCAGCGGCTTGAACTCGTCCCAAGCTTGCTTGGCGCGGTCGGTGGATTTCTCGGTGCCGTGCGCGTAGACGAAGGCGCGCCACATCACGATGCCCTTGTGCGGCGCCACGGCGGCGGCCAGCATGTTGGCGCCGTCGGCGTGGTTGCGGTGATAGTCCTGCGGGCCGGGCTGGCCCTCGGAGTTGGCCTTGACCAGGAAGCCGCCGAAGTCGGGGATGGCTTTGTAGATCTCGTCGGCTTTGTTTTTCCACCACGCTTGCACGGCGGGCGAGAGCGGATCGGCGGTGTCGGTTTCGCGCAGCTCCAGCGGCGTCGAGAAGCGCGCCGACAGGTAGACCTTGATGCCGTAAGGGCGCAGCACGTCGGCCACGGCGGCGGCCTTGGCGATGTAGGGCGCGGTCAGCACCTCCGGCTTGGAGTTGACGTTGTTGAGGACCGTGCCGTTGATGCCCAGCGACGCGTTGGCGCGCGCATAGTCGGTGTAGCGGCGGTCCTTGATGTCGGGCAGTGCCCACCAGTCCCAGATCGATTGGCCGGCGTAGCCGCGCTCCACGTGGCGATCCAGGTTGTCCCAGTGATTCAGCACGCGCAGTTTCAGCTGGGGCGCGGACGAGGCTTCCGGCGCGGCGCCGATGGCGGCGGCGCGCAGCCAGGCGTAGGAGCCGTACAGCAGGCCGACGTCGCTGTTGGCGGCGATCAGCGTGACGTTGTGGCCTTGCAGGCGCGTGCGGCGCAGCAGGTAGCCTTCATCGCCCAGTGTAGCGAGTTCCGCGCGCAGTTCCGGCAGCGAGGCAGCCGTCGCCAGCACCAGGGCGTTGTCGGCTACTTTGGCGGCTTGCGCCGGCGCGCGGCCCAACATGCCGGCCAGGCCTTTTTGCAATTCGTCGATGGCGACCTGCGTGGTGGGCGAGGGCTTCCCGGTCAGGACGATGCTGCCGGCTTGCGCCTTCAGGCGCGTTTGCGCGCTGTGTTCCAGCGGCTTGTATCGCAGCCACAGGTCGTAGCCGTCTTCGTCGGCGGCCGCTGTCGCCTGCATTGGCGCCAGCAACAGCAGCACCGACGCCAGTGCGGTGGTAAGAAAAATGCGCATCTTGTCTCCGTTTTAAATTTTTTGCCAGATCGTCATTCCCGCTCTCGCGGGAATGACGTTTAGCGTATTAATTATTGCTTCGGGCTTTCCGGCGGCCCCAGATAGCTGTTGCGCTGGCCGCCGGCATTGACCACCAGCTTTTGCAGCACCAGGCCGGAATCCACCACCCAGAATTTGAGCGTGTGCTTGCCCGGCGCGGCGATGGCGTGCTTCGACGTCAGCACCGTGGCGCCGTCGGACACCGTGATTTCCCAGGCTTTTTCGCTGGCGTCGGCGTGGACGTTGACGATCTGCGGCGCCTCGTCGTCGAACGACACGGCGTAGCGCAAGCCTTTGCCTGGCTTGAATTTCTGCGTCGGCGCCAGCGTGGCCTGCACTTCGACCTTGCCGGCGCTGAACAGGTTCATTTCGTATTCCAGCCGCATGCGCGGTTTCTCGTCGGCCGGCGCATCGACCGGCAGCGCCGTCATGGCCGACAGCGTGCGTCCGTGATCCGGGATCGGCAGCCATTCGCGGCCCTCGGCCGGCACGGCGCGCGTATAGTGTTCCGCCTCGATGGCGACCACGCCCTGAGTCTCGATGAAGCCCTTCAACGACGCGGCGCCGGCCGGCTTGCGCAGCGGGACCTTGACCATGGTCTTGCTGTCGTTCGGACCGGAGACGGTCAGCGTCGCATGGTCGGCGCCATACGGCACGTCGGCCCAGCGGGCGTTGACGATCACGCGCTGTTCGCGCTGGACTTTGCCCTTTGGTTTATCCAGCGTGATCCACGGCTCGCTGGCGGTCACCGTGTAATCGAACGGCTGCTGGCCGCGATTGAAGATATCGATAAACCGCGCGCGCTTCTCGAACACGTCCAGCACCGGCACGGCCAGCTTGCCGCCTTCCGGCCCGGGCCAAACCTGCTCGCTGCCTTCGACCGCCACGCCCATGTCGGCGGCCTTCGGCACCTGGATCTCGGTCACCGGCGGCATCACATTGCGCGGCGGCTGGTTCCAGTAGGTGTAACCGAGGTGGGTCTGAGACATCATGTGCTTCCATTTTCCGCCGCTGATGTCCTCGTGGTATTGGCGCACCAGCTCCGCGTCCTGCGCGAACAGCGCGCGGGTGCGCGCGGCCAAGTCGTTGGTGGAAGCGCGGCCCTGGTAGCCGTACAGGCGATTCATGCCGGCGCTGACGTACAACTCGTTGACCACGGCGCTGGCCTTGACCGGATACAGCACCAACTGGAAGAAGGCATCGCGCTTGGCGGCCGGCAGCGCGGCGGAGATCTTCTCGGCGCGGGCGGCGATGTCCTTGTACTCGTCGACGATGCGCGCGGCCTCGTTGTAGTTGACCAGGCTGTAGGTGGTCGGCTCCAGCTGCTCCGGCTTGCGGCGGCCGTTGTACTTGGCGTACTTGCCGACGATGTCGGCGATGTCGTCCGCATGCTCCGGCCCGAACTCGCGCGCGGCCCACAGCTTCAGGTAATCCGGCAGGCGCTTGGCCGGCCATGCCTCGGGATTCCAGGCGTAGGTCAGGAAGAATTCGATCGGCACCTCCATCGGCTTCAAATCGCCGACGTTGACGATCCACATGCGGTCGGCCTTGTACTGCCTGGCCAGGTTCATTTGCTCCCAGACTTTAGGTAGCGGCGTGACGTTGAGCCACTTGTAGGAACGCGGGCCGCCGACGTAATCGAAGTGATAGTAGACGCCGGCACCGCCGGCGCGCTTGCGCTCATCGGGCGTCGGCAGGCGGCGGATATTGCCCCAGTTGTCGTCGCACCACAGCAGCATCACGTCGTCCGGCACGCGCATGCCTTTTTCGTAGTAGTCCTGGACTTCCTTGTACAGCGCCCACGTCTGCGGCACCTTGGTCACGTCCGGATTGATCTCCTTGGCGATGAGGGCGCGCTGGTCGGCGACGATGCGCTCCAGTAGCGAGACATTGGAATCCTCCGACATCGGCTCGTCGCCGTCGCCTCGCATGCCCAGCGTGATCATGTTTTCCTGGCCTTTCGATGTGCGCAGGCCCTGGGTCCAGAAGTCGCGCAGCGCTTCCGGCGCGCGCGTATAGTCCCACGGCTTGCCGCCGCCGTAGCGGCGCCACTCGTCGTGCGCGCGCATCATCGGCTCGTGGTGCGAGGTGCCGATGATGACGCCGTAGTCGTCGGCGACCTTGCCGTTCAGCTTATCGTCGTCGTAGAAGGCCTTGCCCCACATGGCCGGCCACAGGTAGTTGCCGCGCATGCGCAGGATCAGTTCGAAGACTTTTTCGTAGAACTTGTGATTGAAGCCGCCGTAGCGTTGCTTGACCCAGTCGGTCAGCGCCGGCGCCTCGTCGTTGAGGAAGATGCCGCGATACTCGACCCTGGGCGCGTCGCTGACGGCGGCGTTGGCGGACGCGTACACGCTGGCGTGTTTCGCCGCCGGCACGTCGGCCCACCAGTTCCACGGCGAGACGCCGATCTGCTCCGACATTTCATAGATGCCGAAGATGGTGCCGCGCTTGTCGCTGCCGGCGATGACCAGTGCGCGCTCGACACCGGGCAGCGGCTTGCTCAGCGTTTGCACCTGCCAGCCCTCGGCCTTGCCCTTGATCGATGAGACGTCGAGCGCGCCGGATTTCACCAACTGGTCGATCAGCGCGCTCTTGCCGACGGTGCCGATGATGACGATGTCGGCGCCGGCCGGCTTGCCGTCCCTGGACAGCACCGGCTTCGCCGCGCTGACGCGGGCGATGTCGGCCTGCAAATCGCCGGCGGCGCGGATCACGCCGGGGTGATCGTTCGCATCGATATACAGCTTGGCGCCGCGGCCGTTCTGCGCCAGCGCCACGGCGTCCGCAGGCGGCTGGTCGAACCAGGCGAGTTTTTTCTGGCCCAGCGCCTGGGCGGGCAGGGCGTGCCACAGCAGGGCCATTAACATGGCGCCCGCCGCAAGATAGTGCTGTCTCATTATTTTATTTTTCCAGTGGCTGGTAGTCGAACCATGCGAAATCGGCGACAGGCATGGCTTTGTGGCTGGCGCCTTCGGCATACATGCCGATGAAGACGCCGGTGAATCCGCCCGCCGATTCTGATGTCAGCGGTGCGGTTGGTACGGTGCCGAGCAGCTTTGCCGGCGCACCGCCGATGCTGTAGCTGAACTCATAGCGGTTGGCGTAGGATTCGACCTGCAGCGTGACGGCGCCCGCCGCCAGCGGCGTGCTGGCCTGCAGCGACGTCACGCCGCCGGCGCGCGCGACCAGTTCCAGTCGACGTTGCGTGCTTCCGGTGACTCGCAGCTGGTAGTAGTTTTTTTCATTCTGGCGCAGCACCAGGCCAGCCGCCTGGGCCGCCTCGGCGGGCTGGAATTCCAGCTTCGTCGTGGCGCGCATGCGCATATGTTCCTGGCGACGGCCGATGAAGGCCGGTTGCGCGATGTCGTTCATCGTGACCGTGCCGCCTTTCAGCCGCAGGAAGCCGGGCCGCTCGCTGAGCGACCACAGGCCGTCGCCAGGACCACGCAGCTGCGACCATTGCAGCGCGAGGGCCGGCGCGTTGAAATCGTCGCGCACCGGATCGGCCGGCCACGGCGCGGCCGGCGGCAAGCCTTCGGCGGACATCTCCAGCTGCAGCGGCTTGTTGTTGTTCACGGTGAGCCAGCCCTGGTCGTTCCACGTGACCGGCGAAAGCAGCGTTTCGCGGCCCAAATGGTGGCGCTGCGCGTTTGGACGAATGCCGAGTAAGGTCATCCACCATTTGCCGTCCGGCGTTTGCACCAGGTCGCCGTGGCCGGTGGCTTGCAGCGGCAGCTCCGGGTGGCCGCGATGCGTCAGCACCGGATTGGCCGGATCGGCGGTGAACGGTCCCCATGGCGACTTCGAACGGGCCATCGTCAGGCTATGGTTATATGAGGTGCCGCCTTCGGAGATCAGCAGGTAGTACCAGCCGTTCTCTTTATATAAGTGCGGACCTTCCGGCCACACGCCGCCGGTGCCGGACCAGATCAGGCGCGGTTGTTCCAGCAGCTTGCCGGCTTGAAGATCGATCTGCGCCTGATAGACGCCGCCATGCTCGCCGCCGCCATGGCGCGTGTAATAGACCTTGCCGTCGTCGTCGAAGAACAGCGACGGGTCCATGCCCCAAGTCTGGTCGTTCAACCATACCGGCTCCGACCACGGACCCGCCGGGTCCTTGGTGTGCACGTAGAACGAACCGCCGCCCTCCATATTCGTCGTGACCATATAGAACACGCCGTCGTGGCAGCGCAGCGTCGGCGCGTAGATGCCTTGCGAGCTGCGGGTGCGCGCCATCGGCAGTTGGCTGGCACGGGTCAGCGCGTGGCCGATCTGGCGCCAGTTGACCAGGTCCTTGCTGTGATAAATCGGCACGCCGGGGAAGTATTCGAAGCTGCTGGTCGCCAGATAATAGTCGCCGCCGACGCGGCAGACGCTCGGGTCGGCGTGGAAACCGCTCAGCACCGGATTGCTGTAGGTGGCCGGCGAGGCGGCATGGGCCACCGGCGCAACGGGCGTCAGCGAGGCGGCGGCCATCAACGCGGCCAGTCCGGCGCGCATAGCGGTCGCGGCTGCGCGGGCGGCTATCGCCGTGCGGTCGCCCATCGCGGTGCGGGCGGCCGTCATTTGGCGCTCCCGCATTGCTGGCGCAGTGCCGCCAGCGGCACCGCGTCGGCGATGGCGCGGTAGCCGGCCAGCGACGGATGCAGGTGGTCGCCGGAATCGTAGCTCGGGTTCAGGCGTTGCGGTTGCGCCGGATCGCGCAGCGCGGCGTCGAAGTCGGCCACCGCGTCGAACACGCCGGAGGTTCGTATCCACGCGTTGAGCGCCTGGCGGTCCGCCTCGTTTTCCGGTTCGGGATGGTAGTAGTCGCTGCCGACATATGGAGTAATGGTGGCGCCTATCATGCAGATCCCTTTTGTGTGCGCGCGTTCGGCCAGCTGCCGGTGCGCCATTTTCAAATCGATCAGTAGTTGCTGGCGATCGGCCGGCAGGTCCGGCGTGTTGCGGTGTTGGACGCCAAGATCGTTCACGCCTATCATCACCAGCGCATGCGTGACGCCGGCGCGCGACAGCACGTCGCGGTCGAAGCGGGCCGCCAGGTTGGTGCCCAGGCCATCGCGCAGCATGCGTCCGCCGCCGATGCCGGCGTTGACCACGCCCAGCGCCTGACCATCCTGCCGCAGGCGCGCCGCCAGCAAGTCCGGCCAGCGGTTGTTGCCGTCGACGGTCACGCCGTAGCCGTCGGTGATCGAGTCGCCGACCGCCACCATCGCGCCGACGCCGCGCGGCGCCTGGACTTCAACATCGCTCAGCGCGTACCAATGCGCGATTTTGCCGGCATCGGCCCACGCCGCGTCCATCACGCGATTGCCTTTGGCGAGGAAGCTGTTGGCGCGCGAACCGGGATGGCCGGTCTGGCGTGCCGGTTCGCCTTTGAAGTAAAGCGACACCGCCAGGTCGGCGGCCGGCTTGAGATCCATCGCCACGGTGTCGCTATAGTATTCGGCGCCCGCCGGGATCATGACGCTGGCGCGGCCGTCGAAGCTCAGCGCGCGCAGGGTGGGGGCGTCGACGCCGGCTTTTCCGGGTGCTTGCGCCAGCGCGACGCTGGCGCCTTCCACCATTAATGGTGCGGTGCCGTATGCGTTGCTGACGCGGACCCGGAAACGGCTTCCGCCCAGAGTGAGATGAACGATCTGGCGCAGGCTGGCGTCGCGCCAATGTTCGGCCGGAAGCTCGTTGGCGGCTTCGGGTAATTGCTGCGCCGCACCCCAAGTGGCGACCCAATGATGGCCCGGCTGCATGCCTCCGGCGGCTGTTTCAGCGGCGGATGCATTGAATATGCAGGCCGCCAGAAGAACCTTGAAACAGGTGCATAACGCGTGTTGACTTGATCGCATAAATCCTTCACACTCATGAAATGTTAGCGCTATTCATTTTAGGGTAAAGAGATGGTACATGCAACAAAAATGGCGGAATCCGCAGGCCCGGTGATCACCGGGATGCGCGTTATTCCAGTAGCTGGACATGACAGCATGCTGCTTAATCTATGCGGCGCCCACGCGCCTTATTTCACCCGCAACCTGGTGCTGCTGACCGATAGCGCCGGCCATACCGGAATGGGCGAAGTGCCCGGCGGCGCGGGCATCCTGCGCGCGCTGGAAAACGCCGTGCCGCTGGTGGTGGGCACGCCGATCGGCCGCTACAACCGCACCTTGAACAGCATCCGCGCGGCGATCGCCAACAAGGACGTCAGCGGCCAGCAGTATCAGGTCACCTCCGCCGCCGAGGCGGAAGTGCTGAAGCAGCCGCACGAGATCAACCTCCGCCTGGAAAACGTGGTGACCGCCGTCGAAGCGGCGCTGCTCGATTTGCTCGGCCAGCACCTCGACGTGCCGGTCTGCGAACTGCTCGGCGCCGGCCAGCAGCGCGACAGCGTGCCGATGCTGGCCTATCTGTTCTACATCGGCGACCGCACCCGCACCGACCTGCCGTATCTGACGGGCGAGGGCGCATCCGACTGGTACCATCAGCGCCACCAGGAGGCGATGACGCCGGCCGCCATCGTGGCGCAGGCGGAAGCCACCGTGGCCAAATACGGCTTCCGCGATTTCAAATTGAAGGGCGGCGTGATGCACGGCGCCGAAGAGATGGAAGCCATAGCCGGCATCAAGGCCCGCTTCCCGGAATCGCGCGTGACGCTGGATCCGAACGGCGCCTGGTCGCTGCGCGAAGCGATCGACCTTTGCCGCGGCCAGGGACATATCCTGGCGTACGCCGAAGACCCTTGCGGTCCTGAGAATGGTTATTCCGGCCGCGAAGTCATGGCGGAGTTCCGCCGCGCAACCGGCATCGCGACCGCCACCAACATGGTCGCCACCGACTGGCGCCAGATGGCGCACTCGCATTTGCTGGGCGCGGTCGATATTCCGTTGGCCGATCCGCACTTCTGGACCATGCAGGGCTCCGTGCGACTGGCGCAGCTGTGCGATGATTGGGGGCTGACCTGGGGTTCGCACTCCAACAACCACTTCGACGTTTCGCTGGCGATGTTCACCCACGCCGCCGCAGCAGCGCCGGGCAAGATCACGGCCATCGACACCCACTGGATCTGGCAGGAAGGCGAGGAGCGCCTGACGCGCGAGCCGCTGCAGATCATCGGCGGCGAAGTGCAGGTGCCGAAGAAGCCGGGCCTGGGTATCGAGCCGGACATGGACCGCATCGCGGCGGCGCACGAACTGTATAAGAAAGTAGCCACCACGGCGCGCGACGACGCGATGGCGATGCGTTACCTGGTACCTGATTGGACGTATTTCCCGAAAAAACCTAGCCTGGGACGTTGAAGTTAACCTTCGGCGTATCTTGGCTTTTGAGACAAAGGATACAGAATGAACAGTAAGCTGAAACACGCGCCCGCAGCGGCGCACCTGCCGTCCGACCTCGCGAACGCCCTGCTGGTGGGCCGCGTATGGCGCGCCGGCGACATCAACGGTCCTTGCGTGGTGGTCGTGCGCAACGGCGAAGTATTCGACATCACCGCGCAGGCCAACACCGTGGCAGACCTGCTGGACCAGGCCGACGTCGCCGCCTTCGTGCGCTCCGCGCAGGGCGAGTCGCTGGGCCGCGTCGAGGCGCTGATTGAAAACGCCTTGAACCAAAGCGCCGACGCGCAAGCCCCGCGCCTACTGGCGCCGTGCGACGTGCAGGCCATCAAGGCTTGCGGCGTGACCTTCGCGGTCAGCCTGCTCGAGCGCGTGATCGAAGAACAGGCCGGCGGCGACGCCTCGCGCGCCGACGAGTTGCGCGCCACGCTGCTCAAGGATATCGGCGCCGACCTGTCGTCGATCAAGCCCGGCTCGCCGGAAGCGGAAAAGCTCAAGCAGCAGTTCATCGAACGCGGCGCCTGGTCGCAGTACATGGAAGTGGGCATCGGTCCATACGCCGAGGTGTTCTCCAAGTCGCAGCCGATGTCGGCGGTCGGCTTCGGCGCGGACGTCGGCCTGCATCCCGCATCGAAATGGAACAACCCGGAGCCGGAGATCGTGCTGGCGGTGAACAGCCGCGCCGAAACCGTCGGCGCCACGCTGGGCAACGACGTCAACCTGCGCGACATCGAAGGCCGCAGCGCGCTGCTGCTGGGTAAAGCCAAGGACAACAACGCCTCCTGCGGCATCGGCCCGTTCATCCGCGTGTTCGATGACAGCTTCACCATCGACACCGTGCGCAACGCGGAACTGAGCATGCTGATCGAAGGCGCGGAAGACGGCTTCCGCCTCGACGGCGCCAGCTATATGCGCGAAATCAGCCGCGATCCGCTGGACCTGGTCTCGCAGACCTGCGGCCCGCACCACCAATATCCGGACGGCTTCATGCTCTTCCTCGGCACCATGTTCTCGCCGATCAAAGACCGTGGCGCACCGGGCGCCGGCTTCACCCACGACCTGGGCGACCGCGTCACCATCAGCAGCCCCGCGCTGGGCGCGCTGGTCAACCACGTACAACTGAGCGACGCCATCACGCCATGGACTTTCGGCGTGCGCGCTCTGTATCGCAACCTGGCGCAGCGCGGACTGCTGCGCTAAGCCACAAATTAACGAATCAACTGGAGGATTACAAGATGGTGCTAGCAACGGTCGGCGATAAGAAACCCATGGTCTACGCCACCTATCCCAACCTGGCCGAGAAGCGCGTGCTGATCACGGGTGGAGGAACCGGCATCGGCGCCTCGATCGTGGACGCTTTCGTCAAGCAGGGCGCGCAGGTGTTCTTCATCGACATCGTGGCCGACGCCTCGCGCGAGCTGGCCGAAAGCATGAAGGACGCCAAGTATCCGCCGAAGTTCTTCCACTGCGACCTGACCGACCTCGATGCGCTGGCGCAGGTGTTCGCGCAGATCGAGCGCGATCATGGCGCGATCGAAGTCCTGATCAACAACGCCGCCAACGACAACCGCCATAATGTCCAGGATGTGACGCAGAAGTATTGGGACGACAGCATCGCCGTCAATCTGCGCCACCAGTTCTTCTGCGCGCAGGCCGTGGCGCCGGGCATGAAGGCGGCCGGCGGCGGCGTGATCCTGAACTTCGGTTCGATCTCGTGGCACCTCGCGCTGGGCAACCTGTCGCTGTACATGACCGCCAAAGCCGCCATCGAAGGCATGACGCGCGGCCTGGCGCGCGACCTGGGCGTCGACGGCATCCGCGTCAACTGCGTGATTCCCGGTTCGGTGCGCACGCCGCGCCAGATGGCGCTGTGGCATACGCCGCAAGGCGAGCAGGATATCCTGAACGCGCAGTGCCTGCACGAGCGCGTCGAGCCGGAAGACGTCGCCGCGATGGCGCTGTTCCTGTCCTCTGACAATGCGGGCCGTTGCTCCGGCCGCGATTACTTCGTAGACGCCGGATGGTATGGAGCATGAACCTGTATCAGCCTGAGTGCATCTGGTCGCTGGGCGCGACCCTGGGTGAGGGGCCGGTGTGGCACGCCGAGGACAATGCCGTGTACTTCGTCGACATCAAGCAGCGCGCGGTGCATCGCTGCGCGGAGGACGGCACCCGGCGCCAGAGCTGGACGCTGGACGATGAAGTGGGCTTCGCGCTGCCGATCCGCGGCGGCGACTTCGTTTGCGGCCTGCCGGGCCGCCTGTCGCGCTTCTCGTTCGAGACCGGCGCGCTGACCACCATGCTGGAACTGGAGTCGGACCAGCCGGGCAACCGCATGAACGACGGCCACGTCGACCGCCACGGCTCGCTGTGGTTCGGATCGATGGACAACGCCGAAGAGGCGCACAGCGGCTCGCTGTACCGCTACTCCGAAGACAGCGAGTTGCTGTCCAAGGACAGCGGCTACGTGATCACCAACGGCCCATGCACCAGCCCCGATGGCCGTACGTTCTATCACACCGACACGCTGGAAAAAACGCTGTACGCCTACGACCTTGACGAGCAGGGCAACCTCTCCAACAAGCGCGTCTTCATCCGCACCGAGGGCGAAGGCTACCCGGACGGCACGGCGGTGGACGCCGACGGCGCGCTGTGGGTCGCCATGTTCGGCGGCGCCCGCATCGACCGCTATGCCGCGTCGGGGGAACTGCTGGACTCCATACCGATGCCGTGTTCGAATATCACCAAGGTCGCTTTCGGCGGCGCCGATCTGCGCACCGTGTTCGTGACCACCGCCCGCAAGGGATTGAGCACCGAAGAACTGAGCCGGCAACCGCTGGCGGGAGGCTTGTTCAGCTTCCGCGTGGCGTCGCCGGGACAATTGCAACATCACTACTCACCAGGACAGGCAATATGACCACCCAACCGCGCCGCTTCCGCTCGCAGGACTGGTTCGATAACCCAGACCACATTGACATGACCGCGCTGTATCTGGAGCGCTTCATGAACTACGGTATCACGCCGGACGAACTGCGTTCCGGCCGTCCCATCATCGGCATCGCCCAATCGGGCAGCGATCTGAGTCCGTGCAACCGCATCCACGTGGAGCTGGCCAAGCGCGTGCGCGACGGCATCCGCGACGCCGGCGGCATCGCCATGGAATTCCCGCTGCATCCGATCTTTGAAAACTGCCGCCGCCCGACCGCCGCCATCGACCGCAACCTGGCGTATATGGGCCTGGTCGAGATCCTGCACGGCTATCCGATCGACGCCGTGGTGCTGACCACCGGCTGCGACAAGACCACGCCGTCGCAGCTGATGGCCGCCGCCACCATCGACATCCCGGCCATCGTGTTGTCCGGCGGTCCGATGCTGGACGGTTGGCTGGACGGTGAACTGGTCGGCTCGGGCGCCGCGATCTGGAAAGGCCGCCGCCAGCTGGCCGCCGGCGCCATCGACGAAGAGAAGTTCCTGCAGATCGCCGCCGCCTCGGCGCCGTCGGCGGGCCACTGCAACACCATGGGCACCGCCTCGACGATGAACGCCATCGCCGAAGCGCTGGGCATGTCGCTGACCGGCTGCTCCGCGATCCCCGCGCCGTACCGCGAGCGCGGCCAGATGGCCTATGAAACCGGCAAGCGCATCGTCGAGATGGCGCGCCAGGACTTGCGCCCTTCGGCCGTGCTGACGCGCGAAGCCTTCCTCGACGCGATCGTGGTCAACGCCGCCATCGGCGGCTCCACCAACGCCCAGCAACATATCGTGGCGATGGCGCGGCATGCGGGCGTCGAACTGAAGACCAGCGACTGGATGGAATACGGCCATAAAGTGCCGCTGTTGCTGAACATGCAGCCGTCCGGTAAATTCCTCGGCGAGCGTTTCCACCGCGCCGGCGGTGTGCCGGCCATCATGTGGGAGCTGGAGCAGCAGGGCAAGCTGCGCTCCAACCGCATGACGGTCACCGGCGCCACCATGGCGGAGAACCTGAAGAACCGCGAGACCAACGACCGCGAAGTGATCTATCCGTACGCCGCGCCGCTGAAGGAAGACGCGGGCTTCTTCGTCCTGAAGGGTAACCTGTTCGATTTCGCCATCATGAAGACCAGCGTGATCTCGCCTGAGTTCCGCGCGCGCTACCTGAGCAAGCCGGGCGCCGAGAATATCTTCGAATGCCGCGCGGTGGTGTTCGAAGGTTCCGGCGACTACCATGAGCGCATCAACGATCCGTCGCTGAATATCGACGAAGACAGCATCCTGGTGATCCGCGGCGCCGGCCCCGTGGGCTGGCCTGGTTCCGCCGAGGTGGTGAACATGCAACCGCCTGACGCCTTGATCAAGCGCGGCATCAACAACCTGCCGACCTTGGGCGACGGCCGCCAGTCCGGCACCTCGGACAGCCCGTCGATCCTGAACGCGTCGCCGGAGAGCGCGGTGGGCGGTGGCCTGGCCTACATCCGCACCGGCGACATCATTCGCGTCGACCTGAACGCGGGCAGCTGCGACATGCTGGTCGCCGACGATGTACTGGCCGCCCGCAAGGCGGAAGGCATCCCGGCGGTGCCGGCCAGCCAGACGCCGTGGCAGGAACTGTACCGCGCCACCGTCGGCCAGATGGAAACGGGAGCCTGCATGGAGCTGGCCGTCCCATACCGGGGAGTAGGGCATACGCTCGCGCGACACAATCACTGACCTGATCCCCAAAAATATAATCAACGGAGACAAAAACATGAACAAGACTATCGCAGCCGCCGTGCTGGGCGCCATGCTGGCACTGAGCGGCGGCGCCGCCCAGGCCGACGCCAAGAACCCGAAGATCGGTTTTTCCATCGACGACCTGCGCCTTGAGCGCTGGGTGCGCGACCGTGACTACTTCACCGCCGAAGCGGAGAAGCTGGGCGCCAAGGTCTACGTGCAGTCGGCCGACGCCAGCGAACAGCGCCAGATTTCGCAGATCGAGAACCTGATCTCGCGCGGCGTCGACGTGCTGGTCATCGTTCCCTACAACGCCACGGTGCTGAACAACGCCATCAAGGAAGCGAAGAAGGCCAAGATCAAAGTGGTCTCCTACGACCGCCTGATCCTCAACGCCGACATCGACGCCTACATCTCCTTCGACAACGCCAAGGTCGGCGAGCTCCAGGCTTCCAGCCTGGTCGCCATCAAACCAAAGGGTAACTACTACCTGCTGGGCGGCGCGCCGACCGACAACAACGCCAAGGTGCTGCGCGAAGGCCAGCTGAAGGTGCTGCAGCCGCTGATCGACAAGGGCGACATCAAAGTGGTCGGCAAGCAGTGGGTCAAGGATTGGAGCGCGTCCGAAGCGTTGTCCATCGTGGAAAACGCGCTGACCGCCAACGGCAACAAGATCGACGCCGTGGTCGCATCCAACGACGCCACCGCCGGCGGCGCGATCCAGGCGCTGGCCGCGCAAAAACTGAGCGGCAAGGTACCGGTCTCCGGCCAGGACGCCGATCTGGCGGCCGTCAAGCGCGTCATCGCCGGCACCCAGGCGATGACCGTCTACAAGCCGCTGAAATTGATCGCCACCGAAGCGGCCCGCTTGTCGGTGAAGCTGGTGCGCAACGAGGCGCCGGCTTATAACTCGACCTACCCGAACGGCATGAAGAACGTGAACACGCTGCTGTTGGCGCCCGTGGCGCTGACCAAGGCCAACGTCAATGTGCTGGTCGACGACGGCTTCTACACCAAGGCCCAGCTGTCCGCTAAATAAGGAAACGGCATGGCTGAATACCTGCTTGAAATGAAGGACAT
>Ga0247815_10000196_pt1 | contig 47413 bp, 39 predicted proteins | sample UWRJL194509B1_FD_181014 | JGI IMG/M metagenome (GOLD analysis project Ga0247815, IMG submission 181014) | Plant litter microbial communities from Arlington Agricultural Research Station in Wisconsin, United States - UWRJ-L194-509B-1 | ecosystem: Environmental > Terrestrial > Plant litter >... | reverse complement strand
ATCGCAGTCTTCTTCTTCGTGTTGAAAATCAATAAGTTCATTTCTTGGATAATCTTGTGTAATGTCAAATTCAAAATCTTTATCTGCTGTAAAGTAATTAGTTTTTGCAATTGCTGTTAAAAATGAAGTTTTTCCTGCCTCATTCATTCCTACAAGTGTTGTAATTGCATCATCTATTTCAACAATTTGTTGTTTCTGAATACTTTTGTATTTCTCTACTGTAACTTGTTTTAATTTGATACTTGTCATATTTAAATTTTAGATTTTTGTTATTTACATTTTTTTAAAGGATTTCATACAACTTGTTTATTCATGCTATAGAAGGGCTTAATACCGTACATTTTTACATTATTTTATGAGATTATCCAATTTTCAACATCAAACTTACTAAACTACTTTTATTTTGTTTTACGGTTTTCCATAATGCTATTTCTAAAATGGCAAATTAGTTTTTTAATAAATAAAATGACACCGTATAAATACCCCTTTTTGGATTATAAAGGAGCAAAAAAAAGATGTCAATTAACATCTTTTTTAAACGGCTTTTCTGGTCAAAAATCTTTAGGTAGTATTTTAAAGCTTTTGCAATTAAATTTAAATGAATCGGCGCACATCTCTTTCGGAGTTACCTTCAAATTTGCTACAAAAAGTCAAGGCAGTTTGTTTTATTTCAAATAAATGATTAAATATTTTTTTGCAATCAAATAACTTTTCCATCCCCAATAGGACATCCAAACCAAATTCATAAAGCAAATTAAAGTCAGATACTAATATAATAAGCTAATCTTTTTAAATCTTCGATAAAATTTATAGAAATTTGTTCCGTAGAGGTTACGAGCTAAAAAGCCCATTTCTAACGAAATGGGCTTTTTTTATGTCTTTTCCATGTTATTTATTAGTATTTAAGTTTAAATATAAAAAGTATCTAAGTAGCTCATTTCAACAACATTCTCTCAGTAATTATTTTATTCGAAGAAACATCAATCCCAGTAATTTCAGCATACTTTACATTTGGGAACCAAAAAGAACCTCCTTCAATGCGCACAAATATTTTTTCTACCTGAATTTTTTTCTGATTTACATTTACAAAAACATGATATTTTTGGTCTGAATCTAGCTTTTTTAAGGTTAAGGGTAACTTTTTATACGATACAAATTGAAGTTCAAACTCATCATTATTTAAAGTTTTAGTTTCTATTCCGTAGGCAAATTTGCGTTGTATATAACTAAAATCTTTCTTTTCTCCTTTCTCAGCATACCGAATCCAATACGCTTTTATAGGATTGCTTTTGTCTATTTTTCCATTTTCCTGATAGTTTATGGCATAAATAGCAGTGTTTGTATTCGGGTCACGCTGCATATAAAACAGCATATTATCTATATTTTTAGGCGTTGGAAAATGTAATGGCGATGGATTTTTGGACTGTGCCAATAGATTTCCGGAAATTATATTGACTAAGATCGTGATTACTATTAATGATTTTGTAAAATTTTTAAATGGTAATTTATTCATAGAGAAATTTTTATATAACATTGGGTGTAATTATTTAAACACACTTCGACTCCGCTCAGTGCAGGCTCGAAACATAGCTTTAAGACATTTAAAAAGGCGTTTCACATGTTTTAATGAAGATTAACTCTCTCAGAATCCGCAATCTTGTCATCTCGACGAAGGAGAGATCACACAAGAAACTCGACAAAGATTGGCGAATATCTGACCGGAAATACTAGTGTGATCTCTCCTTCGTCGAGATGACAAACTTTGTGTTACTTCTCTGTCTTTTTACTACTTCCTTAACTTAATGACATTGGGCTTTGGGACTATGTGTTAGAACAGAAAAACCAAAAAATTACACCCAACTGGTTATTGATATACCTAATTTGATTCGACTGCATTCTGTTTTTCGTTTACCCTAAAAACCCAATTTTTAATCAGAGGATAATTAAATCCATAAGAAACAAAAAGATCCGTGATCAATCTTCCGATTCTGTAATCGATTTGAAATGATTTTTGCAAAAGAAGTGTACCCAATGATTTTAAGGAAATGCTTCCCAAAACCACCAGCGCGAATTTAAAAAGCTGACTGTTGATGGGACTGCTGTAACCCGATTGATTTTTAAATACCCAAAACCTATTGATGCTGAAATTGATCATGGCGCCAACGGTTCCGGAGATTAGAATAGAAAAGGTAAAATGCAATTTGAATACTTCTGTCAATAAAATCATCAAACCATAATCGGTCATGCCGCCTAAAAATGCCGCGACTTGTGCCTGTAGAAAAGTGAAAATGGATTTTTTGCTGAACATAAGTAAGTCGAAAGTTTAAAAGTTCTAAAGTCAAAAGTCCCAATATTGCAGATAAGGAATTGAAATCAATTTGTTATTTAAGCTATTTTAATTTCAAAATACGACATTATAAAAATTGTTATTTATCAATTCTGGTTTTTATCTTTTAAATCGCCCAGCTTTAAAAGCTTTAAGCTGTCTATGACATTAATTATAAGCAATATAATAGTGATTAAGCCAGCCAAATAGGTAATTGATCCAGGAAATAAAACTTCTGTAATTAAAATAAAAGCAATAATAAACCGAAGTTCAGTTGGGCCAACATAACCAGAATCTATACTGTATTCATTGGTGATTTTGTAGCGCAACTGGCTGATGATGATCGACCAGCCATACAAGGCGACAAAAGCAAAAGCTGCTATTTGTGTGCCATTATCGGCATAAATATAATAGCCAAAGCCTATCAATACAATACCAATCCAATCGGCAATAATATCGAGTGCAAAACCGTACCAACGGCGCGGCATATTTCTATAATACGCCAGTCTTCCGTCTAAAGAATCGCCTAACCAATTTACAGCCAATCCGATAATACCCAAAAGCAAATACCAATTGGCGAAATAAGTACCCAAAACAAAGGCTAAAAACACCAATCCTGAACCAAGCGTACCCATTAAAGTGAGTACGTTTGGCGAAATGAATTTAGGCACCTTTGGCAGCAAAAATACAATGGTTAACTGTTCTGCTTTTTTTAAAATATTAGTTCGTTTACGGTCTGAAAATGTTCTTTGCGCAATGGCACTATAATCTTCGACCTGTGTTTCCTTTCTCATTAATTGCCCAATATTTATAAGCCTGATACTATAGCTAATTCTAGTTTTACAACTTTTAATTTTATTTTTCTTTGCGTATTTTTAAAGAAATCGGTGGTTCTTTTTAGTTTACCTGATCTAACCAGATAACTAACTGCGAGGACAATCAGCATAATTATTTAACAATACCTGCAAAACGTTGATAGAAAACCGTTGGACTGTTCTCGTCTTTAGGAGCATATTTTCCGGCTATAATCGGAACATAAATCACTCTCCTTCTGCTTTCTTCGCCACGGATCGTTGATTCTGCCACTCTGTGCCACAAACGGCCATCATGAATGGTTAAATCGCCAGCTTCCGGAGTGATGGAAACTTCCTGTGGATCAGGTTTATTGTCTAAAAAGTATTTTTTACGAAAAAGCATTTGATAAACACTTTGCTTGTGCGTACCCGGAATAATTTTAAGACCGCCGTTTTCGGGTTGTAAAGTACTTAAGTGAATACCCACATTGAGCATCGGGTTTAATTTTCCACCATAAAAAATATCTCTCAAACCATCAGTATGCCAGCCCATTTTGGTAAACTTACTTTCTGGTCCGTTGATATAGTGATTGAAAACCATTCCGTCTTTTTCTTCGGTACCCAATCTCGAGCCCTCGCCTGCCAACGGCAATAAACTATTAAATCTTGGATCCAATAAAAGACCGCTTAAGGTTTGATGATGCTGATTGATAAAAGCAAAACGTTGTACAATTGGAGACCCATCTAAATCTTTTCCGTATTTAATGGGAACGCCATTTACTTTTTGAAGGTCATTGTCAATCCATTTTTGCTCTACTTGTTTTGACGCATCAATGATGGAGGAAACCGTTTCAGGGTTTATAAATTTTTTGAAATGGATGAAGCCGTGTTCGTTGAAAAAGTTAATCTGCTCAGCAGTTAATTGCTCAGTAAGGGTAAAAGTTTTATAAGAAGATACCATAATAAATATATTTAATAAATTGAAATAATAGTGTTTGAAATTTTATCTGAAAGATTAGCAACAGCAACAACAGCAACACATTCGCATAGTGTTGGCGTGCATTCGATCTTTAGTAAAATTAAACTCATTTCTCATATTAGATATACTCTATAGAATTAGTAGACATTTATACAAATGTAATATAATTTCTCATTTGCAAAGAATATTTTTTATTTTTTTTTGAAAAAAAATTAAATTTTATAAATTCCGGCAGCAGTTTTTTCTATAAAAGCCTTTGGTAGTATACGGTTGGCGTAAACTGAAATGATATTGGTAAAACCCGGAATAACTTCTGATTTTTTGTTGAACATTGCTTTTACTGCCATTTTTGCCACTTCATCGGGCTGCATATTAAACTTTTCAGCCATTTTGCTAAAAGCATCTAAACCAGCTCTTGAAGCAAAACCAGTAGCAACCGGACCCGGACTAAAACAAGTTACTGAAATTGAAGTTTGGGCAAGCTCAAAACGCAAGGCGCGGGTAAACGACAAAACAAAAGCTTTTGTAGCGGAATAAACAGCCAGCGTAGGTACAGCCTGGTAAGCAGCAGTACTCGATATATTTAAAATGTAAGCTTGTTTTTGTTGAGAAAGTATCGGTATTAACAAATGAGAAAGTTCGACCACTACATTCATGTTAAGCTGCATCATGCCAAGCTGATCGGTTAAAGAAGACTGACTAAAATCGCCCCACACACCATAACCGGCATTGTTAACTAAAAAGCCAACGGGATATTGATTCTTTTTTATCCAATCTATTACTTGTAACGAGGCACCATTTGTCGAAAGATCAACGGGAAAAACAGCAGTATTGATGCCGTATTTAACCTTCAGCTCATCAGAAAGTGCTTGCAATTCGGCTTCACTTCTCGCCACAAGCAATAGTGGATAGCCTTGTTTCGCCAATTTATAAGCAATAGCTTTTCCAATGCCTTTGCTGGCGCCCGTAATTACCGCATATGGTTTCGTTTTTTCGCTCATTTTAGTATTTTAATCCTCAAATATAAAGATTAATTGTAAACCGTTGGGTATGCCAATTGCAAAGGATTACACTCTCCCTCCCTATTCTCCGGAACGTATGGTACGCTGCATGCTTTACGGCGGCAGTTTGTTCCCTTAAACTAATTATCCTACGCTGCGAATGTCTTGTATTTAAAATGAAATGGTTTTTAATGATTTTCCGAAAATTCCGTTACCCGTCTCCCCTAACGAGCCAATAGAATTGAATAGGCAGCTGCTGCTTACTTTTTCAAATAACAGTTTGTATCTGTTCTTCTATTCTAAAAGAAAATAAATTGGTATCGTCAGGCTATGTAACAATTTTTTTTCTGATTTTGCTCAGGAATTCAGGAGTAATGCCCAGATAAGAAGCTATTTGTGTATTGGGAATTCTGTTGACCATTGCCGGATATTGCTGTGTAAAACTAACATAACGCTCCTCAGCGGTAGAACTGATATTCTGCAAAATTCGGTTTTGAAAATTGATGTACTTGCGCTCTGTTATAATCCTGAAATTCCGGTCAAATTTGTGGTAATTGATAAATAAATACAAGAGATCATCATGTTCGATTTGGAGCACAACCGAAGGCTCCATTGCCTCTATATACATACGGCTTGGCTCTTGGGAGTAAAAACTGTGCAGATCGCTTATCCACTCGTTTTCAGCTGCAAATTGCAGATTGTGTTCTTTACCCGCCGGATCTACGGCAAACATTTTAAAACAGCCTGAAATAATAAAAGAGTAATGTCGGCATACATCACCTTCTTGCAGGAGATATCCCTTTCGCCTGACATTTCTTTGGGAGAAAAGCCGAACAACCTCCTCACATTCCTTTTCACTAAGAGCAAAATATCCATTAAAAAAATGAATTAACTGCTCTAGTGAAGATCCTTTATCTGCTAATGTTATACCTTTATCCATAAGTATTCCTGAAATAGTAAAGGTAAGAAATGTGATTCGGATTTAACGGGACCCAACAAAAAATCATAGTCAGGTTATGGATAAGAGTATTGTAGTTTATTTCTTTTTATTTTGGTCAAACCAAACGGTAAAGGCGTCAACAGCTTTTTTAATAAAGTCTTTTGCTGCTCCATCTTTAATACTGCCATTTTCTTCAAAAGCTTCATTAATTTTAGCAAGATACACTTCCGGCTGCTGCATAACGGGAATATTCAAAAATACCAGACTTTGCCTTAAATGATGATTCGCACCAAAGCCTCCAACAGCTCCCGGAGAATTACTAAAGATCGCCCCCGGTTTCCCGTCCCACACACTTTGACCATACGGACGTGAACCCACATCAAGCGCATTTTTAAGCACAGCCGGCACAGATCTGTTATATTCGGGCGTAATAAAAATAAATCCGTCAAGCTGCTTTACTTCATTTCTAAATTCCGTATAGGCTGGCGGAACTTCGTTGTTATCGTCAAAATCCTGATTGTAAACAGGCAGTTCATCCAGTTTGACTATCTTGAAATCAAATCCCCCGGGTGCCATATCCTGCACTGCTTTTGCTATTTTTTTTGAAAACGATTCTTTACGCAGGCTTCCTGCGATTATACCAATTACTTTGCTCATGATGTAGTATTTTATATTAATTTACATTCAGTCTGTTTTTAACAGTCTGATTTACTATCTAATTTACAAAAAAAAGCCGTTAACCCGGCAGATTTCTTCATTAATTATCCTTTATAACCCCCTATTAGAAAAGCAGATTTTTTTTTAAACTCATCAATATTTAAGCCTGACTGTAGATTTTTTCCTTAATTATCACTAAATTTCCGATTAATATAACCGTGTCTTTTTTTAAATCAATGAACTTTGTATTAAAATAAGACTTAGTCATTAATAAATCTTTTAAAACGTAAACAATGAAAAAACTTAGTGTATTGACATTAGCAGCTGTTACTTTATTCGTAACGGCATGTAAAAAATCCTCTAACGAAACCACAACAGGCGAAGAAAAGCAGGTTGCCGAAAAAAAGGGAGAAGTTTTAGCAGTAAACCTTGAGGCTTCTAAAGTAGACTGGAAAGCTTTTCATAAAGGAGGTTTTGCACCTCGTTGGGGAACACTTGCTATTAAGTCAGGTGAAGTTTCAGTTGAAGCTAATGAATTAACTGCCGGTGATTTTGTGATTGACATGCAGTCTATTAAGGTAGATCCTGCATCTGTAACGGAAAAAGACAAAAAATATTCAGAATTAGAAGCTCACCTAAAAAATGCTGACTTTTTTGACGTTGAAAAAAATCCAACAGCTGACTTTAAAATCACAAGCGTAACCGACTTAGCTTCACCTGCAAAAGATGCTGTGGAAGGTGCAAATAAAACAGTCAGCGGTAATCTGACCCTTAAAGGAAAAGCCGTAAATGTTGCTTTCCCTGCAAAAGTGACTGTAGCTAACGGAACAGTGACATTGCAAGCTAAATTTACAGTAAACCGTACGGACTGGGATATCAAATTTGGAGCTTCTGAAGCTGATCCTGCAGAATGGATGATTAGTAAAGATATCGAGATTGGTATCAATGTAACGGCAGGAAAATAATAAAAAAATATTTAATTATTATAGTTAAAAAGGCAGCCTAATATTTTTAGGTTGCCTTTTTTGTGCTTTTATCTTAAAAAAATATTCAGGACAATCCTTTTAAAAGTTTTTCAAGTCCTGTTTGTAAAAGAACTTTTGGAGTTGCAATATTGATTCTCAGAAACCCCTCACCTGCAGCTCCATACATCGTACCGGAATTGATCCAAAGCTTTTGTTCTTCAAGAAGCTGATGCGATAATTCATCTGCTGTTTTTCCCAATGCTGTACAATCCAGCCAAACCAAATAAGTAGCTTCCAACGGTGTAACTTTTATTTGTGGAAGATTTGAGTTTATAAATTGGGTCAGGAAAAGATAATTTTCATGGAGATATTCTTTTAGAGCATCAAGCCATTGTTCTGATTCTTCATAAGCTGCAATAAGGGCGGTGATGCCAAATAAGTTCAGTAATTCTACTCCCATCAGTTTAAAAGAAGATTGAATCGCTTTTCGGAACTGCTCATTTTGTGTAAAAAAATAGCCCACCTGCAATCCGGCAAAATTAAAACTTTTAGTTGGTGAACTGAGCGTAACGGAATTAAGGCTGTACTTTTCTCCCAAGGAGGCAAACGGAATGTGAATGTGCCCTTCAAATACTAAATCAGCGTGAATTTCATCTGAAATAATCACAACATTATGCTCTAAACAAATATTTCCAACATGCTGTAATTCTTCTTTTGTCCATACTCTTCCAACAGGATTATGCGGATTACTGATAATCAAAATTTTCGCTTTGGGATCAGCGGCCTTCTGCGCTAAATCTTCAAAATCTATACTGTATTTACCATTGTGGTACAGCAAATTATTGTCGACAGCAATACGCCCGTTATTTTCAATACTGCTGTAGAAATGATTATAAACAGGCGATTGTACGAGAACGTGATCTCCTTTTTTTGACAGTGATTGTATGGCCGCTGACAATGCCGGTATCACACCTGAAACCGGTATTAGCCATTCTTTGTCAAGATTAAAATCATATCTTCTTTTCCACCAGCTTATAATGGCGTCATAAAATGCATCCGGAATTTCCGTATATCCAAAAATACCATGATCAACCCTTTTCTGTAAAGCATTTAAAATGGCTGGTGCCGATTTAAAATCCATATCTGCAATCCACATAGGCAGCACTTCTCCAAAGGGAGCTTCATCCCATTTAATGGAATCACTGCCGCATCTTGATAATACCTCATCAAAGTTATATTTCATGATAGGAAGTTTTGATTAAACTTATTTTTTAGCACAATAGTCACTCAATTGTGAAATCGTACTTATCTGCAATTGTTTCGCCTGATTTTTGCGCATCATCAGTGCATAGGCATTATTAAAACCAATTGGTTTAAGCCATTGCAACTGGTACTGTTTCTGAAATTCTTTCTGAACATATTCATATGTTTTTCTGCTGTCTTTCGAGACTTCTTTAATTTTTTGTTCCGAAGGTTTTAGCAGGACTAATAATCCCGTACCTGTGTATTCCGGATAAAAATCGATAGCATCATTCATTAAAGCATCAAAACATATTTTTGTGCCGCCGAGTCCTGTTTTGGTTGCTGCGTTATAATTAGTATAACCTTCAATCAGCATTTTATACATTGCAGCCAAAATATATTGTTCTCCAAAAATCTTAGAGCCAATCCTGATTGTTTCTCCATTTCCCTGATTCGCCTTTTTATACAATCCCTGATTGACTAAAAAATCTTTGGCTGCTTTTTCCGGAGTCTGTTTTAAAAGTTCGGTTTTATAATTAAGATCCGTCATAATACTGTCATTTATTTTCCCCGCAAGAAGATTTAAGGTTTCTTCGAGTCCCGGAAATTTTTTCAGTGTCTGGGTTTTAATGATCGGCGCGGCATAATAAGGCGGAAATATGGTTTTATCATCTTCTAAAACAACCAAATCAAAGGCTTTAATTCTTCCATCGGTAGAATAACCGCTAATCAAATCCAGTTTTCCCTGATAAGCCGCTTCGTACATGATAGCATCTGAAACCACGAGCGGCTTCAATTGTAATCCATACACAGAACGAAGTCCTAAATCACCATCCTGACGTCCCATAAATTCCGGTGTAAATCCTGCAATGATCTTAGGTTCCGGCTGCCCAGAAAATATAAAATAAGCAGCTGCTGCCACTACAATACCACAAACACTATAAAAAGCTATTTTGAGCGTTTTTAAAGTTGATTTTTGAAGATAACCAATAATCAAATCCAGTAAAACAGCCAATAATGCCGCCGGAATTGCTCCTGCCAGAATCATATTGGTATTGTTTAGCGAGATTCCTCCAAAAATAAATTCACCCAATCCGCCTGCTGCCACAAATGAAGCAAGCGTGGCAACGCCTACATTGATTACCGCAGCGGTTCTTATTCCGGCAATAATAACCGGCATGGCGAGTGGAAATTCAACCTTAAACAAACGCTGGGTTTTATTCATTCCAAGTGCTGTTGCCGCTTCTATAACTACGGGATCGACACCTGTAATTCCGGTGTATGTATTTCGTATAATGGGAAGTAACGCATAAATAAGGAGTGCAATTATGGCTGGCGCTGCGCCAATACCAAACATAGGGATCATAAATCCTAAAAGGGCAATACTTGGAACCGTTTGTAATACTCCCGCAGTTCCTAGTACCGGTGCCGCTAATTTTTGCCTTCGGGATATTAAAACGCCTAACGGAATTCCGATAACAATTGCCAATAGCAATGATAAAAAAGTAAGCCCCAAATGCTGTCCTATTTGCAATAGAAGCTTTTCATGCTGGGCTAAAATAAATTGCCAAAGGGTCTGCTCCTGTGTCATACGGTTTGGAGTTTTCTGTATTGGTTAAAAGCCTGCAAAAGAGCCTCATAATCTTCATTATAAACTTTTTCAGTACTTAAAATTTGAAGCATTTCCCAGATAGCAGTATTTTTAGTAAGTTGTTTTTGTGCCTGCGGCGACAATGGTTTTTTTAGAAAAGATTCAACCGATTGAACCGATGCAATTTTGTATTCCAGCATCAACCGATTGCTGGCAAAGAAATCTTTTACAAAATCATTTACAGGATGGTATAATATCTCTGCCGGAGAACCAATTTGAACTACCTTTCCTTGATCCATCAGACAAATACGATGTCCGAGTTCAAAGGCTTCTACTACATCATGAGTAACTAAAATAGTCGTTTTATTTTTGAGTTCGTCGAGATTCTTAAATTCATTATGAATCGCCGATTTTGTAATATTATCCAAAGCTCCAAAAGGTTCGTCCATTAAAAGGACAGGAGTATCGGCAATAAGGGCTCTTGCAATACCAATTCGCTGCTGCTGTCCGCCGCTTAACTCATTTGGATACACTTTTAACAGATCTTCCGGAAGATGCAGTTTTTCTAAAAGTTCTACTGTTCTGTTTTGTGTTTTTTGCTTTTCCCATTTTAATAAATTGGGTACAATGGCTATATTTTGTGCAACGGTATAATGCGGAAAAAGTCCGGCGTGCTGCATCACAAAACCAATGTTTTTGCGAAGTTCCTCGGGTTTTTGATCTGTGATATTGTTGCCGTTAATAAAGATATTGCCGCTATCAGGTTCTATAAGCCGATTGATCATTTTTAAAGTCGTCGTCTTCCCACAGCCGCTAATGCCTAATAGTACCAGAATTTCTTTGTCATTGGCTTCAAATGAAATTGTATCTACCGCTTTGTTTGAACCAAAACTTTTGGAAACTCCTTCTATACGAATCATATATTTTCCTGATATTAATTATTTTGCCAGACGAATGCCCATAAACTGCCATTGGTGGCGGGGATGAAAAAAGTTGCGGTAAGCAGGACGGCTGTGACCCTCTGGGGTTGCCACAGAAGCACCGCGCAAAACCATCTGGCTGACCATAAATTTACCATTGTATTCTCCTATTGCGCCCGGTGCTTTTTTAAATCCGGGATAAGGCAAGTAAGCACTGTCTGTCCATTCCCAGCGTTGTCCCCAGTTTAGATTTGGTGAAGAGGCTTCCCATTCTGCCTCAGTTGGTAAACGAAGGCCTTTCCAGGAAGCAAACGCTGCTGCTTCATAAAAATTAACATGGCAGACCGGCTCGTCTAAATCTATTTCTTTTAAACCGTTAAAAGTATAATTCATCCATTTTTGATCGATATAATGCCAATATAAAGGTGATTTTGCAGCATTTTCTTTTACCCATTCCCATCCTTCTGAGTGCCAATATTTAAAATTAGTATAACCTCCGTCAGCAATAAATTCAAGATATTGCCCATTGGTTACAGGATATTTCGCAATTTCAAAACTATCGAGATAGACTTTGTGACGTCCGAGTTCATTGTCAAAACAAAACTCTTCACCCTCATAGCCAATTTCATAAATACCGGAATCAACCGTTATGAATTCATTATTTGGAATATTTTTCTGGTCAAAAACGGGATCGGGACTATACACCGGAAAAAGCGGATTATGTCCTAAGATATATTTGATATCGCTGTACAATAATTCCTGATGCTGCTGCTCATGATTAAGTCCGAGTTCGAGTAATGCTGCTAATTCTGATGAAAGCGAATTGTGCTGCAGAAAAATTTTCATCTGTTCGTCTACATAAGCGCGATAACGATACACATCGGTAACCGAAGGCCGGCTTAAATTTCCGCGGTCTGTACGTACCACACGGGCGCCCATACTTTCATAATAACTGTTGAAAACAAAATCATACTGGTCATTAAAAACTTTATACCCTTTATAATTTGGTTTAAGAATAAAAGTTTCAAAAAACCAGGTGGTATGCCCTAAATGCCATTTAGGCGGACTAACATCTACAATAGGCTGCACTACATAATCCTCAATTTCTAATGGTTTGCATATTTGTTCAGAATGGTATCTGACCGTATTGTATTTTTTTATGAAATACGCTTGATTTACTGCTGTTTCTTTTACTTGCATACTATTTTATCTTTATTTAGGCCACCAGCCAGGCTACATCTGCGAACCACGCTTTGGAATCCATAATATGATTTATTGTTTCAAAACCTGAGCTGCGTGCCAATTCTTTGCTTTCAGACAGTGAATATTTCTGCGAAAGTTCCATATAAACCGATTCATCTTTATCAAAAATAATGGACTCACCGTCAATAGTAACCGCCTGATTTTCTAAACTTACCAAGTAGCTTCTGCATGCTCCGCTTAATGGATCGTAAGTCTGGTAATGCTCGAAATTTTCGATTACAAAATCAGCATTGAGTTCTCTGTTGATACGCGTTAGTAAATTAAGATTAAACGCCGCGGTGATGCCCGCTTTGTCATTATAGGCGTCCAATATAACCTGCGGATTCTTTTTGAGGTCAAACCCCATAAGGACAATATCGCCGGAAGAAAGATAACGGTTAAGATCTCTGCAAAACAAAAGTGCTTCCTCTTTCTCCATATTCCCAATATTGCTTCCCAAAAAAAGAACCACTTTTCTTCTTGAAGATAATTCCGTTGCTTTTTCGAGCATCTTAAAATATTCTCCTTCGAGACACGTAATGTTAAGTTCAGGGAGATCTGTCGTTAGCTTATTATTTAAAACCGATAATATATTGGCCGATATATCGATTGGCATATAATTAAAAGCAGCTTTTTGATCTAAAAGGTGTTTGAGTAAAAAAGCAGATTTGGTTCCGTCGCCGGCACCAAGTTCGATGAGATCAAATTCTTCATCATTTTCCAGAATAATCCTGGCCAGTTCTGAAGTTTTATTTTGAAAGATATCCATTTCGCAATTCGTCAGATAATATTCGGGCATTGCCATTATCTGTTGAAAGAGCGTATCTCCTGTTTTATCGTAAAAATATTTAGAGTGCAGTTTTTTTGGATTGCTTCTCAAACCTTCGAGTACATCAAAACGAAACTGGTTTTTTGGATTTTCCTGCGTATTAATGTTGTTATGTGTGGTATTGCAAGATTGTAATATCATAAAATTTATTTTTAAAATTCATTTAAGGCAGCACTACAATTTTGCCTCCTCCCGAACTGCTTTCCATAAAATGATGGGCAGACACGATTTCATCTAAACTAAAGATACGTTTTATAGTCGGTTTTATAAATCCTTTTTCAATATCCTTAACAAATTCCTGAAAGTATTTTGCTTCAATCCGAATTTGACCACTGTCATAAACTGTGAGGCTTACTGTTGCAGGAATATAATCCATAGGGGTAAATTCAGGAATTGACCATTGTTCCGAAAGCATGCCGGTCATGCAGACACTTCCGCCTTTTACTACTATTTTAAGAGAATCCTGCAATGTCGCTGTACCGATAAGTTCAAGTACTTTATCCACCTTAAATTGATTTTGATTGTTGATTGTTGCTGCTAAATTTCCATTATCAATCAAAACTGCATCCGCTCCGTTAGCGATTAGAAAATCTTTTTTATTTTCATTTCGGGTAGTCGCTATTACAAAAAGGCCTGCTTGCTTTGCCAGCTGTAATGCCAGCAGCCCTACCGATGATGTACCGCCTCGAATTAACAACGTTTCTCCGGCTTTTATTTTAAGAGCCCGATGAAGTGATCCGTATGCAGTCTGGAACATTTCAGGCAGGGCACCAAGAATTTCCCACGAAAGCGTACTTTCAAAAGGCATTATAATATTCCTGGGAACCACGGTATATTGCGCGTAGCTTCCATCAAAATCACGTCCCATGCCTCCCATAAAAGCGGCTACTTTTTGTCCTTTAGCTACTATACCTAAAGGATCATATGCTGCTTCACCAACACATTCAATTCCCAAAACTCTGGGCAGATGAACGTCAGGCGATAATCCTTTTCGCGTCATGAGCTCAGAACGATTAAGTCCAAAGGCTTTTATCTCAATGAGTACCTGATCCTGTAAAGGAGCCGGCATCGCAAGCTCTTCCAGAGAAAAGTTTTCCGCCCCTCCCGGAATTCTTAATACAGCTGCCTTCATTTGAATATTTTAGATTAATTCCAATTCTCTTACATTATTAAAAATGTAGCGGTAAATCTTCCAGTTTTCATCTTGTTTTTTAAGCACAAAGAAATCGATGCTTCTTTTTTGAACAGGCTTTAAATCTGAAATGCGGTTTTCCGTGGTGGTGGCAAAAGCTTCTACAAAAGCAAATTGGTTTTCGATAGTAATATCTTTTATAACATAACTGATTTTAAAATCAGTGCGTTTAAGATATCCATTGTTGGTTTTTCCCAATTGATTGGCGTCAATCATTTTTTTCATGCCGTCTGGTATAAAAATAGCATTACGATCAAAAAAGTCAGCAGCAGCTTTCGCTTCCCCATTGTTAAGTACTGTCGCAAAATTGCCCAGAATTGTGCTAATGGATTCTTTCTCTTTTGTGTAACTAATATCAGTATTTTTCATTACGTAAGCAGTTAATTTGGGTATTAATACTCAGGTTGTTTATAAAGCTTTTCCATGTTTGGCTTTATTTCCTTATCATATACTTCTTCCATCCAAACCTCTTCGGCAACTTCACCTATGGCGATCGAAACGGCTGCTTCAGGTTTGCCTGTGTGCTTCATAATGACAGCAGTAATTTCTTGTGCAATTTTTTCTTTTTGTTCCTCAGAAGTTCCGGGATACATTTTTACGTTTACGTGTGGCATGTTATTGCTATTTAAGTTTATTTTTTCTCTGCTCATTTTAAGCAGTAAATTTGTTATACAAAATTGCATCAAATCTTTTGCTAACACTTATAAACATGTTTAAGAAATACCCTTAAACTAGTTCAATACTGCTTCTTAAACCAGATTAAGATGACGAGAAGCAGCAATATCTAATTTACAAAATATTTTGCCCGGATTTACGGTCGAAATCCCGATAAGAATAAAAGGATTATAAAATATTTGATATTTTTTTCATTTGATTTAAAATTAAGAAATGCCAGTCAGAGTACTAATTTACTTTGACTGGCATTTTCTTTAAAGGAGCACTATTTTAATTAACGTATCCCGGATTCTGCTCTACTACAGCACCTGTATTACGCTCGATCTTTGTAAATGGTATAGGCCAGAGATTATGAAAGAGTCCAAGGCGCATTAAGTAAGCCTTCTTTTCTCTTCCATTCCCAACTCTCTCATTCTTCATCCAGAATATAGTTTATGTTAACCGCTGCAGCATAGAGGCTGGTCAATAACATGGAAAACAATACAAGATAGTGAAACATTGATTATTCCATAAAAATTGATTCTTGGTTATAATATTGGTTAGTCGGTTCGTATTTTTCTTTTAATTGGTACTCAGAGATTCGTAAAATTCAACTTCAATTATTGGAAGTCGGTTTGTTAGGTCATTTCCTTCATTAACTCCGGCCTTATCAATTTTGCCGGTAATTTCAACTAACGTAATTGCTTCATTATCATCTGATCTGCCCATAAGCTCCAATTTTACCTTTTTGCCCTTAACAGCAGGAAAATTTAAAGTGGCGTATCCAAGACTGATGGTCGTTAAACCTTCAAATACTTTTTTACCATCAACTGAAATTCTGAGTGGATATTTCTTGCTCTTCCATCCGGCGAGTTTAATTACGACCTGATTAATATTAGCAGGACGCGCTAACTCATATTCAATACTTGCTTCATTGTTTTTGCTCGCCCACTGCGTAAGTTCATTATCATCGTAACTGTTTTTTGCATCCTCCTGATTCGAATTTGCTATAGCATTAATCGCTGGTACGGCAGTACGAATTCTTTTAAAGGAAGGCGTTGCAGGAGTTGGCCCTTTCTCCGTAAAAGATGGCAGATTCGAATCCGGCATCTGAATTGATAATCCATCAATATCAGTTTTGATTGTATTGATGGTCAAAATATCGCTTTTAAGGGCTTTAGAAGTCGCTTTTATTTTTATCTGACCCGCAGCTTCTTTAGATTTGATCAATATTCGGTTGACTCCGCATTCCACAGGAATCGAAGTAGATCCAATATAATTATCAGGTCCCTGAGCAATTCCTCCAATAAAAATGCCTTGACCTTCAACTTGAAAATCGACCATATTTAAAGCTGTTGGACAACGGTTTCCTTTGCTGTCTACCACTTCAAACTGAATTATAGCCAAATCGCTGCCATCCGCTTTCATGCCGCCTGGTCTTTCAATTTTACTTAGTTTAATTGCAGCAGGTTTTCCTGCAGTTTGTATAGAATACGTACAGATTTCCTTTCCTTTATTATCATAACCAACCGCTTTGATGGCTCCCGGTTTAAACTGAACATTTTTAAATGTGAACAAAAATTCTTTGTTTTTGATTCCTTTACCCAGACTTACTTTATTTACAAAAAGTTCCACCTGATCAGCTGTTGAAATTACCGTAATGTCTTTTTTAACGCCAGCCTCATAATTCCAATGCCCTAAAATATAAGCCGCAGGAGTATCGGTATCAACCCAGCCGTTCCAAATTACCTGATGCACAAAATAATTATCCTTGGTAATGCGCATTGCATCTACTTCGCCGCTTCTTCTATAATTTTCCTGACCTCTAAAATGAGTGTTTGAATCACTGAAGATAATATTAACACCACCAGAACTTACCCTGTCTCCTGTACCTGGCCTCATTTCCCAGTAATCGTACCAGCGGACGGCATTTTCAATTGCATGTTTGTCCTGATTGTGATTGTAAGCACTTGCATCAGCTACTTTGCTTCCATTTACATTTTTATGGGTAGTTCCTCCAGTTCCTTCTTTATGATAAGGCGGTGTAAATTCATCCCAATATTTTCGCAGTCCTTCATCTCTGCTGTATTCAGTTGCCCAAAAAGGATGCTTAGCACTTTTATTGATATAAAGCATTTCACCTCCGTATTCGGCAATTTTACTATCGAGCATTTCACGGCTTCCAATAGCGCGTCCTCCATAAGGATCGTACATATTTCGTATAATGAGCATGTCTTTCATATGAGCTTCAGAAATATTTTCATTACCTGACTCATAAAATAAAATACTTGGATTATTACGGTTGTAGATAATGGCATCGCGCATTAATTCCTGGCGCTGCTCCCATCTACGTCCCTGAACATCTGATTCAGAGTCTCCGGCCGGCATCGCCTGAATCAAACCTACTCTGTCACAAGATTCAACATCTTGTTTCCAAGGTGTAACGTGCATCCATCTTACCAGATTTCCGTTACTTTTAACCATAAGGCTATTACTGTAATCACTCATCCAGGCAGGAACTGACATTCCTACTGAAGGCCACTCGTTGCTGGTTCTTTGCGCATAACCTTTCATCATGATAACACGGTCATTTAAATAAACCATTCCGTTTGAAAATTTGGTTTTTCGAAATCCGGTGCGAACCAAAACTTTGTCAATGGGCTTATTGTCAATCAAAACTTCTGAATATACCTTGTATAAATAACCGTAACCCCAGCTCCAAAAATTAAGGTTTTCCAAATTTTTGAATGCTTTTAAATCTCTCATTCCGTTAGGAGCAAGCGTACAGGCATCACCTGAAAAAGAAGCAATTGTTTTTCCTGCCATATCTTCAACAGTCACTCTTAACTGAGCATCGACTGGCGTTGAAAGTTCATTCTTAACCTGTGATGCAACATTTATGACTGCTTTTTTACCTGTAACATCAATATCTGTGGCATAAACATACGTTCCTGTAGTTCCTAAGGTAGAATACAATGGAAGTGTCTGATATACTTTTGATTTTATATGCAGCATTACGTTTTTAGGAATTCCTCCATAATTAGCATTAAAATTATTGTTGTTCCACTGAAATTGAGTGCCGCTTAGTTTTTCAGCATATTTCCAGTCGTTATTAGTTTTCACCGCAATTACATTTTCCTGAGGAAAATGGTTTTATAAAAGGAGTCAAATCAAAACCAAATGCCATTACTCCATTTTCATGTCTTCCTATAAATTGTCCGTTAATATAAACTTCACCCATTTGGCGCACACCTTCAAATTCAATGAAAACTTTTTTATCGTTAGCATCAGCAGGCAGCTTAAACGTCTTTCTATACCAGGCAATATTTGTACTAAGTTCTGTTATTACTAATTTAAAAGCCTCATCCTGATTCCATGCATACGGAAGATTTATTGCCTTCCATTTACTATCATTATAAGCCGCAGTTTTAGCATCTTCATTTTCTCCAACATTTAATTTCCAGCCATAATTAAAATTGTACTTCTCTCTTGACGATTTATTTTCCTGTGCTTTTAGTGTTTTACTGGCAGAAAGGAATATAATCAGTACGTAAACAAAACTTTTGACATTCATTATTGATTTTTTATTTGGTTTATATTTTTTCCTGTACAATCCTGATAAAATTCTTATACATTTAAGTATTGTTTTTAAAATTAATCAATAATTAGGCAATATTTTTATGAAATTAAAAATCTATTTTATTTTATTCTGATTTGAATTTGGCTTAAGTTCGTCAGGACTGTCCTTGGTATACGTATCAAATAGTTCTTTTGACGGAGTTGCAAATACATCCTCTATCAACTCAAAACTCAACGTATTTTTCGGATCAAATTGATCTGAATTCATGTATTTTTCCAGCGAATAATACAAAGCTCTCGATGCAGGTTTATCAGCGACCGCATCACTAAGATCAGCACTGCTGACGATAATTTTTCCGTTACCTACCTTTGCTTCATAAACCAAAGCCAGTCTTCTGTTCATAAACCAGGTATCAATCGGCTGAATAAGCGGACGGAAATCTGCCGGAAAATCTTCCAGATTCATTACCTGTGCGCGATTTTGAATATCCCACCATTGCAAGTCACTGTAAAAACTGGTTGGAAAATCTTTAAAAGCAGGACTTTTATCCTGAATCAGCATTCCGGTAACGTGCGGAGGCTTCATTTTAAACCAGGAGGTATTCCAGAAAACAGGAAGAAAATGCATCGCCACTTCTTTGCCTTTTACCACTTTGCCAGAAGCATTCAAAAAAACTTTACCTCCTTTATTCAGTACTTCTTTTGCCTTTTCATCCAGCACTGTTGTGTAGTAAACAGAAGAGGAAATTGCAGCATTTTTGTCAGGATAAACCCAAAAATTCCAGTCGTTAGCAAAGCTTGTATCATTGACTTTTACTTCAAGAGTTAATTTTGACGCAGTCTTAATTCCGTTTAAAGCAAAAGCGAGATTTCCCACAAATATGCCGTTTCCATTTTCGTATGTTTTAGGATTATAACTTCCGGAAGAAAGAATGTTTCCGTTTTCTTCTTTAATGGTCCAACTGATTATGGCGTCTTTTAAGGGCGTTTTACCAGAGTGAAAAAGTGCTATTTCAGCTTTGAAGGTTTCTCCATTTTTGTAAACAAATTTTGAAATCTTTGCCAAAGGAACTGTTGTATTGCAAAATCTTGAATATTCATTGGCGGTGACATATCCTTTTTCCTGAAAAAAAGCATCTAGAACTCCAACCAAAGCAGTTCCCTGACCTGGAAAATCCTGTAGACCCAAGGCCTGAAAACCGGCGTAACCGGGTGTTCTCAGTATTTTTTCTATTTCATTCTTATAACATAAAACCTGTAATTTTCCGGAAGCATTCAAAAAATCTTTGGATTGATTTCCCATATGATGATCTTCCAGATCCTGTTGAAACATCTCAAAGTTTTTAGCTCTGTAAACGCCTTTGTATTTTGGAATTTCCTCAAAATTGGGAAACACGCAATACTGACCAATTTCGTGGGCAACAAAAGGAACTTTAAATGGCGTAATTCCAGCACTAAAATCTGATTCTGTTTCAGGCATTTTATCCCACTTCAAGCCTCTTACACCACCACGTGACTGATATTCTGCATTTGGAACAATCGGCCAGCTTCCTCCTACCGACATTCCGGTGTACACTCTTCGGCTGTCTTTTGCTTTCCAAAAATCAACAAAAGCATTCAGATATTCCACCTGTTTTCCTGCAGGCTCATTTCCGGCTGACAACATCGTAAAAGAGGCGTAATTCCCGTAGTGTTTCGCCATTCTTATTGTTTCATCGTATAAAAATTGATCTATCGGCTGGCCTAATCCTATTTTGGGACCGTGATTTGGCCAGCTTGGCCCTTCTGGCTGCAAATAAAGACCCACTTTATCAGCAGCAATAAAAGCAGCTTCTGGCGGACACCACGAATGAAAGCGAACGTGATTCAGACCATACGATTTTATTTTTTGGAAAATTTTCTCCCAGGCTTCAACTGTAGTGGCAGGATAACCCGTTAAAGGGAATTCGCAATTGTGAACTGTTCCTCGTAGAAAAACCGGAACTCCATTAATCAAAAATTGATTTCCGTTAATTTTAAATTCACGCATTCCAAACTGAACTTGTTTGTTGTCCGTTATTTCTTTAGAAGACAACTGTACATCAAGATGATACAAAGCCGGATCAAATTCGTTCCAGGTCAGCATTCCTTTTCCAAAAGGCAGATCGAGTTCAATTATTTTACTCTCTGATTTGGATACCGCTATTTTGCTGACAATCTCCTGAGTTTTATCGGATGCCTTAACATTAAAACTCTTAGCTGCTATTGCAACGCTTCCGCTAAAATCAGTTGAAGTGCTGTTATTCACCGTAATTTTCACATGCGCTTTTCGGTTTTTAATATCAGGATACACCTGAACATCTGCTATGTAAACGGGAGAAATGGCTTCCAATGCAATTTTGCCTATAATCCCATTCCAATTACCCTGCGTATGATCTGTAATGCTATGCGAGTCAGGGCCTACATTTATTTCTTTTATTCTGTTGTCTATTCGAATAGAAATACGTTGTTTCCCGGCAGTAAGATAAGGGCTCAAATCATAAATATGTGGGGCAACAAGCGAATTTTGTAATCCTATTTCTTTATCATTTACCCAGACTCTGGTTTCGATATGCGCTCTTTCTAAATGAAGAAGAATACGCTTGCCTTTCCAGTTTTTCGGAATGTTTACTTCTTTTTGGTACCAGGCCGCACCAACATAATGCCTCGCGGGAGTAAGCCAAAACGGAATATGAATATTTCCGGGCTGACGGTATTTTTCTAATCGGGGAATAAAATAAAAAGAACTGTCATAAATAGAGCCTGTCCATTTTGTTTTCAGGGTTATTTCATCACCTTTTAAGAATTCTGCCATAGAACCGGGCAGTTTTATGCCATCTGAAAGTTTCCTATTGTACCATTTTTCCGTGATACCCACATCCTGTCTGTCTATTTCGAAATCCCAATTACCAGCCAAATTTATTTCTCCATTCTTAAAACTGCTTAAAGAGAAAAATGCCGCAAAAAGCAGACAGAAATAAATATACTTTTTTATCATGTTATTTTATTTTTATGAGTAACCCAAAACAGATTAGATCATTATAAATAGTATTCTTTTTAAATCTCATTATTTGATCTGATTATTTGATCTCAACGTTTACCTTGTATTCAACCGAAATCTGAGGCTTTTTAACTTCCAGAAAACTTTTTTTATCACTAAAATCAGGTAATACTTTTTTATCCAGATAGCTCAAATAAGGAGCCTCTTTTAGCATCGGCATAAAATAGAAATACATATCATTTGTTTTCAAAGCTTCCTGATAGCGTTTTAATCCTATTGTCCAGGGTTTACTGGTATAAAGATCGTCCGTTTGCAGCTCCCCGTTCATCATACAAATGCCGCGATCGCCGCAATAATCAAAGGTGATGAAAACATCGTTTACTTTTGCTAAATCCAGACTGCCCGCCTTCAGTACAAAATGGCTGTTATCTGCCTGTATCAACTTAAGATCTGTTGCTGCTTTCGGGACATTAATTTGCCAGGCACTTATATTTTTAAAAGCCGATTTGCCTTTTATAACCTTTCCGTCAACTGCAGTTACATTGCCTGCAGCAGGATATACAGAAAGATCAATCTGCTCCTGATTATTGCTCACCAGCAAAATTTTTCCATCATTATCCAATACCAATGCATTACTTATCACCAGCTTTTGATTGCCGGTTTCGCCAGTCAAATAGGCCTTTTCTGCTTCCATTTTCGGTAAAACTAAAAAGGAAACACCATTAATTTCAAAATCACTGGTTTTTCCGGCAGCGCAAATTACAACCGTATTACCATTTCTAATTATGGTTTTTATGCCATTACCCTTTACTTTTACCATGCCTTTCAGCACAATTTCAGGAGCAATGCCGTCAACAGAAACAAAAACATTATAGTGTTTATTGGCATTGGTAAACCTGCAAAAAGGCTGCACAGTTGCCATGCGAATTGCTGCTCCATCATAATTGACATTAAAAGGAAAAATGGCAGCACTGCCCGCTTTCAATGTAAAAGTTCCTGTTTCCGGAAATGTTAATGTGCCTGATGTGGTACTGACATTAATTTTTAATCCTGATAAATCCTTCATTTCTAAATGATCCTGAAAATTATGCATGAACAAATAACCTTTGTCGCCATCTCCCCTTACAGCATAACGTAAAGTTGTGTTATTATTCGCTTTGATGCTATCGTTGGTAGCTGGTAATGTTGGATAAAGAGGTGCTAAATCGCTGCCATAACTTTTTAAAAAGTAATTCATCAGCTTTAAGGAATAATATCCACTGCTTACACTTCCAAACTCACCAATAGGCGACTGATAATCGTATGATTTATTGTGAAGCCCCGAGCCTTCGGTAAAAAAATAATTACCAATAGATGGAGTTGTGCCGCCATGATACATATAGAATCCAAGTCCATTAGTGCCGCTTCCTACGGTACGAACCATCAGTGGAAGAAAACTTTCTCCCGGAACACGTGGACGTCTTGAGTAGGTTACAGCCATACCTGTGCCTAATTCCGCCGCCAGAGAAGGATATAAATTGACATCATAACTTACCGGTGCATAATCTGGTTTTTGATGGATGTTTTTAAACAAATAAAATGCTGACGGACTGTTTCCTGCTGTCCAGAACGGATAGGCATATCCTGCCATAACCGGAATTGAGCCTTTTTCTACAATGGTTGCATATCCCCAGCCCGTTGCGGTATAAATTGGTGTTATTAAGCCTGCATAAACAGCCAGTTTTTTAAGGGTCTTCATATGATCGCGTCCCACATCGGCAAATTCATTTCCCAGATTATTGATGCCAACGCCATCCTGAATAATTTTGCGATCACGTCCGGCAACAGTTTGCTCTTTGGGAGCATCCTGATAAGTAAATCCCCAAGGCGCAGTGGAATGCTGGTATTCATTTTCTAATTGTACCCCTATAACGGGACCGTTATCTTTGAACATGAGCCCTTTCAGCTGTTTGCCAATTTCCTGATATAATCGATTCACATAATATAAATAAACCTGATCGTTGCTGCGAACATCAATAGGACGGCCGTACAGCCAATCTGGCAAACCACCATTTCGGATTTCACCATGAGCAAAAGGACCAACTCGCATGAGCACTTCCAAACCATTTTTGGCGCACAATTCAGTAAAGCGGCGCACATCGAGATCACCGCTCCAGTTAAAAGTTCCTTCCTTGAATTCGTGCATATTCCAAAATACATAAGTCGCTACCACAGTAATCCCTCCGGCTTTCATTTTTTTAAGCTGCTCGTCCCAATATTGATGTGGATAACGGCTAAAATGAAATTCTCCGATAACCGGAATAAAAGGCTTTCCGTTTCGTTCCAGATAAAAACTGTTGACATCAATAGTTTCGCCTTTGGCACTACTTCCTCCCAAATTAAGCTGACCGCGTTTCACCTCGTATTTGGAGCCTGTAATATCAATTGCATACTTGTTTTGAGCGGTTACAGTCATTGAAACAGCACAAAACAAAAATAGGATTAGTGCTGCTACGGTAATGAATTTATTTTTTTTCATGAATATGTAAATAACGAATCTAAGAAATTTCAACTGTATTAACTGTACTTTCATTTATCATCATCAAATGAACCTGAACACCCTGATGGTTGAGATCCATTTTTGAAGCTTCTTCAAGCTGTTCTTTGGCTTTTACAATATTACCTAAGCCATAGTGCCCCAGTCCAATCATATAATGACAATGGATTTTATTTCGGAAAGTCAAATCATCTTCCCAAATTAACAAATCAGGCAGTGATACCGCAAAATAATCTAATTTTATAACCTCGTTCAAATGTTTTTCTCCAAAAGAAATCAAAGCATTAAAACGCTGCTGCGCTTCTTCTTCCCTATTTAATTTTAATAGAGCCAAGCCCTGATAAAATATCTTATCTGGTTTTTGATCGTTATAGAAAATGGCTGCTGCGGGTTCTGTACTTCCGTCTTTCGCCAATTCCCAATACTTTTGCGCTATATCTATCTGGTTCATACCTTCATAAGCACAGCCCAACCAATAATGAAAATCATTTTCCTGAGCACCATCCAATTTTCCTTCTCCTAGATTATGAGGGTATTCGAGACATTCGTTTAATAATTGAATAGCCTGTTGATATTCTTTTTTAATAAAATATTGTTTTGCCAGTTCTACGCGTGCCGCTTGGTATTGTGTCGGAACTTTTCCCTCGCCGCCTTCCCAGGGATGAAAAATACGATTATTAAGTAATGACATTGCTTTTTTATAATCTCCCAGCTGGTTGTTTAAAGTCGCATATTCCAGATAAACATCATCCCGCTGTTCTACCAGATTCAGATGTTTTTCTAAAAAAGCCAAACGTGCTGCATGTGGTTTGCAAAGGCGTTTGTATAACTGATCCAATTCCATGAAAATACGCGCATCACTGGTATCCAAAGAAAAGGCTTTTTCCAGATATTGAAGTGCTTTTTCTTCGTTTTGCAATTTATTAAAATACGCCAAAGAAAGATTTCTTAAAACAGTAGGAAATGCAGCGTCAATTGCTGCCGACTTTTCCCAACAAGCAATAGCTACAGTATACTGTCGTTTGTCATACCATAAATTTCCTAAATAATAAGATGCTTTTGAATCGGCTGGATTCGCTTTTTGCGCTGCTTCCAATGCCGATACAGCCTCCAAACGATTCGGAAAACAATATTCAGGAGCATGGTTAGCGGCTTTTTCTAATACCGTTTTAGCGTCTTTATTGGCCAGACTTAATGCCCAACCCATATAATAATAAGTCATTGGCGTTGTTGTACCTATTTCAGCGCCGATTTCCAAGAACTGCACTGCTTCATCATACATACCGGCAGCGATATAATCTAGTGCTGCGACCTCATAATTATGGATTTCTCCACGCATGAGCTTCTTCATTTCTTCCAAAACTACGGGCGAATTTAATATAAGATACTGTTCGAAACGACATCCAAAATTGAATAAATCGATTTTTAGTGATTCCTCAATTAATGTAATAGCTTCTTGTTCATTTCCGAGTTTTCGAAGTATAGCCGTTTTCAGTGCACGAGCTTTATGATTGTGCCATCCACTGATTAAGGATTTATCAATTTCATATAATGCCTCGGAATAATTGCCATTGATACATGAAATCTGAGCACATGCAAAATAACCTGAACTCTGCAGGGCAGCATTCCAGCATGATTTGTAAAACGCCGCATAAGCTTCCTTGTTTTTGCCCTGATACTGAAGTGCAAGTCCGAGGTTGTATCTTGGTTCTCCGTCATAAGGATTAGGATTACGCTGCAATTGGGTATCAATAGCCGTCTGGAAATATTTTTCTGATGCCGCAAATTTTCCACGTCTCAGCAGCCAAAGTCCCATCGCGTTATTATTTCGAACATCTGAGGGATCTCTTTTCAGGGCTTCCTTGTAATAATCAGCAGCGGCATAAGTGGCATGACGGTATTGTTCTAAATGCAGGCCAGTGAGATACAGTTGTTCACAAGTCGGCGTTTCCTCAGGCGAAAAAGCAGTTTTTGCAGCTGCCGGAATTTCACTTGCTTCTTGTTTTTTTGATTTGATACTTAAAAGTTCTCTTCCGTTTTCAGCATAGACGACTAATTTTAGATCCCTAAGAGCAATATCACCAATAAAAACCTCATGTTCTAACACCTGCTCAGGACTTAAATCTGTAATAATTTCAAAGAAACCTTCGAGTACGATTCTTGCCTTTTGCTGCAATGAGGTAACGAAAACCTTTACATTGACCTTATCACCTACCTTATCCATATTTAATAATACATCCTGCGAAGCATTTTTCACTACGCCAAGTTCGCGATAAGGAAGAAAATATTGTGTAAATGTTTTTTCTTCATACGGCTGCATCCAGCTGAAATCAGGCTGATTATCCGTATAAACTCCTGCCATCAATTCAATATATGGCCCATCTTCATCAGTAAGATTTCTGTCCCAGGCTTTTCCAAAATCGCCATTTCCCCAAGTCCATTGCTTTTTCCCTGGTGAAATATGATGATTGGCCACATGAAGTACGCCGGCTTTGGTATCATTCTCATAACCTCCGACAAAATTAAAATTAGAATTGATTGCCATGTAAGAAGTGGGTACGGGAATATTTTTATAGTTTGAAATATCAACTCCAGCCGAATAATCGATCTTATAATAGGTTCCGGTTGCAATTGGAAAAGTCGATACATCACGTTTACCATGGTCAAAGACAGCATGCACATCTGGTGGAAAAACGGACTGATAGTGTTCATTAACCGCTACTGCGGGATTAGCCCACCAAAGGAAAGTCTGCGGAACCGGTGTTGGATTATACAGCTTTCCTTTAACTTCCAGATAAGCCTTTCCGGGATGCAATGTGAATCCTGCCATACCTTTTTGATGGAACATTTTCTCGTTTTCGCTTACCCAAACGGTTATACTGCCGTCTGCATCGTTTTCGATCGTGTGATCTACGGGCAGAAAAGTGCTTGGACGGTGGTGTTGCGGCCAGTTAAAATTCTATGCCGCCTGAAATCCACGGGCCGGTAAGTCCTACCAATGCAGGCTTGATAACCTGATTATAATAAATAAAATGGCGCCGCTTAATTTTATCATATGCCATTTGGACCCTGCCTCCTAATTCGGGCAGAATCATTATTTTTATATATTCGTTTTCTATATAAACTGCTTTGTAAATTTTATCCGTTTTTGTATCCTCTATTTTTTCAACTACAGGATAAGGATACACCACACCACTGCTTCCCTGATATACTCTTTTTTCAAGAAATATTGGATTTTTTTCAGCTTTGCCGATTTCATATGTTGGAATGATCACATCTTCCTGCCAGGCTTTTACACTCATACTTTTTTTATATAATTACTTAATCAGTTTTTTTGTGCGTACTCTTTTTACTGTTGTATAGCAAATAGTTTCTAGTTTCTACTCTTTCCTCTTTATTCTTTATGAGTAATAGGTACCAACATACTTTCTTAATTCTTAAGTCTGAATTAAAAGCAATAAATATTATGATGATTTCCTGTCTCTTTTACTTTTTCAGATTCGGCTCTACAAGTTCATTTTCAATCTCTTCTAAAGTTTTTCCTTTTGTTTCTGTCAGGCTTTTCAAAATGTAGATAAACCCAATTATACAGATGATGGAATAAATCCAAAATGTTCCTGCAGCACCAAAAAATTTGTTGAGAAGCGGAAAAGTGTAGGTAAGAATAAAACAGGCAATCCAAAGCATGAAAGTGGCCAATGCCATAGCAGCACCGCGAATACGATTAGGGAATATTTCTGAGAGAATTACCCATGTTATCGGGGCTAACGACATGGCATAGATCGCAATTGCTACTACAACCAGCAGCAATACTGCAATGCCTTTGAGTTCAAAATAAAACGCACTGCCTAAAAGCAAATACGTTACTGCCAATCCGGCTGCTCCAAAAATCATTAGTTTCTTTCGTCCCCAACGGTCTACCGAAAAAATAGCAGCGAGTGTAAATACGAGGTTTACCGTTCCGGTAATTACGATATTAAATAAGGTATCGCTCACTCCGTAACCGGCAGCTGTAAAGATTTCTTCAGCGTAATTAAATACGGTGTTTATGCCGCACCACTGCTGAAAAACTGCAATGGCAATACCTAAAAATAATACTTTTCTGTACTTTGGGTTCATCAACTCTCTGAAATCGATTTTTTCTGAGGTATCATTCAAAGTCTGCTTTATAGCGGCGATTTCCCGCTTTGCGTATTCTTCTCCTCCAATTTTGTTTAAGGTAGGAAATGCTTTTTCTTCCTTTTCAGCTTTCATCAGCCATCGTGGACTTTCAGGCAGGGCGAGTGCCAGTAAAAAAAAGATAATCGAGGGTACGGCACAGGCATAAAACATCCATCGCCAGCCTGACTGCCCGTTCCATGAGGCGCGTATGAATTCATCTGAAGCTCCCAATGGAACTTTATCTGCAATAACAAGATTAATTATCTGGGCAGCAAGTATACCGATAACAAGCGTCATCTGATTTAGTGAAACCAGCCTTCCCCTAAATTTAGAAGGAGAAACTTCTGCAATATACATGGGAGATAAAGCGGAGGCCAATCCAATTCCGACGCCGCCAATTATTCTAAAAAACACAAATACAGTATAGCTTGAAGCCAGCCCTGTACCGAGTGAAGCGGCAGTAAATAGTATTGCTGAAAGCAGCAATGGTCGTTTACGGCCAAACGTATCACTGATCATACCAGAAATAACTGCTCCTCCAATACATCCAACTAATGCGGCACTCATTGCCCATGCCTGAAGGTTGGCATCACCTGTAATGGCAAAAAAACGTTCATAAAAAGGTTTTGCACCTCCTATAACCACCCAATCGTATCCAAAAAGAAGCCCGCCGAGCGCGGACACCATGGAAATTGAAAATAAATAAAAATTATTAAACTCTTTATTGGGGTAAGACATCTTAAATGAATTTGGTTTGGTGAGATAGTAAAGCAAAAATACGTTTACCAATCAATTAATAAATGGATTATATATTGAAAAAAATGGATTATCTTACGACCTTTAAACATATTATATCGTAATAGTAAATCATCAATGAATAATATAACGAAACCTAAAATTAAAGACGGCTTTTTAGGACAGACCATGACCGTGTTGTCTCCTGAAAAAAAAAGAGAAATTGCTGACCATGCCTTTTTACATAATCTGTTTCCTGATGCCGCCGGATACTTTCCTAATGCAAAACACCATAACAGGTCACGTAAAAATGGCATAAATGAATATATCCTGCTATACTGCATTGAAGGCGAAGGATGGATCAGGATAAACGGCACTACCATTACTCTTACACCAAATACAGGTTTTATTATCCCCAATAATACGCCTCATAAATACGGAAGTGCACTAAAAGATGCATGGAGTATCTACTGGGTACATTTTGCCGGAGAATATGCCGCTACCTTTTACAATAGGTTTTCATCCCCACGAAATAATGCAGTAAAAATTGCTTACGATGAACAACGAATCCTGCTATTAACCGAATTAATAAAACTGCTGGATAGTGATTTGACAGATGAAAAATTAGAAATGGCGCATTTTAAGCTCATCACGCTGATAAGTTCTTTGTGCTACTCAAACACAGATCAGAATACAACAGAAGACAGAATTGACCATTCTATACTTTTTATGAAAAATAATATACCTAACATCTTGAGCATTGATCAGCTGGCATCGCAGGCAAAATATTCCGTTTCGCGTTATTCAGAGCTGTTCCGAAAGAAAACCGGCTATGCACCCGTACAGTTTTTCATTCGATTAAAAATACAGAAGTCGTGTGAATATCTTTATTTTACGAGCCAAAATATAAAAGAAATAAGCAAAGAAGTTGGCTTTGATGATCCGTATTATTTTTCAAGGATGTTTAAAAAGCAAATTGGCATATCTCCTATGCAGTATAAAAAAGAGCATTCATAATATTTATCCGGCCTCTTTTAAGTTTGATGTTTTCTATTAGAATATTTCTTTTGTTTGTAAGCTGAACCAGCCTTGGGAGGCGGTGACAGATTCACAGCAGAATATCCGGATAAGAAATGTTGAATGTGATTGATTATAATATAATTAGATAAAAGATAGGTGTTGTTTATTTTTCAACTTTATATAGTGTAATACTGCTGGAATTAGCATTTAGCAGCATGCCGTTGTCAATGATATAGTTTTCCCAATAACCATTCCCATTATTTAAATCATAGTTTAAGGTTTTGCTTATTTTACCACTTTGATCAATTAACGCGTATTTCAATGTTTTTGTTTTTTTATCTTCAATTATAATCCAGGATAAAGATCCTGTAGAATAGGTGTCGAAATGTACATCGCTCCAGCCCATTTTCTCATACGGAATAACAACAGAAGTAATAACTTTAGTATTTAGATTTACATAATAATATTTTAAATATTTTTTCATGTCTCCATAAACTCCGGGAAATACACACATGATAGTTAATGTATTATCTTTGATATGACTATCAAGAAGATATTCAGTTTTCTTGGATTTCAATGAAATTTCCGAATATTTCCCCTTTCTATACGCCATTATATTAATCTGGTCAGGATGAATATATTGTCCAAACAAATAGATATCTGATCCATTTACAAGTACTTTTTTGGGCTTTGGCTGATATTGGCTGCTGACAAATTTCACCATCTTTTTGGTATCAAGATTGTATTTAATGATTTCGGATTTGGATCTACTAGTATATGAAATTCCATCACTTACAGTGTGTCCGAAAATTAAATTTTCACCACTAACAGCTATATTTGAATGCTTAGAAAATGTGCGGCCCATTGCTACTTTACTTTCTATCGTGCCATCTAAATTAATGATAAACAGACTGAGTTTAACATCTTGCGTTGACGGCTGGACTTTTCCTTGTGTAACTAAAGCATAAATCTTGTCTTTGTGTCTTTTTATTGCATAAATTATGTTGGAATGTTCATCACTTATTTTAAGAGTCCATTTTGCCTTTAATGTTGTGTCATAATTTATTAAATAGGCATCTGATGAGTTTCCATCATTAATTTTTGTTTTAAAAGAATATCCTGCACAATAAATATCGTCATTGTACCATTCAACATCTTCAACATATTCTATGTTTTCGAAAGAAGATTTCACTATTATTTCCTGACTGAATGATACTGATGTAAATGATAAAATAAATAATACGACTAGACTAATTTTCATATTTTGGGAATATTGCTTAAAAACAGCGAACGATTTGGTGCTGCCTAAATTGGATAATAATGTTCATATTGAATGTAAGCCAAATATATTGATAATTCTTATAGGACATTCAAGGAAATGCAATTTGCCGAATACTTTAGTACTGCATAAATATAAATTTGAATGGTTTTATTCCATTGTGGCATCAACCTCACACCAAGATTAAAAGGGATAGAAAAAACTTCCCCGGTAAAGTGAAAATTGCGGATAAAATGAAGATATAAAACGGGGAAATTTTAAACGGAAAACCAGAAAACTTAAACCCTAATAAAAAACCTCCAAAATCAAATGACTTTGGAGGTTGTCTATTCTAATAAATTATCGCATTATTTTACTTTTTCAATATCATTCAATTTCCAGCTTTGATCGTATAAGTTTGGTTTTGGACCATAGAAAACGTGCTAATATCTCAAACCTGCCTTTAGGATCTGTAGGCACCCAGTTTGATTCGCCGCTTTCAGGCGCAGTCGGGCCAAAATAAAGATCTACAGTACCGTCACTGTTTGTTTTAAGTCCGGGTGTTTGGGAAGATCTGCCTGTCCATTTGGCATTTCGAATAAAAGTATGAGTCTCACGATTATAAACTGTCATAGACCAATACTGCTTCACGGGCACATTGGCAGGAATATGAAGTTTATAAGATGAATTTCCATCTAATGTATTTCCTTCTTTATCTACAAGCTGCATTAAATAATATTGCGATTCGCCAATATGTTTGGCACTAAAAAAGATCACCGCATAAATCATTCCTCTGTTATCTGTCGGATAGGAATCAGCCACCTGATAATTCGCTTTTATATTTTTTCCAAATTCAGCAGTAGCGGGGAAAACCCAATGCGTATCCTTAAAAAATGGCGTGAACGATTCATAATTAAAATCAAGGTACTCTTTTGCTGTTTGTACCGCAGCATTCAGAATTTCTTTTGTTCTTGCATCCGGAGTAAATGTTTTACCTCTTTCTATACCAAGTGTTTTTAAAGGATCAATCATGGCCCTGTCTCTTTCCAGCCAAGGCTCTTCCTGTACAATTTTATTTAAAGACTCATAAAAAGTAACATCATACGGAATGGCTGCATCGTATACTTTTTCGCTGGCATCTACAAAAATGGTTGCAGGATTTTTTGAAGCTTCACTCAAAGGATAAACCTTAATTCGTTTTGAATAGGCAACCGCTGCCGCCACATCCTCAGGACTTCCGCTTTTTAATACAGATCGTAATAAGGCATAGCCGCGGTACGTATCAGATTGGAGCGGAATATAACCCGCCGGTATTTTTGTTTTATCGTAACCCGGCGGAAGGAAAAGATATTTGCCTCCTTTGCCTTTATCTACACCTCCCGGGCCTACGTCTTCAAGCGCATTCTGCCAGTAGGTCATTACACTTCCGTTGAAAACTCCTTTATCTGCCGGCGGAATTTCCAGAACTACAGGACCCACATTTTCTGTATTAAAGAAAGGCATTAAGTAAATAACATCCGGATTTGGAGTTAACGTCTGGTTTTTCCAGTCCAGTAATCTTGGCCAGATGACCACCTGATTATAACTGCCGTTTATTTTAGCGAAAGCATCATACATTAATTGAAAATTAACCGCCGGCATACTCCAAATAGCGGCTTCTACTCCACGCTGGTAAAGCATCTGTTCATTAATATTGGCTGGTTTAAAAGCTCCCGCCAAAGTATCTTTACTGTTACTTTTTTCGGGAGTGTTGGTTGTTGAAGTTTGATTGCATGACGTTAATAGCAGCAGCGGTAAAAAAACAAATAGAATCTTTTTCATAATTTAATTTATTTAGCGTTTAAATCTTCATTATTAAGCTATTCAATTATGGCATGAAATCACATCATTAAGTAAACAATGCGATTTAAATAGTATTATTATACCAGAAGCAAGGGAAAGCTATTAGTAAAATTAAAAGCTTAACACCTATATACCAGATAATTATATAAATGTAATAAAAAAATCTTACAGGCTTTTTACTTTTCCTACATTTTATTGTTCCTTCTATTTTTTTTAATTTGGAAAGTATGGTTTTATAGAAGAGATTAATTGCTAAAAGAGACTTTCGAATCTCTTTTTTGTTTTAGGAAGTAATTATTACTTATTACGAGCTGGCACGGAAAGAATTTCAGCAGCAGTGGTTGCAATAATTCAAAACAACTATTATAAACAACAAGATATATTATCAATTATTGAACATAATACGGAATACTATATAAACATCGCACTGGATTTCCATCTTTCATTGCGGGAATCCAGTTCGGGGATAATCTTAAAACCCTTTCTAATTCTTTTCCCGATCCGTAACCAAAATCATGAAGAATTTTTATTTCAGACAAACTGCCGTCTTTTTCAATTTTTATAGTTGCAAAGACACCGCCTCTGGAAGCTTCATCGTCCATTAATTCTTGTGGTATAACATACCTTTTCTTTATAAAAGCATAAAAATATTCAATCCCACCCGGAAATTTTGGGAGAACTTCTACAGCAGCCGTATTATAAACTTCAATATCTTCTGGCTTACTATCGTGATACTTTTCCAATTTTATTGTTTGTTCAGGCAAAGTCTTTTTGATCTTTTCAGAAGCCGGTTCTGCCACTGCCGGCACAGTAGTGTTTTGACAGCTCAATAACAATAAAAAACTAACGGCTATTAAAAAAGTTCTTATCATACGTTTTTGTTTAGTGGAGAGTGATATGTAAAAAAACAAAATTTATTCCACTTTAATGGCATTCAATGATTTAAAAAACTTTCTTACACCCTATTTCAATCAATCTTTTCAGCAAATCAACAACAAACGATATTCCCCTTCATTTTCTATTGGTGCTCTATGAATACAAGGCAGCACTTGTTGTGTTGGATGATCTACCGCCAGACGCCAAAGATGCCCTAAACCTAAATTAACAGGTCTTGCATCCTGATGCAGCTGATAATGCAAATCAAAATAATTTTCCTTCAAAAAGTCTTCGAATGCTGCCACTGGTCCGTCGTAGAGCTCTTGTAGCTTTGTTCGGATTTCCGGAATCAGGATTTTCTGCTCTGCCTGCGAATTAGAAACAATATCACTTGCCGCTCCGTGATAGGTGCATAAAAAGGTATCTGTTGCAATGGGCGAACGATCGACATGAAACGAATATACATCAGTCGAAATGAAATCAAATTCATCATCGCGTTCGTAACATTTCAGTAAATTAAGAACCGGAGAAGCTCCAAATTCAGTTAATAATTGTAAGTCGTTTAAAATTATGTCCCTTGCCCTATTGCCCTTTTCTGATAATTGGAGTGCGATCAGATCTTCAGGAGAAACTTCTGTTATATTTTCTTTTAAAGAAAGCTGCGCTGCAATCTCATTAAAATTGCCGTCTAAATTTCTGTACCAGCACAGCGCGTTCATTTCTCCACTGAAATCGGTATGAACAAGCTCAGAGAAAGAAGATACCATTTCAATTTGGCTGTTTTTAGAAAATGTATGGCTCATAGTATAGGAGTAAGATGTTGGCACTACAAAATTATGCAATAGTAAGCAGCTGTGCATTTTTATCGCTGTAAACTTTTGAAATTACTAGATTTTTCGCCGCCAAAGCATTTGAAAATAGAGAGAATTATGTGTACTTAGGAAAGAAGATCAATCAAAATCAATATGTGAAAAGTGATAATTAAACAACGGTTGCCGAAAATTATATAAAATCGATTGCACTAAAGATTTGTAGTTTTAAGATAGGTTAATTTTGAAATTAATCTGCAGTAAAGCTATTAACTAAAATTGATTTATATGACATTCCAAGACTACTTTTCAACCGGGGAATCTACAGCTCCAGCTACATCTTACGAAGAGCAATTGCTTTTGAATTATGAAGATTATCTGGAGGGCAATCATACAACTCCTTTAACATCTAATAAACATTATATACTGGAGCTTCGCGATGATTATTTTTTTGAAGGTTCCGTACAAAATTTATAAAAAAACAAAAATCCCATTTCTATCGAAACGGGATTTTTTTTATGTATTCTGTCTCCTATTTACCAGTATAATTTTACGGTACCATCGCCGGAAATTTTGTACTCGATCAATGTATTTGATTTTTTGTACGGCAGTATGTCTTTTTTATTTTGAGACAAGACTGCTTTTATTTTAGTCTTTTCAGGCAGTATGATTTTAAAATTACATTCGTAATCAGGATTTCCTAACACTTTAAATGTGATCGTTTTTTTGATCTTTTTATAATTCGAGATTGGATAATCTGTAAAAAATAAAAAATCTTCGTCCTTTACTTTATGATATTGTCTTGTTAAAACGCCAAACCCTACTCCTGCGCCATACACTTCCTGGCCCACTTGTCCGCTTTTTTCCCATCCATTGTATAAATCTTCTACGGGAATCCATATCTCTTTTACAATTTCGCCGGTTTTAACTTCGTCAGAAATCATTTCCTTTGGAAGCTTTAACGGATAATAATAAGGCAGCCTGCTAATGGCAAATTTTAGAAATTCAGGTATTAAAATTTTTAAAGAAGGAAGTAAATCTATCCCATCAGCCTGTATTACATACTCTGAGAGCGCTGCATATACTTCCATTTCTTCATAAGCAGCGGTATAGGGAGCATCATTAAGCGGAAAAACAGAAAAGTAATTCGGATAGTTTTTTCCATATCCATACTGGCAGTCCCATATTTGCATATTTTTGAAAAGCCCTGCAAGACAGGCATAACTCAAATCAAGATATTCCTGTTTATTGGTAATTTTATACAATTCTAAAAGAGCTCCGGCGGCAAAAGCGGTATTATTCGCCTGATAGAAAATATCAAATCCTAATCCGGCCAGTTTTTTTACTGCTTTTTCTGCTTCATTCAAATAGCGTTTCTCCTTCGTCAGTTTAAACAATAAAAGCATTAAATGCGCATAGGATCCTGCAACATCTTTTTCGCCTCCCATTCCGGGTGAAGTTTCTTCCCTAATTACTTCTAAAGTATCCATTTTATAAAAGACAGGCCATTCATAATCAAAATGATGCGCGACATTTATGGCAAAATCAACCGATTTTAAAACCAATTCTTCTGCCTTTTTTTCGCCCGCGAGGGCAAGTCTTGTAAGGTTCATAAGAGGATGATGCAGATACCAGGAATCCATCACCATGTCTTCTTTTTGTATCTCTGATTTATCGAGTTCCTTGCTAAGTTCCGGAAGCCAGCGATTGATCGTTTTTATTTTGGGTTCGTAAAATGCATCGAGACCATTAAGGAGTTCATCATAAATAGGATGACTTTCTCCGTACCACTGCTTCAATTCATTTACAGGCATTAATACAGCGAGCTGCACCATAACCTCGGCGGGAGTATCATAATCGCACAAATATGCGTTGAGGTACGGAATTCCTTTTGTTTGTGTCCAGCATCCTTTATTTTGATAAATATCATCTAGACATTTTGGCGTAATTTCCTCCCAGTTATGATAAATAATTTCAGGATGAGGCAATACACAGTAAATTTCGGCCAGATTATTTAAAAATTGCTGCGTTTCCTGTATTTCATTTTGAATGACTTCTTCTGAAAATAAAACATAAGCGTCAGAAATGGTATACGCCTTGTCAGCAGGAAACGGTTTTGTATCCGTTATGGGCAATTGAAAACCAATTTCCGGCCAGGTTCCTCCTACCGTATTATCTAATGAAGTTTCGGATGCTTCGCAATACTCGCTAATAGAACCCAGATCCTGAAAATAAAATATGGATCCGGTTTTAGGTTTTGTCATACTGGCAAAGAGGATTCCTGATCGGGAACCGGTCTGATTTACATGAATAGTTCCATTAGAATTTTCAACATTTCCTTGTTGTGTCAGCGGAATAATGTCCCGAGGCCAAAATGGAATCATCAAAGGCTGGCTGGCTTTAAAGGTCGTTTTATAATGCAGTAAAGCATTCGAAGATTCCGGAAAGGAAATAGTAATTTCATACTTCCCTAATCTGGTTTCTAAGTTAATTACAACAAACTGCCCGTCATCAAATAAATTTGTTACTTCAAAACAACTGTTCATGCCAAAAGCCGGACGAAAAGCCATTTTGCCATTGCCTGCCCAAGTTACCACAATCCATATAGAATCACCGCTATTAAAGGCCTGAAAAATATAGTTTTTACATTCCTTTTCCCAAATTATGGTGCTATTTTCTAAATCGGCATGCACAGTGGCAGCCCAGGGTGAAATTGTATGCATAGTTTTAGATGGTTTTGAAAATTAAATTTATGTAAGCGTTAAACAATAATTTATAATGGAGCCCGATTTCTTACTACTTGAGAAACCGCTGCCTTGCTAATTCAGTTTTAATTTACAGACCTCTAAATAACTCTTAATTTCAATCTTAAATTTATATGATTTCGCTTGAATCTTATAAAAAATACAACTGGTAATCCTATAATACAGCGCTCTAAATATGTAATAACTAAGGTTTTATATCTTATTAGCTTTGATATCCTTACATCTAAATTCATTTATTATTATGGACACAAGCGACAATATCAAAAGCTCAAGCATTACATCAGGCGAGAATGTATCGTATTGGATTGATTCCACTTCGATTATTTCATATAATAAACCCGATCAGGACATTCAAACCGAAGTCTTAATTATTGGAGGAGGAATTGCAGGTTTAACTACTGCATACAAACTGCTAAAGGCCGGCAAAAAAGTGGTATTGGCAGAAGATGGCTTTATAGGCAGCGGCGAAACAGGACGTACAACGGCACATTTGAGCTCTGCTCTGGATGATCGTTATTATTTTCTTGAAGATACTTTTGGCGAAGAGGCCGCAAAACTTGCTGCAGAAAGCCACAGTGCCGCAATAGATGAAATTGAAAATATTGTCACCTCTCTCCAGATCGACTGCTCATTTCAAAGAGTAAACGGTTATTTATTCCTTGATCCTACTGATAAAGAAGAAAATTTAGACAAAGAATTTACGGCGACTCAAAAAGCAGGATTAGCGACTTCTATCCTGCAAGGAACTCCGGCAGTACGTAACGGCGAAAGCCAAAGATGTCTGGTGTTTCATGGTCAGGCCCAATTTCATGTACTTCATTACCTCAAAGGACTTGCAGATGCCGTTACCGCCTTGGGAGGAATTATTTATACGGAAGCGCATGCAGAAGACATTACTAAAAAAGGTGCAAAAGTTAACGGTTATAACTTTGAGGCACAACATATTGTAGTGGCAACCAACACGCCTGTAAACGACGTTCTTACGATGCATACCAAACAGCATGCTTACAGAACATATGTCATTGCGGGTAAGATTCCAAAAGGAGAACTGCCTTATTCGCTTTGGTGGGATACCGGAGATCAGGAATCAAAATGGGTTTCGCAGCCGTATCATTATGTACGTTTGGAAAATTATGATGAAAAATACGATCTGCTGATTTCAGGCGGTGAAGACCATAAAACGGGTCAGGCAGATGAGGATAATATTTCTCAGGCAGCACGTTATGACAGATTGGAAGCCTGGACTCGAAATTATTTTCCAATGCTGGAGGATGATCTTACCTATAGATGGTCCGGACAGGTAATGGAGCCTGTAGATTCCTTAGGATTTATGGGTAAAAATCCGGGTGATGATAACATTTATATTATTACAGGTGATTCCGGAAACGGCATGACGCATACCACAATTGGAGCCATGATTATCTGCGACAGCATTATGGGAATTAAAAATAAATGGGAAGATTTATACAGCCCGTCACGAATTACTTTAAAAACTACCGGAGATTTTATTAAGGAAGCCGGTAATATGGCCTCACAGTATTTGGACTGGATAAGTGAATCTGATTTAAAAAACACTGCTGATTTACCTGCCGGAGAAGGCGGTATACTTTCGTCCGGATTAAAAAGAATTGCCGTTTACCGTGATTTTGATAACACACTGAAAGCTTTTTCTGCAGTTTGTCCTCACTTAGGCTGTATCGTGCAGTGGAATGGCGATGAAAAATCTTTTGACTGCCCTTGTCACGGATCACGATTTGACACAGAAGGTACAGTGATTAACGGACCTGCCCAAAACGATTTACCTAAGATTCACGTCAAATAAAATCAGATGAAAGCTATTATACTTCTGGGAACCCTGAAAAATAAAGGACGCTCTAATACCGAAGCTCTTGTTGAATTTCTCGGCCAATACCTGACCAGACAAAATATTGATTACGAAATCATACGACTGGCCAGCCACAACATCGTTTCCGGTACTTATACGCACATGAATACAAAAGACGACTGGCCTGATATTTACAATAAAATCCTCGAAGCCAAGATTTTATTATTTGCCACGCCTATCTGGTGGAACAGCCATTCCTCAGAACTTCAACGATGCATCGAGCGACTTGATGAGGTTTACGATATTATTCTTGAAGGAAAAGATTCTCCGCTTGACGGAAAAATTGGCGGTGTCATCGTAACAGGAGATTCAGATGGAGTGGAACACATTACGGGAAATATTGCCAATTTCTTTTGCAGTATCGGAGTTACTGTGCCACCCTACACCTCTCTTGGCGTAATATGGGAAGGTCATGCAAAAGGCTCTAAAAAAACCAAGGCACAGCTGCTTAAATATTACCAGCGTAATTATGCCAAAGATGCAGCCGCAATGGCCGAATCGCTTGAAAAAGCTTCGAAGTAAATAATTAAAAAAAGTCTTCTTAAAATTTTATGCAATGATACAAATAATAGAATCACCAGATAATATAGCCGCATTCAGGGCTGTGGGAGAAGTAACCGCACAGGATTATAAAACCGTTATTGCACCAGCGGTAAAGGCTTTGATAGAAAAAATTGATGAGATTAATTTTTTATTTCTCATAGACACCGATCTTGAAAATTTTACGGCAGCTTCATGGCTCGAAGATGCGTTAATAGGGCTTCGGAATCTTGGAAAATGGAATCGCGCCGCTATTGTAACCGATTCAGAAAGAGCCATTTCTTTCACCAATGGATTTAGCTACATCGTGCCGGGAGAATTTCGGGGTTATAAAAAAGAAAGATTTGAAGAGGCTTTAAACTGGGTTCATGGCAATGAAATACCTACCGTCGCTATAAAAGAAGACGAACCTTATATTGATCCGGATGACCTGGGCGAAGAAGATCTTTCTAACGGCTATTCAGATGCAGCGGATATCGATTATGATTACAAGGAACAGCCGGAAGGTAAAAATTAAGCTTAACTTCATAATAACCTGACAATTATACAATTAAATCAGCACAGGCTGTAAACATTTGTCTCATCAGGCTGCTAAATTTACTCTTAGATGGTATAACTCTTTTATTATGACAAATCTAAATCATAAAAATAATGTTTCCTCAGCGAGAACATCTGATAAAAAATCTGATGCAAAAGCAAGCTCGTCCAGAAACAATGAAAAGAGTACCGCCGAAACTAAAAAAACAGTACTGCCCAGAAATAATTATTAATTCAATTCAATAAAAAAATGATGTCAAAAGAAAACTATGATAATTACAATCAGGATGATCGTAATTATCGCATGCAAGAGCAAGAAATGAACTCTGAAACAGTATTTCAAAATACTGCAGTTAGTGATTCCTATGATTCAGAAAATCAAAAATATTATAGGGATAGCGACAACGAGAAAGATAAAGACGAATCAGATGCCTATTCGCCAATAAAAGCCGGCGAAAATAGTGCTCACGATCCTGATAGACGTACTTTAGATGAGTATAACGCCAATGGTGATGATCCGAATGGTGATGACGAATCAGAAGAAGAAGATTCAGATGTTGATGTAGATAAAAAAGATAAATCTGATTTGTAAAATGATTTTTACCACTATTTTACTGATTATGACCTAGTTCTTCATTGGAATTGTGATACACAATACTAAAGTAATGTAACAGCATACATTTTAAAAACCAATAGCTTCGCCATAACAACTATATTATTTTAAACCATACTGTTATGTACCGAAATCCAAGGCTTTTACAAGATATCATTGATTTTATTCCGCTTCCGGTTGGGGTGTATATGGGTGAAAACCTTAGAATAGAATTAGCCAATGCCGCCATGATTAAAACGTACGGCAAAGGAGATGAGGTTCTTGGAAAAAACTATGGTGATATTGTTCCTGAAATTGCGTCACAGCAGATTTTGGATCAGGCATTGGAAGTATTTAAAACCGGAATTCCTTTTCATGCCAAAGGCAAAAAAATAGATCTGGTAATAAACGGAACAATGACTGAACATTACTTTAACTATTGTTTTATTCCTTTGTTTGATGGTGAGGGAAAAGTGTACGGCGTTCTTAATACAGGTTCTGATATTACCGATTTACACCAGGCCAAAGAAGAAATACAAAACTCGAATGAGCGACTTACCATGGCAATTGATGCCTCAGGTATTGGAAGTTACGAAATAGACCTGCCTTCAGGAAACATTAAAACATCGGGAAATTTCAATGCAATCTGCTCAGTTGAGGGCAATGCCTCCAATGACGATTTAATTGCAAAATTTCACGCTGATGATTTAGCTGAACGTGAAAAAGCACATCAGCAAGCTGAAATTACAGGGAAATTTAGTTATCAGGCGCGAATTGTAAACGATGACCAATCAGAACGCTGGGCCAAAATTAGCGGCAAGATTATTAATGATGCCGATAAGAATCCAAAAACTATTATCGGAATTATTCAGGATATTCATGAGCAGCGGGAATTTGAAGAAGAATTAAAAAAACAGGTTGCCTGCCGCACTGATGAGTTAACACGATCTAATAGTGATCTTATGCATTTTGCCAGTGTGGTCAGCCATGACCTTAGGGAACCGTTACGGAAAATTAAAATCTTCAACAACCTGCTGAGTAATGACATAGAAGATTATGTTACCGAAAAATCCAGAAAATACCTTAATAAGGTAAGTCATTCTGCCCAAAGAATGGAAAACATTATTGAGGGAATTTTAACCTATTCTACGCTGGATAAAACATTGCAGTTGATCGAATCCATAAATCTTAATGAAATTATTGAGAATATAAAAATAGATCTGGAACTGGTCATCAAAGAAAAAGATGCCATTTTAATTACCTGCGATCTTCCGCAAATAAACGGGGCGCCCATTTTAATCAGCCAGCTTTTTTATAATCTCATTCAAAATGCCTTAAAATTTTCAAAAGCAGGACAGCCGCCACGAGTGATTATAACCAGCAAGATTATAAAAAAAGATGACGGTGATCATGTGCAGATCACAGTTCAGGACAATGGCATTGGGCTGGATGCCGCTTTTACCGAAAGGATATTTACAGCATTCGAAAGGTTACATTCTAAAGATCAGTACGAGGGCAATGGCTTGGGTCTTGCATTATGCAGAAAAATTGCAAAAAGGCACAATGGCACGATCACTGCATCCGGAGAAAAAGACAATGGAGCGGCGTTTACCGTTACGCTTCCCTTAAAATACGCTGTAGACACTATTTAAAGTAAAAAATTGGACTGCGCTAACTTTTGCTTTTAAGCAGCTAAGTGAATTATTTGGCTATATTTATAAAAAATAAAAAAATGAACAAAGCAGGCCCGATAATTATAATAGAAGACGACCTGGATGATCAGGAAATTTTCAACGAAGTGTTTTTGTCACTGAACTATCCCAATGAAATTATCTTTTTTTCAGATGGAGAACAGGCACTTCACTATCTTACAGAAACGAATACTGAGCCTTTTATCATTTTTTCAGATATTAATATGCCTCGGCTTAGCGGGATGGAATTGAGGAATAAAATCCATGAAAATGAAGATCTTCGTATTAAATCAATTCCATATTTATTTTTCTCGACCAGTGCAGAACAATCTTATATAATGGATGCTTATTCTAAATCCATTCAGGGTTTCTTCGTAAAACCATCTGAGTATTCAGATATAAAAGATACTATTCGTGTAATAGTGGAATATTGGATGCGATGTGTTTCTCCCAATTATGTGAAATAAAAAGACAAACAAAAGGGCAGTTCAACCAGAACTGCCCTTTTCTATGCTTCACAATCTGCTGAAATCAATTAAAAAGAACCGCATGGCTTTTTTCAAATAGCTCTAATGAGTTTGATTTTTTAGCCGTAAAAATTTTTCCTTCAGACCTCTCAATATTGCCCTCATACTGCATTGTAAAGCTAACATCGTTCTTGGTCGAAGACAGTACGCCATCTGTATAATAACTTGCTGTACCTTTTCCGGTAAAACTAACTTTATAAGTCTGTCCATTGTCAAGAACCTTAAAAGTACCGCTTGATGGCCGTATGCTGACACCATTCGTAACCGAAATACCTCCTTTTACAGCATTGATATTTTTACCAATCAGAGATTGTCCCCATTTTGTAAAGGTAAAAGCAGCCGCCTCAGAATAACCGGCAAAACTGTACTCTCCCTTAGACAAATTATTTTGAAGCGGCGAGAACAATTCAAAATAAACCACTGCACCATCTTCCTTTTCGGAAATTGATTTGGATTTTAATGAAAAATCGATATTGTAGGCATTTCCTCTAACGCCATAATTTTCAAGATATCCCTGAGTCAATTCGACACTTAGGCTGCCAATTTTTAAAAAACCCTGATTAGTACTTGTGGTTTCTTCATCATCGCCTGAACAGGATGCCAGTAATGTGATGCAGAGAAACATTAATAATTTGATACTATTATTCATATCCTTATTTTTTATTTTTAATTAACGTATTCGGTTATAATCAGGGATAAAACCTAAATTTCATCCCTGAATTTTATCTTATTTTACTATAATTCTGGTAGACAGCCCTGTTGTAAGGCTTTTAATAAAATAGCTCCCTGCAGCCAGTTCAGAAATAGAAATTTCTGTTTCAAAACCTGTAGTTTCCATTTGTTTTACTATAAGTCCGTTCATGCTGAAAATTGTCACGCGATCATGATCGATAGTAGATTTTAAGGTCACTGTACCTGTTGCAATAGTGGGAAATGCATAAAAATCACCTAATTTTTTCCAACGCCCAAAAACAGAAAAATGCTCTTTTTGTTTATCGTCAAAACCCGTTATTTCTTTTCGGTAAGAACTGTCAGAATACCATCCTAAAAATCGAAATCCTACGCAGGATGCTTCTTCTAATTTGTACACTGTTCCTGTTTCAACAGTCGCTTTATTGGGATTCATTGCTCCTGTTGGTAAATTCAAATAAGAGATATTATAAAAAGTGGGCGGCAAAACCTCATCGGCCTTATTATTTCCATCTTTTCCCCAAAAAGCATAAAAGGTTTGATTTCCGGTAGAAGAAACTGCAATTTCCTTAAGTGAATTTGAAATTGTGGCAGCAGTTGACCATCCATAAAAAGTATACCCTTTTAAGATTGGAATGGGTAGCGTTAGTGCTGTTCCTTCCGTATATTCCAGCGGCGTTAAACCTTCAAAACCTTTTCCATCAATGGAGTTTATATACGTCACCGAAGCCTTTACTACCGGTTTTGGATTGGGTTTATTGTTTCCTCCTTCGCCCCAAAAAGCGTAGAAAACTTGATTTCCGGCAGCGGTGGCCGGAATATTTTTAATTAATCCGGGCGTAGTCGCAGCAGCTGACCAGCCAAAGAATGTATAACCTTCTAGTTTTGGTATTCCTAAATTAGTGGCAGTTCCCTCCATATACTCTGTCGGCGAAAGTGTTATTGCTTTTCCGTCAATAGAATTAAGGTAGCTGATTGAAGAAAACCTTGCATCTGCTTTTAGCCATCTCGGATCTCCTAATGCTCCACCACCTAAACCTGCTGTTGCTAACGGCGAATTTTTAGAAAAACTGAAGTTTCCAATTGCCGGATTAGGATATGAAAGCGACGTCAAACCTAAACCAGTAGGTGTTTTAACATTCGTTTCTGTCACTACAATTGTTCCTTTTACTAATTGCGAAGAAACGCCGGTAAAAAGATTGTAATCTAAAACTGCACTTCCGGCACCATTTGCGTTATTAGCATAGAATATGTAAATCGGTTTGGGATTTTCACGTTCATCCTGCATAATATTATTTTTGAAAGTAAACGTTGATGCCGCACTGTACTGATTGTCGACAAACACAAAACCATAACCGTCCGCATTGCCTGCGTTATGAATCGTATTGCTTTCAACCGAGATATTTATCGTTCCGTTTATCCCCTCTTTTTTCTGAAGCGTTACGAAATGAGTTCCTTTTTTGTAATTGAAAATAGTCGAATTTTTAATCGAAACTGAATGTACAATACGTGAATCCGGCTGCATAAAGCTGCCACTCTCAGCAGCAGTTCCGTCAATGATACAATTATCCAAAGTAATCTTTGCAATTGGATTTTCGCTTACTCCTTCTGTTACCAATAAACTCTGCCTGATTCCTTTTACAGAAGCATTTTTAATTTCAAAATTAGATAAACCAGCACCATTTTTAAATTGTATAAGATTCGCATTGGCATTTGTCAAATCAAAATCAACACCGGTAAAACTTAAGCTTCCTGAAAAGACTGCCGCATTTTCAGAGTAAAAAGAAGCACTAAAAACAGGTTTTGCACCTTCATCAGGAACAAATGTATATTTATGATTTTTAACTGCAAGAACTTCAGTTGACGTATACGTACCGCCTGCCATGATGAATTTTGTACCGTCCTCTGCAGCAATGTATTTTTCAACAAAGTTTTGCGGATTTACATACACATCTAAAGTCCCATTTTGATTCGATGTAATATGATTTACCAGACTGTTGATATAAACTTCAACATTCGTATAAATGCCGTCAACGGTTTTTAAATTACCATCTGCGGCACTTGCAGGATTTAAACCCTTCTCTGTTTCCCACGTGTTTGGCATACCGTCTCCGTCTGTATCTTCAGGTGCTTCTCCGGAAGGAAGTTCCGGCCAGCCTCCCGCTGCCGATGGAGTATCGATATAGCCATTGGTGCTTCCGTTGCCTCCATTCATAATAGTTGCTTTTCCGGCACGTGTGTCGTCAACGGCTCTTTTATCTACAGCATCCCTGAATAAATTGGCGCCAGCATGGTCTAAAACCAATTCATAGGCTTTAGTCGCGCTATGAGTAGTAATTTCTCCGAAAGCATGTGGTGTTTCGATTTTTACTTCTTCTTTATCAGCGTCACTTACCGGAAGCTGACTGCTGTGAAACTGACTGTAAACGCCATAAGTCCAGTTGTCCTGAGTGGTTCTTGGAGAACCCGCAACATAATTGCCATCTACATAATATTTACCCCAAATTCCGTACAATGGTGAAGTGGTATCTAAACTTCTTCCTGTAGACAAAATACGCTCTTTAGTCGAATTGGAAGTCCCGGGACCTGGTTTCCAGTAATTATTTACAATATTGACATTCATTGCATCGCCGCCGTAACAGCTGTTGCCGCCCCAATTGTAAATCACGTTGTTACGAATATCAACCAAATCTGTTTTTGCAAAAATATCATTGGCGTATTCTCCCAATCTTGGATTACGGCTGTCATGATGCGCTAATAAATTGTGATGAAAAGAGGCGTTTTTACCTCCCCATACACCGCCGTAACCATGACCGCCTTTGGCATGAACAGAATTTCGAAGACTTTCGGAAATAATACACCATTGCAATGTAAAATTTTCATTTTGATAAAAAGAAACACATTCATCTGTTGACCAGCTCATAGAGCAGTGATCGACTATGATGTTCTTTTGAAAACGGCCGCCTAATGCATCGTTTTCGACATCATGCGTATCGCCCATTCTGAATCGTAAATAACG
>Ga0247815_10000195_pt1 | contig 47424 bp, 48 predicted proteins | sample UWRJL194509B1_FD_181014 | JGI IMG/M metagenome (GOLD analysis project Ga0247815, IMG submission 181014) | Plant litter microbial communities from Arlington Agricultural Research Station in Wisconsin, United States - UWRJ-L194-509B-1 | ecosystem: Environmental > Terrestrial > Plant litter >... | reverse complement strand
GCCGAAATTCTGAACGTACATTTCGGACACATCGCCCACCAGTAGTACGGTTTGCTGTACCTTACGGGCATCTTTTACGAGATTACTCACAGCTTTCAGCTTGTCGTAATATTCCTTGCCCTGCTCATACACTTTTTTCACTTCGTTGAAGTTTTTAACGACATTGCTCACAGTCGAAGAAGTCTGCACGATTTCGTTCGCAGAGTTGATAATCCCTGAAGCCAAATTAGCGGGGTCGGTTACAACCCACTGGGCTTTTGCTGACGGTGCTACGGCGAGCATCAGTGCCGTACACACCAGATACAATACTTTTTTCATTGTTCTGAATTTTTAAATGTTAATGACTATTGATTTGAATTGTCCCGCCGTTGCATTGCGATATGCTTAATGGCGAGTTCTACGTTGCCGTCCAGTTCCGCAGCAAGCTGCATCACTTCCATTTTTTCGGTTTCTTCGGTCGTATAGGCGAGGTATTCTTCCAAACTAACTTCGGTGGCATATACTGCCGAGTGTGTTCCACCTAAGCCAATCCAAACCTCTTTGTACAGGCGGCTGGCATCGTTGTTCATATTGATGGAAAGTACCTGACCTTTTTCCTTGTCGGTAAGCCCCAACATTGCCTGTATGTCATCGAACTTGTTCATATACTTGCGTTGGTCAAGCAGGATTTTACAGTCGGAGTTATTGATGATACTTTCTTTCACAATGGGCGACTGGATGATGTCGTCAACCTCTTGTGTAACTACAATCGCTTCCCCGAAAAACTTACGCACGGTCTTAAAGAGATACTTAATGTATTCTGCCATTCCCTCTTTAGCAATCGCTTTCCAGGCTTCTTCAATTAGTATGAGCTTTCTGACACCTTTTAGCCTGCGCATCTTGTTAATGAACACTTCCATAATGATGATGGTCACTATGGGAAAGAGGATTTTGTGGTCTTTGATCGCATCAATTTCAAACACGATAAACCGTTTGGAAAGCAGATCTAACTGCTTATCGGAGTTCAGCAGGTAATCGTATTCGCCGCCTTTGTAGTAGGGTTCGAGTACGTTCAGAAAATTGGCAATGTCAAAGTCTTTTTCCCTTACCTGCTTTTCTTCCAACACCTTGCGGTAATCGCCTTTTACATACTCATAGAAACCGTTAAATGACGGGTAAACATCGTCCGTTTTGATACGCTCGATATAACCGCTTACTGCATTGGATAAAGCCACTTCTTCTGAACGGGTTGGCGGCTCATCATCACGTTTCCAAAGGGTAAGTATCAAAGTCTTGATACTTTCACGCTTCTCAATATCGAACACGCCATCATCGGTGTAGAAAGGGTTAAAGGCAATGGGATTGTCTTCGGTGTACGTGAAATAAACACCGTCTTCGCCTTTCGTTTTTCCTTTGATGAGTTCGCATAAGCCCTGATAGGAATTACCCGTATCTACCAACAATACGTGTGCATTTTGCTCGTAATACTGGCGTACCATATGGTTAGTGAAGAAGGATTTGCCCGAACCTGATGGACCAAGTATGAACTTGTTCCGGTTCGTGATGATACCCCGCTTCATAGGCAGGTCGGAAATATCCAAATGGATAGGTTTTCCTGTAAGCCTGTCAGCCATCTTGATACCAAACGGCGAGGGCGAATTGTGGTAGTTGGTTTCTTCCGTGAAGAAGCATAGGGCAGGCTCAATGAACGTGTAAAAACTTTCTTCACTGGGAAAGTCGCCTGCATTGCCGGGCATTCCTGCCCAATACAAAGTGGCTACGTCCGTAGTGTTGTGGCGTGGCTTACACTCCATTAAAGCCAATGCACTACCGCAATCATTCTTTAGCTGTTTCAGTTCCGCAGGGTCTTCCGACCACGCCATAATGTTGAAGTGCGCACGAATGGAAGATAGCCCGAAGCTGTGGGCTTCGTTCAGGTACTTTTCTATCCACTCTTTGTTGATTTGGTTGGCACGGCTGTAACGAGCCAGTGAGTGCATATTCCTTGCGGATTTCTCAAACTTTTGCAGGTTGTCTTCACTGTTGTCCAAAAACAAATACTGATTGTAGATGTGATTGCAGCTTAACAACACGCCCACTGGTGCGGCGAATGATAAACGGCAATCGCTCCGGTCGGTAGATAGCTTTTCAAAACGGGTGTCTGCCGATACCGTTCCGGGCAGGTCGTCTGTGTCCGATAAGGTATGCAGGCTTAACCTTTTGTTGCCTATGCGCACTTCTTCCGTTCCGAGTGCGATATCCTGCATAGGCGTTCCGGCTTCTCTTGATAGCGTGAGGTATTGCTCCAGTAATCCCTGCGTGTCTTCGGTTCCGATAATTTCATCTTCGGTCAGACGTTTCAGGCTCACAAAACCGCTATCGTTCACGATACGCTCAAACTGTGCCACCGCTTCCATAAAGCGATGTATCGTTTCCTGGTTCCTGATTTCCTTTGGTATCAGCGAACCTTTGCAAAGCGAACTGAAGTTGCTTTGCATCCGCATACGCTCTTTGGAGGTCTTTGTTAAGAAAAGGTAACAGTAATGATTTAAAAACGGTCGCTCGTTAAAATGGCGTTGGTAGGACTTTGCCAAAAAACTTTGGTTGTCGGCTGCCAAATCGGGCGCATAGTTCTCCTTAATGTACCAGTCCTGTTTGTGAATGACCGTAAAATCAGGCAGGGTTTTAATAGCCTTATGCCAGGCGGAGTGTATGGCTTCATATTCGGCTGAAGCTACCGTGAACAGTTCCGGCAAACGCACTTCAAAACAGGCGGTAATGTCCGCATCTTTGGAAAGGATGCAGTTGTTCTCTACTGCCAACAAAGGAAATTTGCTTTCCAGTGTGTTGGTCTTTGCAACATTTCTCATAGGGCATTCGGTTTAGAAGTGAATTTTAAATAGCGGTGTACAGGCTTGCGGCAGATGATGTAGCGGGGATGCCGTTTATTGGCTGCGATTTTCATCAGCCCGTGTTCGCCGTACTTCCTGTTGAGGGAAAAGGTCTGCCATACAATGAGCAAAGCACCGCCCGCACCGAGGAAAAGGCAGATGTAAGAGTTTACGCCTGCCATATACAGTATCATCACGAAAATGAGCGTACCGAGCAAACCACCAGCAAAGATGAACAGGTATTGCGCCTTTAAGCCTTTGAACTCAACCGTTCTTCCGATGCCTTTATTAATATTGTAATTCATAAGGCAAAGGATTAAAGGAAGAATGAACGCAGAATGGTAGCCGCTACAATCAGAAAGATACACGCACCGAACCACGAAGCCGCAGTCTTCGACGTATCAGGGTCGCCGGAACTGAATTTGTTGTAAACCTTAACGCCCCCTATCAAACCGACGACCGCACCGATGGCGTAAATTAACTGGGTTGCGGGGTCGAAATAAGAGGTTACCATTTGGGTAGCCTCATTGATACCTGCCGAGCCGTTTCCCTGTGCGAAAACTCCAATTGCTGACAGCATAGCCGCTGCCGTCAGTAAAACTTTTTTTCTTTGTTTTTCCATAATTGAAACACATTAATTTGTTACTGTTTATCCCGCACCTTGCGAGCTTTCGGGACAAATGTCTTATGGAAAAAGAGGCACTATAAGAATGTGGCAGTCAAAGGAAGTATTTGGCTGTGAGTGGCTGGGTAGTGGCGTGCTGTCATAAAAAAGCCAAACTTTTACAGGTAATGTTTCCTATGTCAAATATGAAATCAAAGCGTAACGTTGAAATGTATTAAATCTATGTTGAGTTACCGTAATTTGTTCATATATTTGCGTATTAGGCTATTTTTATGACAAGAAACGATATAAATAGAATTCGGGTAGTATTAGCTGAAAAAAGCATTGCTAATAAATTACTAGCTGAGAAAATGAAAAAGAGTCCTACTACTATTTCTAGATGGTGTAACAATGAAATGCAACCTTCTTTAGAAACATTAGTGGAAATAGCAAATCAACTTGATGTTGATGTTAGAGAACTTTTAAATTCGACTAAGTGAACAAGACAAATAAGAGTATTAAGAAAAATATCAAAGCTATAAGTTCAGAAACACTGAATGGCGAAAATTATTCCCGAAATGATTTTGCACGAAGTATTCTAAATTATCCGGCAATGATGGTTCCGTCTGTTCAAGAACCAATTATAGAAAGGCTTTCTGAGGCACTCAATAAAAATGTTTCCCTGTTAGATCCTTTTATGGGGGCATCAAATACGCTTGTTACTGGGATGAAATACGGAATGAATGTATTTGGTCAAGATATAAATCCTCTTTCAATTTTATTAAGCCAGGTAAAAACTAATTTTTATCAAAAAGATGAGCTTGTTGATGCCGATCAAAGAGTAATCAGTTGCATAAATTCAGATACATCAGATGTTATAGAAATTTCATTTACAAATATTAATAAATGGTTTACCGAAGATGTTCAAATTGATTTGTCAAAAATCTATAGAGCCATAAGAAGAGAACCTAATCTTAGAATAAGAAAATTCTTCTGGGTGGCATTAGCTGAAACAATAAGGTTAACAAGCAATGATAGAACATCAACTTTTAAGCTGCATATGCGTCCTATTGAGGAAATAAATGCACGGCAAGTTTCCGCACTAAAAACTTTTAGCTCCACATCAAAAAAGAATATCAAAAATTTTGTTGACTACATTTCTGTACTGGTAGAAAAAGGACACATCAAGAAAGGAAAATATACTAAAAATGCTGAAGTAGTATGGGGAGATACTAATTCAGGTATTAACACCAAAAAAACCTTTAATCTGTTAGTAACCTCTCCGCCGTACGGCGACAATCAAACTACCGTAACTTATGGTCAATTTTCTTATTTACCCTTGCAATGGATACCACTTGAAGATATTGACTCTGCTATTGAAATGGACTATTTAAAAACAGCCCAGGCTATTGACAATAGTAGCTTAGGAGGACAGATAAAAGAGAATATTAATGATATAGAAGAACGAGTTTTTGACAAATCGAAAACATTGAAAAAATTTATTAATCAATTCAAAAATGGTGAAAGAAAAAAAGCAGAGAAGGTTACAAGGTTTATAAACGATTTGGATAATAGCATAGATAAAATGCTTCCTCGTATGAGAGATAATTCTTTTTTAGTTTGGACAATTGGTAATCGAAATGTGAATAAACAGGTAGTTCAAAACGATCTTATCTTGAATGAATTATTTGCTTCTAAAGGCGTTAATCTGTTTACAGATTTAGAGAGAGATATATTGAGTAAAAGAATGCCAGGAAGAAATAATTTTTCGGATATGATGAGTAAAGAGAAAATCTTAATTTTCAAAAAGACGAACTAATGGCTAAACAAAAATACCATTTTGACATAACCCCCCATATTGTAAAACAATTAGGGGAGCAACTTGTACCCGATGAAGTTACAGCACTATTGGAGTTAATTAAAAACTCATATGATGCCGATGCGTCTTACGTCTCTATTGAAATTAATACAAGTGGGGAATACGCAAAAGAACAAGTTTTTTATCCGAGACAAAAAGGATTTATTGTCGTAGAAGATGATGGATTTGGGATGGATGAAAAAACTATTATGAAATCTTGGTTATTGATTTCATATTCTAATAAAAGAAACCAAAGTGGTCCAAAAGAAAAAACACCAGACGGGCGAACTCCTCTAGGAGAAAAAGGCCTAGGAAGATTGAGTACACAACGACTTGCCAACATTTGCGAAATATTTACAACTAAAATAAACGAGCAAGGAACTCATATTGCGTTTAACTGGAAAGATTTTGAAAAGGAAGAAGCTTTAAGCGACGTCAATATAAAATACGAATCATTCGATAGCAAAAAGAAGAATGGGACTACGCTTTTGTTAACCGACCTAAATAATTCGGAGGTTTGGCAAGGTAAAAACTTAGAGAAATTTAAAGGACAAATTCTCCAAGTAATATCTCCATATAAAGAGAATAGACCTTTTGAAGTTTATCTTAAAGTAAACGGACAATCTATAGAATTAGATAAGTTCAATGAAGGACTCTCCGATTTAGCGATTTCAAATTTTACCTTCACTATTAAAAAAAATATTCTGACTATTTCGGGAAAATCAAGGTTAGCAAAATTCTTAGGAAATGATATAGACTCGAAGGAAGCTTACCACAATTTTGTTGAAGTTGATAATGGGAAAAAACTGTATGAATATTTCCAAAGTAAAATAAGCGATTTACAGAAATCCGAAAATCCCTATTTTATAAATTTTGAAAGAAAGTTTGATATTGATAAGGATATTGTATTGGAAATAGCAAATGGAGAAAAAGCAAATCCTGGCGAATTTTCCGGTACAATAAATGAGTTTTCATATAAAGAGGAACAACTAAAAAATGAAGACACTATAAAAGATATTTTTGGGAAATTCGAAAGCTATAGAGATTTTGCTCAAGCCCAAATTGGAATTAAGATTTATAGAAATGGATTTGCGGTCTTGCCTTATGGTATTGACGATAGCAATAAAGATTGGTTAGGACTTTCAAGTTCACAAACAAAAACTTCGTTTTACGATTTAAGACCTGATAACGTAATTGGGTATGTTTCTATTGATGAAGGAAGAAATTATGAATTGAAAGACAAAACAGATAGATCGGGCTTAATATCAAATCCTTATTCTAGGAACTTTTTTATTTTGGTACATTTTATTAAGGATCAAATCAATTTATACCAAAGGTCTATCAGACGAAATTACAATGACTTTATCAACATATATAAAGTTGAAAATAATGGTATTAAAACAGTTAATCAAGCGTTTAAAGAACTTAAAGAGACTAAAGCAAAAACAGAAGAGGTAAAAGATGATTTCAAAAAATCGAAAGCTCTTGTTAGCAACTCAATAAAAGCTCTCGACAATACGAGTAAAATTGTAAAAAACGATCCTCTTTTTACTACAGATTTAGAGAAAGAAACTGCTCAAAGAATAGATTCACTTACAGAAGAGTTAAAGGCAATTGAAAATACACTTGAAAGGCTTGAAACTGTTATAGCAAAAACTGAAAGACTCAATGAGGTCATTGATATACTAGAGCCCAAGATTCAAATCTTAGAGGAGCAACTAACTAACTTTTCGGAATTAGCAAGTTTAGGATTAACTGCGGAGTCAGTGAGTCACGAATTTGCTTCTATCGCAGACAGATTAGCAGAAAAAGCTTCTTTTTATGCTACAAAATTGCAAGGTAAAAAATTAAACGATTCAGATATATATGTTCTGATCGAGTACATTAATACAACTGTAAACGGTTTAAAAATTCAGTTAAAGCATCTTGACCCTACTTTAAAATATAACAGAGAGAAAAAGTCATCTTTCAAATTATTAGATTTTTTTAAAGATGAGAGGGACTATTATAATAACAGATTTGAGAAGCAACAAATTGAATTTAGTATTATAAATAATGATGATTTTTCAGTTACAGTGAATAGGGGGAAGCTTGTTCAAATTATTGATAACCTCTTGAACAATTCAGAATACTGGCTTATTGAGAAAAAAAATAATGAGCCGAATTTTAGTCCTTCTATTACCATAAAAATAGAAGCACCGTGGATTTATATTTCAGATAATGGATTTGGTATTACACCAGCAATAGAAAATCAAATATTTGAGCCATTTGTAACTACCAAGCCCAAGGGGGAAGGAAGAGGCTTAGGCTTATTCATTGTTCAGCAACTATTAGATTCATCAGGATGCACAATCGCTTTGGAACCTATCAGAAACGAACACAAAAGAAAATACATTTTTGCTATTAACCTTTCTAACATCATTGTGAGCTAATGGAGAATAATGCATCAACTAAAATCCAAGGGGAAGCTTCCACTGTTTTACCAAATCAAGATTTACGAAATAAAGCTATAGAAACAACAGTTACTTTATTGGATGCAGAAAATATAGCCCATATCATTTATGTAGATGATAAATTTGATATTGAAGGTCAGAAAGAAGTATATAAAGCTCGTTTAATTGAGCTAAAAAATAATGAGAATTATATTGGAAGTGATACATTCAATGGCCTAGATTGGACAGGACCTATACCAAGATTTGAAAGTTTAATCTTAGAGCTTTGGGATGCTTCAGAAAATAAATCGGAGTTATTGTATGAAGTTTGCACACATATTAGAGACGAAGAAAGTGCAAATATTATTCCTGCTTTAGAAATCAAAAATTGCTACGGAGATAGAATTAAATTAATGACTCCGGACGAATGGGTGACGGAAAAATATCAAATTATAAAAGATCTCGAAGAAGGGAAAAGAGCATTATGTTTGTTTGATTTCGAGTTTCAAAGTGGTAATAAACTTATACCAGGGCGAAATGGTGCTGAGCTTGCTAAATTACTTATAGATGAACAAGATTGTACAGACAGGGTTGTCTGTGGTATTTTCTCCCACAAATTTACAGAAGAACAGGAAGATGAATTTAGAGAAAAATACTCTACAGATTATAATATAGAAGACAGCCGATTTTACACTATATCAAAACGGAGATTTGCTTTTGATCCTCAGATAACAGGATTTGCAGAAGGAATAAAGAACTTGCTATTACTGCCGTATATTGAGCAGTTAAAGACAGAATCATTAATTGTTTTAGAAAAATCTAATACTAAAGCTGGAGATCGCATAAAAAAAATGACTCCAAAAACCTTTAATCAAATTATTCAAAAATCATCGTTAAAAGAAGGAGTTTGGGAGATTAGTACTCTATTTAGATTGTATGGCATACTATCTAAGGAAGAGAATTATAATATGATTTCGGATTCAGCAGTAAGACAAAAATTCAATGATTCAATTAAAAAGATTAGAGAAATAGATTTAAAGGATACAGGCTATAATACGACTATCTCAAATCCACAACTTACCAACCTCAGAAACAGTGAATTATACTTGTCAGGCGAGGTGATTAATAAGTTACATTTACCTTTAACAAATGGTGACATTTTTGAAATAAAAGGCAAACAATACATTTTATTGGTACAACCGTGTAATCTAGCCCTTCGTGCTGAAGGTGATAACTGTGGGAAAAGGGATTATAACTATGATGCAGGGATGCTTATTCCCTTAAGGCAGATTCCGAAGGATAAATTAAACATTACAACTGAAGAAGTAAAAATTGCTGAAAAATCTGATAAATTTTACGTTGCCTATTTCCCAGGTTTTCAGATTGTTTCTCTTGATATATTAGATTTGTCAGTCTTTAATGAAGATGGAAAAGCCAGCATTGATTTTAGTGTTACGTCATTAACTAATGATGTAATACACTTCCCTTGGCTTAAGAGATATGAGTATATTCATAAAGCCTCATTACATTATGAAACTAAAATTCTTGAATTTACAACAATAAAAGAGAGTATCACAAAATCTATAAATCAGAAACGTGGTGCTCTTCAGAGTTCTGAAGGGGAGCAAAAAGATCAATTAAAACAAGAGATAGGAATTTTGCAAAGTCATTTGAATAACACTGAAAAAAATATCTTTGAAATCTCTGACTTAGCTAAATTTAAAATTGATTGTTCCAAAATTTACAATGAAAACAGAATATTAAATACAAATATTAGACGAGTAAAGCATTATAAATCTCCTTATTCGGATGATTTGTTACAGAAGTTTATGTTGTATCTATCGAGAAATGCCTTTGAACACGATTTTACAAATGGTTAAAAAGAAAAGGCATCATTACATTCCAAGATTTTATTTGAAGAGATTTTCTGTTAATAATGAAGGAAAATTTCTAGGACTTTATAATCTAAATAATCGAAGGTTCGTACAGAATGCACCCTTAAAAAGTCAGGCTTATGAAAATTTTCTTTATGGCGAAGATGATGAAATAGAAAATGCTCTGGCTGAAATGGAAGGCAACGTTTCTCAGATGTTTAATTATTGGACAGATGAAAGATTACTTTATCCACCGTCACCAGAAACCAATGGTTTTAAACTATTAAAAAGATTTATTTTATACCAAGCTTTTAGGACACCGAAGTCTGGTAGTGACATAATGGAAATGCTAAATCAAGGAATGAAAACTTTTGTAAAAGAATTCAAGCCTGACTTGTGGGAAAGTTTTAAAGATGGAACTTTAGTACACGATAACCCTGTTCTCCTAGGGCTTTTCAGATCAATTGAACACGAACACTTATTAGATTATTTGGAGTGTAAGTTTTTAGTGAATTTATCCTTATTGCCATTTATTACATCTGATGCGCCCGTAATTTTTTATAATCAATTGATGGAGCAGGCAGATAACTATGTGGGCGCAACTGGTTTTGTAGCAAAAGGACTTCAAATTTTTTATCCAATACATCCAAGATTAATGATTTGTTTCTATGATCCTATTATATATGATTTTGGAAATGGTTGTGAAAATTGTTGTTCCACAGAATCTATTGACGAGGTACATCAATTAAATGGTTTGCAACTTATTAATTCTAAATCACAAGTCTTTTTCGATGATTTAATTTCAGAAGAATATGTCGTAGAACTTTGCAAACATTTTGAAAAATACAGAGGAACATCAAAAAATATTAACCGAATTATTAATCAGGGGAACCGAAAATTCTTTTTGACAAGTTCAGAAGATGTTCATATCGATTTGAGTTTAGATTTTTTAAAATTAAAAGTTGATCCTAAGGATTTTAAAAATGGAATTACTCCATTAAGACATTCATCATTGGAACGCAGAGTCCACTAAGATAATTTTTCTCTACTTCTACTTTTATCAAAGAAGGTGGTTAGGATTTTATTTACCACCATCAATTATAGTGATAACAATAGGGAGCTTGCTTACACAAACTCCCCAATGTCAAAATCACTCAAATCACTTTTCCGCAAGGTGGAAGAACTGTCGTTGCTTTCAGTTGAAAGTGTGTTATCCAAAAGCTCGGCAATTTTTCGGGATGCACCCTCTATGGAATTTTCCAGTAGGCTGAATAATTCAGTTCCCTGTAATTTCTGAACTATGGCTACCGCTGTTTCCTTTTGAGCCTGTTCCAAATTTTCTTTTTGGAGCAATGCCCCTACGGAGCTTAGTTCGTCGTAGGTAACCCCTTGGGCAAGACTATTATCGCCACCGGATATTCCGTACCTGTTCCATTCTTCTTCCTCTTCTTCCAAATCAGGCATATTGCTGAAAACTTCGTCCAGTTCTTCCTGCGGAATTTGCATACCGACGTTTTCGTTCTCGTCGTATTCGATGTCTAAATTATCAGGGTTTATCTCCAGTTCCGTTATTTGGCTTTCATTTGCAGTGTTTGGCACTGAATGGCTTTTTACGGGCTTGGGCTGACCCATAATATCGGGCAGGTTTGGGTTCACTTTCTCCTGCTGCATCGGCTTTTGCTGCGACCTTTTATGAATGACAATCTTATCCTGCACAAGCAGGACAATGACTATCAGCAGGCAAATCACAATTACTATTTCCATAATCAAATACTTTAAAAAATGGGTTTAAACTTTTCGTTGAAATCATCGGTAATTGCTTTCTCAAACATTTCAAAATGATGTTCCAGTATATTGTCGAGGTAGGCATACAACGGTATCTCATCTTTACCAATGACCTGAACAATACGGGATAACCGTTCGTGATATTCCTGCCGGATATAAATGCTTTTGTCGCCCCGCTTTGTCATAGAGTGGGTTTTCAAAAAATGTTCGCCGTAACTACCGTCAAGGTTTTTCTTGGTACGGCTCCGTTCTCTTTGTACTGGTTTGCCCGGTAACAAATCTTCCTGCTTTGCCTCTTCTTTTGCAGCTTCCTTTTCCGGTTCTTGGAGTGGTTCAGGTGGAAGCTGTATGCCGTCTTTTTTAATGCCGTCAACCATCAGGTTCATCATCAACTCTTCGTCGATGTCGGGCGTGACTTTTCTTTTATTATCTTTCTCCATAAGGCTATAATTGAATGATTTTTAAAAACTCATTGATGAACAGGTCTAACTGGCAGGCTTTCATCAAACGTTCATCAGGCGGCAGTACGGTAGAACGGAAAACCATTTTACTGTCCGCTTCGCTTTCTTTGCGAAAACGGGTGCTATTCTTGACTTGGTTTTGCATCAGGCTAAATCCCAGTTGCTCAATAAGCTGATTGTACACGTCATATAAGGGTGTGCTTTCCCTGCCGTCCACCTGGTTCCAAAACAGGTTAATGGTTTCTATGGACGTTTCGCCTTTTTTCATAATCACATCCCGCAAAAGCTGTGTGAAAATGAGGGTGCTTTCCATCACTACACGGTCTGCGATAATAGGTGTAAAAATGTGGTGCATTCCTGCCAACGCTTTCAGAATGCCGGGCGTGTTCACAGTTCCGGGCAGGTCAAAAAATACCACATCAACCGGAACAGCAGAAGCTGCTACAAATTCGTGTACCGCATCCAGTACGCTATCTGCTCTATGCTGTGTAATGGGATAGGCTTTTTTGTTGATGGTGGTAAATTGCTTGTAAGCCAGTTTTTTCAAAGCCTCATTTTCCATTACCATTGCCAAATCACGGGCTTTCATTTTCATTAAACTATGCTGCGGAAAATCTGCATCAAATACGGCTACGTTGTAGCCCAACCGATAGTGCATCGTACTTGCAACAAGCGTGGTAAATGTGCTTTTGCCAACACCACCTTTTTGAGAAGAAAAGGCGATAAACAGAGGTTTCTTTTTTGTGTCCATAATTTTAAAAATTTAAAGTGTACATAATCTTTGTTTGCAGGCTTGCAGGCGTCCTGGCAAGCCGTTCTGATTTCACGCTTTCATTCAGGAAAGCTATCAGGGTTGCCTGCGGGAAATACTGACTACCTGCTCCCTTGCAGTACAGCAGTCCTGTATTCATTCAGGTATTTTGTCAGGCAGGCTTGCCGTCATTCTTTCATTCCGTTTATCAATCCATCCATCAGGCGAGCCAGATAGTTGGATTGCAGGCGTTCACGCTTTCTTGCATTCCTGCCGTCTTGCATTCTTGCAATCAGGCAGGCAGGAAAACCTGCGTTCTTGAATGTGTGCGGGCTGCTCTTCCTGAAATACGGGCTGCCTGTCTTCCTGCCATCATTCAAAGGCAAAGAACCAATCAATTTCATTCGATTGTACAGCTATGGCAGTGTTTGGCGTTCAGAGGCAGCATTTGGCACTGGCGTACTGCACAATGCTTTCGGAAAGAGGGGCTTACTTTGTATTGTGATTTTTATTAACGGATTTATGCAAAAGTCTTTCGACATATCAAGGGGTAACGGGAACGGCAACAAGCCGTTTTTCCCTGTTACATTCAATCCGTCCCGCAGGGCGGATTTTTGTGTTCACCGGAACACGGCAAGTTGTGTTTTGAGGCACTCGAAACCGAGTTAGTGCCTCAAAACAACTTGCCCTTAGCAGGGGGCAGAAAACACTCTCCGAAGTCGAGGTTTTGTGTGGATTAAAAATGGATTAGTGATGAATGATAACAGTAACAACAAACAGAATAAGGGCGGGCGGACACCTAAAACCCACCCAAGCATCCACCGCCACGTTTTTCGTCTTACCGACGAGGAGAACGCTAAACTTTTATCGCTTTTTAAAGCATCGGGAATGCCCAATAAAGCAAAGTTTATCATTGCACTATTGTTCGGCAAGGAAATGAAATCAGTTAAAATTGATAAAGGAACAGTTGATTTTTATATGCGGCTGACTTCGTTTCACAGCCAGTTCCGTTCCATCGGCGTGAATTATAACCAGATTGTAAAGCTGCTTTACAAGAATTTTTCCGAGAAAAAGGCGGCTGCATTCCTGTACAAACTGGAAAAACAGACGGCTGAAATGGCGGTATTATGCCAAAAAATTATTCAAATCAGTGAAGAATTTGAAACAAAATACCTGAAAAAACAACCTTAGAAATGATAGCGAAAATTGGAAGAAGCGGAAATTTATATGGAGCATTGGCATACAATCAGCTTAAAGTGGAGAATGAGAACGGGCAAATTTTGTTCGCAAATAAGATGATTGAAACCGCAAGCGGTCATTATTCCGTTGCACAATTAGCCCAGTCTTTCGCTCCTTACCTTATTGCTAACCGCAATACCGAGAAACATACTTTGCATATTTCCCTAAACCCCGACCCGAAAGACAACGTAAGCGATGATAAATTTCGGGAAATGGCAGAGGAATTTATGCGGGAAATGGGTTACGGCGAACAGCCTTTTGTCGTATTCAAACACACCGATATTGACCGCAGCCACATTCATATGGTATCTGTTTGTGTCGATGAGCAGGGCAAAAAGATTTCGGACAAGTTCGAGAAAATGCGGTCTATGAACCTGTGCCGGGAGTTGGAAAGAAAACACGGGTTGATGCCCGCAACAGACAAAGAGCGTAATCAGAATGATAAGGTTTTTCGTCCGGTAGATTATCGGGCGGGCGATGTAAAAAGCCAAATCGCTTCGGTAGTCCGACACCTGCCGAATTATTACCAGTACCAAAGTTTAGGCGAATACAATGCTTTGCTATCTCTTTTCAATATTACCGCCGAGAAAATAGAGGGAGAATTACAGGGGCAGCTACAACAGGGTTTATTGTACATTCCCTTAAATGAAAAAGGCGAAAGAGCCGGACATCCGTTTAAGGCTTCCCTGTTCGGCAAGAGCGCAGGGCTACCTGCTTTGGAATTGCATTTTACGAAATGCAAAACAGCTTTAAAAGACCACCCAAGCAAGCAAACCCTAAAAGCTGCCGCTACCATGGCCCTGAAAACAACGAGCGATGAGCAGGCTTTTAAAAAGCAATTGGCTGAACAGGGCATTAACGTAGTGGTGCGCCGGAACGATACAGGTCGCATTTACGGAATGACTTTCATAGACCATAATTGTAAAACGGTTTGGAACGGTTCACGCTTAGAAAAGGAACTTTCTGCCAATGTCTTTAATGATTATTGGAACAATAACATCAACCCCGAACTTAAAGGAACTGTTCAGCCACAACCCAAAGTATCACACTCGAATGATATGGAGGATTTACCCAATGAAAAACCGCACCAACTATTCGACTTCTTAAATACTGAAAAACACGAAGACGGTTTGATTGAAGCATTGGGCGGTTTGCTTCCCGAAGCAAAGGGCGAAGATTACGAGGAACAGGATTTTGCCAATAAGATGAAGAAGAAAAGCAAACGCCAGAGAAAGAACAATTAGTTAAAACAGTTTTATGTTTTAGACATGGCAGAAGTTGCCTTATATCCTAAAAATACGCAGGGTAAAATACCTAAGATCACTAACACCCAAAACCAGAAAGGGTTCACAGCAGACAACCAAAGCCAACCCACAACCAGTATTATTAAACTACCAACTATCAGATTTTCTCTTGCTTTTCCTCCAATCTTTGTGGTAATTAATCCTCCTAAAAAACAGCTAAACCAGACACAAAAAAGTTTGATGATAAATTGAGAAATATTGGTGATAGCTAATTCCGGATTGATAAATATTTCCAAAGATGAAGGGAACAACATCCCTTGCATCTTAGCAAATACGGAGCTCAATAGTCCTATCGTTCCGAATCCTACTATAACGGAAAGTATCTTTCTGTAATTCATAATTTAATTTAGTTTAAAATTCAGCTGGTCTTCCGTTAATACAATTGGATCGGTCATTATTTTTTGTACATCTGCATCAGATGCAGCTCTGAATGAATGGACAAACCGGTTTAATTTTTCTCCACTATCAGGGATAAATGATGCCGCATTATTTTTTGCATTTCTCTGAAATTTCTGAATCATGGGTTGCATGATGTTATCATAGCTGGCACAAGCCGTTTTTAAATCATAGGGATTCTCGTGAATAAAATGGGCCAAGGCTTTTGCTCCGTAAATGGATAACGATGCTCCCATTCCTGAAAGTGCGGTAGGACAATAGCCCGCATCTCCCAATAAAACTACATTTCGGTTTACTAAAGTTGGTGAATTTATCATACCCATTTTATCAATAAATATAAGGCCATTATTCACGAAACGATCTAATAAATGCTGTACATCTTCATTGTATCCAGTAAAAGATGTTTTGAGTATTTCATCGGCTTTATTTTGAATGGATGCTAAATCTCCTTTGTCATGTATGTAACACTGAATAGCTATTTCATCGGAAGCAATGGGGTAAATAGACAGCATCTTATTCACATCAATATAAATATTGAATTTGCCGATCTCATAAGAATGATGCTCTTTCAATCGTCCGCCCATATAAAGCACATTAAAATCCTCCAGCGTACTTTCGGGAAAATAATTCTGTCTTGTTGTAGAGCGTAATCCTTCTGAAACGATAAGAAGGTCGGTTTCCAACACGGATCCGTTGTTGAGTAAGATGTTGACTTTGTTTTCATCATACGTTAGTTTTTCAACAGAAGATGAAAAAAGAATATCCACTTCATCCTTTAGGTCGTTGTATAGAACGTGATGCAGTCCGCCTCGTGTTATCAATACCGAACGCTCAATATTCTCGTTCATTTTCTCATAGCTAAGACCTTGTATAATTGTATCGTTTGATTCCCTGAAATTTACAAATTCCGATGGTGATGATGCTTGCTGCAATTGTTCTGCTAATCCTAGTTCGTCCATAATACGAACCCCGAAACTCTTGAGCGAAATAAGAAACCCAGACTTGCTGAATGATGCAGCTCTTTCCAAAACAGTTACTTTATGACCTTGTTTGCTTAATAGTTTTGCTGCAGTTAATCCGGCGATGCCTCCTCCTGAAATCACAATATTTTTTTTCATTGTTTCTAAACTTTAATTTTATATTGCAAATTTATTTTTATATTTACAGATAAAATAGTCCAAATTAAACCAATAATAGTCCAAAAAATTATGTTTGATGAAAGGCTTAAAATGAGACGACTGGCTGAAAAACTCGGACTCTCCCTATCTTCTATTGAAGAAGAAATAAAACTTTTGCATTTCAACCAATTGAACATTGTGGACTTGATGCCCGAGATGTTATTAATGGTTCGTTCCTTGATTGCCAGCCAGACTTTTGCCTATAAAAGAAAACCAATCGGGGTGATACAAAAAGGTTTGCTTATTTCATTTCAAAATATTTTTATTACGGAAGAAACGGGCAAAGCAATTGGTAAAAGAGCTTTGAACAATCAGCCACATGTTCGCATGATGCCTTCGCATTTAGAGAGCGTAGTGTTATTTCCTAGAGATGTTCACGTACAACAAATCACCATTTTAATTGAACTGGAATACCTGAAACATTTTGTCGGAAACGATGCAGATAAATTATCTTATCTTTTTGATATAGAAAAAACCTTTTGGATAGAAGAATTTATGTCACCTGAAATGACTGATTTAGTTTCTCAATTGGCTAATCTTTCAACAGAAAACATTTTATCGCAAGCCTTCTATCGGTTAAAAGCACTTGAACTTATTTATTTACTTTTCAGTAATTTATTAAAAAGAGAAAAAACAGAACACCATCATCTTAGCAATGCCGAAATTGATGCAGTTTATTTGGTTCGAAACACGATAGCATCAAATCTGGAAAAACCACTTACCAAAGATGAACTGGTAAAACTCAGTGGTATGAATGAGCTAAAACTACGAAAAATATTTACACAGGTTTTTGGCAAAGGAATTTACGAATATTATAATCATCTGCGTATGCAAAAGGCGGCAAGACTTTTAAGGCAAGATGACCTCTCAGTTTCAGAAGTAGGCTATCAATTAGGATTTAGTAATTTGAGTTATTTCGGGAGATTATTTGAAAAACATTTTGGATTAAAACCGAAGAAGTGGAGTGATAAAAATAGAATCTAAAAACTTTTTATAGCATATTGATATTACCAAACAATGCCAAACAAAGCCAATGGGTGCCACTTTCTTATAGCCACTCTATAGAGCCTCTAAATTCACGCCCGAACATTAAAAATTAAGATAATGCAAGGAGAAGACGATTTAAGAGGACTTGCCAAGATTATGGCATTTATGCGGGCAGTCAGTATTCTTTTGGTGCTAATGCACCTTTATTGGTTCTGCTACGGTTTCTTTTTAAAACGTGGGTGGACGTTGGAAGTCATCAACAAAATACTGGGCAATTTCGACAGAACAGCAGGTTTGTTCTCACATACCTTTTACACCAAAGCATTTGCTTTGGTTTTGTTGGCTTTGAGTTGCTTAGGGACGAAAGGCGTAAAGAATGAGAAGATAACTTGGTCTAAAATATATGTGGCTTTGGGCATTGGCTTTGTTCTATTTTTTCTTAATACACCACTGTTAAAGCTATCCCCGGCAACAGGAACTTTCCTGTATATCCTTACTATCTCGTTAGGTTATATCGCCTTGCTGATGGCGGGTGTATGGATGAGCCGATTGCTGCGCACTAACCTGATGGACGATGTTTTCAACAACGAAAACGAGAGCTTCCAACAGGAAACCAAGCTGATGGAAAACGAGTATTCCGTCAACCTGCCCACCAAATTTTACTACAAAGGCAAGTGGAACAATGGTTGGATAAACATTGTAAATCCTTTCAGGGCATCTATCGTATTGGGTACTCCGGGTTCAGGAAAATCCTATGCCATCGTAAACAACTACATCAAGCAGCAGATTGAGAAAGGATTTAGTATGTATATCTACGATTTCAAGTTCGACGACCTTTCGACCATCGCTTACAATCACTTACTGAAGCATCGGGACAAGTATAAAATTCAGCCGAAATTCTACTTGATAAATTTTGACGACCCACGCAAGAGCCACCGTTGCAATCCACTCAATCCCGACTTTATGACGGACATTTCAGATGCTTATGAAGCGGCTTACACCATAATGCTGAACCTCAACAGGTCGTGGATACAGAAACAAGGGGATTTCTTTGTAGAAAGCCCAATTATCTTACTTGCAGCAATAATTTGGTATCTGAAAATCTACCAGGACGGTAAGTATTGCACATTCCCACACGCTATTGAATTGCTGAATAAAAAGTATTCGGACGTGTTCACGATTTTAACTTCCTATCCCGATTTGGAAAATTATTTGTCGCCCTTTATGGATGCTTGGCAAGGCGGCGCACAAGACCAGTTACAGGGGCAAATTGCTTCTGCAAAAATTCCTTTATCAAGAATGATTAGCCCGCAATTGTATTGGGTAATGACGGGCGACGATTTTACGCTTGACATCAATAACCCGAAAGAGCCTAAGATTTTATGCGTGGGCAATAATCCCGACCGTCAGAATATTTATTCGGCAGCTTTAGGTCTGTACAATTCAAGGATTGTAAAACTCATCAATAAGAAAGGACAGTTAAAGAGTTCTGTTATCATAGATGAACTGCCCACAATTTACTTCAGGGGACTGGACAACCTTATCGCAACGGCGAGAAGTAATAAGGTGGCTGTTTGCCTGGGCTTTCAAGACTTTAGTCAATTAACCCGTGATTACGGCGACAAAGAGAGTAAGGTAATTCAAAATACGGTAGGTAATATATTCAGTGGTCAGGTGGTTGGAGAAACCGCAAAAAGCCTTTCAGAACGTTTCGGTAAGGTATTGCAGAAACGCCAAAGTATGACGATAAACCGCAATGATAAATCTACCTCTATCTCAACACAGTTAGATAGCCTTATTCCGGCTTCCAAAATTTCAACGCTTACACAAGGTACGTTCGTGGGTTCGGTATCAGATAACTTTGATGAACGAATTGAGCAAAAGATATTCCACGCTGAAATTGTGGTAGATAATGAAAAGGTGGCTGCCGAAACCAAAGCCTATCAGAAGATACCGCAAATTTTATCCTTTGTAGATGAACAGGGCGAGGATAAGGTGAAGCAGGAAATTGAGACTAATTACCGTCAAATAAAAAAAGATATTTTGAATATTATTGAAAATGAAATGGAGAGACTTAAAATTGACGTGAACAAGCAGCATAAATAATGAAATGAGAAATGTAAAAAACATTGGTTAATATGTTTTAAACAAGGTTATATAAGCACAAAATCAGTTGTTCAAACTATTTTAAAATAGTAAGACTAACTATAAAAAGTCGCATTTTTCAATTCATCAGTAATAAATAGTATATTATCTCACAGTTTTCCACCATTGAGTAAATCTTTGCATATTATCATCAAGTCTGACTATCTCTCCAATCATTGGCGTTGCCAAACGATAGGATTTATTTATAGATAACTCAGAAATTTTCTGAAGGGGTTCGTACCACGGATGTTTTGCCAATGTGAATTTAGAATTGTGAATTGGTAACATATTTTTGGCTTTGAGCTCGTCGGTAGCATTTGCTACTTCTTCAGGTAATTCGTGTACCGAATGCCAAGCTGTATCATACTGCCCACATTCCATAATCGCCCAGTCAATCTTTGGATATTTTTCCGAAATTTTACTAAAGCGGTTACTATATCCACCGTCGCCACTGTAATAAATATTAAGTTCAGGAGATGCAATAAGAAAAGATAACCATTGACTTTGCTCCGTCTTAAAACCACGACCCGAAACGTGATGAGTAGATTCTGTAGTAATCATAAAATTAGGCTTTACCTGAATTGTATCCCCCCAATCCTTTTCAATGATTTGTAATTGATTATAACCCCATCTTTCATAATGAGCACCTGCTCCTAAACCGCATATTACTTTCCGCACTTTTAGGCGTAACGCTTTTGCAGTTTTATAATCTAGATGGTCATAATGGTCGTGTGAGAGAAGCATATAGTCTATATCAGGCATATCTTCAACTGTGTAGATATCACTGCCCCGGTAAGCTTTAACAGCTCCCGGTATTGGTGAAGCGTATCCGCTAAATACAGGGTCAACCAAAATTTTAACACTATCTAATTGAAGAAAAAAAGATGAATGTCCAAACCATACAAGAACGTTAGCGTGTTTAGGAATATGCTTCAAATCTGTTTTTATGGATGGCAAGGAATCTAAGGGTTCGCGATGTGGATAATCATAAAATAGTGTTTTAAAGAGTTGTCCAATTGTACTATAACCTTTAGAAAGATGTGGTTTTTCTTCGATATTTCTAAACTTTCCGTTTTTATAATGTGGAGATTTCTCAACTGCTGCTAATCTATCTCCCTGGGGTACAGAACCAAATTTTGGTAACTTCGTATAGAAATAAAAAGCTGTAACTAAAACTATTATAAACAGTAGTATAACAAACATAATTCTCTTAAATATCTTAATAAATTTTCTCATTTAAACTATTTATCTTTTAGATGCCCTAATTATTCAATGTTCAAAACCTTTAATTCCAAAAGCTCACATAAATTCAAAAGAAATAATAAATTTTTAATATTAATATTCGATTTGGTGGCACGAAATAATCGATAAACAATAATTATTCAGGTTGAGCAAATTTATACAACATATTAAATACATTCTATATTGATATACAATAGTATACTTGACAGCTAAAAGACTATCCAAATACCATCGTTTCATAATTCTATATGCAGTTGCTGCTCTTTAAGCCGACGTGATTATTTTTTTCTTATTTTCAAATTGTGGTTTCGTCCCCATTTTTCCAAGGGCAAAGCAATTTCCTGTAAGCTTAATCCATAATCGTTAATAATATATTCTACCTTCACGGGATAACCATCTATAACATTTCTATCAATTAACAGGTTTTCTTCCAAATGTTTAAGTTCTTTAGACAGAACCCTATTAGTTATTTTAGGTATAGAATTTAAAATTTCGTTGAACCGCTTATTACCTTGATAAATCGACAAGATAATTGGCATTTTCCATTTTCCACCAATGACAAACATAGCATCTTGGATGGCGTTGATTTTCTCCTGAAAATATTGCTCTTTTTCCGTCATAATAAATTAAGTATACTTTTGTATACAGGTATCAAATATATATCTTTTAAGCCGTATTTTTGTATAGAACTTTTAAAATTTTTAGAAAATGAAAACAATATTCATCACTGGAACATCATCAGGAATTGGTAAGGCAGCCGTTAAATTATTTCAACAAAAAGGTTGGAAAGTCATCGCAACAATGCGTGAACCTGAAAAGGAAACGGAACTCAATCGATTAGATAATGTAGTTCTTTTACCATTAGATGTTACCAACCTACAACAAATTAGTTTGGCAGTAGAAAAAGCAGTCTCATTTGGTCCAATTGACGTCGTTGTAAACAATGCAGGATATGGACTTATGGGTGCATTGGAATCCTTTTCCGATGAAAACATTGTTAAACAGGTGGAAACTAACTTTTTGGGGACAGTTAGGGTAACACAAGCTTTTATACCCCATTTTAGAGAAAATAAAAAAGGCTTGTTCATCAATATAACATCCATCGGAGGACATACCAGTTTCCCTTTTACCAGTATATATAATGGTACAAAATGGGCTGTTGAAGGCTGGAGCGAATGTCTTTCTATAGAACTTTCGATGTTTGGTGTTGGTGTTAAGACGGTAGCTCCAAGTGCAACAAAGACAGAACTTTTTAACCATAATTCCGATGTAAATGCTCTACCTTTTTATGACTCAGCGGAAGAAAAAATGCTTAGTATGATTAAACCCGATTCTTCACCTGATGAAATTGCTGAAGTAATTTTTGAGGCAGCAACTGACCAAAAAGACCAGCTTCGTTATTTTGCAGGGAAGAAAGCTAAGGCTATTTACGATAGACGCCAACAAATTGGGGCGGAAGCATCTGTAAAAGAAATCAAAAAGATTTATTTCGACGGGTTGTAATCTATAAACTGGATTTAATCGTTTCTCGATTATAGAATACATAGATGAACAATTCAATTTATTGCGTAATTATTTTAGTGATATGTTGCGTTTACTAATAGGAAAAAAACTGTCAACTTCTAATTTGTGCGTGGCTGAAATTGTATACCTGTTAGAATAAGTAACCCCAATGCTTTATAGAATTGTTCAAGACAAAAATCAATCATTCTCTTTTATAATTTAGATAATCTTTTAATGCAAGTAGAATAGGAAGTCAAGAAAAAAGATAGAAGTTTAAATTAAGAAACAGGATAATGCCTAAATGTTATGATTTAGGCGTTTTTTTTGTATAGTCGAAATATCGGAATTTCAAAATGATGCTAATGGATAAATTTTATAAAGAAACATATCTTAAATTGGAAACTGCAATTGAAGAACTGGAGATAGAAACTGACCACTCAATAAAAAAAATGGAAGCTGCCATACAGCTCATTATCCAAAGCCTCTCGGATTTAAAAAATTTTGTATTGAAAAAAGACTTTAAGAATATGGAAGAAGAAATCCAATTTTTTAAGTATCAAAAACCTATTATTGTTTCTAAGCTCATCTATTATAATGCCATCTATAAAATAGAAACAAGAAGACCCTATGGAAATAAGCGCATCAGGAAATATTTTACCAAAGAACTGAAAAAGTTAAAAAGGTTCTTCGAGAACAACCTTGATTTTTACAAATATTACCGCAGCCATAATTCTTTCATTGATGAGAAGTTTTTTATACGTGGAAAACACGATATAAGATTATGGTTAGACACTTTTTATTTTGAAGCAGACCATCGCTTTTCTACTTCGCACGATTATAAGGTTGCTAAGATAATAGCCAATGACCTGATACAAGTTTATTTGGAAGACAGACTTAATAATTTCAACCTTAAAAAGAGTTCGGACACTTCGCTGAACTGGACTGCAAGTAAAACGGCACTAACAGAAATGATATATGCACTGTATTCCCAAGGTGCATTTAACAATGGGAATACAGACATAAAATTGATTGCTAAAGCATTTGAAGATACTTTTAATATTGATTTAGGCGATTTTTACCACACGTTTATGGAACTGAAAGCCCGTAAGATGAACAGAACCAAATTCCTTGACAGCCTGTGTGAAGCATTGATAAAGAAAATGGACGAACAGGACGAAAAGTAAGCAATACCATTACAACACTCCACGGGGCAAATGAATACCTTTTGTCCTTACAATCTTGTCCTGAACCATTGGGGTTTCTTTTGGTTTTTCTATCTGCTCCGGAGCATCTGCTTTTGTTTCCGGTGTAATGGATAACTGTATTTTCCTTTCAACAGCAGCCAGTTCCGTTTTAAGTTCGCTCAATCGGCGTTCCTTAGACCAAGTACCGTTAGGCTCCAATCAAAAATCGTACAGTATATTTTATAATAAGCATAATTCATTTTTGGATGGAAAAGTAAGCTACAACACAATTGAATTGAAAAGTGGAGCTACTTTTGAGTATCTTTTTGCAAAGAACATCATGCTGAGTATCGGTGGCGGATTTAAGAGCTATTTATCTTCTAAGGTATTCAAGGATGGGGAAAACTATAATAACGCCTCAATTACAAGTACTAATAAAGGTGTCCCGTATGTAAATATTGGCTTGTCGGTATTGAGGTTCTAGGTAAGGATTAAGATAAAATTAATTTCAGTATTTTTTTTCTTCCGAGCATTTAAGATTGATCTGTAACGGTCAATCTTTGCTGTTTTAGCAGGTAATGGTTGATGAATTACGTATTTTAAGTTCCTTATGGTAATTGCTAATTACCGATTTATTAAATTTGCTTATGCAAGATAACAAAAACCTTGAATCATTTTACCGTAGCAAGTTTGATGAAATGCCATCCCTTCCGCCAATAGGTGCGGGGGAATTCAATGTTTTTTGTTTAGCAGACACTGTTGCTGATAACGCACACGCAACCTATGCACGGTATGATTTTTTTAAGATTATGCTGATTCAGGGAAAACATCGCTGTCATTATGCAGATAAAAGTATCGCTATTGATGGCTATACGCTTCTTTTTTTCAATCCGTCTGTACCTTATCGGTTTGAACGTCTGGAAACAAATACTGTTGGTTTTTTTTGCATTTTTAAAGAATTATTTTTTACAGAAAGCCAGAGGAATGGAGTCCATGATCTGTCCGTTTTTCTCCCTGGTGGAAAACCGGTGTATAGCTTAAGCGAATACCAGCAGCAGGAAGTAGCCATCCTATTTGAGAAAATGCTTGCAGAAAACAGATCTGACTATAAATTCAAATACGATCTGTTACGAAATTACGTTTCAGAGATTATCCATTTGGCTCTCAAGATGGAACCGAACGAACAATTATACCATCATCCAGATGCGAATGCGAGAATCACTTCCATCTTTACCCATTTATTGGAATGTCAATTTCCAATAAATTCACCTGAACATTTTGTAAAAATGCGTTCAGCAGCGGATTTTGCAGGGAAGCTTGGATTGCATGTGAACCATCTTAACCGTGCTGTTCGCCTAACGACAGGCAAAACGACTACAGAGCATATTGCATCCAGAATCGTAATTGAAGCGACTGCATTATTGAAACATACAGATTGGAATATTTCTGAGATCAGCTATTGCTTGGGCTTTGCACAACCATCACATTTTACCTATTTTTTTAAGAAGCATACCAGTACCACACCAACCTCTGTACGGTTTGTTTGAATTTCGATAGCATCCGTTTGATTTACGAAAACAACCAACGTTTCTTCCGAAGTACCTTTGTTGAGAAATAAAATTATTGCCTGATATCGATTGATTTCAGCGATTTGAAAAGGTATTTAAAACTAAAAATCTCTAAAAATAAAGAAGAATGGAAAATAAAAAAGTATGGTTCGTTACTGGTGCATCAAAAGGCATTGGGCTGGCTTTGATCAAGCAATTATTACAAGCTGGGCACAAAGTAGCAGCAACTTCCCGTAATTCTAAAAATCTGATTGATGCCGTGAATTTCAAGGGCGATGCATTTTTGCCATTGAAAGTAGAGTTGGCCAACGACGATAGTGTATCCGCAGCTATTAATGAGACCTATCAAAATTTTGGTAGAATTGACGTAGTTGTTAATAATGCAGGTTATGGTATCGGCGGTACAATGGAAGAACTCACAGACAAAGAAGTTCGTGATAGTTTTGACATCAATGTATTCGGTATGGTGAATGTTATTCGTCATGTTTTACCTATTATGCGCAAACAGAATTCAGGTCATATAATTAATATATCTTCTATTGCAGGGATAGCACCAAGCACAGGATGGTCGGTTTACGGTGCTACAAAACATGCCGTAATTGGTCTTACAGAAGTTTTGGCAGAGGATGTTAAAGCATTAGGGATTAACGTAACACTTATTGCTCCAGGATCTTTTCGCACAAACTTCAATAATCCTGATTCACTTGTTTTGTCAGAAAATAAAATAGATGCTTATTCAAGTATTCGTGCAGCTCAGGAACGTTTTGCCGGAATGAGCGGAAGTCAGGCTGGCGATCCTGAGAAAGCTGCAAACGTAATGATGGAAATTGCTGAGATGAGCAAACCGCCATTGTATCTGCTCTTGGGTAGCGATGCATATGCTCGTGCATTTAATAAACTGGAGCTGTTGAGTACAAGCTATAAGGAATGGGAAACATTGACAGCATCTACGGATTATTAATCTTACAAGGCAATGCAGTAAAGAGCTATCTATACCTCCATTTTAACACAGCATTTTATTGTTGTCAAACCTTCTACATCTAGATGTAGAAGGTTTTGTTTTGAACTATATTACCAAATAATTGGCCTAATATACAAAGCTATTTCATGTTTAGTATTACAATTTTGCATTATCAATTTAGATATTCAAATTTTAAAATTAAAGCTATGGGATTATCATATTTAGGCATTTTTCATACCATTATAGGAATTGTAGCTATTGTAGCGGCGATTATATCTTTATTAAAAACAGCTAAAATAGATCTGGACAAATTAAGCGGGAAGATATATTTTTATTGCACATTAATTACTTCGCTAACCGCTTTGGGGTTGTCTAGTATTAAAGGTATCAATCCAGGTCATATTCTTGCTTTACTGATTGTAGTTTTGATTTTGATTTCGTATTTCCTTCATATAAAAAAACAAGATAGTAACCGATTTCGTTTCATCGAGAATTTTTTTCTGTCCTTTAGTCTTTTTCTGTCTTTGATCCCTACCATAAATGAAACATTTACTCGTATCCGCTGTATTGCATCATTAGCAGTCTTTCACCTACGGTGGCTTGACGGTTCTCCTTTTCCAGTTTAAAGGCAATTCGCAGGGCATCAATGTTCTGTTGGAGATGTTGCTTTTTACTGAAGCCCATTCTCCTCAATCCATATTGCGATTGTTCCGGTTACTTCAGTGTAGAGTAGATCATACTCATAGGTGTAAGCGAAATCATCGGTTAGTTTATATTCGGCAAAAACAGGCTCGCAGACAAGAAACATTTTTAGTGCAAAAGGTCGCAGTTCCTCATCAGCCATAATAGTATCAAACTCATTGCAGACCACTTGGAAAACCGTATCAAACTTGGAAAAATGAAGATGTTCAAACAAGATGTAATTGGCTATTTCGTTGCATTTCTCAATACTGTTTCCTGAACTGAAAGCACCTTCATAGGCATTGGACGCCCAAGACGAACGCTGTTCGATAAATTTTTGGTCGTGTGCCTTTTCGGGAAAGCTGCTGTTTAATAATTCTTGCAGCCGTAATCTGAAATACGATAAGTCTTTTTGCTGTGTACTCATAGTAAAATTTATTTAGAATTATTACCTGAACCATAAATTTAGAGCAGGTCGCATTAGCATTTATGGAAGTGGAATGGTTTGGCTTTGAATGGCTGGATTTGGCACAAACAGATTAATAGTGAGGGATTTAATTTGTATTTTTGTTACTCACAATACATTTATTTACATTTAATGTCTTTAATATTTCAGCAACATATAGAAAAGTTCGTTCAAATTTCCAGTGATGAATTTGAAGAAATCAAAAAATTCTTTGATACGAAAGAAGTAGATAGAAAAGAAAATCTATTAGAAGAAGGGCAGATTTGTAGGCATCATTATTTTGTATTGACTGGCTTATTAAGAAAATTTTACATCAACGAGAAAGGAATAGAACAGACCACCGAATTTGCCATTGAAACTTGGTGGCTTACGGACAACTTTGCCTATGAACGCAATGTCTCAACAGAATTTTATATTCAAGCAGTAGAAAAATCTCTCGTTCTTTATATCACTCAAGAGAAGCAGGAAAAGTTGTTAGAGAAATTTCCGGTAATGGAACGCTATTTCCGTTTTGTTTACCAACGTGCATTTGCAGCGGCTCAAAAGCGCATTAAATTTCTTTTTTCATTTTCGAAAGAAGAATTTTATTTCCAAGCGGTCAAAAATCATCCCGATTTTGTACAGCGTGTTCCTCAATATTTAATCGCTTCCTATTTGGGTTTCACTCCCGAATATCTAAGCGAAATACGCAAGAGGCTTCGTTCTTAAACCAGTTTAAGTTTTTTCATTTTCTTATTATCCAAATTTGCATTGTACAATTTTAAAAAAAATAATACAATGCAAAAACGATTTAACATTAAAGAAGTTGCTCCAAATGCACTAAAAGCGATGGTTGGATTAGAAATCTATACTTCTCAGTCATCTATATCCAAGACAAACAAAGAACTCATAAAAATACGTGCTTCACAAATCAATGGCTGTGCCTATTGTATCAACATTCATACTCAAGATGCCATTAAAAATGGTGAAACCAATCAGCGTATTTTTCTACTGAATGCATGGAGAGAAGCTGAGGATATTTTTACCGAAGAAGAAAAGATAGTGTTGGCAATAACGGAAGAAATAACATTAATCCATCAAAATGGATTGTCAGATGAAACCTATTCCAATGCTTTACAATTTTTTAGCGAAGCACAAATTGCAGATATTATAACTGCCATAATTACCATTAATCTTTGGAACAGGGTTGTATTAAGCACACACCTGCTTATAGGACAAAGTCTTGCATAAGAATATTGTAAAAAATCACAGGTTCTGAGCCCCTGTATTTTTTTCGGTGCAATTTTCCGATTTCGCCAATGTCACATGATTTCTTATATCAGACTACGTTTAAAGATTCAAAGTCACAAATCTGAAAATATTTTGAGAATAAAAAATAAAATTCGCTTCAAAAGAACATTATTATCAATAAAACGAACTGATTATTGGGGATTATTGTAAAAGTCGAATTAACACATTAAAACAGTATAACTATGTGGACAAAAGAGAATATGCCTGACTTAACAGGTAAAATAGCTATTGTAACAGGTGGAAATACCGGTATAGGTTATGAAACCGTAAAAGCACTTTACGAGAAAGGAGCAAATGTTACGCTCGCGGCAAGAGATGAAAAAAAAGCAAAAGCAGCGATTGAAAAAATCAAATCAGAAACCAAAGCAGCAGGAAATTTAGAAATCGGTATACTGAATTTAGCGAACCTTGCCCAGATAAAGATTTTTGCTGATGGATTTAAAGACAAGCACAACCAACTTGATATTTTAATCAACAATGCGGGGGTAATGATACCACCTGCATCCAAAACCGATGACGGATTTGAATTGCAGTTTGGTGTGAACTTTATAGGCCATTTTGCATTGACCGGACATTTATTCCCTTCATTAAAGAGTTCACTAAACGCCAGAATTGTGACTCTTTCCAGCGGTGCGGCTACTTTAACGGATGGGATTGATTTTGAAAATCTAAAATTAGAAAAGCCCTACAATGAATGGCAATCTTATGCGGTCAGTAAGCTGGCTGATGTTTTGTTTACATACGAATTAGACAGAAAAATAAAAGCCGCAGGTTTGAATATACTTTCCCTAGCTGCACATCCTGGTGTTACCCAAACCGATCTACAACGCCACATTCCCGGAGAACAATTAGAGGAAATGTTTTTAGAGTTTGACGAAGTAATGCAGCCCTGGCAAGGTGCCCTGCCATCTTTATTTGCAGCAACGGACACATTGGTAAAAGGAGGCGAATTTTTCGGACCGGACGGAGAGAAGGAATATTCGGGCTACCCGGCTTTGTCCAAACACAGCACACCCGCGATGAATGATGTAGCGTTGGCGGGAAAATTATGGGATTATGCTGAAGATATAACTGAGGTAGATTTTTTTAATTAGATGAAAAAATGAAATATAATAAGCCCTCCGTTTTTCGGAAGACTTAATATATTTCCAATATGTGCAGCATCCTATCCACTTCAATATCCATTCTAGAAAAGGCAAACCACTTTTTGCCCAGGTCTTTTAAAGATGCTCCGATATGGTAGAGTTCTGTATTGTCGATAATTAAAAATCGGTCATGAGCATTAGAGAAGAGCTCAATTTCAATAGCTGAATATTGGCTGTTGTAGCGTTGCAGATCAAGTTGTAATTGGTTATTGATATTTTTGGTGTAAATCTTGGCAGTTACTGACTGCTCACGCTTTCCGAGCAATGTGAGGACTGTATCGTCAACATAATTATCAATGAGTATAATGGAAATTTTGGCACTTCGGATAATATCGGAAATAAAGGTATAAGCATCAAAAATTTGTCCATCGTAGAAAATACCTTTTTCGCTGTGGAGCTTATCGCTTTCTAAAGCCTTAAATAATTCTTCAAATTTTTGGTCAGCTTCCAGTTGTTTCAATTCAATACTATCCAAACGATGAAATAAAGAAGCATTGCTGATAAGTATTCTTCTCATTTCTACGAAAGCCTCCATAATTTCAACGCTCACTCTAATAGCAGTATCTGAACGGAGTATAGCAGATGCCATTGCAATTCCTTGTTCGGTAAAAACATGAGGTAAATAACGTCTTCCACCATAGTTTAAACTTGAGGTTCCATTTTGGAACCTCAAATTTTCAAATTCCTCATCTGTCAATTGAAAGCAAAATGAAATAGGAAACCTTTCTATATTTCTTTTTACAGCTTTGTTGAGGTTCTTTGTTTCCACATGATATAAGGAAGCCAGGTTGCTATCCAGCATCACTTGCTTGCCACGTATTGTATAAATTAGGCTCTTGATTTCCGTTGTGCTAATGGTAGGTTTATTTTCCATTACTTTTTGTAGCTTTTGTTTTTTCAAATTCAAATGAGGTTTTAAATTCTTCATCCAATATGATATAGGTATCGAATTTCTTCCCTGACTTGCTTTTCATTCCTTTGATAAGAGAAGTTTTTCCTTTATTGATAAGACATTCAATATCAGCTATGCCTATTTGTACGCCACATACATTACGGAACTGTATCCAATTACAAACTTCATCAGGACACTTTACGATTTTATCCCGGATGATGAGTTGCTGATTTTTACATTTTGGGCAAATCAATTTGGGTTGATTAGTATTTGCAATAGAAGTTTGCAATAGTTCATCGGTAATAGATTTCGAATAGTTTTCCATTTCTGTTTGAAATGCTTCTGCATCGGCTTCGTTATTTTCAATTTTTTGTAAAGCCACTTCCCATTCTGCGGTCATTGCCACATCTGCGATTTTCCTGTCTTTAACCAACTCATACACTTGCAATCCCTTTTCGGTCGGGACTAAGGATTTCTTTTCTCTTTGGATGTAGTTGCGGGTGAATAGGGTTTCAATGATTGATGCTCTTGTAGCCGGAGTACCAATGCCAATATTTTTCAGGGCTTTCCGTTCGTCTTCATTTTCTATTTCTTTTCCGGCAGTTTCCATTGCCGATAAAAGTCCTGCTTCTGTATAAAGCACAGGCGGTTTGGTTTTCTTTTCTAAAACTGTGGCTTCTTTTATATTCAGCTCATCGCCCTTTTTCAGTTCAGGTAAATCCTGTATTAGTTCAGCATCATCATCTGAGAAGTTACCTTTTATGGAACGCCAACCTGGTTCTGAAATTTTACAGCCTTTTGCTGTAAAATCGTAATGCAGCACTTGTAAACCGACATCCGTTATTTCTTTTATACAGGCTTGGGAAATGGCTTCGAGCATTCGAAAGGCAATCAGATCATAAACTGAATTTTCTTTTGCGTTCAGGGCTGACGGTATTTTATCCGTAACCAATAGCCCGTGGTGGTCGGTTACTCGCAAGTCGTTTACAATACGTTTATTGAAACGTCCCCATTTCATTTTGCTTACGGCTTGCTTGCAGGTATCACGATCCTGCAAAGCTCGCACTAGGTTGGTAATTTCTGCCCACATATCTTCTGGAATGTATTTGCTTCCGGTGCGTGGATAAGTGATAAACTTCTTTTCGTAAAGACTTTGGGCAATGTTTAGGGTTTCATCGGCAGAAAGGTTCAGCTTTCTGTTGGCTTCCTTTTGCAAACCTGTAAGGTCAAACAATAAGGGTGGTTGTTCTGTAACACTTTTGGTTTCTACCGATATTATCTTTGCGATATCACTTCGATGAATAGCTTTCAGTGTATCATCGGCAAGTTTTTGGTCATCCCATTTGTTTTTGGAAAGGCTTTTAAAATGAACCATGTCTTTGCTGTGCGATAACTGTATCTGCCAATAGCTTTTTACTATAAAATTTTTGTTATCAAGATAGCGTTTGCAAATAAGAGCGAGTGTTGGTGTTTGTACCCGCCCGAGCGAGTAAACTCCGTTGCCTGCGGCAATGCTCAATGCCTGTGTAGCATTGATGCCCACTAGCCAATCGGCACGGCTTCTTCCTTGTGCCGCCTGAAACAATCCGTCAAATGCTGATCCGTCTTTGAGGTTATCAAAGCCCTGCTTAATGGCTTTTTCAGTAAGCGAACTTATCCAAAGCCGTTCAAACGGTTTGCTACATTTCAGGTATTCATAAATAAATCGGAAAATGAGTTCGCCCTCACGTCCTGCATCGGTTGCCACGATAATGCTATCGCTTTTATTGAATAATTCTTTGATTACTTTGAGTTGCTTTGTTGCTCCTGCATCGGCTATGTAGCCTTTGTCTTTTTTTACCTTGCGGATGGTCAGTAAAAAAGGGTTCGGAAGTATTGGTAAGGATGCTTTATCAAATCCCGAAATGCCATAATCTTCGGGCATTCCCAATCCTATCAAATGACCGAATGCCCACGTAACAAAATAGCCGTTACCTGTCAAGTAGCCGTCCTTTTTATCGGAAGCTCCCAATAAGCCGGCTATTTCCCTTGCTACACTTGGTTTTTCTGCAATTATTGTTTTCATATCTTACTACATTTTTCTGCCTTTGGATTTCGCAGGTTCCTTTGGTTTCTCCTGTTGTTCCTGTTGCTTTTTATTTTTCGGCGTTTGTTGTCCTCGTTGCAAAGGCTCTTTGATGTTCTTCGTAGGTTCATTAGTCTTACCCTCAGAATTGACTGCTGTTTGCGTTTTATGTGCCTCGGTAGGTTTCGCCTGTTCTTTGAGTTTGTTTGGATTTTGAAAGGAGAATTCGGTTTTGCCTGTATCCTTATTCAACGTGATATATCCTTGATAAGGTTGCCCTTTTTTATCTATCAAACCATCAACATAGACTGTTTGCCCGGCTTTGAATTGATTATATTGTTTGTTATCGAGTTCCTTGCCCCTGAAAGTATTCGGAACTTCGCCTGATTGATTTTGCTGGTTCTGATTAGTTTGGGTTTGCCTGTTGCTTTGCGATTGCTGATTGCTCCTGTCAAACAAAAATTCAACATATCTTTTGTCTGCATTAAACTGAACATTAGCACTGAATTCATCTCCCTTTTTAGAAATCATACCCTCTAAATAAAGAGGTTTACCCTCACTTAAGGTTTGTTTTTGTTCTTCATTCAATTTAATGCCTTTGAGATCATCTGGAATTTTTATGAAATCAGTTCTTAAAGCGATAAGCTCATTGGTCAACCTATCTACGCTGACAATTGACGGCATCATTTCACCTGTTTTAGGATTTTTGAGATCGACCACACGTCCCATATTTCCCGTATCCAATATATTCTTTTTGTCCTCATCGGTAAACTTATGCCCGAAAAACTCAAAGTTTAAGTTGGGTTCTTTACGGACACCATGAACTGCGGCAACAATTTTTCCATCTTCGCCCTGCTGTAATGATAACCTGGCATCCGTTCGTACTACCGCAGTACCAAGATTGATGCTGATAGGTACCAATTCATTTGTTTTATATCCTTTTAGTAACGTGTCTAAAAGGTTCATTTTTTCAAGGCGTTCTTTACCTAATCCCAGATTGTTCATAGTTTCCCAATCAATCTGTTCCGGTTTGTAGCGGTATTCGCTTGCTTCCGGAGTTGTCTGTGTTGTTTCCATATTATTTTTATTTTCTTGTTTCTGTTCTTGTGGATTTTCAGGTTTTACCTCGTGCTCCTTCATCACTTTTTCTCCTTCAGGTGTTGGATTTTTTATCTGGTTTTGAATTTCCTTTGCTTTCTCAACGGCTACAGGAGCTGGTACTTTATAGAATGAGAAATTCGTAGGGTTCTTTAACTGACTAAAGAAATTGGAGAAGAAGTTGGAAAAAAAGTCACCGCTTTTGTCAATACGCATAAATTGATTTTGGTTCTTTTTAGTTGGATCAACAGTTTCCATTTTACCGTCTTTGTCTATACTTTTCACTGCCTGGATTTTCATTTTTTCCTTATCCAGCACCAATAATATATCTGACAGTTGTTCGGGAATTTCCTGTTTGTTTATCGTCTCTTCGCTCATAATCTAAAAATTTAAAATCTTTACCGCCGAATGTACTGGAAGCATTTACTGTATTACCAGAAGTGGCACTCAAAGGCAGTATTTGTCATTTGTTGGCGTTTATTTTAGTTATGGGAGGATTAAAACTCTCTCTTATAAACTGATGCACATCGGACAACTTGTAATACAATTTTCCACTGATGGTATAATAAGGTAGCTTACCGATTGAGCGATATCGTTGCAAGGAACGGTTGCTGATTTTTAGCATTTGAAGCAAATCCTGATTATCCAGCAATTCCTCGCCGTCTATGCTGTTGCGTTTCTTTTGCAAATCATTTATGTTATCACCAAGCATATCAAGGCGACTTATCAGGCGTTCCATCCACGCCAAAAACTCCATTCTGTCAATATTCATAGGATTATACTTTTAAGGGTTCATACCTATTTTTTATCTGTCTTTAATTTTCTGCCTTTTTCGATATAGCTTTTACCTTTTGCCATAAGTTCCTGCACAAATTCATCACTACTTTGTATAGCGTTAGCATTAAGCATATCTTTAATTGCCCCAATAGTGTAGAAATATTGACCGTATATTTTTGAATAAGCTATTTCACCTTTTGTTCGCATACGCCATAACGTCTTTTCACTGATATGGAGATATTGGCATACCTCGTGGTTATTTAGCCACAGTTCATCGTAGCTTTTATCTTCCTGTCTTTTAATGTAGTCAGCTATAGCATTGATACTGCTATTAAGCTTTTGCCACGCTTCATCTTCAATTGTGATTATTTTCATTACATAGTATTTAAAGTTCACTATGCAAAATTGCCAAAGGTGGCAGTGTTTGTCTGCCAAGTCTCGCCAATTGGTTTTGCAGTTTTTTTTAAATTTTCACAAACGAGAAAACCTTTGTTTTATAGGGGTTTATAGGTTTATGATATATTTTGTAAAGGAGTTTTACCCATATTCGCCAATTGGCTAATATGGGCAAAAGAAAAAGCAGTACGTTTGGGGTACTGCTTTAAATTATCGTATCGAAATGGTTATAGGTCTTTATCCATATACTCTTCAAGAGTTATTTTGAGCTGGTCTAAAAATGCCGTTCGAGAACCTGCTCTTGTTTTCATCCGGTGAAATGAATGATGTATATCGTTGAGTGGTGTTTTGAATAATACCTGAAAAACTAATGCTAATTTTCGAATACCCATTTTTCCATATGTAATGGAATTTGAGGCATAGAGAGCATATACCAGTTCAATAAGTGCGTTTTGAGAATTTGTCCACGAAATATCCTTGTTTCCATCTCCGTTTATTAGAGCCATATTACTGTCTTCATCAGGGCTGATTTTCGTTAGTAAATAAGTATAGAGTAATTCGTTTGCAATAATATGAGCTATTTTATTATCATAATAGGTTGAAAAGCTGAGATCAATTTCGAATACGTCGCTATTCAAACCTTCGTGATAATTGATTTGCCCAAGTCTAAAATAACTATGATCACGGTCTGTACGACCAGAGCGATAATATCGATAAAAATATTCATTACAAATACTATCTCTGTACTCTATTTTTAGACATTTTAGTTCGTTCTCGTAATAGCTTTGATGAATTTTACCACTACTAACCGGGCACATTGTTTCAATCCGAAAGATCTTATTGTAATAAATGAGTTTTCCTAAAATCTGGGGTTTAATATTTTTGAAAAAGTCGATCTCCAATTGTTCATTTTCAAATTTATTTTTTAAGATTTCTGCTTTGATAGTACATAGCATTTCGCTTAAAAACAAAGTCATTTGATATGCCTCGTTCGCAGTGCTCATAATCTGGGAAGATAACTTATCTTGCTGATTATGGATTTTTGACAATATTTTACTCAACACGATTTCCATAGTATACTTTTTTAATGATTATTACTATTTATTTCGGAGTTGCAACTATTGTCAAAATTTGTAAATAATATTGAAACTAATTCCACAGGTTTACCACAGTGGGGGAATTTTCTTAAAAGTTTTTCCAGTTTGATAACAAACAAAAAGGGCAAAGACACTAATGTACTTTACCCTTTTATTTTTATATTTGCAGTAATGATTTACAAGGTAATTAAGTGAAAGCAAGTGCAGTAAGCAGCGTTACTAAATCGTTACCGATAGATTTCCCTATTTTTGTAAACTACTCTATATTAAATGTTTTTAGCTACATTAATCTTTTTAAATCACAAAGGTGTTTTAAAATTAAAGAAATTATCACTTCTATTCTCTGTATAGAATAATCAACCTCAATCTCTAATTCATTTATTGCTGTTTCTATTTCACTTAGTGTTTCAATATAAAATTTATCCATAGGAAGCTTTAATTACATTCGTTGAAATTATTTTTAATAAGGAATAGTGCCTTTTCTTAATCTCAAAACAACATGTTGAATTTGTGGCAAGAGGAGCAAAACAACAATTACTAAAATCACACCTGTTAGCATCCAGTCGTAATAATCTCTAGTAGCACGAGCCAATATTTGATGACCTACCATTTGATTAAAATAGCCTGAGGATACTGCTTTTGAAGTATAGATATCGCTACCGGTATTCATATATTGATTTTGAATATCCAGTAAGGTAGTTGGCAATTGAGGGTTGGTTTCCGTAACTGCTTCCCGAATCTTTTCGCGAACTCCTGACTTTGCAAATAATTGAAGTTCGTTATTCAGTGCCAGACTAGCTGTAAACCCTGTAAACCTAGCCAATATACCAACGAGCGATGCATTGATAGCAATTGCTGGCGGTGCTGATGAAGCGGTAAACGAAACAATAGGAACAAATAAGATTCCTGTTGCCACACCATAAATAAACATCGGTAAAATGAAATCCATTGTTTCGCCCTGTACAGAAACAAATAGTATCATATATGCATAATAAATCGCCATAATTCCAAAGCCAACAATAATCATTCTTATCAGATTATAACCCATCAAAACAAATCTGGAAGTAACGAACATGCTCAGTGTAGTCCCTAAAATTACAGACGTCCATATAGGAATGGTGCTCAATGGGTCATTTCCTAAAATTACTTCAAGATAGCCGTAGGCAAGTCCGGTACTTCCTTTAAAAATATAAAATGTAAAAAGGAGTAATAGACCAATGACAAAATTCTTGGTCTTGAAAATCTGTAAGTTGATTAATGGTCGTTTAAGCTTCAATTCTCTAATGATGAAAAGTGAAAGAATAATTAGATTGATTACACTAAGCGTAGTGATTAATGAACTACCGAACCATCCCAATTGTCGCCCATAGACAAGGATGTATCCCAAGATTAAGATGAAAGACACGTAAAACAGATAGCCTATCCAATCCACCTGATACAATGGAATCTTTTTGGTAAATCGAGCTTTGCTGTTCATCGTAAGCAATATGGTAATCGTTAGAATGAAGAGTATGACGATAAATCCGTAGAATAGCCAGTTAAAATCAAAAAAATGAATGACTACACTGGTAAAAATAGAATAAAAAGGAACGGCAATCTGTATGCTGCCATACAGTAGGCTAAAGGCAATCACACGGGCACGTACAGATTGTAATCTTGGAAAAATGAGTTGTAACACAATTCCAGACATCAATGCACAGGTAATTCCTTGAAAGAACTGGCAAATAACAAACAATGTCCAATCTTTAAAATGAAAACAGAGCACAGAACATATTGCGTTTACAGCAAGGGCAATCAGTAAATATTTCCTAGGTGCAAAATATTTTACGATCCGAAAATCAAGTGCCAGGAAAGCTACAGTAGAGCCATAGATAACGACCATACCATATTGCACATCGGTAGGTTGTATACCGTAAAAACCCATCGCAGCAACTGGATTACCGTAATAAGCAAAGCTAAACAGACAGGTCATAAGAATGGCAAATATGACAGATCTCGCCACCCATTCAGATACCCAGGATTTGAAAATCGGTATTTTATGTGCTTGCATCATTAATCTTTTAAAACATAAACATTAGCATTCATCCCGGCAGAGAGTTTCCCTAATTTTTCAGGCGTATCGGTCAGTTTAATTCTTACAGGAATACGTTGGATGATTTTGACAAAATTACCTGTTGCATTATCTGGTGGAAGTAGCGAATAACGTGAACCTGTGGTGGGCGAAAGTGATTCGATAGTACCATTGAATTTTTCATTCGGAAAAGCATCAACTTCTATAGACACTGCTTGTCCAATCTTAAAGTTGCCAATCTGTGTTTCTTTAAAATTGGCAATCACCCATTTTTCCTCGGCTTTGTTCACCAAAAAAGCCAAAGTTTGCCCAGCTTGTATCAGTTGACCTTCCTGAATGGTCTTTTTACCAATTTGCCCATCAAAAGGTGCAGTGATAACCGTATATCGAATGTCCAATTCTTGTCTTTGAACAAGTGTTTCTTTAATTTTTATCTCTGCCTGTATAGCATTATGTTGAGCTCTGAAATCATTAAGTTTAGATTCTGCTACTTCTAAAGAAGCTTTAGCCTGATCATAATCTGACTGTGCAATGGATAAAGAAGCATTGATGTTGTCGAATTTTTGTTGTGTGGTAGATTCATCCGCCAGTAGATTTTTATAACGGTCAAATTCTTTTTGCTGTTGGTTCAATCTCGCCTTAGCTCCTGCTAATTGTGCTTTTATAACCTCAATACTTTTAAGTTGTGTTTCTTCGCTCGCAGTTAAAATCGGTAATTTAGCGTGTGAACTCATGAGCTCTGCTGATGCAGCATCTTTTTTCAGTCCATACTCGTCCAACTCAATGACCACAAGTGTATCACCTTTTTTAACAAGCTGATTGTCCTTGTAATATATTTTGCTGATATAGCCACCCACTTTTGCGCTTATCGGTGAGAGATAAGCATCTACCTGTGCGTCATTAGTTTGTTCATAGCGATATCCTTTAAAGAAATAGGTAGCTCCCCAGATAATGATCCCTACGAATAATGCGATACCAAACCATTTGGTTAGGCTTACAATAATTTTATCTGTTTTATTTTTGTTCATAATATTTGTATTAAAGAATTCCTATAATTGCTAATAGTCTGATATGGGTTACTTTTACGTTTGTTTGTGCTGTTGTCAGATTGAATTTTGCTTCCAATAAGGCATTTTCTGCTTCCAAAAGATCGGTCAGTAATGATTCCTGATTTAGGTAGCTACTTCTGATAACACGAACGGTTTCGGCGGTTTTAATAATATTTTGTTCTGCCGTTAGCACACTTTCCAAAGCCTGTTTTTGCTGTAAATAAGCTTCTTTTACCTGAAGAGAGATTTCTTCCTTCTTCATTTCTGCTTTTTCTTTCGCTTGATTGCTGACAACTTGGGCACGAGCGATGGTATGTTTGCTTTTGTACAAATTATCAATAGAATACTGGACTTTAATTCCTGTCTGACCAAATCCCCACAAATCGTTTGAATACGGATAAAAGGAAATCTGTGGATAGTTGTAATTATAGTTAGAGTACAAAGAAACTTTGGGTGATAGCTTAGTTTTCACTTGTTTTACGTTCAGTTCACTCCATTTGATGTCACTACCAGCCATTTTGTATTCTGGGGATTTGTTGAAAGCAATGTCTACATAGTCATTGTAGTCACCGTCTGTGATAGTGTTTAATTCAATTGCATCTTCGTATTTGATTGCTAGCCCCATATCATTTTCACGTCCCATCAGAATATTGAGCCGTTGTTTGGCGATTTCAATCTTTTTCGTAACATCGGAAAGATTAAGTTCCAGTTGAGACAATTTCACGGAGGTTCTCAGTACATCACTCTTTAATACAGTGCCGTTTTTATGTAGACTTTCTATCAATCTCAATTGCTTTTTTTCTGCTTCAATCTCTGCATTTAGAAAATCATAGAAATGCAAGAACTTATATAAATCAAAATAAGCAACTGCAACATTATATTTTACACTATGCTTTTGCAGATCAACTTCATATTGTTTTCGTGTCTCTTCTTCCTTTTTCATGGCGATGTTCCTTTTGTCTTTACCACCATCGTAAAGATTAAAATTTAAGTTGTAGCCTACTCCGTACCCATAGCCCTTTACAGGTACATCTTGTGGAGAAGAGAATAATCCATTGTCATAAATCAGAAATTTGGAATTGAGTTTTAAGTCCCCACCTACTGAAAGTTCGGGCAACAAACGGTCTTTGGCTTCCAATATTTCTATTTTACTTTGCTGAAGATTTAGATCAGATAGTTTCAGTTGTCGATTATTCATTTCAGCAACTTTCCATATTTCTTCCAAACTTAAAGGTTGGACTTTTTCAGTATGCTGAGCGTAAATATGGGGTGCAAATAAAAGCATCAGTACACCCAGGATCGGAACTGTTTTATATTGTTTCATTAGTTTTGTTTTTATAAATGATTGGTTTCTTTCTCTTTTCTAACCATTGTTTTAATAACTTTTTCAACTCATCAAAAGCAAAGCTTAAATCGACCATTGGCATAAAGGGATTGGAATAGACACAAGCCAACCAGTAGATGTTGGCTTTATCAATTTCGTCGTCTGAACGATGGAGTTTATGTTCAGATTTTTGGGCTTGTATTTCAAGTTCAAAATCTTTGTCGGGTTTTATGATTTTATGTTTCATAATGATTCTACTATTATTAACACAGCAAAATTATTCAACACTCCAAACCTTTATTTTATATAATTAGCCTAAAATTTGCTATATTTGGCCATATGGAGATTCTTAGCCAATTAATAAATAGTGTGGATCAAAATCCTGATTCTATCCTCGTGATGAGACAGCAGACTGAGCAGCGTTTGCCTGCTCATCAGCACAATAAGGCTCAGTTATTATTGGTTTATGGAGGAATTGCTTATTTACAAACAGACGCAAAGGATTTCTATATTCCGTCTAATCATTATATCTGGATACCGAAAAATTATCCGCACAATTTGATGTTTAATACACAGGATTTATATATTATCAATATTTATTTTCCAGATGAAAAAGCAGATAGTTTTTATTATGAATTGGGTATTTATCCTGTTAGTAAGCTTCTGGCTGAAATGCTCTCATTTAGCGAGAAATGGCAAGGGGATTATTTTAAAGGTTCCTGGGAATTTGAGTTTTTAACTACACTTAAAAGCGTTTTATCAAAGGAAAATCTCAAAAAATTTTCCATACAACTTCCAACAACAGACGATCAAAGGCTCAATGCCATAATCGACAGTTTTAGAAATCGGTTAAATGAAAATCTAAGTTTAGATAGTATTACTCAGCAATCGGGAATGAGTGTGCGTAGTTTGACCAGATTATTCCAAACGAAATTGCATATCACTTTTGTTCAATATTTAAAGATGCTCCGTATCATCAGAGCGATGGAATTGATAAAAGATACAGATTTGAATATGACTGAAATAGCCTATGAGATTGGGTATTCGAATATATCTGCGTTTAGCAATAATTTTCAGCAACTGACCAATATGAGACCTACTGAATTTAAAACCAAATAAGAAATACGGCTATAATTGTGTTAGCTCTAATCTCTACTAAAATGCAATAAACGACAACAGGCGATTGTAGGACATCCTTCTGGGATCCTAAAAAACTGCAATAGGATTACCACGCTACCTCCATTAACACGACATAAACAGTCATAACTATCACAATAAATAATTTGATTATACACCTTTCATATTGACTACAATAACATCCATTTTGGATACATTCTTTTTCAGATAGTATTGCAATTTTGTATCATTAATTTAAATAAAATGAAATGAACAAAAATATTATCATCGTAGGAGCTGGACCAAATTTGAGTTTTGGAGTAGCTGAAAAATTTGGAGCAAATAATTTTTCAATCGGACTCATTAGCCGAAATGAAGAAAAACTAAAAGGACTTGCGGCAGAATTGATTTTGAAAGGTTTCAATGTAAAATATGCCGTTGCAGATGCGAGCAACACCAATGAATTGGAAAACGCTCTTTTGAGATTAAACAATGAATTGGGCGGTGTGGATGTGCTTTTGTATAACGCTACTCATATGAAATTCAGAAATATCATGGATGAAAAAACAGAGGATTTGGTGGAAGATTTTAAGTTATCTGTCGCCAACGCTTTTCATTCTGTAAAAACGCTTCAAGAAAAATTGAAAGAAAGTAAAGGAGCAGTTTTGTTTACTGGAGGTGGTTTGGCAACTCATCCTAATGTTCAAGTGGGTTCTCTTTCGATTGGAAAAGCAGCATTGAAAAATCTTGCGTTGCAATTACACGAAGTAATGAAAGTAGAAAATATTTATGTGGGAACATTAACAGTAAACAACGCCATCTCGAAGGATAGTGAAACACATTCTCCAAAAATATTGGCAGAAATGTATTGGGAAATGTATGAAAAAAGAAGCGATGCCGAAATTCAATATTAAGCAGATGAAATTAGAAATAACCAATGAAATTGAAAATATTATTTTGCAATGGAAAGAAACGTCTGCAACAGATGGCGATTTCGGTTCAAGAGAATTTTTATTTCGAGGTAAAGAAATCGGACATATTCACAGCAACGGAGAGTTGGATATTTCTTTCGGGAATAAATTGACCAAAATGTTGTTAAGTCAAAATTTAGTACAGCAACATTTGTATGTTCCAGAAACTTCAATTACCTACAAAGTGTCGAGCGAAGAACAAATACCATTTGCAATTTCGCTATTACGATTTTCTTACATTTTGGTTTTAAAGAAATTTGGCGAAAACGATAAACAATCAATAACTATCTTTGAAACGGAATTGATAAAATTGCCCAAATCTTTATCTTCCATCTATTTGAATATAAAATGAATATAGTAAAAACCATTAGCGAATATCATCGTTTGCGTAGTTTTTCAGAACCCGATCACCCGTTGATTAGTGTGGTAGATTTATCAGCCATTCCTGCGAAACAAAACATTTCTGGTGTGGTGATTAATTTCTATTCTGTCTGCATCAAACGAAGCTCGAATATCAATTTGAAATATGGGCAACAGGAATATGATTTTGATAGTGGCGTAATGTTTTTTATGGCACCAAACCAAGTTTTTAGTTTACATACCTGTAGTGAAGAAGTACCTCAACAAGAAGGTTATTTATTATTGATGCATCCTGATTTTTTCTGGAATACATCTTTGGCGAAAAAAATAAAACACTATGATTTTTTTAATTACTCTGTAAAAGAAGCTTTATTTCTTTCTAAAAAAGAAGAGGTGAAAATAATGAATATCATAAAAGATATTGAGCAAGAATATCAAGCCAATATGGATAATTTTAGTAAGCCAATTACGATTTCTTATATCGAAACTTTGCTCAGTTTTTCGGAACGTTTTTACAATCGCCAATTCATCACCCGAGAAAAAGAAAATCACCAGATATTGAATAGATTAGAAAAATTATTGACCGATTATTTCAATAACGAAGATTTGATTTCGAAAGGTTTGCCAAGTGTGCAATTTGTAGCTGAAAGCCTGAACATGTCATCAGGTTATTTGGGCAATATGTTGAGAACACTTACTGGACAAAATACACAGCAGCACATTCACGACAAACTCATTGAAAAAGCCAAAGAAAAACTTTCTACTACCAATTTATCTGTAAGTGAAATTGCTTACGAATTAGGGTTCGAACATCCACAATCGTTCAGCAAATTATTCAAAAATAAAACAAAACAATCACCTTCTGAATTTAGGAGTTCGTTTAACTGAAGAAGGAAAGATATTTATAAAGTAACTACTGTAGCTTAAATAAATTGCTAAAATCGAGATTGCATTTAAGGTATTTATCAAGCGCTGAATATATTGCGTCGAATTAATAAATGACTTTTTTGGGTTTTATACTATTGGAATTTAAAACCAAATAAGAAGTACGGCTATAGATTTATTAGCTATAATTTTCCCCTAAAAAAGTTAATAGATCACTTAATTTAAATGATCTATTGGAGGTTGGCAAGCTATGCAATATTATCCTTAAATGGACTAACACTTATTTCTATCATCAATTTTTCAAAAAAGAAATAGAAGCCAAATGTATTCCTAATTTTCTCAGGTTCATTTTCAAATTGTAAGTCAGCTTCTGGTTTTAACTTTTCATAAATATCCCAAACTTCTTGTTCATCCTTTTGATAAAATCCGATGTGGAAATTCTCCGGATATTCAGGCATATTTTCTTTATGGTTCAGTTCCTGTCCCCAAATAACTAAGGCGAAATTATTGCCGTTTTCCAGAACTGCCATTTTGCTGTTTCTATTGACAATTAAACTAAAACCCAAGTGTTTTGTAAATAAATTTACAGCTTTATCTACGTCTTGCACAACGATGTTGATGTGATTTAAATTCATTTTATTCTTATTTTGATTACAGAACAAAATTACTTTTCAGGCATCAGGCTAAATTGGATAAATCGGTCGTTTTCATTTTTATTTAATATAATTGGTTTTACTCCAGCAAATTTTTTCACTTCCCTTATAAAATGTGATTGGTCTGCATAATCGAGTTGGGGGTAGAAATCCCCATTTTTTAGTTGTTTTAATGAGTTGGAGAAACGGATAATATTTAGATAGGTTTTCAGCTTTACACCCAACCATTGATGGAAATAACGGTTCATCTGTCTGCTGCTCCAAAAAACTTTTTCTTCGAGTTGTTTTACAGTAATTTCTCCTTTTGAAGCATAAATGAGTTGAAATAATTTCTTTTTTCGGTCGTCTATTTCTTTGGATAATAACGACGAAATAACCTTAACAGCTTTATGGTAAAATTGATTAAAATCATTCAGATCATCTCTTGAAAATCCCCAGTACTCTGTTTGAAGTGTTTTCTTGGTGTTATTTAAATCCGTAAAAGATTGTTTGAAAATATATTCGGCAGCGATGGGATAAAAGCTGATTGCAAACATTGTAGATTTAGGAAATGGGGGTTTAGTGATGGGAGCAGAACATATTCCGGAAATGAAAATTTCAAAATTTCCATTTTCATCAGCTAACAGAAATAAATCTATTTTTCCATCGGGAACTATAATGCCTTCTTTTTCTTCATCAGAGTTGTTTTTTACCATCCAGATGCTTTCCACGATATGTGTTAGTGATTCATCAGGTTTAAGACAGATATATTCTAATTTATTTACGGGGAAACACATTTTTAATTAGCAAAAAATAAATATAAAATTAACCAAAATAAAAATTTGAGACCTCTTTATAAGGTCTACTTATTCATTACAAATAATCAAAATCATTTATCAAGTTTTTAATTGAGTAGATATGCAAAAAAATAAAGGTCCAAAAGAATATTACTCCAAGAATATTGTTTTACACAAATTTTCTAATACTTAACATATACCCTAAATGCATTCCTTCGTGATAATTATTACATTCAAATGCATCATTAATCGAAGACAAATGGAAGCCGGTACCTGTTATTCGTTCTTTGTAAGTCCTAAAAATATCCTTTTGAAAATCAGCGATTGTTAAATCAATGAGTGAAGTCAATAACTCTTTAAGTTCAGCAGCTTCTTTTTGAGAGACAGGTTCTGTAGGTTTGGTTCCAGACTGATACTTATTAAACAACTCATCTGAAATATATCCTTGTAGGTCAGAACCTCTATAAATCAGTTTTTGTTGTGTTACGACGATATGCCCTATATTCCAGATAAGATTATTGTTGAAACCATTTGGAATGTTGTTAAGCTGATCTAATGAATAATTTTCAAAGTAACTTAAATAAATTCTACGACTTGTCTTCCACGTTTTAAATAATGCTTCCATTTTTTTATTACATTAAGAGCGTATGCTTGTTGAAATTTGTTCTAACAAAAATACTAAATATGATAAAAACTATAATTTTTGAAAATTGAATTGTCAGTAATAAGAAATTTTGAACAATATTAGACCTACTCAATTTATGCAAGTATTGTGTGAGTAAAATAATGTCAAACTAATTTTATTTAACACAAAAGGACTGATTTTGAAATTTACAGTCCTTTTTTAATTATTTATATCCCTTAAGAATATCCTCTATCATGGTTCTGGTAGAATAAGATCCTCCCCCTGAAAGATACCAAACATCAGGGTCAAGATAGATAACTTTATTTTTCTTGTACGCACTGGTTTGTTGAACAAGCTTATTTTCGATTTCATTTCTATTTGTCACATTTCCCAAGACTGAATTTCGATCAATAATGTATAATACATCAGGGTCTTTTTCAGCGATATACTCACTTGAGACCACAGTTCCATGATAAATAGCTTCTTCTTTTAAATCATCCGCCGCCTTAGCTTTCAAATCATTAAAGACAAATCCATATCTGGAATCGGAACCAAATGTGCTAAAAGTTCCTGCATTATAAAGCAGAATCATAATTTTATTCGACGAAGAAGCAATCTTTTTAGAAGCTTCGTTTATAGCTTGTTCCAATTCTTCATTTATTTGATCAGTTTGATCAGTTAACTGAAAGACCCGTCCTATAGTATTGATATTTTTTTTGATAGATGACTTAAAGTCTCCATTTTCTATGCCGAGATATAATGTCGGGGCTATAGAAGAAAGTTTTTCATAATCTTCTGCTTGCAAGGCAGATACAATAATAAGATCGGGATTAATCTTACTAACCATTTCAAAGTTAGGTTGTAAAATGGATCCACCATCTTTGACGTTTTTATCGTTAATATATTAAGTTTACCCCTAATAAACACACAAAGATCATTACATTAATTGAGGATTTTTCCCAAGGTAAACCCACCTGTGGGAAGATTTTCGCCATCAGTTTCTCCCACCTGTGGAATTTATTCTCTAAATATTCAGTATGAGACGGCTTTAGTAGCCATAAAAATTTAACTAATGGAAGGAAGGTTTAAATCGGGTGATTTTTTTATATTTGCTATTGATTTACAAGGCAATCAAATGAAAGTGAGTGCGGTTAGCACAATTACTAAATCGTTACCTATACGTTTTTAAATTCTTGTAAACTACTCTTTATTAGCTAATTTCAGTTATTCTAATCTTTTTGTCTAAAAAAGAATAAACTTGCATTGACTAAGTTTTCATAATTTAGCAAACAAATATGCTACAGAAACTTTCTATACGTAATTACGCGCTGATCGATAGTGTTGA
>Ga0247815_10000194_pt1 | contig 47491 bp, 46 predicted proteins | sample UWRJL194509B1_FD_181014 | JGI IMG/M metagenome (GOLD analysis project Ga0247815, IMG submission 181014) | Plant litter microbial communities from Arlington Agricultural Research Station in Wisconsin, United States - UWRJ-L194-509B-1 | ecosystem: Environmental > Terrestrial > Plant litter >... | reverse complement strand
TAACCTGGGGTATCACTTCAGGCGCCTATGATTACCAGGTACGCAGAAAAACCTTAATCCTTCCAAATCTGCCAGCAGCATTCGAAGGAATTACGATGGGACAGATCTCCGATATTCACTCCGGAAGCTTTTATAACAAAACCGCAGTGAAAGGAGGGATTGACATGCTTCTGGGCGAGAAACCGGATTTCATATTTTTTACTGGCGATATCGTAAATGATATGGCTACAGAAATGAGAGACTACCAGGATATCTTCAGTAAAGTTAAAGCTCCCCTTGGGGTATTTTCTTCTTTAGGGAACCACGATTATGGAGATTATCATTTCGGTAAGGAAGCTTCCCCGGCTAAGGCTAAAAACCTTAAAGATGTAATCAAAACGCATGAGCTGATGGGATGGGACCTGCTGATGAACGAACACAGAAGGTTAAAAGTAAATGGGGAAGAAATTGGCATCCTCGGCATTGAAAACTGGGGAATGGGACGCTTTCCAAAATACGGGAGGATGGACCTGGCTACAAAAGATACAGATGATCTTCCGGTAAAACTGCTTTTATCACATGATCCGTCACACTGGCGCGCTGAGGTGTTAGAAAAGTACCCGCAGATCGATGCGATGTTTAGCGGCCATACACACGGCATGCAATTCGGTGTGCGTACAGAAAAATATCAGTGGAGCCCGATTGAATATATTTACAAAGAATGGGCTGGCTTGTACCAGGAGAAACAGCAGCAGCTTTACGTCAATGTAGGCTATGGCTTTCTGGGTTATCCGGGCAGAGTGGGTATCCTGCCGGAAATTACTATTTTCACACTTAAAAGAGCGTAATCCAAACTCAGAAAGATCATACAAAAAGAGCAGCTATTATAGAAATAGCTGCTCTTTTTGTATGATCTTTATTTTATCCGGCATTAAAACGGTAACCGATTCCACGTACCGTTTGCAAAACCTGCGGGTTATCCGGGTTCAGCTCTATTTTCTTTCTCAAACGTACAATGTGCATATCCAAAGTCCTTGTATTCACATCAGAATTATATCCCCATACAACCAGCATCAGCTCGTCGCGGTTAATCACCTTATTAGGGTTTCTAAGGAAGTACAACAGAATTCTGTTCTCTAATATTGTCAGCTCTATTTTACGTCCGCTACGGTAAAGTGTGTGAATATTCGGATGATGCTCCATATCACCGAAACGGTGGATCTCAGAACGGTCGTTGTTCAGCAGGAATTTCACTTTACTTTCCAGCATCGCAACCAATACATCCATGTTAAAAGGCTTCGTTACATAATCAGATACCCCAAAGTTATACGCATCGATTTTATCTACATCCTGCGCTTTTGCTGTCATCATGATCACCAGGTTTTCAAATCCTTTCTGACGTACCTCTTCACAAACCTCAGATCCCTGTTTACCCGGCAGCATCCAGTCAAGCAATACAATATCCGGCTTTTCTTCCAATATAGTTTTTACGGCGCCTTCTCCCTCACCTTCTTCCAGGACTTCGTATCCTTCCGATTTTAACCGGTGTACTACTAAAAATCTTAAATTTTCATCATCCTCAACGATCAGTATTTTAATTCCTTTAGACATATCTTTAATTATTATAGGGCAGTACTATTTTAAATTCAGTTCCTTTATTTACTTTACTTTTTACAGAAATCTCACCTTTCATAAAGTTAACTACTTCTTTGCAGAAAGCCAGCCCCAGACCAACACTTCCATTTTGGTTATACTGGTTCTGTATCCGGTAAAACTTTTTAAATATATTATTTATTTCCGGCGCGGGAATACCTATACCCTGGTCTGCAAACCTGAACACAACCTTTCCTTTGATGTGCCTCGCTGTAATATGCAGGCGCTTATGCTCTGGCGGAGAATATTTATAGGCATTTTCTGCCAGGTTGTCAAACAGGCTGCCCAACAAAACAGGATCAGTTATAAATGTTTTAAAACCTGTAATTTCATATGTCACTATAAAATCAGGATGTTTTAGTTTATGGGATTCTACTGTGCTTTCAATAAAATCTTCCATGTTAATTTCATCCTGGTTTAACTGGATGGCATGGTTTTCAATTTGTGTAAAAGCAAGCAGTTTATTCATCAGGCCATTGAGTTTATCCGCTTCCTCATCAAGGATTTTACCGTATAATTTAAGCTCACGTTCTGATAAGGAACTGGCACTTTTGATATTGTTCCCTGCAATTTTAATAACGCTGACCGGCGTTTTAAACTCATGCGTCAGGTTGTTCATGAAGTCATATTGCAGCTTAAACATCTTATGGTTAATGTTCAAATTCCTGTATATCAAAAAAGCAACCAGCACCAAAATGCCGTAAAATAACAACATCACCAGTGCAATAGGCAGAAAATAACTCAGGATCTCTTTATCCACAAATGATTTTGCAGAAATGAAATAAAGCTTATAATCAGAAAAAGGGCCAGGCAAAGTAATCTCCGTTGCAATATATTCATCAGAAGTATCCAGGGGATCATAAGTTAAAGGCTCTATCCGGATGTTTTGAAACAACTTCGGCCGTGTATTCAGGATCTTTATTTTATAGGGATCCAGGTAGAAGGATAACATGTCCTGCTGGTAAACGGGCAACGAGTCAAGCTTCAGCCGCAACATCTGTTTGTAGATTTTTAAATCTTCGAATGCCGGAATATTCAGATAGGTAATCTTGTTAGATCTGATATTACTGAAATTGGTAAACAGTTCATCCTGAGTGGGGGTTTTGGCCGTGTCAAGGCTTTCAATATAGGAGATCAGTTTTATGCCCAGCGCATTAAAGTCGTCCCCTCTTGTAAACTTTTTTGTGTCTGTACTCGAAAACAACTTTACCGAGTCCATTGGCACCAGATCTCCAAACTGGTAGATATACTTAGGGCCAAATGAAAAATGCCCCGTGTTTAACCCATCTTTTACAGGTATATTTTTAATCTCTGAATCGTAAAACACAACCTTCGAAACGAACGGATAGGCATTCAGAACAGTATCTACAAATTTCGATGTGGTTGCAGAATCGAGGTACCCATGGTAATAGGATATTTCTGGCACCTTATTCTGAAAAAACTCATTATAGGGTTTAATACTTTCTTCCAATACTTTTACCTTTTCAGAGACAAATTCATTTTCGATAAACTTCTTACTGAAATTATAGGCTAAAAAGAGCGATAAGATAAATAAGACAGAAATCAGGACAATGAAGGTCAGGATCAGGGAAAAATTCTTGCGGTAACCACTATCTCTTTCTGAAGCCATATGCTAAACTATTTCTTACCCAGGTTACCAGCTAAAAATTGCTCCAGTGAAGTATATAACTTCTGGCGCATTTCTACTCCGCGCGGAGAAAAATCAGCATATTCTTTTTCCAGGTAAGTTACATTGACTTTATTCTTCTTTAATTCCTTCACATACTGTATCGCCTCGGCAGAATTGCTCCTTGGATCACCCGGGCTCTGTGCGATAAATACAGGCACTTTAATTTTATCCGCATGAAAGACAGGTGATGCCTGGCGCATATAATCAACTTCCGTAACTGGATTGCCTATAATTTCGTAATACATCTGCAAATTGGTCTTTAAAAAAGACGGAATAGATTTTAAATAACTGAATAAATTGATCACCCCGGAATTTGAACCACCGCATGCGTAGGTTCCGGGATTCGAATATAAGCTATTCAAAGCAATATATCCACCAAAACCTGTACCATAGATTGCCACCTTTTTCGGGTTAGCGATTTTCCTGGCAATCAGCCATTTCACACCATCATTAATATCGTCCTCAATCTTTCCTCCCCACTGCTTAAAACCGGCAGCCATAAAAGATTTTCCATAACCCGAAGACCCACGGTAATTGATTTGAAAAACAGCATATCCTCTGTTTGCGAGGAATTGCACTTCGGCGTTATAGCCCCAGGAATTCCTGCCCCCCGGACCATTGTGCGGTAATACCACTACCGGCAGGTTTTGCGGGTCTTTGTTTAACGGGAGCGTCAGGTACCCTTGTATTTTCAAACCATCTCTTGCTGTATAGGAGATGGGTTTCATTTCACTCATTTCCGATTCCCTGACGTAAGGATTAAAGTCACTGAGTTTCCTGACCGTTCCCTTATCTGCAAAATAGAGATAGTAGGATCCCGGATTTTTATCTGTGAAAGTCCTTACCACAAAAATATTTTCTGCTTTATCCCTGTTCAGTATTTTGGACTCTGTACCAGGAAGCAGCTTATCCAGCTTCATATACAACTGCTTAACCAGCGGATCGAGATAATATTTCTCCTTTTTCCAGGTTTCGCAAGTTACAAAAGCCATCATTTTTTTTGTTCTCGAATACTGCGCGTCCACTACATTCAGCGTATCATTGCTAAACAGTATTTTTTTCTCTTTTCCTGTTACACAATCAATCTCTACCAGCGCATTCTTGTCCCTGTTCACATTCGAGATCGCATAGACAATATTCGGGCGGTCATCAGCAATTGCGATAGGTCTGAAAGTAGTCTTAAAATTATTAGTCACTATCGGTCTGAAATCCTGCTTTTCACTATCCCGGTACAGCAACGTCTCATTTACCCCGTCGCTGGATGTTGCAAGCCGCAGTTCCCCTTTAGAATCAGTGATCCAATCGGTAATATTACCAGGGTTCAGCGCCGCCATATCCATTCTGCCATCCCTTACATTCAACCGGTAAACATCAAATACGGTAGAATCCCGTTTATTAGAAGAAACCAGTAAAAATTTATCATCAATCAGCTGGTCTTTTAATACATGCATCCGGCTCTTTCCGTTATCACTCAGCCGGCGTTCCCCGCCTCCGTTTTTGTTTTGTATAAACAGATCAGACGCACGTTCCACTCCGGCCTTCTCTTTATAATAAACAAGGTCATCATTACTTACCCAAAAATAGTAATTGATATTTTTTTCGTTCAGCTGCGTTACCTGTACCGATTTTCCGGTGGCCAGGTCTTCCACAAATAAATTCTGCTTTTTACCCTGAAGCTTCAAATAAGAAAGTGACTTGCCATCAGGAGAGATTGAATAAGCTCCGATATCCTGTGATTTAAAAAAATCGGCAACAGGAATTTCCCTCACTTGATGCTTATTAATACAAGCACTGAACAAGGCCAGAAGAACAAGTAATAAATATAATCTCTTTACACCCATAGCAAATAATAGCTCACAAAAATACGCATCGCAGCTTGTCTAACTGATCTATACACCAACATTGTTACCTTTACACAGTGTCTATCGGACACATCCACAACTTAACTTAATTTTCAGGGTATTTTAATCATTTCAGGTAACAATTAAAATACGCGCAATTAGTTATCTTTACGATCCGGGCATACACAGGCAATCCCAATTTTATGAAAAAATTATTTCTAATCCTCCTTTTTTTTTCATTTCCATTTATTCTGCTAGCCCAAACCAGTGCTAAAATCCTCGATAACCTTCCAAAGGACGAGTTTAAAATAAGGCAGATTGCTAATGAACTTTATCTGAAACAGGAATTTGATCTTGCCGCAGAAGTATTTCTCAAAGGCAGAAAGATCCTTGGCAATGATCAGCTGTTTAATTTCGAATTACTCGCTTTATATAGGTTTAGAAAAGACAAGGAACGGCTGATCCAGGAATACCTGAATACTTTAGCTACGATGCCAGAGATGCTGCAGCAAGCAGAAAATGTTTTCTCTGTTTTATTTGAAAATAAAGCAGATTACCTGCAGCTGCAGACAGCACTGTACAAAAGAATCCAGAAAGACCCGCAAAACGAATCGTTTGCCAAGTTGCTTACCTGGCAATATATACAGCAGCAGGAATACGAGATGGCGCTCAGACAATTGATCGCTCAGGATAAAAGAATAAAAGATGATGGCAGCATTTTGTTCAATTACACGCAGATATTTGTTTCCAATAAGGCTTATGATACGGCTGTTAAGGCTTATACATATCTGCTCGAAAAAGGGAAAGAGAATGAATACTATCTCCCTTCCAGGTTTGGATTGATCGATGCAAAGTACCAGATCATCCAAACAGGTAAAAACGAAGAAAAAGAGGTTGCTGCTGTAGCTGCCCAATATCAGGCGGTCCTGGATGAATATGGAAAAAATAACAGGACACTTTTTGCCATTAGAAAACTGGCAACGCTGCAAGCCCAATATCTCTATCATCCTCAAAAAGCAGTAGAGCTGCTGGAGACTGCGTTAAAAATGCCGGGTCTGCCGGCTGCAGAGATTGGGGAAATGAAGTTGGAGTTAGGGGATAATTATGTGCTGACCGGTAAACCCTGGGAGGCAATCCTTTTATATGGGCAGGCAGCCAAAGAATTCGAGAACCAGAATATCAGTAACGAGGCGCAATACCGTACTGCCCGGTTATCATTTTATCAGGGGAATTTCAGTTATGCGAAGTCACAGGCAGATGTGTTAAAAGCTTCAACTACGCAGCTTATTGCTAACGATGCATTAAACCTGAGCTTACTCTTATCCGATCACCTGGAAACACCAGCAGACACACTGGCTTTAAAGATGTATGCAGACGCGGAGTTCCTCCAGTTCCGTAACCTGTTACCTGCTGCGATCCGTAAACTGGATAGCATCACAACTGTATATCCAAAGAATAACCTTGGTGATGATATCCTGATGACCAAGTCGCGTATTGCTATAAAAAATGGTGATTTTAACTCTGCCATTGTACAACTCAAACAATTGATTGCAAATCCTCAAAAAGATATCTGGACAGACGACGCAATTTTTACACTGGCAGGCCTGTATGAGGTACAGCTAAATGATCCCGAACAAGCTAAAATCCTCTATCAGAAACTGATTACAGACTTCCCGGGTAGCATGTTTGTCGCAGAAGCACGGAAGCATTTCAGAAAACTTCGCGGAGATAATATAGAATCATAGTATCTTTGCGGCATGTTATTATACAATGTAACCTTTATTATCGAGGAAAGCGCTGCGGTTGAATGGCTGTTATGGATGACGGAAGAGCATATTCCTGCAGTTCTGGCTACCGAAATGTTCGTATCCAACAGACTCCTGAGAGTAATAGATTCTCCAAATGAAGGCGTAACCTTTTGTTCGCAGTATGTTGCACAGTCTATGGAAGACTATGAAACTTACCAGGCAGTACATGCCCCTGCCCTGATCCAGGAGCTGGACAGCAGGTTTAAAGACAAATTCGTTTCCTTCAGAACATTAATGGAATATATCGCCTAGAAATACATATGAATTTAATAGAAACACCGATAGCCGATCTTTTTGTGATCGAACCTAAAGTCTGGAAAGATAACCGCGGCTATTTTTACGAAAGCTTTAGTGCAAAATTTTTTACTGATGCAGGGATTACTGCAGATTTTGTACAGGACAACCAGTCTTTCTCGCAAAGAGGGACTTTACGCGGATTACATGCACAGAAAGCGCCTTTTGCACAGGGAAAATTAGTACGCGTAATCCAGGGAAGCGTACTTGATGTTGCTGTCGATGCAAGGAAAAATTCTGCAACTTACGGTCAGCATTTTGCTATTGAGTTAAGTGCTGAAAACCATAAACAACTATGGGTACCGCCAGGATTTCTGCATGGCTTCCTGACGCTCGAAGACGATACAATCTTTACGTACAAAGTAACGAGTTACTATGATAAAGCTTCTGAACTGGGGGTGATCTGGAATGATGGCGACCTCAATATTAACTGGAGCAAAGATATCACCAAAGAAGATTTACTACTGTCTGATAAAGATCTGATCCTTCCTTCTTTCAAAGATTTTGTAAGCCCTTTCTAAACTAAACTGCATAAAAAAGCCCGGCACGATGATTCGTGCCGGGCTTTTTTATGCAGTTATGCTTACTGTTTGATCAGGTCGTAAAGCTCATCCAGTTTTGGTGACAATACAATTTCAATCCTGCGGTTTTTACTTCTTCCATCAGCAGTTGCATTGGAACCGAGGGGCTGAAACTCCCCTTTACCAGTCGCAGTTAAGCGGATTCCCGGAACATTTTCCGTTTCTGTAAGGAAACGTACTACAGAAGTGGAGCGTAATACACTTAGATCCCAGTTATCTTTGATCTGACCCAGGTTATTTATTTTTTGTGAATCAGTATGACCCTCTACTGCAATAATAATCTCAGGTTGCTCTTTTAGCACCTTGGCGAGCTGACTCAAAGCCTGCTTTCCTTTATCATCAATTACTATACTTCCGGAAGGGAACAATAACTTATCAGTCAGGGATACATACACCTTCCCATTTTTCATCTCCACAGTCAGTCCGTTCTTAGTAAATCCAAGCAACGCCTGCTGTAACTTTTCTTTTAATTTATTGGAAGCCTCATCACGTTTCTTAAGCACGTCTTCAACTTCTTTTAAACGCTGCTCACGCTTTTTAAGATCTTCAGACAGCTTGTTGATCTCTGTAGAACTGTTGCTGCGTAATTTGGCGTACTTTCCGTCTACTTCAGTATATTTACCTTGCAGTTCATTTAAACGTCCGTTAAGATCAGCAGTATCCTGCTTCAATTTTGCTATTGTCTTTTCCAGGCTTGTACCATTTTCCTGCGCACTGTTCCAACCCACGTTCAGTGAATCCTGCCTGGCCAGCAAAGCTTTATATTTTTTTGGAGACAATACTACACAGGACGTAAATGCACTGGCTAATAAGCCAACTGCCAAAAACAAAATAATTCTCTTCATAATTATTGTACTACGGCCCTTCTCAGAAACTGAACAAATGGGTGAACACCCACAAAAGCCTTTTTTATATGGTTAATAATGGTTGATTTAAACAGTTCATCATCACTGATAGGGAAAGTAGCAATAAAGCTTTTAAGCTTTAGTAAGCCAATCTGGGGGTGCTCAGCATCATATCCTTTAGGCGCTTTTTTAAGCGTATCCTGTTCACTCAATGTAAATATATCAGTAAAACTTTTTGCTTCTATTATTTCCAGGAATTCTGATGTATTATAATCGATTTCTTCACGGATATTTTTCAGGTGCTGCGCCTGTGGCATCCAGTAACCAGCAGCAAAGAAAGATTTGCCGGGCTGTAAATGCAGGTAATATTCCGGACCTGTTTCGTTGTTTTGCTTGATCATAAAAGAGATCCCGAAGTTATTCTTATACGGATCTTTATTTTTACTGAAACGAACGTCCCGGTAAATTCTCATCACACATTTTTTTGCTTGTGTTTCTAAAGGCACCATTGGATCTGCAGCAGCCAATACAGGGATTAGTTCTTCTACAAACCGGATCACATCGGCCTTCGCCGTCTCATAAAGTTCTTTATGCTGGGCGAACCATTCCCTGTTATTATTTTCTGTTACCGCTGTTAAAAAAGCAAGTGTTTCCGGCTTGATCATGGTTGGTCGTAATAGGCGTTATAACTAATCTTTGGAGAGAGCCAATGTAATAAAATCACACGTGAATAACGATAATTGAATGGTGCCAGGATAAAACAGCCGCTGAAGATTACACCTACATACAGCCATAAAGAATCAAACTCGAGGTTACCACCAGAGAAAATGTAAGTAGCAATACCCACAGTAATCATTTCGATCACGTTCATAGCATAACTCACATACATGGACGCATAGAAGTAGCCGGGCTCAATTTCGTAGCGCTGACCGCAATGGCTGCAGATATCGTTTGTACGCTGTAGATTGAAACCGTATAAGTTTCCGGTGAAGATATCTCCCCTGCGGCAATGAGGGCATTTTCCGTGTACTAATGCAAACAGTTTTGTCGTTTTGTTCATTGCGTGAAAAAGAACTACGAAATTGGTGTACTGCGCTGTTTACGGTATCTCTTATACCATAACACTCCCAGTCCGGTAATCAGGATGTACGGGATCACCATTAAATAGATCACACCAGAGTTTATCCCCTTTGCTTGTGTATTCCCATTCTTTACTCCCTGCTCGGCATTGATCGTACACATCGCACATTGTGCGGATGCCGTGTTTGATGCCGTACCGGCGAATACTGAGATAAAAAGAATAAATATGACTAATGCCTTTTTCATAGTGTACAATTAATTGTAATGAACATCATTCTCCTTACTGCAAATGCAGGTCTATTAAAAATTTATTTCAATAGTAGATGGTGATACAAATATAAGTATTAAACGAATAAAACAGTTCGTAATTACCTCAGCTCAATGTAAAAACCCAGTACGATATTAGTCTGCTCTCGTTCTTAAAAATTGTAATACGGGTAAATCATCAAGTATACGATCACTCCGGTAACTGCGACATATAGCCATACCGGGTAAGCCCACCTTACAATCTTGCGGTGACGTTCAATTTGCATGCTGAATCCTCTTAAAAAGCTGATCAGGATCAGCGGCAGCACAATAACCGCAAGCATGATATGCGTAATTAAAATAACGAAGTAAATCATGCGTGATGCACCTACAGCTGCCAGTTCTGCGGCTGAAAGTATGCCGTTATGGTCTATATCCCCATATTTTGTATCCTTTTCGTATAAATGGAACAGGATATAAAAAACAAGGAACAAGGCAGAAAGAATGAAGGTGATCACATTAGTTATCTTATGTGCTTGTATATTCTTACGCTTGATAAAAATCAGCGATAGGATTAATAAAACAGCACATGTCGCATTAATGCCACCAATTAAATGAGGCAGCAAATAAATGAAAGATGGTTTAGGTTCTGGCGGTGGTACGACCTTTAGAATAATGACTACAATAAGTACAACAGCACTTACTATCCAGATCAGGCGCAAAAAGAATTTATCGTTGATATTCATTGGTGTTATATTTTAGTTGTTCCGGAGAACTGAGCTTGCCAGCTTAACGGCCGTCCCGCATATTTCTAAGTTCCTCTGTAATGAGTACTTTTATTTCATCATCCAGTTTGCCCAGCGCTTCCTGGTTAGTAGCGTCATAATATCCCCTGATGCGGTGCTGTGGATCAAGCAAAACAAACAGGTTACTGTAAACAAACTTCGGCTCGCCTTTTTCGTATTCCTGGTGCACATCGATGAAGAGTTGTTTATTGATCCAGTTATAAACCTCGGTACTGTCTCCTGTAAGCAAATCCCACTTACCGGCCTTAGCTTTAAGTTTTGTTGCATAAGGCAGTAATGCCGCAGGTGTATCCCTTACAGGGTCTATACTCAATCCTACAAAATTGATAATCTTGTTCCTGCCAAAGGTAGTGTAGTATACCCCCATTGCCTTATTGGCAAATTCTACCGCGTAGTTATTACCCTTTGTATAAAACAGGTTCAGCACAATGATTTTACCTTTATAACTGTTCCAGTCCAGCGTATCAGCCTGCTGGTTCACAAATTTAAAGTCAGCCGCCTGGTGATAAAGCGTATCAGGAATGTCTTTCCCCCTTTTCGTATGAAAGGTTTTAGCGACACTTTTAGGGCCAAAAAATGGAAGAGGTTTATACCTGTTCTTTCCCTGGTGGACAAGTTCATAATATAAAAATCCTGGTACCGCTAAAATGGCTACCAGGATCGTTATTTTTTTTATTGAAGTAAAATTCATGGATTAACCATTCATATGTATATGCAGGTAGCCGCCTTCAATCAACATTAATGTAATAAAGTAGGCAATAAAAATGAATGCCAGCCCGAGTGTTAACTGTAAGCCAGTCTTTTCAAATTTTAAGTGCATAAAGAAGGCTACAATATAATAAGCTTTCAATAATGTCAGCAGGATATATGCGATGTTACCCGCTGTGTGACCAACCAGGCCTTTAGGTAAGATAACCAATGCGATAATAAATTCTACAACAGTAATCCCTAATAAGATAAAGAATACCTGCCATATTTTTGCTTTGCTCAAGCCAGCATGCTCGTCATGTGCATGCTCTTCTGTATTGTGTAAGTTATGTTCAGACATAATATTTTATTTAAGAGGATTATACTAAGTAGAAGAAGGTAAATACGAATACCCAAACCAAATCAACAAAGTGCCAGTAAAGACCAACTTTTTCAACCATTAAATAATGACCGCGTTTTTCAAACGTACCATTGATTGTCATGATTAAAATAATGATATTTAATAATACACCAGTAAAAACGTGAAATCCGTGGAATCCGGTGATCGTAAAGAACAAGTTTGCGAATTGTTGTGCAGCAACGTCAGAAACAGGACCAACAAAGAATTCTTTCAATTTCTCAGGTTCAGGAATACTTCCCCACCAGAATCCTTCATGGTGTAAGTGAGTCCACTCTAAAGCCTGGCAGCCAAGGAACATGAATCCCCCGATTACCGTAGCAACCATCCACCATATTACTTCATTTTTAGAACGTCTGTGTCCCGCTTCCACAGCCAGTACCATAGTCACAGAACTCATGATCAGGATAAAAGTCATGATACCTACAAATACCAACGGTGCTCCGGAATCAATTACACCCGGGATAGATTGAAATACAAGATCCGGATCAGGCCATGTAAATTTAGTGAAACGTTGTGCTCCGTAGTAAACCAATAATGAAGAGAATGTAAATGCATCAGATAGCAAGAAAAACCACATCATTATTTTACCATACTCTACCGACCACGGTGAACGGCCGCCACTCCATGGAGTAGTTTTTACCTGATCTAATTGTGATAATGAATCCATTTTAAAAATTGTAATAGTTTGTTAAAATTCTAACTGTTCAAAAGTAAAAAAACATACAGATATATCCACAATATATCTATAAAATGCCAAAATATAGAGGCGATTTCTATGCGGTAGACCGCATTTTCAGGTGTAACTTTTTTGTAAGTTCCCCAAAGGCTGTTCAATATAAGACAAAGTCCTACAAAAATGTGTAATAAGTGCATTCCAGAAACGATATAAATAACGGAAATTGCCGCATTATTGTTTACCAGTGTTGCCCCTGTATGGTATAAAGCCGACCATGCTTCTACTTGCATGTAGCCGAACCCAACACCCAATGCCAAGGTTGCCCATAGCAATATCCGCTGTGTACTATAATTTTGTTTACGTACAGCTTTTGCAGCAAAGAACAAACAAACACTGCTCAGTAATAAAATTGCCGTGCTGTATTCAAATGCATCAGGAAGAACCAGTCCATGGCCTTTACCCTTTGAGCCTGCAAACACAATATAATAACTCGTGAAACCTCCAAACATAATCGTTGAGGAAACTACGAACAGCCAAAGCACAAATTTCTTGGCTTTTGAAGAAGTCTGAACACGCTCGTCCACTTCTTCCTGTTTTAATGTATGTACCATATCCATCTCTATTTACCTATAAAATCAAACAACAATACCATTTGTACTAATGGTATGTAAAAGAAAGAACAAAACATGACCTTCCGGGCACTTTCCAGATCCAGCTTCACTAATAGCTTAAATGCAAACCATGCAAATATAATCCCTGCTATTAAAGAGAACCCCGCAATATAATAACCGCCAAAATTGTAAATGGTAGGCAATAAACTAACTGGTATTAATATTAAAGCGCTAAAAAAAACAAACCATGCGCTGATCTTATCTTTTTTCTTAGTGGGTAACAACCTGAAGCCGGCTTTGGCATAATCCTCATCCAATACCCACGCAATAGCCCAGAAATGCGGGAATTGCCATACAAACTGGATCAGAAATAAGATGCCGGCAATTTCATAGTCTACTGGCAGAAAATGACGGGTATGCCCTAATGCGGCAAGATATCCGATCAGCGGAGGTAACGCCCCTGGTATGGCACCTACAAAAACAGCAATAGGTGATTTACGTTTTAATGGGGTGTAAACAAAGGCATATAACAGAATCGAGAAAACAGATAATAAACCTGTTTCCAAGTTGAGCTTACCCAATAGCCATGTACCTAACATTCCCGAGATTAATCCCAATACTAAACCCTGACCGGTAGTCATCCTGCCCGCAGGCATCGGACGGTCTTTAGTTCGTGTCATTAGTTTATCTAAATCAACCTCTATAATCTCATTAAAACAGTTGGCAGCTGCAGTAACCAGGAAGCCCCCGGCAATCAGTATGCCCCAGTTGCCCCAGTCAATCGCCGGGATTTCTCCCCTTGCTACCTGCATCCTCGAGCCAATTAAAAATGTAATTGACGCAGAAAAAACAACCAGAAAAGTAAGCCTGAATTTTATAAGTTTAGATAAATCTGAGAAAAATAATTTCAATTCGTATTTATTTATATTATTGTTTATAAGTGTTTGTTCTGTAAACCAGGAGGCAGAGATAAAACTGCAGGGTGAACAAAACTGTTGAGAACACTAAATGTATCACTTGTGAGAACGGCGGCAGCGCAAAGTTAGACAATAATAATCCACTTCCAATCTGAATTAATAAAACCAGTATAATAGAATTGCCCAATCGCAGCTCGGTTGCCTTACCCCCAAACTTATCCATTACAAACTGGTAAACGAACACATTGAGAACTACCACAAATATGGCAAGGTCACGGTGGTATGAGAACGCGCTGCCAATTTTACCAACCCAGGTTTCACGCTGCTGATAAAGCAGGCCTTTGGCAACTTCATCTATTGCCTCACGCACCTCGGTACCTAATGTGATCTGTATAATCGTAAGTACAACGGAACTTACAATCACAACTTTTAGCCAGAACAACTTTGAAATGATTACGGTATCCTGTTTATAGAGCCTGCTGCTGTAGTAATAGGTGTAAACCAGTATCGCAAGCATTACAATAGCAAGCAGCATGTGTACAGTTACAATCCAGGCCAGTAAATTTGTAGAAACTACGATGGACCCTAACCATGCCTGAAAGCCGACTACTATAAGGTTCAGAACTGTAAAAAATACGATCCTTTTAGCTTTCTTCCGGTATGCAAACGAAAGAACAGTTAATCCTAATAAAAAGAAGCCGGTCACTGCACCCGTAAGACGGTTAATGTATTCTGTCCAGGTTTTAGCAACATTAAATGATTCCGGAACTGTAATCGTTTGATCGTGACGGATACTATCTGCCAGGTTGGTTTTACCCATTTTATCAAGCAACTTCGCGAATCTCTCGTTTTTGGCTATCCTGCCAGCAACATATTTTTCTTTGTAATCCTTCGGCAGCTGATCTGCTGAAGTCGGTGGAATATATTGATCAAAACACTTTGGCCAATCCGGGCAACCCATTCCTGAACCAGTGCTGCGCACCACACCACCAGCAACGATAAGTATTAGCGTAACTATGATTGTAATGAGATTGAGACGGATAAATCTATTTTCAGATTCAGGAACCATTCGTATTTATTGTTTAAAAAAAAATGAGGTTACTGATAAGTATATACTCAAGCAGATAACCTCATTGTATATTTTAAAAAGTGATATTAATGAAAGTGCACATTAGCCTTATCAGGAGCATGTTTAGCATCCCACTCTCTTTGAATACGCTCAGATTCAGCATTACCTTCAAAGTCATGTGGCATGTTAGAAGCCATCGTCTGAGAATAAGGTACAGTCTGAGGAATGAAATCTTCTTCCGCACCTGGTTTACTGTAATCATATGGCCAACGGTGTACTGTTGGAATTTCTCCCGGCCAGTTACCATGTAAGTGCTCAACTGGTGTAGTCCACTCTAAAGTGTTCGACTGCCAAGGGTTTTGTGTAGCTTTTTCACCTTTAAAGATCGAGTAGAAGAAGTTAAACAAGAACGCTACCTGAGCTAAAGCTGCAACAATTGCAGACCAGGTAACAAAGATGTTTACAGTAACCCATTTCTGCATAAATTCAAATTCAGTGAAGGCATAGTAACGTCTTGGTACACCATCTAATCCTAAGAAGTGTAATGGGAAGAATACTAAGTAAGCGCAGATAAAAGTAACCCAGAAGTGCAGGTAACCTAGTTTAGCGTTCATCATTCTTCCGAACATTTTAGGATACCAGTGATAAACACCGGCAAGCATACCAAATATAGCTGCTGATCCCATTACCAAGTGGAAGTGGGCAACAACAAAGTAAGTATCATGTAAGTTAATATCCAGTGAAGCGTTACCTAAGAAGATACCGGTTAAACCACCAGAGATAAAAAAGGAAACCATACCGATCGCACATAACATCGCAGGTGTAAACCTGATATTACCACGCCATAATGTAGCCAGATAGTTGAAAGTCTTAACAGCAGATGGTACAGCAATGATCAGTGTAGTAATCATGAATACACCACCAAGTAATGGATTCATACCTGTCACGAACATATGGTGACCCCATACGATGAAGGAAAGAATTGTAATACCGATCAGTGAGTAAACCATTGCATGGTAACCGAAAATTGGTTTTCTTGAGTTTACAGAGATAACCTCTGATGAAATACCCAGAGCCGGCATAATTACGATATATACCTCAGGGTGACCAAGGAACCAGAATAAATGCTGCCATAAGATTGGCGAACCACCTTCATTCGGAAGAACCTGACTTCCCATAACGATATCAGACAAGTAGAAACTTGTACCGAAACTACGGTCAAATATTAGTAATACAACACCTGCAACTAAAACAGGGAAAGATAAGATACCTAAGACAGCCGTCAGGAAAAAAGCCCAGATAGTCAAAGGCATTTTCCAAAGGTCCATACCTTTAGTACGCATGTTTAATACTGTACTTACATAGTTAATACCACCCATTAATTGCGAAGCCACAAAAATGAACATACTTACTAACCATAAAGTCATACCTAATCCGGATCCCGGGATTGCTTTAGGCAATGCTGATAACGGAGGGTAAACCGTCCAGCCAGCACTTGCAGGTCCTGTTTCAATAAAGAATGAACTCATCATGATAATACATGCAGCGAAGAACATCCAGTAAGAAAGCATGTTCATAAACGGTGATGCCATATCCCTTACCCCAAGCTGAAGCGGGATCAGTAAATTACTGAAAGTACCACTCAGCCCTGCAGTCAGTACAAAGAATACCATGATGGTACCATGTATTGTAACCAGTGCAAGATAGAAATCAGGTTTGATCCTTCCTCCTTCAGCCCATTTGCCTAAAAATGTTTCCAGAATAGGAAAACTTTTGTCAGGCCAGGCCAGCTGGAGACGGAATAAGATAGACAATCCCATTGCAATAACAGCCATAACGATACCAGTTATTAAAAACTGCTTAGCGATCATCTTGTGATCCTGGCTAAAGACGTACTTCGTTATAAAAGATTGTTTGTGATGACCATGAGCATGATCGTCATGGTGATCGTTGTTATGTGTATCGTTTAATGTTATAGTTGACATAATGCGCTATTCCAGTATAATTATTTTTTTGAAGCCGGTTTATTCATTGCTACTGCAGTAGAATCTTTTGCAGGTGTAGCTGTGCTATCAGCTGGTGCCGCTGCAGGTGCTCCTGCCGCTGCTGGTTCTGCTACTAATGGCAAATTAAATTGTTTTCTCAAATCATTATTGATGATTTTAGGTTGTTTAACAACCCAGGCATCATATTCAGCCTGAGATACAACTCTAACAACTTTTTGCATGTTATAGTGACCCGATCCACAGATTTTTGAACAGTAGAAAAGAAACTTAAATGCCGGATCATTTACTTTAGTCTGCATATCTGCAGTAGTAATTGTTGGTGTAAATTCAAAGTAAGAAGTCATACCTGGTACAGTGTTCAATTGTACCCTGAAATGCGGCATGTAGAAACTGTGCAATACATCTTTACTCGTTAAGATCAATCTTACTGGTTTGTTAACCGGGATTACCAGTTCGTCAGCCAGTTGATCATCTAAATTGTTTTTGTCTTTGAAATCCATACCAAGACTGTTGGTACCCGTGATCAGTTTGTAGTTTTTAAGACCTACAACACCATCAGCTCCCGGGTAACGAATCGTCCATACGAACTGCTGAGAAGTAATCTCAACACTCAGGGGTTTATTGTTAGGATCTTCGATTTTAAAGAAAATTGATCTCCAGGTAAGGAATCCCATTAATACCAGTACAGTTAAAACCAACGCCGGTACAATTGTCCAGATACGCTCTAATGCATTATTGTGCGGATAGTAATAAGCTTTTCTATTACCGGTACTTTTGTAAAAATAAGAGAAAAGGAATAATACGATGTGTGTACCGATAAATACAATGGTCGTCAGGATTAACGTGATGTTAAACATCTGGTCAATTTTCTTTCCGTGTTCAGAAGCTGCATCCGGAAGGATCATGCTGCCATGTACAGTATATTCGAAGTAAACTCCGTAAAGACCTACAATTAAGAACAACACAAAAAGAACAGCATTAATGGTGTTCCAGTTAATGCCTGCAGGTTTCTCCTGAGCTTCACGTGTCAATTCATATACCCTTATTGCTTTACCTACAATTGCTATAAACAAACAACCCAGTAAAAATAAAAGGACATAAAATGCAGCCGACTTATAAATCGGGAACATATCTATAGGTTTATTGGCAGCCGTAGCGGCAGCACCGGCGGCAGCTTCTTGTGCAAACGCGCTGGTACTTGCAAACACAGTAACAAGTACTGCCAGGGCCGCTGTTGTCTTATTGCTTATAAATTTTCTTAACCTCATTTTCTTAAACGTAGTACGATGTACTTCTACTATACTATTAATCTATATACTCTATAACCTTAACTACTACAAATGGTGATTCAAACTTTCCTGAAGGAGAGGGTGATTCTTTGCAATCAAAGGTTTCTTACTTAATGCAGTCAATACTGTAAAGGTAAACAAGCCTACAAATCCAATAGCTGTTCCTATTTCAATAATCCCAAACCCAGGGTGTTCTTCTACTGTACCCGGCATAATCATCTGGTAATAATCTACCCAGTGACCGCACAATACTACAATACATACCCCAAGCATGATATTTTCCTGTCTTTTGTTATCACGGTCCATCAACAATAGAACCGGAGCTAAGAAGTTAAGTACTAAATTCAGGAAGAACCAGAATTTATAATATTCAAAGCGTTTCCAAAAATACACAGTTTCTTCCGGCATGTTAGCATAATAGATCAACATAAATTGCGCAAACCATACATAAGTCCAGAAAATGGAGAAACCAAAAATGAACTGACCTAAGTTGTGCAGGTGACTATTATTAACCCATTGCATGTAACCTGCTTTTCTTAACAGGATGATAATAATAGCCATTGTAGCTAAACTGCTCACCCACATTGCTGCGAAGTTGTACCATCCGAACATCGTAGAGAACCAGTGTGCTTCTAATGACATCACCGTATCAAATGCAAAGATTGGAGTTGTAAAACCGTAGATTACCAGGAATATACAAGAGTATTTAAAACTTTTAGTGTAAGAATTTAAACCGCCTTCTAAATCTTCATTGTTAGAAAGTTTAGAAAGTAATAAAGAGAAGAAGCAGTAAATTCCTAAAAAGATAACCTGACGGCCCATAAAGAAAGGTACGTTCAGGAAAGCAGATTTACCGTCGATCAGTTTATCATAGTTTTCACTGCCTTTAACAGTTAAACCAGGTGCATTCCAGTGGTGGTATAAATTGTGTGTGTATAAACCTAAACCGATAATAACGATCAGGACCGCAACTGCGATAGGTAATGTTTTTGCCATTGCCTGCGGTACACGAAGTATAGAAGCTGACCATCCAGCCTGTGCTACAAATTGAACAGCTAAAAAGAATGTGCCCGACATACAAACACATGCAAAATAATATGCCATCAGTAACAGGTTGGCAAATGTCCGCTCATGAAGTTCATGATCAGAAAAACCGTAAGCAATGCTCGCAATACCAACTACGATACCAACGATACTTAAAGTTTTAGCCTTTCCTGTAAACTCAAACTGCTCAGTTAAATTATAATTGTGAGTTCCCATTTATATCTGCTTTTCTATTGTATTTGTTGTAATTGTTGAACATACATCACTACTTTCCATCTTTGATCAGGAGTAAGTTGTGAAGCATGCGACCCCATGTTATTTAAACCGTACATGATGGTATGATAAATTTTCCCTTCAGAAAGATCTTTCATTAAACCACCACGAGATGACGCTGCATCACCATGATAGGCAGGTACACCGAGAAATTTCTCAATCTGAACCAAGTGGCCTTTACCATCCCCTTTTTCACCGTGGCAAGGTCCGCAGAATACTGTAAAGTAATGTTTACCCGACAATAGATTCTGTGGTGACTTCACTAAAGGATTTTTAAGGTTTAATCCGGCAGCTTCATAACCTTCTTTGGTATTTGCATACTCATATTTAACAAACCCAACAGGATCTGTATTTGGAGGTGGAGTCTGGTTGGTTAACCCGTCGGCAAAGTTCTTATTTGCCCTGTTAGGCTTATAAGCAATATTGTCATACATGTTCCTTGCATACTCTAAACCTCTGCTCTCTTTATTCCTGCATGCTGATAGCGATGCAACAATCGTAAAAACAACAAATGAGGCCAGAACTATTTTATTCTTATTCATAGCTGATATACTTCCTTTCATTGTGCTTAATTTCGATAGCACCGGCGTCTTTTAATAATCCATCAATTTTACTGTGGTCCACATTTTCCTGTGCATCAACAGCGATAATAAATCTATCATCAGTAGCTCTTAAATCCATTACCCTTGGCGCTCTTCCTGGGAAAAGATGGGTTGATGCATAGTAAGAACCTACTAAACCAAATGCTGTGAACAAGATCGTCAGCTCAAACATGATCGGAATAAAATCCGGTAAAGCGAATGATGGCTTACCCCCGATATTATTCCTCCAGTCTACCACTGAAGTCAGGTAGATCAGCGCAAACGCCGAAACCGTACCCGTAATCCCGCAGAAAAATGCAAGAATGTCTAACCTTGATCTCTTAATTCCTAATTTGGCTTCGATGCCGTGGATAGGCATTGGCGTATAAACATCATGGATCTTAATGTTGTTCTCCTGCAACTTTTCGATGCCATGCATCATTTCGTCCGGATCGCCAAAACTGCCTAAAATATATTTGATATTACTCATTGTTATATTTTTGCGTATTCTTCTTGTTTAACACTATCAAATTTCTCTAACGACTCTACGTATTCTTTTACGTGAGTTTTATCCAGGTGGCCATCTTTAATCTGAGCCAGCTTAGCTTGCTCACTGGATGTTTTAAGTAATAATTTCACCTCTGCAATTGCAATTGAAGGAAGTACTCTTAAGAACAACAGGAACAAAGTAAAGAATACACCGATCGATCCTACAAAGACACTTACGTCTACCCACGTAGGATAAAACATTGCCCAGCTTGACGGAAGGTAGTCACGGTGAAGAGAAGTAACGATAATTACGAAACGCTCAAACCACATACCGATGTTTACTACAATAGATAAAACCCATGTTGCAGGAATGCTTAAACGGATCTTTTTGAACCAAAGCAACTGCGGAGAAATAACGTTACAAGTCATCATCATCCAGTATGCCCACCAGTATGGTCCGGTAGATCTGTTGATAAATGCGTATTGTTCATATTCAGAACCTGAATACCAGGCGATGAAAAACTCAGTGATATAAGCTACACCCACGATCGATCCTGTAAGGATGATAATCTTATTCATCGATTCAATGTGGAACATCGTGATGTAGTTCTCTAATCCTAGTACTTTACGTGCAACTAACAATAGTGTTAATACCATCGCAAATCCGGAGAAGATCGCCCCTGCTACGAAATAAGGAGGGAAAATCGTTGTATGCCATCCCGGAATAACCGAAGTTGCAAAGTCCATTGATACAATTGTGTGTACCGAAAGTACCAGTGGAGTAGATATACCTGCAAGAATAAGTGATACCGTTTCGAAACGCTGCCATGTTTTTACATTACCGCTCCATCCGAAAGAGAAAATCGAATAGATTTTACGGCGTAAGCCTGTAGCACGGTCACGGATCGTAGCAATATCCGGTAATAAACCTGTGTACCAGAATAGTAGTGATACAGAGAAGTAAGTAGAGATCGCAAACATATCCCAAACCAGCGGTGAGTTAAAGTTAACCCAAAGTGATCCGAATTGATTTGGCAGCGGTAATACCCAGTAAGCTAACCATGGTCTTCCCATGTGGGATACTACATAAGTAGCGGCACAGATAACGGCGAAGATTGTCATCGCCTCTGCAGATCTGTTAATGGAGTTCCTCCAGTTCTGACGGAAGAGCAACAGTACTGCTGAGATTAGTGTACCAGCGTGACCGATACCTACCCACCATACGAAACCGGTGATATCCCATGCCCATCCTACTGTTTTGTTTAGCCCCCATGATCCGATCCCGAACCAGAAAGTATAACTTACGGCAACAACCCATAAGGTAGCCCCGCAAAGGGCAGCTATAAAACCTATCCACCATGCCCTGTTCGGCTTGTTCTCAACCGGCATTAAAATATCATCCGTAATTTTTGCATACGTGATATCGGTGCCGGTGATTAGTGGTTCTCTTAAAATTGATTCGTTATGTCCTGACATAATGTATTTTATTTAATATCAGCTTACGCTTCTTGTACTGTTGGTAATGAATCTGTGTTTCTTATTTTAGTCATGTAACCTATTCCTGGTTGTGTATTGATTTCTTCCAGAACATAGTAGATACGCTCACTGCGTAATGCTTTCGAAACTTCTGAATCCGGATCGTTACCGTCACCAAAGATAATCGCATTTGCCGAACAAGCCTGCTGACATGCCATTTTGATATCTCCGTCTTTTAAAGGACGTTTCTCAATTTTAGCAGTTAATTTACCAGCCTGGATGCGTTGGATACACATTGAACATTTCTCCATTACCCCTCTTGAACGTGAAGTAACATCTGGATTAAGCACTAATTGTGTAAACTCGTTGTTCAGGTAGTTATCAAAACGTGAATCATTCCAGTAGTTAAACCAGTTGAAACGACGAACTTTATACGGGCAGTTATTTGCACAGTAACGTGTACCTACACAACGGTTATAAGCCATATGGTTCAAACCATCTGAAGAGTGTACTGTTGCCAGTACCGGACAAACAGTCTCACAAGGAGCGTGGTCACAGTGCTGACATAACATCGGCTGGTGAACAACAGTTACCTTATCAAGATTTTCCATGTGGGCAATCTCCTTTTCCTCAGAAATGCTCTCAGTTCCTTCTTCAAAGCTATAGTAACGGTCAATACGGATCCAGTGCATCTCTCTGCGTTTGCGAACCTCATCACGGCCAACTACCGGGATATTATTCTCAACGTTACAAGCTACAATACAAGAACCACAACCAGTACAAGCATTCAAATCGATTGCCATTACCCAGTTGTTACCTGGTTTTTCGTATTTGTCCCACAAATCGTAAGATTTATGTCCTTCTTCGTGTTTACCAGTTCCTGCATGAGGGTTTTTAACATATTCCTTGAAGCTCGCTTCGCGGATAATGTTCCTTCCTTCGAAAGAGTGGTGAGTTTGTGTTTGTGCCAGTTCGTAAGTCGCTCCTGTTTTAGAGATCGTTACCGAAGTAGCATATTGTAAAGTTCCGTTGCTGAAGCTTAAGAAAGGGAAAGCATTTTTACCTACATTATCTCCTGCTTTACCCACTTTGGTACGCCCGTACCCTAAAGCGATAGAAGCTGTACCAACTGCCTGTCCTGGTTGAACAAGAACTGGCAATGTAATGCTGTAACCGTTGCTGCCTTTCACCTCAACAACATCAAATTCTTTTAGTCCTTGTGCTTCTGCGAACTTAGGCGCAAGGGCGATGTAGTTATCCCAGGTTACTTTTGAAACCGGATCAGGTAACTCTTGCAAGAATGCATTGTTTGCATGCTTACCGTCGCGCATTGCTACGTTTTCATAAATTTCCAGCTCAATATCTTTAGCTAAAGCTTTGCTTGTGCTTACCACCGAAGGTACTACCGAAGCAAGTGACAGCGTGAAAGTATATGGCGTTGCTGGTTTTTCTGGTGCTGAAAACACACCAGTCTGTAACAAGTCGTTCCAGGTTTTACCTAAACCAGGTAATATGTTTTTCTCCCAGTTGTTACGTACATACTGGTAGTAATCTTTAACAGGTGCGTTAGACCAGATCAGTAAACTCTGCTCAGCCTGACGGGAATTAAATACCGGGTTAATTGTTGGCTGAACGATAGAGTAAGTTCCTTCATAGCTGTTTGCATCACCCCATGCTTCCAGGTAATTCTGGTTAGTGGCAATAACATCACAAAGAGAAGAAGTCTCATCGATACGGTCAGAGAAAGATACTTTTAAAGGTACTTTGCTCAATCCGTCAGTAAATGCTTTAGAGTTTGCTACATCGTAAACAGGATTAGTATCCAGGAAGAACACAGCTGCAACTTCACCTCTGCCCATCTCTTTCTGGAATTCCGCAAATTCTGCATCGTTACCTGAATAACGCTTGATTGGATTATCCAAATCAATCGTTGTACCGTAACTTCCGATAGCAGAGTTAATCGCATTTACCAGGATCTGTGTAGAAACATCGTTTGATCCGCAAACTACTAATGCTTTTCCTTTTTGCTGTACTAATTCTTTAGCAACTAATTTAAGTGCTTTATCAGCTGTTACATTGTTACCCAATGTACCGCCTGCAACGTTAGCACCAGTAATCGCATTATATAAGGTTATCAGAGCAGGACCCTGCTCTGATAATTTTACCGGGATACGTGTATCTGCATTGGTACCGGTCAGGCTCATCCCAGCTTCGAACTGGAAGTGACGCGACATTTTACCTTTTGCAAGTGTTTTGTAATTTCTGTTGTTGATATACTGAGAAGTAAACTCTTCTCCGCTAATCCATGTACCTAAAAAGTCAGCGCCAAAACTTACTACAAGTTCAGCTCTTTCGAAATGGTATTTAGGAATAACAGCTTTTCCGAAACTATTCTCGTTCGCTTTGATGATACCTGTATAAGATACAGCATCGTACTGAACATGTTTTGTTGTTGGATAAGCAGCGATAAAGTCAGCCACTACTGCAGCAGTAGAAGGACTGTATACAGATGAAGAAACGATGGCGATCTTTTTGCCGGAAGCTTTAGCTTTCGCTAATTCCGTGCTTACAAATGCATCAACCTTAGCCCATGTAGTTTCGTCATTCTTTAAAACCGGAGTTTTAAGTTTCGACACATCATACAGATCTAAAACCGAAGCCTGTGCAACTGCATCAGTTCCGCAATTGAATTCACCTGCTTTAGGATTTGGCTCAATCTTAATAGGTCTTCCCTCTCTGGTCTTCACCAGGATGCTCTGACCGTTAAAGCTTGAAACATAGTAATTCGGAACGCCCGGGATTACTTCTTCAGGTTTAATCAGGTAAGGTATTGATTTGTGTATCGGAGCAGGCTGACAAGCCGCAAGCGTAACCGCACCAAGACCAAAGCCTAAGGCTTTTAAAAAGTCACGGCGAGGAGTTACTGTACTTAATCCTGCTTCATTTAAAACATCTTCTATTGGAAGCGGCTCTGCGAATTCGTTTTTATTGCTTTCAACAAATTCAGAGGTCTTGTTAAATTCCTCTAAGCCTTTCCAGTATTTTTTATTGCTTTCCATTTAAGCTATATTACTGTTTATCGAACGTTCTTTTTATTAACTCTATTAGTAGTGACATTTACCACATTCCATTCCACCTAATGCTGCAGGTGTAATTTTCTCACCTTTCTTGATTTTCTCATGAGCCTCAATGATTTTGGTGTAGAATGCATTGTCCTTAACCTCTAACTTGGTGTCTTTATGACAATTGATACACCATTTCATGGTTAACGGAGAGTACTGGTAAATCTCTTCCATTGTATTAACCGGTCCGTGACAAGCAAAACATACTGGCTCATTCGGTTTCAGTCCTTTTTCTTTACGGATAGCTTCTTCAGCTACAACAACGTGTTGTGAGTGATTGAAATATGCAAAATCTGGAAGGTTGTGTACCTGAACCCATTCAATTGGTTTTTCTTTCGTTTTATCGTAAGTCATTTTATCAGCATCATAACCTAATGCATTGTAGATCTTCTGAATCTCAGGAGAAATGTTACCATCATGACTGTCTCTCGCCTGAACCGACTTATGGCAGTTCATACAAACGTTAAGAGAAGGGATAGTTGCATTTCTTGATTCAAAAGCACCTGCGTGACAGTACTGACAATCAATCTGGTTTGTACCAGCGTGTAATTCGTGTGAGAATTTAATTGGCTGAGTTGGCTGGTAACCGGTGTTTACACCAGTATTCCACATTCCCATCCATCCCCATGAACCTAAGAAAGTAATCAGGCACAGGATAAAGAAAAATACGAATTTCTTGTTTTTGAATAACTGGCCAACGCCCGCTACCATAGAAACTTTCTCTTCTTCGATAATCTCTACTCCTTGTTTCTGTAAGATCAGACGCTCAAGCATTTTAATTGCTCTGCCCAGGATCACCAGGATCACAATCGAGATCAGGATAACTGCAACAACACCGGCAATAGAGAAACTCGAAACTTCATCAGAACCTCCGCCACCTGTTCCGGCTGCCTCAACTTTTTTCGGCTCACCTACTTTAATGTAAGCAAGGATACTTTTAATTTGCTCCGGCGTTAATGATGGAAACGCTGTCATGTCCGCATTCGGGTTGAACTTTGAAGCTTCAACAGCTTCTTTATCTCCCGAAGCGATAAATGCAGGCGCATTGTTTATCCATTTTAACAAAAACGCTTCGCTTTTGGTTGGTACTACAGTTTGCAATGCAGGTCCGATCAAATCACGGTCAAGGGCATGACATGAAGTACATTTTTCCTTGAAGATTTTTCTTCCTTCCGCTGCGTCTTGTGCTTGTGTACCAGAAACGATTAAAACAGATAGAGCCGTGAACATAAATGCCGACTTCCAAACTCTTCTAATGATCAATGAGATATTCCTCATAATGAGTATTTTATGCTATTTTTTAAAAAACTGTAATGAACGCTTTGGATGTTTAAACTTATGTTCCTCACCAAAACGTTCACAAAAGTAAAATTTATTAGGTTACCAATGACAAATAAATGACAGGAAATACAATTTATAATCATTCTAAACTTTGCGTTTAAAAGGGTTTAAATGAAGAAAATCAGCAATTTTTTTAGAATTGCTGATTTTCTGTATGACCAAAATCGTGAAGAAGATTTGGAATTTATAGTTACATTTTTAATATCCATGCAAATATCAGAGGCGCCACAATCGTTGCATCAGACTCTACTATAAATTTAGGTGTATGGATGTCAAGTTTACCCCAGGTAATCTTCTCATTTGGCACAGCACCAGAGTAAGAACCATACGAAGTAGTTGAGTCAGAGATCTGGCAGAAGTAGCTCCAGAATGGAATGTTCTCCATTTCCATGTCCTGATAAAGCATCGGCACAACGCAAATCGGGAAATCCCCAGCGATACCACCACCAATCTGGAAGAACCCAACGCCTTTGCCAGCGCTGTTAGCAATGTACCAGTCGGCCAGGTAACCCATATATTCTATACCACTTTTCATAGTAGTCGCTTTCAGCTCAGATTTCATCACATAAGAAGCAAAAATGTTTCCCATAGTAGAATCTTCCCATCCCGGTACTACAATCGGCAGGTTCTTCTCTGCAGCAGCCAGCATCCATGAATTTTTCGGGTCGATCTCATAGTATTGCTCCAATACTCCGCTTAAAAGCATTTTGTACATGTATTCATGCGGAAAGAAACGCTCGCCCGCTTCTTCAGCATCTTTCCAGATTTTCTGGATATGCTTTTGTAAACGTCGGAAAGCTTCTTCTTCCGGGATACAAGTATCAGTTACACGATTATAATGGTTCTCTAATAAGTCCCACTCGTCCTGCGGACTTAAATCACGGTAGTTAGGTACACGTTTGTAGTGTGAATGGGCAACAAGGTTCATGATATCCTCTTCCAGGTTGGCACCTGTGCAGGAGATTATCGCTACCTTATCCTGACGGATCATTTCAGCCAGGGAAATTCCCAGTTCCGCTGTACTCATCGCACCAGCAAGGGTGATCATCATTTTACCACCTTCATCCAAATGGGTCTCATAGCCCTTAGCTGCATCCATCATGGCCGCCGCATTGAAATGGAGGTAATGCCCTTCCATGAATTTAGATATTGGTCCTCTTGTTACGCTCATTGTTATCAGTTTATACTTTTATAAGGCGCAAAAATAAGTAAATAATATTAAAATCCTCTGCGCTGTTTCTAAACGGATTTATGGGATTAATTCAATTATTTAGAATCTATATAAATAATATACGTATATTTGGTAGAATAATTTAACTGCTTAAACCTAAACCCCGATTACCAATTAAAAACTAACGCTGATGATTGTAAAAGCTAAAATTTCCGATCTAGATGAATGGCTGTTTGTAGAAGACGTACCTGATGTTTATTCCCAGAATAATATTCTTGCGGAAAAACAGGTGATGATCCAGCGGCCTCCGGTCCACATGTCAAATTATCAGCTGACCACCGGGGGATTGTTTCTGTTGCATTCTGTCATGCAGTTTGATCAGCCAACAAACATTCACACGGATATTAATGGAGAAACAATCACAAGCCATTTCATTTTTTACAAAAATTCTTCCGGCAAAAAAGTGACCAGTGCTTCCCATGGTTTTAGCAGACATAATATAAGGTATATCCCATCTACAGTTTCCAATCACGAACTGACCCCAAATGCTGAGTATACTTATTTTATGCTTGTGCTTTCCAAGGCATATTATTTTTCACTGATCGACAGGCACTCTATTTTACATGAACGCTTTGTGCGGGATATCGAGAAAGGGCAGTTTACTTCATTTTCTAGTGAGGATATGGCGGTAACGCCCGAAATGCGAAAAGTGATCAATGATATCCGCGATTGCAGGCAGACAGGAGAATTAAAAAGGCTCCATACAGAATCTAAAATTCTGGAGTTATTAATGTATCAGCTGGAACAGCTCCGTAATAATGCAGTGCCTTCAAAAGAAGAAGTATTTAAAACCGGCGATTTTGAAAGGCTGGAACAGGCACGTACCATACTCAATGAAAGGTTCGTCAGCCCCCCTACCCATAAGGAACTGGCAAAAGAGATTTTGCTGAATGAGTTTAAATTACGAACAGGGTTTAAGGAATACTATGGAGTTACCATGTACGATTATATTACCCGTTTAAGAATGGAAAAGGCAAAACGTTTGCTGCTTGATGAAAAGATGAGCATCTACGAGGTTTCTGGTCTTTCAGGATTTAAACACCAGGCAAATTTCAGTAAGGCATTTAAAAAGTATTTCGGCCTACTTCCCAGCGGGGTCAAAACATAAAACATCTACCGCTACATCTCTGGGTAATATATAAGGTCTTAATGTTTGTTTATGGCTGCTCACTTCTGCTGCGATGGAGAAGATGTTATAGATGTTTTTTGTGTTCAACACTTCTGCCGGTGTTCCGTCATTCCATTTACGCCCATTCTTTAATAATAGTATGCGGTCGGCATACTGTGCGGCCAGATTAATATCATGCAATACCGTGATTACCATAAAACCCCTTCTTGCCATTGCGGTTACAATAGCGAGTGTCTGCTGCTGATACTGCAGGTCCATCCCGGCTACAGGTTCGTCCATTAATAAGAGTGCACCGGGACAGTCCCATACTTGTGCGAGTACCCTCGCCAGCTGTACGCGCTGCTGCTCCCCTCCGGATAGCGTGAGGATGGAACGGTCTTCGAGATCGGTTACTCCGCATACTTCCATGGTTCGGCGGACAATATTCTTGTCGCTCTCTGAAGGATTATTCTGATAATGAGGGTATCGGCCCATCATCACGATTTCATGAACTTTAAAGTCAATGTTTACTACGTTATGCTGACTCATCACTGCTCTCTTCAGCGCAAGTTCTGCAGATCCGTATTTGCTGATTGATTTCCCATTAAGGATAATGTTTCCTTCAGAAGTTTCTTTCTCTCTGCTGAGCATTTTAATCAATGTAGATTTCCCTGCACCATTGGCACCCAGCACAGCGACCACTTCTCCGCATTGCATACTAAAGGAAAGATTCCTGACCAGTGTTCTTTTATTGACTTCGTATGTGATGTTTTCTACTCTAAGCATCGCTGTATTTATTGAAGGAGTTTCTTTTTATCTTTTATTAATATATATAGGAATAGTGGTGTGCCTAATAATGCGGTAATTACGCCTATAGGCAATTCTACAGGAGAAATCACCGTTCTGGCAATCATATCGGCAAGGGTCAGGATCAGTGCGCCCAGCAATGCTGATGCAGGGAGTACATATTTATTATCCACGCCTATAAAAAGCCTGATGGTATGCGGAACAAGCAGACCAACAAATCCTATGATGCCGGATACAGCTACGGATGCACCTACCGCCATGGTCGCCAAAATAACTACGTTCCTCTTTACACGGTTAATGTTCAATCCTAAATGATCGGCTTGTGCTTCACCTAATGCAAATGCATTCAGAGCCTTTCCCATAAAAGGAAGCACCAATACAGGCACCAATACAAATGGCAGCAATGCCGTAACCGTTTCCCATGTTGCTCCTCCAAGGCTGCCCAGCATCCAGAAAGTAATATTCCGGAGCTGCTGTTCATTAGCCAGGTAAGTGATCAACCCTGTCAACGCACCAGCAAGTGCATTGATCGCAATTCCAGCCAGCAGCATAGTCGCCACATTGGGCCGCCCATCTGTCCGCGCAATCTGATATACCAGCATAGCTGCAACACCTGCGCCCGCAAAAGCACCAAAAGCGAGCAGGTAATACCCCAGCAGGTTACTCAACCCGGATAGCAAACCTATTTCCAATGCAATAATCGCTACAGCCATCAGCGATGCCCCTGCAGAAATACCTATCAATCCGGGTTCTGCCAATGGGTTTCGGAAAATCCCCTGCACCGCAGCACCAGAGATCCCCAGTCCGGCACCAACTAATACTCCAAGCACCACCCTTGGCAGCCTTACAATGTTGATCACCGTTATATATTGCGGAGAAAGTTCTTGCTTTGCGATCAATCCTGTTTTTTTCACCAGGATCAGTAAAACATCTTTTACCGGAATTTCCATCGCTCCCATTCCTAATGAAAAAGCAAGGGCTGCAATTAATCCAACCGTTAAAGCCAGGTAAATCAGCGAAGGTTTAATAGTCTTATCCAATTTATAATTTACCATTTAACTCAGTAATCGCCTGGTCGAGACGTACACTGAAATTAACCAGCAAGCTGGGTTCCATTTGTAAAATCTTTTTATTCTTACCTGCTGTCGTTTGTGCAACACCAGGCATTTTCAAGATACTGTTTATTCCCCCCAAACTACTATAGCCAAAATTGAATAGCAGAATCACATCCGGATTAGCTTTAACCAGTGCTTCAGTGGTATAGGGTTTAAAATCTTCAAATTCATTAACGGCATTGATTCCTCCCGCAAGATTAATAATAGCCGCAAGGCTCGATTTTATACCGGCTACCATCATTGTGCCTGTCCCTCTGGCATAGATAAAAAGAACCTTGGGGAGTTTTCCTTTTGTTTTCAGGCCTGCCATTGCCTGGCTAATTTTTAGTTCAGTCTGTTTGGCAAGAACTTCACCTTTCGGGCCTACCTGTAATGCCGTAGCCACTTGTCTGATAAAATTCAATGCTCCTTTAACGGTGTATTCCTGTTTAATCCCTACGAACCTGATTCCCGCAGATTTCAATTGGTACTGGATTTCTTTAGATACGGAACCTTCCGGCGCCAATACTAGTTCTGGTGCAAAAGCAATCAGTGCCTCCGCAGAAACAGAACGGTTATTACTCACCTTTGGTAATTTGTTAATGTAAGCCGGATAGATACTAGTCACATCCACCGCAACCAGGCTATTTCCAAATCCTAAAGCATCTGCAGTTTCTGTCAGTGCTGCACTTAAAGTAACGATCCGCTTAGGTACAGCTGCAAGCAAATGGCAATAGCAGGCGATCAGCAAAAGCAGACAAGATATTTTTTTCATGATTAACTGTATTATTTATTTCCAACCTTCCTATAAAAGCTTTCCCGACTCCGAAAAAGCTTGATCATCCCGATCGGCGCTGCAAACAACGGCTTTAATCAATCTAAATACAAGTGCCAGATTTGTATGCGTGCAATCCGTATTTAGCTTTCAAAGCGTGAAATCTGTCCCAAAAACTGAAGTAACCTAGTCTTACACCCCTGTTATAAGCGATCTTCCATTAAACTACAGATGCAATATGTAACTCGGAAGAAAAATAAAAATACGGATTGCATAAAACTTAATACGTTTTGAATAAAAGATAATACGCATTGAACAAATCATATATGAGATTAATTATTCAGTTTTGCATCACTCTGTTATTTAGATTGATTAAAAATAACAGTAGTTATAAAATATACACTTAAAAGAATGAGTAAACTCTACCTGGTAGTTTTATTATCTGTTTTAATCAGCAATCGTGTCAGCGCCCAATCAAAAGGGACCTTGAAAGGATTGGTGACCGACCAGCATGATCATCCGCTTCCCGGTGCATCGGTAACATTAGAACCAGACCACAGGACAGCAATCGGGAATAAAAAAGGGGAATTTGAGATCAGAGGATTATATACAGGTACGTACGCTGTGAAAGTAACTTCAGTTGGCTTTAGCAGTTATAAAACCGAAGTAGAAATAACAGGAGGCAGCAAGAATATCACTATCAAATTGCTTACTGCCGAAAACGGATTGGCCGAGGTAAATATCAATGGTGATCATCATAATCCGGATAACCTGATCGATATGATTCACACGGTGATGCCAAGTACGATCATTACGAGAAAAATCATCGAACAAATGGGTAGCCGCAGGTTAGATGAGGTATTAAAAGAACAAACCGGCTTAGCTATTGTAAGCGATATTGGTTCCGGAAGCAGGGCAGTTGGCTTACAGATGCAGGGTTTTGACAGTGGATATACGATGATCATGATCGACGGACAGCCGATGGTAGGCCGCAACTCCGGGAACTTCGATCTTTCCAGAATTACAGTTTCTAATATCGAACGAATAGAAATCATCAAAGGTGCATCTAGTTGTCTGTATGGCAGCGAAGCCCTCGCAGGAGTAGTAAACATTGTTACCCGTAAAAACATCACACAGCCGCAAGGCCTTGCCGCTCTACGGTATGGAAGCTATAACATGGTGGATGCTACGCTCGAAGGTGAAACACCTTTTGCCGGTAAAAAAGGATCGGCCTACCTATCGGCCAATTACTATCGTACAGATGGTTTTAATGCAAATCCATATTTGCAGGAAGGTAAAACAGCTCCCCCCTTTAACAGTTATAACCTACAGGGAAGGGGCCGATATGTCCTTAATGAAATTTCTACTTTCAATTTCAATGGAAGGTATGCCACCCGACACTCTGTTAACGAGCTCAATTATGGTGTAAGACCAAGTACAGATGTACTGGATGAACGTGATCTGAACGGATCAGTTTCACTGAACAACAATTTTAAAAATGGCACACGGTTAAAAACACAATATTACCTTACCCGTTACCAAACGGAACAGGGGATTACCGACCTGAATAGCGGCGCACAAATACCCGGAAATGAGTTTACCCAATATCTGCACAGGGCAGAAATGCAGGCTTCAAAAAACCTGCTCAGCAACCTTAATATCACGGGCGGGATAGGAGGTGCATATGAGCACCTAAATGATGTCTCCTACCGCGGAACAAAAACAATGAGCAACTATTTTGCGTATTGGCAGGCCGACTGGCAAGCGAGTGCAAAGATTGGGGTTACCGGTGGTACGCGCTATGATTACCATAATAAATATGGCAGCAAATTGAATCCAAGTGTTGGCTTACGTTATACACCAGTCAAAGACCTGACTTTTAAAGCGGCAATTGGTACTGGTTTTAAAACGCCTAATTTTCAGCAGTTATATTTAGTGTTTACCAATATCCAGACCGGTTACACAGTATTGGGAGCAGAGGAGTTTTCGAGGGAAATACAAATCTTACAGGATGCAGGGCAAATTCAAAGTATCTGGCCGGTTGCCAGCAGGGTTGGACAGTTAAAACCAGAGCGCTCCGTTTCTTATAGTACAGGTTTCACGCTTACAGCGATCAAATCATTGAAACTGGATGTAAACGTGTTTTATAATGATATTAAAAACTTTATCAATTCAGAGCAGGTAGCCACTAAGACCAGCGGACAACAGATCTTCTCTTATATTAATATTGCCAGGGCTTACCTGACCGGCACAGAGGTCAGCCTCAGCTGGTCGGCCACCCCTTCTTTAAATATCAATGCAGGTTACCAGTTATTATGTGCCATAGATCGTGGTGTAATAGACTCCATTAAGGCAGATCAGGGGTTATACGGACAGATCTACGATACCAAACTAAATCAGTTGCGCCGCTCCACACGTTCCGATTATTTCGGAATGTCTAACCGCTCGCGCCATATGGCTAATATCAAATTTACCTATGAACACCAAAAATCAGGATTAACGGGTTCCTTCCGTGTAAACTACCGCAGCAAATATGGATTTATGGAAGCCAACAGGGCAAACAACTTTATAGATACCTACGACACGTTCGTTAGCAATTATTTGCTTTTTAATGCAGCCGTTCAAAAAACATTTTACCACAATCATCTTTCTCTGCAACTAACGGCAGACAATCTATTCGACTATCGGGACCAGCTCATGCCTGCCCAGCAGGGCCGCGCAATTATCGGTGGTATAACCTGGAAATTTTTCAAAGACTAACCAACGAAATCACATATAACTCACAATAAAAACTAACAATTATGCTAAGTACCAACATCAAAGAAGCGACCAAAGCGGCCCACTTAAAATTAGAAAAAAAAGTAATCGAAAAAATGAAAGCTATCCGCAGCAATGCTGATTATGCAGACTTTCTTAAATATTTCTATACCTACTTCAGCCAGGTAGAACAAGCAATTGCACCATATATCACCACTGAACTGTTGCCAGACTATAAAGAACGACGTAACTCGTCTTACCTCAAAAATGATATTGAAGAATTAGGAGGAAGTGTAGCAGAAACACCGGTGATCGCTTTGCCAGCAATCGAAAATCAGCTGCAGGCACTCGGTGCATTATATGTAATGGAAGGTTCGATCATGGGGGGTAGCATCATCATTAAAATGCTGGAAAAAGGAGGTATCACAAAGGGTATATCTTTCTTCTCCGGATATGGTGAAGCAACTGGTCAGAAATGGGGAATGTTTGTTGGCATAATGAATCAGCAGGCTACTACTGCCGAAGAAGAAGCTATTGCCATTACAGCTGCTGATGAAGCATTTACCTGCTTTGGTGATGTTTTTAATGAACTGATTATTGCCTAAACGTTCACTGATGAAAACAAATAAAATAAAGATGCTGGTTACTGCGGTCATGATGGCCACAGTAATGGTATCCTGTACCAAAGAAGATATCAAGCCGGAACTGGAAGACGGAAAAAGTACCGTGGTCAAAGATCTGCCAGGCGACATTAGTAATACCGTTGGTAGCGGAAAACCATTCACCCCATTTTACTTCAGTTTCAGAACCGGCGCTAAAGTAGAAGAGAGTAAAAAAGTAAGTACAGAATGGGATATCGCTTTTGCTAAAGAGTATAACTCATATGTATCTATCAACAACGGAAAAAACACAGAAAGTTTTGGCTTAGGAGGATTAGGAACAGGTGCAATGGTGGTGGTTAACCAATCATACGATCAGGTAAAAGAAGCACCCGCTGATACCGAATTCACAAATAATGGAATTACCTCAGCGGGATGGGATTCGGGAGCTGGCAATGGCTGGTATTTCTACGAACTGAAAACACATATTGCCGTACCTGTGATCAACCGCACATATGTATTGCGCACAGCTGATGGAAAATTTGCAAAGCTGCAACTGATTAGTATGTATCAGGGTGCACCTGCAACCGTGAGTGATTTAAACTGGCCTGCACCATACTTCACTTTCCGCTATTATGTGCAGCAGGATGGCAGCAGGAATTTATCTACAAAAGATTAATCAATAGCTATTGATATGAAACCTGCATAAGATTACATCTTACAAAAAGCAATGAAAATCTTGTGCAAGCTTCATTACAATTAAACAAATATTTACTGATGAAAATAACAGCTACAAAAATAAGCGGCACCATGACAAACCTGATCCTTTCCAGCATGGTTCTGCTAATGTTAAGCTCCTGCTCAAAGAGCAGCGACCCTGTACCAGAACCCCCGCAGCCAGCAGGATCAGTACCTTATTATAAGTTGCAGCGGGTAGAAAACTTTGCTGTAGAAACCGATGACACAGATCCTACAGCAGCTAAAAACCCAACCTATTTCAGCCTGGAAAACAAAGCAATAATAGAAGCCAATTTTGCCAAAACAGCAAGATGGGATATCGGATTCAATGGGCTTTATAACAGTTTCCTTTCGGGTAATAACGGATCAGACGCCACTAATCTGGGTTACGGCGGACCAGGCACGGGGGCGATCCTGATCATTGAAAAAGCATTTGATGAAATCACAGACATACCTGCCGAGTCACTGTTCAAAACTAAGGGAACATTGATCGGGACAGACAACAAAGGAGATTTCGGAGAAGGTACAGGCTGGTATTTATATGATTTTGGAGGTACTACCGTTAGCAATGGCGTTTATGACAAACAGCACGTTGCCTACGCCCTTGGTAATGGGATCACATTAACCAACGGAACTAAAGTGTTACCCAGAACAATTGTATTACGCACTGCGGCCGGTAATTACGCAAAGATTAAAATGATCAGTTGTTACCAGAATGCATTTACGCCAGATACCTGGTTTAGAACCACTCCGCATATGTTCTTCACATTCGAATATGTACTTGTGCCTAAAGGAAGCACCAAGTTTGAAATTAAATAAAAGCCCTAAAAAAATGAAATCTAAATTAGTACCCATTCTATGCTGTTTGCTGATTACCTCCGTATTTACAGCTTGTAAAAAAACAGTGGATCTCCCAGAATTGCCAAACAACAGGATTACTGAATATAAAGTACCTGTATCAGATGGAACCATATCAGGTGTGATCGACGAATCTGATAAAACCATTACCGTTTATTTACCTTTTTATTATCAGCTGGATGTAATCGACCCACAAATTACAGTAAGCAGTGGCGCTAAGTTAAACACAGAGGCTGCCCCGGTTGACGTAATGAGTGAAACAACAACATATACTGTTACCGGAAATAATAACAGCACCAGTACATACAAGCTCAAAATAGAAATTCAGCAACTGGGTCCGCTGGTTATTGTAGAGCCCTCTACTGCAACAACAACTACGGGATGGGCAATTGGTTCAAAAACAATCAGCATCCAAGGAAATTTTAACACTACAGACCCAACTAAAATCAAAGTATTCCTGGTAGGGTCAGATCTGGTAGAACACGCATTAATAGTATCAGGGCAGACTTCTACAGTTACCCCTGTAATTCTTGCCACGGGCAAAACCTACACGCTGTCTAACATACAAATCCCGCAGAATCTTGCAGATGCCGATTACAAAGTAAGAGTTAAGGTTCTGCGCCTTAACGGAGAAACAACCAGGCCAATCAAGTTGGTCTTCGGAAGACCAGTTATAGATTATAAAGTAATCACTGCTAAACAAGGTGAAACCTTTACCATCAGTACCAGCGGAGAAGTCTTTAATAATTTCCAGGAATTGAGCATTATGGTGGGCGGGCAAAAAACATTGCTTCCTATTGTGTCCTACACCCGTACAGAGGCGACAATCAGGATACCTGAAAGTATTCCCGTGGGAACCTATACACCAACAGTACTTTTCCAGGGCTGGTCTGCCAGCACACTTAACTGGCCCATTAATGTAACTGCCAAATAAACCAGAAAACAATCCGGGGTCTCAACCCTAATTAATTATAAACTATAAAAAATTAAACAATGAAAAACAATATCTCAAAAATCACTTTAGGATTAGCATTGGTTGCAATCCTTGGCGTATCCTGCAAAAAAGAATCTGCAACACCATCAGAAAACGGTCAATTGGCTATTTCTGGTACAAAAGCTGTTATCCCTGTAAATGGTACTGCAACAGGAGGGTTTACTAACTCCGCAACTACTCCTTCAGCTTCTGGATGGGGAACAGTAAGTTATGACCTGACAAACAACCTGGTAGTTACTTCAGCTCCTGAAGCACTTTTCAACCAGAATTTCAATGGTAATATATCAGCTGCACCTGGTTATGTATTAAGTTATGTAGACCTGCCTTCTGCAGGGAGTGTAGCAGATGTTACTCTTGCTGATCTTGTGGCAGCAGAAGAAATCGCAACACTAGGCAGTAACACAGCAACTGTGATAGGCTGGTATAACTATAATTCAAGTGCAAGAACTATCGCTCCTGTAGCAGCAAGATACGCTGTAATTTCAACAAATGCAGATTTCGCCGTTGCAACGAAAGTGCTTGTTGTACAGCTGACATCAATTGTTGGAACCGGAACAGGACCATATAATACTGATGTAGATTTCACCACAAAAAGATTAAAATAGTTTTTTTGTAAAGGCTTACCAAAAGGTTAAAATAAAAAAGGAGACTAACCTACAAAGCTGCCTCCTTTTCACGTTGTCCTCTGGTGACCAAGTTTCTTAAACAAAGCCCCGGATTGTTTTTTTAAATCCCGGTAGCCGTTCGAAGCGGTTACCGGGTATTAAAGGGCTCAAATATATAAAAAAGTCTTTAACGCAATATCATGAAACATAAATACTTACCCGTAAATAATAAGAGCAATTTTTTAAACCCCACCATTATCCTGGCGATGTTGTTATTTGTCGCCTCTTCCTGTAAAAAAGAGTATCCAAGTCTCCCTTATACTGAAATTGTAAGCTTTTCCATTAAAGACAATAATGGATCGGTACTCAAAGCAGCAATTGTAAATAATGAGATTACACTATATTGGCCACCTGAACAAGCGGTACCGGAAACCATCACCCCTGTTATCACGTTATCCGACAAAGCAACAATACAACCTGCCTCGGATACTCCGGTAGCTTTCAGCGAAAACACCACCTTTACGGTTACTGCAGAAGATGGATCGAAGGTCACCTATAAACTTGCACCTACCATAAATTACACAAAACCATATGTAAGCACAATAACATCTGTAACTACTTACAAAGACAAAACTTACAAAATACAAAACCAGCGTTTTATTATCAATGGAGATTACTTTAATCCGGATGCAACAGCAACAAAAGTATTCCTCGTGAGCGCAGACAAAACAGAGGTTCCTGCAACTATAGCACTAATAACCGCGATCCGTATCACCGTCACGTCAGCAAATCCGGGAGCATATAACCAGGTTAAAGTAGTTACAAATAACAGAACTGTTTTATTCAACTTCCCACTGGAAGTTGTTGCTGCAGATCCAAAACCCAACATATTTACCCCTGTTTTAAGCATTTCCGGGTCAATCAAACGCGGGCAGCAGTTTACGGTTACAGGAGGTGTTAATATGAACGTCAGCAATAAGATAGAATTATTTAACGCAGCCACTGGCAACAGGGCGGAATTGCGTTTGGTAACCGCAAAAAATGATAGCTGGATACTGGAAGTCCCTGCTGATTTTCCGTTAGGCGATTATACATCCATTCAAAATACCTATCCGGAAAGTGCTTACTATGCAGAGGGTACAATCGGATTAAGCACTGCCACAATTACCATTACCCAATAAATAGAAGGGGGATGAAAGATTATAGGAAAAAGAATAGTTATCAGGTGTTTTGCATCTTACTGATGTTATGTTTTATTTCCTGTGAAAAAGAATCCCCCTTACCATCTGAAGAATTACTTTCTCCAACTACCGGGACACGTACCGAATTCACTCTGGATTCCATCTATTTATATGCCCGACAATTGTATTTATGGAATGAGGCAATTCCTTCATACTACAACTTTAACCCTAGAAAATACACGTCAATAAGTCCTGATATCACAGCTTTCAGAACTGCTCTTTTTGATATTTCTCAATTAAAACTAAATCCTGCTACCAGTTTGCCTTTTGAACTGACAGCAACCAGCGGACTGTCCAAATATTCTTACCTCGAAAGTGGGAACAGTACAGGAACACTTGCGGCGACAGGCACTTCCAATCAGGAAGCAGTACTTAAAACGAGTCTGATCACTAGTCAAGGTAAACAAATCGCCTATATCGCAATGGGATCGTTTCCAAGTTTAGCAAATAGTAAAACGGCACTCGACAATGCCTTTACCACTTTTTCAGCAGCTAAGCCAAAATACATTGTGATTGACATCAGGTCTAATGGGGGCGGGTATGTAGAAACAGCAGAATACGTGGCCAACCTGATTGCAAGTACTGCCCTAAACGGCAAAGTAATGTACACAGAAGAATATTCCCCCCTACTCCAAAATGGGAAAGCCACATTATTGAAAAATCAGGTTTATTACGATGACGAAGGCAAAACTATACTGTATAATGGTAGAATGGCTACCATGGCAGATGTAGACTTTACATCGTCCGGTAATACCCACCTATTCAGTAAAAAAGGGAGTATGGAGAGTATCGCTGAGATTTATTTCATTGTCTCTTCCCATACCGCATCGGCAAGTGAATTATTGATCAGTACGCTCAAACCGTACTTTAAGGTTTATCTGATCGGTGAACAAACCTATGGTAAACCTGTTGGTTTTTTTCCTGTAAACATAGATACCTACAGTGTTTATATTCCCAGTTTCATCTTAAAAAATTCACAGGGATGGTCAGATTATTACAATGGTATAACCCCGGATATACCAGTCACAATGATTGATAACCCAATACTCGGTGCCCCAGAAGAGGCTTGCTTAAAGGCCGCAATAATGGCTATCAACTCAGGTTCAGTTACCAATTCTACTACGGGCGCTACAGCAACAGACAGTAATATTACATTCAATACTAAGGCGACCGTAAGCAGTTTAAAAACCATTACTAACCCAATCAATGTAAAAGCACCACAGCTCCCAGGCATGATAGAAACCCGCCATCACCTCAAAAAACAGGACTAAATTTTATGTGTAAAACAACTATTCTAAGCGCTGGAAGACGCACCACCATTACACAATGCCCGTGTTGCGACGTCATCTATATCTGGCACAACAACCTGCTGTTAAGTTTTAGCATGGCAGATTTTATCACTTTCAAAAACGTAATCGAGAAAACCTCTTTTACAGAAAACTGCCTTCCTTTTCCTGATAAACGTAACAGGATAATCTTACGGACACCCAATGATGATATCAGCTTTGCTTTTACCCACAGAGAGTTGGAAACTTTTAAAGCACGACTAAACGAAGCGTTGTTTATGAAAGAAGTATATTCCCTTGTAAGCCCATCTGCAAATGGCAGCTAAAGTGATGTTGTTTCGCTAACACTATTATACGCACTAAAATGTTTAATTTGCGAACGCACAAAGGGCATATCGACAGCATGAGCACGATGGTAAACCGGCAGGATTTTCCGGCATGAAAATAGATATTTATACGGTTTATCAGTATGGCAAAACTAGCCCATTACACGTAAAACAACAAAACTATGTTAAGTACAAACATTAAAGAAGCAACCAAGGATGCCCACTTAAATTTAGAAAAAAAAGTAATCCAGAAAATGAAAGCAATCCGCTCTGATGCAGATTATTCAGATTTCCTTAAATATTTCTACACTTATTTTAGCCAGGTAGAACAAGCAATTGCACCTTACATCACGCCACAGCTTTTACCTGATTATAAAGACCGCCGTAACTCTGCTTACATCAAAAACGATATTGAAGAACTGGGCGGCAATGTAAATGATATTCCAACAGTCACCCTTCCTGTTATAGAAAATGAATTACAGGCATTGGGAGCACTATATGTAATGGAAGGATCAATTATGGGTGGTCCCATCATCGTTAAAATGTTAGAAAAAGGCGGTATAACTTCCGGTACATCTTTCTTTTCGGGATACGGTGAAGCAACCGGTCAGAAATGGGGAGTTTTTACTACTGTAATGAACCAGCAAGCTGCTACTCCCGAGCAGGAAAATATAGCAATAGAAGCAGCAAACGAAACTTTCGTTCATTTTGGCCGGGTCTTCGAACAAGAAACTGTATCCTAAATACTATGGTCTCCCGGTAGTGGTGGCAGCCTTGTCGCACTGCCGGGATGCCCTTTCATTATACTGAAATCTATACTATTGCGCCCCCATCTGCAGAAGGCAGCTCACAGTAATTCGTCGTGCTAAAACTATTATCCGCACTTTAATGTTTAATTTGCGGAACTATCTGTTGCGACATACGCCGGCTACCTATGAAAAGACTTTTTATCTGCAATATCCTCCTTATTTCTTCCCTTTCCGGATTCGGACAAATGAAATTGATTAAACGTATGTTATCTGAAGAGATGGATACTACCCGCAGGGCAAGTTTTATGCCCCTTCCTTTTCTGCGTTATTCGCAGGAAGTAGGAATGGAATTTGGGCTTGGTGCCTTATATTCTACCTATCTGGACAAAAACGACCCTAAAAACAGGAGCTCAAACTTCGCCACTATACTTTCTGTTTCTACAAAAAAACAATACAATGTTACCTTTAAGGGAGATGTATGGACAAAGAATAATGAGTTCCACTTAATTGGTGATTTGCGCTTACGCAGTACACCATTTGATTTCTTTGGCATTGGCAATCAAACCCTCGAAGCTAATAAAGACAGGGTAGTCCAAAAGCAGATCAGAACTGGTATTGATGTAGAAAAGAACATCTTTCCTTTTGCCTACTTCGGGGTGTCTGCCAATTTTGAAAGGAACACCTTCAGAGATGTAGAGCCAGGAGGGATATTCGATACAGACCCCACAATTTTAGATAAAAAGGGAGGCAGTGTGGCATTTGTCGGCGTTTCACAGACTTATGACACCAGGAACTCCAACAACTATCCTACTAAAGGATTTTTTGGAAGGGTATCCTATCAGTATGCACCAGATTTGTTTGGAAAGGAAGACTTTTCAGGAAGCCAGATCAGGGTGGTGGTCAAAAATTTCTGGCCGCTGGCAAAAAAACTGGTTTTGGGCGTAAACGGGATCTATTACACGGTGCAAAGTAACAACACCCCTTTTTACATGATGCCGCAGCTTGGCAATGAAGATATTATGCGTGGCTATTATGCCGGCAGGTACAGAGATGAAAACTTACTTGCAGGACAAGCGGAACTGCGCTACAGGTTCAGTAACAGGTTCGGTGTAGCGGCATTTGCAGGGGCCGGAAGGGTCTTCGCAAATGGAGACTTCTCGCTGAAGCAGTTTAAACCTTCTATCGGAGGCGGAATGCGTTACTTCTTCGATCCTGCGAAAGGCCTGAGTGTAAGAGCAGATTACGGTATTGGCGAAAAGCGCCCTAACGAAGCACGTCAGAGTGGTTTCTACCTTAGCCTTGCCGAAGCATTTTAAGTTTAAAACTTAATCTTAAAATGCTCTTTAGCCTGCCCTTTTTTAAAGTATACCAAACCGATCCAGAAAAGGTCGACTGTTACAGTTACATCCGGATGGTTTTTGATCTCTTCCCAGGCTTCTTTCATCCCTTTGCTCCAATAGATATCATCAAAGATCAATAGTGTGTCTTCATGCACCTTCGGCAAACACCAGTTAAAGTAGTTTAAGGTGGCGTCTTTACGGTGGTTTCCATCAACATACACGAAATCCAGTTTAGCCTGTTCTTCGATCACACGGGGCAGCAGTTCATCAAAATTACCAACCTGCAGTTCTACATTTTCCAGCTCTAAGTCCTGGAAACTCTGATAGGCTTTTTTTGAAGTCTCAGGGCATCCTTCAATGGTTACAATTTCTGCATCCGGACACGCTTTAGAGAGATAAGCTGTAGTAATGCCAAGGCAAGTGCCCAGTTCAATGAGGTTAGCAGGGTTATTGTGTTTTGCTAAGCGGTAGATTAATTGTGCCAGACGTGGTGTCTTCAAAGCATTTTTGGCAATCTCTTTCACAGCTTTAGTACGATTTTTATTCAGCTGTGAGCCCGCACCCAAATCAGTTACAGTGATGACGGTATCGTCATTTAAAAGTTTTTTTCTCTGCTGCTCGATTGCGATGTAATCGGTTTTAGCGTAAAAATCGTAAATTACATCATCCACCAGTTTATATACAAAAGGCGAATGGGTTCCATGCCTGCTTTTAGCGGTTAAACGATGCTTCAGAAAATCACTGACAAATTGTAATACCATAAATACAAAAATAGGCAAACGCAACATTCTAATTGGCATTTTAATGGAAAATAGTACAGAAATAAGCGCATTAGTGAAATTACTTGATGATCCTGATCCGGAAGTTTTTGAGCATATAGAAAAACGCCTGCTCGAATACGGTAATTCTGTGATCCATTTTCTGGAAACCGAATGGGAAAAATCACTGGACACCCTGTTGCAGGAAAGGATAGAAAACATCGTACATCAGATCCAGTTTAACACAGTAAAAGAAGATCTTAACTTATGGTATCAGAGCGGGGCCTTCGATCTGTTACAGGGTGCATTAGTGATCAACCGCTATCAGTATCCCGACTTAGATGATCAAAAAATCATTAACCAGATAGAAGAGATCAAAAGAGAGGTATGGCTGGGTTTACAGCACGAAATGAGCTCTGTGGAAAAAATCAAACTGATCAACCATATTTTCTATAATAACTATGGATTCAGCGGCAATACAAAAAACCACCACGATCCGCAGAATTCTTATATCAACCAGGTACTGGAAACAAAAAAAGGAAACCAGATCTCGCTGGCCATCATTTATTCCACAATCGCACAGAAACTGGATATTCCCGTTTACGGGATCAACCTGCCGCAACATTTTATCCTTGGTTATATTGACGAAAGCAAAAGGGACGAACATGAATTCGGCGTACTGTTTTATATCAATGCCTGGAATAAAGGGGCCATTTTTGGTAAACATGATGTCGACCAGTTCTTACGCCAGCTAAACTTACAGTCACAGCCCGGCTTCTATGCCCCTTGCAGTAATGTAGAAATTATTCGCCGGATCATCCGTAACCTGATCTCTTCCTATGAAAACCTGGGAGCAGCAGAAAAGGTGGAAGAGCTTAAAGAACTGCAGGAGATTTTACTGAACAATGATTTTTTAAGCTGATACTGAAATACATAAACCAGCTAATCAATTAGCTCCCCTTTAACAATCCGTTTGCCTTCATCCAGTTGAAAAGATGTGCAAACCATTCATCAGATGTAGTTTTATTGTGCAAACCAAAACCATGGCCGCCTGACTGGTAAAGGTGTGCTTCTACAGGAACTTTGTTCTTCACCAGCGCCTGGTTAAACAATATCGAGTTTTCAACAGGTACTGCACCATCATCGTTTGCATGTACCAGAAAAGTTTTCGGTGTATTGGCATTTACATGCCTTTCATTCGACCAGTATTCTTTTTGTGCCTCAGAACCCTCCGCACCAATCAGGTTATTCTTAGAACCGACATGCGGTGAAGAAATAAAGCTGATTACAGGATAGAGAAGAACGGCAAAATCAGGGCGCAGGCTTAATTTTTCTGCATTTTCAATTTTAACATCCCCGTAATGTACAGTTAGAGAAGAGGCCAGGTGCCCTCCTGCAGAAAAACCCATAATGCCTATTCTGGCAGGATCAATTTTCCATTTAGCCGCATTTTTACGCACGGTATATATGGCTTGTTCAGCATCCTGCAGCGGACCAAAAGATTTGTCGGCCATTATAGAATCTGATGGCAATCGGTATTTCAGTACAAAGGCAGTAACCCCGATCTCAGCAAACTTCCGTCCTACTTCTTCACCCTCATGGGCAACAGCCAGGCCAGAATATCCGCCTCCCGGACAAATGATAACGGCCGTTCCGTTTGCTTTAGCAGGATCTGGCTGATATAATGTTAAGGTAGGATGTGACACCTTGCTCAGTCCGGTTACTTTACCGTCGCTGATCCGCTCCAATTCCTTGTAAGTAGCAGGGATCGCTTTCGCACCAGGGATTTTACCCGGATATAAATCCATTACCTGCTGGGCTTTCAATGTGTTCATTCCCATTATACCTATTCCTAAACTTAACAGCCAGATCCTTTTCATATTAGAATTCCATTAAATAAGCCTTTAAAAAGTCGTTCAGTTCCCCATCCAATACCGCTTGCGCATTAGAGGTTTCATAATTTGTTCTCAGGTCTTTTACCAGCTTATAAGGGTGCAGCACGTAATTCCTGATCTGCGAGCCCCATTCTATTTTCATTTTTGAGCCTTCCACCGCAGCAGATGCTTCCATCCTTTTGCGCATTTCCGCCTCATACAATTGCGACTTCAGCAGGCGCATTGCATTTTCCTTGTTTTGCAGCTGCGAACGTGACTCCTGGTTTTTGATCACAATTCCCGAAGGTTTATGGTACAAACGAACTGCAGTCTCTACTTTATTTACGTTCTGACCACCCGCACCACCGGAGCGGAAAGTTTCAAACTCAATATCCGCATCTTTAATCTCGATCTCAATCGTATCATCCACCAGCGGGTAAACATATACCGAAGCAAAAGAAGTATGGCGCCTTGCGTTAGAGTCAAATGGTGAGATACGCACTAAACGGTGCACCCCGTTTTCCCCTTTCAGATAGCCATAAGAAAACTCACCAGCAAATTGCAGTGTCACCGTTTTCACTCCGGTAACTTCACCCGGTTGATAATCCTGCTCCGTTACCTTATAGCCATTTTTTTCACCCCACATGATATACATCCGCATCAGCATTGCTGCCCAGTCGCAGCTTTCTGTTCCGCCTGCACCTGCCGTAATCTGCATTACCGCATGCAGCTGGTCTTCTTTGCTGCTCAGCATATTTTTCAGCTCCAGATCTTCGATCAGTGCCAGGCATTTCTGGTACTGCTCTTCCATCTCTTCATTTGTGGCATCACCAGACTGAAGGAAGTCGAACAGCACCTGTGTATCTTCAAATTCGGCATTCACTTTCTGCCAGGCATCTGTCCACACCTTCTTGGCGTTCATTTCTGCCAAATGCTTTTCGGCCTTTTTGGGATCATCCCAAAAACCCGGTTGTAAGGTAAGCTCCTGTTCTATATAAATAGCTTCGAGTCGTGTTTCGACGTCAAAGATGCCTCCTCAGCGACGCTACTCTGTCCCTTAAATCCTGTACTTGTTCTTTAGTCATAATGACAAATATATAATTATTTCTTCATCGCCATATAATCCAGCGTCAGGTTAGCCAGCGCTTTCACTCCCAATACAAATCCGCTTTCATCAAGGAAGAAATCAGGTGTATGATGTGAAGGGGCCTTTAAGTGATCCTGTCCTTTGGGCATTCCGCCAAGAAAAACAAACAGTCCCGGAACTTTCTCCTGGAAGAAAGAAAAATCTTCCGCACCAGTAACCGGCGGTCTTAACAGGATATGGGCAGCACCGGCTGTTGCGCACAGGCTTGGCAGCATTTTCTCCGTCAATGCCAGGTCGTTAAATGTTACCGGGTAGTGGTTGCTGTAAGGAATTTTAACTTCCGCTGTTGCTCCCCCTGCTTCTGCCGTTTTTGTAGCAATTGTTTTTACCCTTTCAATAAACAGCGCTTCATCTTCTTTACTGAAATTACGGATCGTAC